>Ga0163149_10006643_pt1 | contig 11833 bp, 13 predicted proteins | sample OliLakLV19MP5G1_FD_148604 | JGI IMG/M metagenome (GOLD analysis project Ga0163149, IMG submission 148604) | Freshwater microbial mat bacterial communities from Lake Vanda, McMurdo Dry Valleys, Antarctica - Oligotrophic Lake LV.19.MP5.G1 | ecosystem: Environmental > Aquatic > Freshwater > Lake >...
TTGCTCCGTCTGTTCCTCCAATAAATTGATGAGCGATACCTGCGGCAGTTCCTGCTCCAGTAGTAGATTTGTAGGTTATTTTAGACCCGACTGCTGTGCCACCGATTATCAGTGGTGTGGTGATGTTCGTTGTGAATACTGGAGTTGCAAGGGGTGCTTTGAGGTCGAGTTCAGCATGCGAGTGCATGAGTGGTCTTCCTAACAATTTGTCGAATACTATTGGCATAAATACTCACTTAGTATATCTAATACTTGTTGGTTCATATATACGATGCTTCTGTCAGCTCCCTTGTTAGCAGTCAGTAACGAATACTGCCAATAAGAATTTTTACATTACTTTGCTGATGTATCGCTGTTTTCTATGCTCTTAACAGCAACGGTAAGGTCTTTGGCTCCCTCAATACCAATGTAGGCTAACCCAGCGAGAATCAGATACAGCATTTCCTGGGCATCTAGCTCAACTCCGAGCTTCGTAGAAACGATCTTCACTACTGCAACTACGATAGGCGTAAGAATACCGACAAGCATTTTTCGTTTGCCAACTAGGAAACCCGAAGGTTTCTCAGTCAGTTTCTTGTTCAGTTCGATAATTTCGTTCTCTTTTTTGGTTACTTCACCTTTGTACGCAGAGACTTGTTTACCAAGGGTAGTGATCTCTACGGTAGTCTCTCTTATAGTCTCCTCTAAAGATTTTTTATCAATTTCCAGGCGAACAATCGTATCTTGTAATTCTACAATCTTTTTATCTTGGATCCCGGCCTCGTTTACGAGCATAATATGCTGTGCTAAGCACTCTTTGAGTGGGTCTGTTCCTGGCATGGATTCCTTTTTGCGGAGAAATCCGCGTACGTTTGTATAGCTATGTTTTTCCTGCGTGATGAAAAGTGGCTTACTCCAGTTTTGATCGAGTGATTGGAAGGTAGCCTGTAGCCCTTTTTCGAGTACTACCGAGATGTGGCCTGCGGCCCCACCGACTCTACCGTTCCACACGGCTACCTCTCCAGCTTCGGGTAAATAATCAACAGTGTTCTTGATAAACTCCATACCCTGAGTACGTTTCTCGGGAAAGTCTTTAGCATCTGTACCAATGATTGCCTTGAGTCCCCAGACCTTATCAATGTAAAAATTAACGCTATCCACACATTGAAAGACTGCTCGTGGGTTAAAGCTGTGATATTCAATCTGCTTAACCTTGAGGGCATAGAGTTTGTATTCTTGTAGTGTCATAAGTAACCTTTATTTATTCTACACTATTTCTCGAGCAAGCGATCAATTTTTGACTCAATTCTATCAAGGCGTGCGAGCGTGAGTTCGAATGCTGCTTGAGACACAGTACTTTTTTTAAGTTCTTCAATGGAGACAGCGTTGACAGTAGCTTTGATGGCAGTGGAGTCGCTAACCCGAATAAAAGTAATACCGCCAAGAATAGCCCCAACAAGTAACGAAGCAACGACCCCCGATATGATCTTACTTGGCGATAGAACAATCTCGTTAGTACTACGCCGTGGAGTCTCTGTATACGTGACCCGTGTTTGCATCGGTATTGTTTCATTGGTTTGCATATCTGGTGTTGTGTTTTTTTTTGGCATAGTTTTAGAATAGTAGGAAGAATGAACTTGAGTTTGAGCTACCCCCTTCGATGATAGTTGCGTCCAGTGTTACATCTATAGTTGGTGAGGTTGTGCCTGTATATGATCCTGAGTAGTCAAGATGAATGCGACCAACTCCACCTGCTCCACCTGTCCACCCATTTTGACTTCCACCAGTTGAGCTAGTAGCGGAAATGAGATTTGAACCAAGTGTGATTGTCACTCCTTTTATGAGGCAACTTCCACCCGAAGATCCACCAGCATTTGCAAATGCAGTAGTCCCACCGTTTGAACCGTTTAGATTAATACTCCCAGTGATCACAGTAACTGAAGAAATAATGAGAACAATGCCAGCACCGTTTGATCCGTTAACGGCTGTTGCGGAAGCTGAAGATCCTCCCGAAGATCCACCAAGTGAGAGAAGTGTTAGTGTTGCATTTCCTGCGGTTGTTCCACCAACTCCATTACCAGATCCCCCAACTCCGTCTACACCAGCAGTACCATTTCCACCACCACCAGATGCCCCCGCAGAGTCCGTTCCACCACCACCACTTCCGTTTGCTGCTATGTTTGAAGCTGCCCCTGCTCCAGATGAACCCTCACCTTGGAATGTTCCCGATGCGTTATTGATTGCTGAAGATCCTCCACGAAAACCTTTGTCAACAGCTGTTATGGTTCCAGTAACAGTGGTCGTTCCTTTAGCAAACCAGCCAATTAAACCACCAACATTTCCATCCCAAGCCTTAGCGGTATAGGTAACGCCAGAATTGATTGTGACATTGTTATGCTGTTTCAGTACTCTGACCTGAGCCTGAGAAGCTCCTGAGTCGGTATAAGTAAATTGTAGGTTTATATCGGTAGTAATTGTGCCTGCTGTGTATGCAGAAATTTTGGCTAGTTCCCACTGACCAACTCCAGTTCCACGAGTTTGATGAATAAGAATAAGCTGACCTGCTGCAAAACTAGCGTTGGTTGCAGATAAAGAAGTTGAGCCAGCAGTACCAGAACAAGACGAATCAATGACAGTCTCGGTAGTGTTTGAGGAGATTGTTAAATCACCATCAGAACCGTCTCCGAATCCGTATGTCCACTTTTCAGTATCATCTGAGCGCCAAGACCTACTCATACTATGCCTCGTTTATACAAAATTACTGCCAACGGCTACTACGTCTGAGATGCTGGCGTTAAATGCTCGAATTCCTATTAAGTTGACTGCATTATTGCTTCTCTGAAGATCTGGCAGAGAAGCACCGCCTGCGTATCTAATTCTTCCACCCGATTGAGCTAAAATAAGTGATCCTGAGAATCCACTTGCTTGAATAGCATAGAGAGATAAGTAATCACCCTCCTCCATATTCTGGAGAGAGATTGTCGCACGAGTAGTCGTCAGGGTGAGGCTCTGGGTTTCTCCGTTATTGAGATTGATTGCCAGAGAAGCTCCTGCGTTTCCATTGCTAAACACTGTGGTTTTCCTTGATACAAACTTTGCATCTATCAAAGATGTTGTGCTTGCCATAGTTGCGCCATTTATAGTCTTGTTGGTGAGTGTTTGAGTTTTAGTTAAAGTGACCAAAGAAGAATTGATAACAGAAACGTCATTGACATCTACTATTGATGACAAAGCATCGTAAATACGATCTGCCCAAGTAACGTCTGGAATAAACTCAACAATTGAACCGACTGGATGTGTTAAAGCAGCGTTTGAACCATCTACGTTTCTCGTGGTAATGAGTACCGTTGTACCAGATGTACCTGAGTACTCAATGTATTCTCGAAAAGCAGGAGTTGCCGCGTTTGATGTATCTACTCGCCTAATAACTAACACGCCAGGTAAGTTTGGGAGACCATCTACATCATCAAAAGTAATGGGATCAGTCGTTGTTGCCGTACTCAAAAGTTGAGCAGCAAGTGTTTTCTGAATTGCGTTTTTAGTTGGTGAGGTGAGAAGTTTATCTGGCATAGTCCAGAAGATAGAGTAATCTAATTGAGGTTATCAAGGAGAGTGTTTTAGTGAGAAGACCAAAATCTCTCTGCACGTATCTTTTTTATTCTTTCTGATTGCGCCCTTATCATCTCTGGATTACTCCAATGAATAAGTGCGTGTTCATAGTTAGAAACTACCCTTAGGTTTTCTATTCTATTGTCATCTTTCTTACCATTAATATGATGTATGTGTTCTGTTTTTAATAAAAGCCTACCCAATTTATTTTCCATAAATAATCTGTGCTGCCTAATATGTTTATTTCTTATTGGGTCATATTGCATCATATACCCATATTTATTCTTAAAAATACCACCCTTCCAAGAGTGATGTTTTTCTCCTTTAACCCAAGATTTACTAAGAATAGCTACACACTTTCTTTTGTGTTCTGGACTAAGAGGTCTACCAGTATGCCATTTACTCAACTTATCTTTTCTTTCTTGCGACAAAAGCCTACCAGGAAACTTCATACCAGTAGTTCCATAGTCACGAGTCTCGATGTTGTTTTTCTTCATCCATTTGTAGACTGTTTGAAAAGCCACACCACAAATATCTCCAATCTCTTTTAGAGATTTCCCTTCGTCAATGTATAGCTTTCTAAGCTCTTCAGGATTTTGTATGAGAGACTTTATCATGAATCTATGATACTATGGTGAAGGGTGAATTACAATGGTATAATCAAACTCTGCTTGAGGAAGATAAACTACCTTCTCCTTGACTCGAGGCAGTGGCTCTCAGATTGAGAAGTTCAAAGTTCGAGTTTGCGGTAGTTGTGGTGACTTCAATCTGAATGAAGCGAATAGACTTGAAGAGTTGTGTGTACTTAGGCACTTCATCGCTAGTAACTATGACTGATCCTGCTGAAGTACCCCATTGGAAGTTCCCCCAAGCGTCCGAACCCCAGCCAATAGAGCCAGAGACAGCAGAGCCTTCAATAGTGAATGACTTGATGCTTGTTGTAGTCCCATCTCGCAGTTGCGCTAAGATGTTTATATTTACTTGCCCCTTAATTCCTCGAAGCAGGGTATAGAAGAGTTTAATAATCTTGAGAACAGACCAAGCCCCAAAGGTCTCCTTATTCGTTCTGACAATCTTCCCTATGGCAGTCCCAGCATCAGTATTGAGTGAAGGCTCAAATGTGTAGACGTTGTTGGTGTTGTACGACCCAACCACCCATTTCTCTGTTCCTGTTGAGTCCGTGTACTTGAGCATCCTAGAGATACCAAATGGAGTTTTCCAAGGTCCAGTCCATGCGCCACGTTCTCGATCATACACAATACATTCTTTTCTTCTTGGGAAGCTCAAAATGTACTTCTTATCAACGTAGAATGCACAGGCACTCGTATAGTCATTATCGTTGAGCAGGTTGAGATACGGACGCATCTTTGCACTGACCTCGTTGGTTCGGATCACATTAAGAAAGTTAGGCTCAAAGCCAGTTACATACAGTCCTTTTCTCCCGAAGTAGAAGGTGTCATTTTCAACTGTTTGAATGGCGTCCTGGCTACTCGCACCAATAGAGGTTGAGATCGGCTGGTAGGTCGGATCAAGTAAAACAAAGTTTCCAATAGTGACGGTAGTTAGCTCAACTGCATAGTGTGAAGAATCTTTGTACACAATGATTTTGTCTGAGCCAGGCTGTACTGCAATTCCAGTGATGTCCTCGCCTGAGTCTGGATCAATATAAATATACCCACCACCGTCAAAGTAGTTGTATGAGCCTTGATTGGGGAATCTTCCAGAGATAAGGAGTTTATTTCTATCGGTAGCATCAACAGCAAGTAATCGGTCTCTGAACTTCACTATGAATGCGCTTTTTACTCCTCCGGTAGTATTCGTGAAGGGACTGAGTACTGTCTCACTTGCAGGAGTACCCCGATCAACATAACTTGAAACAGAAGGACCAACAGCTGCTAAAAATCTTTCATCTCCTGGTATCCCTCGATACACTTGATACCCCGAAATACTCCCTGTAGCTAAAGTCCAAAAGGTTCTCACCTCTGTGTCTGATAAATTTTGTGGCAGGTTTGGAAGGCTGAAAGCCGTGCTTCCAGTAGTTTCACCGCCACTTTCTGATAGGGTAGTAATTCTCCATGAGTATGTTGATGTTCCGGAAGACCCTGAGAAATTAGTGGCATTCACGCCAGTAGGAGCAGAAAGAGTGGCAAAAATTGAGAGAGTCGCACCGGTGTAGGAAGCCAAGGGACGATCTTTGGAAACGATGTAGGTAATTCCCCCCAGCTGCTCCGCCCTAATAGTAGAGCCTGATGGATATGATTGGCCGACTAATTGTGTTGAGGTTAAACCATTTTTCTTGGCTAAAAATCCTTGATCTGAAAGAGCGAATATTTCATTTACGCCAGAGGTGGTGTTTTTATACGTTCCAAGACCCCTAATTGAGCCAGTAGCATTGACGGTAAAGTAATTGTCAGTCCCCCATCGTCCGGTTGGTACTCCTGAACCAGTTAACATGATGTTGTCGGCTTGCGCCAGTTCGTCTCTGCCAAGCTCGGTGGGACGAAGTAGTAGGTTTAACCCTTTGCGAAAAGTAGTCCACTCCGCGACAATATCTTTGCTCTTCCTATACGCTGGTATTCTCGTGTTTAAATTAGGAATAATTATCCCCTAGAGCTTCCAATTCGATACGCAGATGACCCTGTTCTTTTAATTTTATTTTCTCCGCCAGGATTGATAATCGTGTTACGACCAATCATGTTCCCAAGTAATCGCTGTGCGTTCGCTTCTACTTGAGGGAATCTTTCGTCAGAACGAGATTGCAAAACTAAAGAGATCACCTTTTGAACCACAAACTGATCGTCAGGAACTTCGCAGAAATCAGAAAGAGTAGCCATGTTTGATGGTTGTCGTTGATAGGTAATCGAAAGGGTTGCTAAGGCAGCGAGGCCATTAAGTGTCAAAACATACCCAGCTAATTGATTGCCGGTAACATACGAGTATTTATCAGTCAGTGACATGTGTACCCGATCCGCAGCGTCTATCTCAGGGTACTCATTGCCGAGCAGGTCGACTGGTATTCCCTCAAGTTCTTTGAAATTAAGTAGTGAAAGAGTGCCATTCGTGGCAAAGAGCGTTGCTGGTGTTTTGAGTTCTTTCCATCGGTACGCATCAGCCCATTCCCGAACAGCCTGCTGGGCATAGTTCATACGAACAGTCAAATCAGCCCCTGTGGGTAACGCTGCTTCAAGGTCAAGATATGAGTTTGAGTTTATTAAAATTTGAGATAATGTACGCATACTTCCGAAGATAGACGAAAGTATTTGAGGTTATCAACGGAAGGAATCTTTTTCTTTTTTGATTCTGTTTTCTTCCAGCTCTAGATACGCAAACCTGGATAAGTTTTTAATTCTGTCTCCAAATGCCGGCGTTCCAATTTTCAACTGCAAGTCTCGTATTGCCCATTTAAGCTCAGCGTAATCATCTGAGCCTGTTTTCTGCTTTGCCCATTCTATCAAAGTCTTAACATCTTCCTGATATGTTGCTTTGTCACTTGTCCCATCTATCTCAAGTACTTGGTGAACAGCAATCGTGTTGATCTGCTCGCCATCGCCACCCTCAATAGTGGCAGTTTCTTTTGCTTCTAAGACTTCTACATCAGTGGGTGTTGATTTTATGAGCATATCTTTTCCCCTAGTACATCATGTATTGAAGCATCACCGCAAAATACTGGAGTAGGATCAAAACCCCATTTTTTTAGGTATACATCTCTTGTTTGTTCACTCATTGCCGATATATCTTCTGCGTGGATAGTCTGCCCCTCTGCATGATGAATTGTAACCGAAAAATTTGTATATATCTTTAACCCTGCTTGATAGATCCTCGTCCAGTAATCCCAATCTTCATGGTTTGCTGGGAAATAATCATCCTCTGCAAATACGCCAACCTTCTGGAGAGTGTTTTTGTTTATCATAAAACACGCACCAGACGGCCACTTGTAGTTTTCTTGAATCCCGATACCTCCTGGCAAATGTTCAACTCTGGGGTTACACATTCCTGCATCTGGCATATCAATGCCGCTTTTCATGGCTTCTAACCACCCACTTGTGGCTTTGATGTCATCTCCAATAATAACGATGTTTTCTGCTCTAGCCAGTGCAATTCCAGTATTCCACCCATGACTAATACCCCAGTTTTTATCTAACCGGACATACGTGTCACACTCCTCACTCCAGTCATGTCTTAGCGTAGAACCATTATCAACTATAATAAACTCGAAGTCAGAGCTGTTGTTTCTTACCGTTGCCGCGCAGTCTCGCGCCATTTTTACCAATCGTTTATAACGATGGTATATCAGCATAATGACGGTATATTTTGGTCGTACTACGTTTGGGTTTTCCACAATTCCTTCCATGAAACTCCTGGTGCTAAACAACTTTCTACCATGTGGGTGGCGAAACTCATTATAGGTGTCCAAAGAGGATATCCCCTCTCCAGTAAGTCATACCACACCTGGCCATCTAAGTACCCGTGGTGATTAAGAATATCGAGGTTTTCTTTAATAATATTTGAGTGACAGCCCCAAGTCATAGTATTACGCTCACACGTTCTGAAATGATGATTGTCTACTAGCTTGATTCGACACTCTTCTTTGTGGAGTTCTTTGTTGTGGTAAAAATTTGGATGATCGTAGGGTGAGACTATCCCAAGCTCCTTCATAGCCTGCAAGTACGTTACCCCGATATCGGGCAGATACCAGTAGTCAGCCTCTTGGAATAGAACATAATCCTCTAGCTTTGATGCCATCTCATACGACATGAGCATGGTTGCATTTTGACCAATATCTGTCTTAACAACAGTGCTGCCTTCCCATGGAAAGTCCTCGAGCATCTTGAGCATATTGTCGCTTACATGATCTGCAATAAAGGTTACCTTTGGCCGTATTTCTGCAAAGGCTTTCATAAAAGTAGCTAGGCACTGCTCGTTCAGCGTATCCTTATCATCTTTTAATATGGGTGGTGGGTTACTTGATGGTATAGAGGTTATTCTATAAAGGACTGTCATTATTGTTTAGCCTCATAGAGTAAGTGGTATTGTTGGCCTTCCTCATGTTCTTCTTTACCTATTTTCCACCACTCATCTTTTGCGTTAGAATATAAATGATTGATAAACTCGCCAATTCTTGCCCCTTCAGTCACACAATTGTCACAGTGAAAAGAATAATCTTCAAACACTTTTCCATTTACGACAAAAGCTGGATCAGCATTCCACATACATATATCATCCCAGTAGTTCCATTTCTTACACCAACTACACAACCAGTGGATATTAACGTCTGGACTGGTGTGTTTGCCAGGTATAACAGCAAGTTTGAACCCTGGAACATCTATTTTTTTTATTCCTGTTATTCGCACAACTCTCCAATCACTTGATCTATAAACGCAATCATTTCAGGCGTGATACTCGGGTGTACGCTGAGGAACATACCGTCTTTCATAACACGATCTGCATTAGCCATTGATTTAAAAGTATTCATGTCTCTATGAGCTGTGTATGTCGTGTCTTTATATGCTGGATGCCTTAATATATTACCAGAGAAAATAGTACGACACTCAATGTTGTTTTTCTCAAGCGTATCCATTACTTTTTTGCGAGAAATCCCTTTACACAGTAGTGGGAATGAGAACCAACACACCGTTGCATTTTCTGGTGATTCAATCATTTCAAACTGTGGATACTTTTCAAACACAGCTCTCATGAGCGTGTAGTTTTTAAGTCGTGCTTCTCTAAACGTCTCAAGTTTTTTAAGTTGGACGCGTCCCATTGCACACTGTAGCTCAAGTGGCTTCATGTTAAAACCAATCTCTTCATAGACGTAGCGTGAGCGATAGTCTTCTGGGAAGCCTGGATACTCATAGATGTCATCTGTACCAGAGGCGCGACCCCATTCTCTGAGTTTCAAGCACTTATTAGCAAGGTCTTCATCATTGGTAAGACAAGCCCCACCCTCACCAGTTGTAATGATGTGAGCTGCGTGGAATGAGACACAGGATATATCGGCGTACGTATCAACAAACTTGTCATTAACCAGAGTTCCATAGCCATCGCAATTGTCACAGATAATCTTTACGTCCTCGCCGACAATTTCTCGTAACTTCTCATAATTAACAGGATTAGAAGCGATATTGACTGCAAGTACAGCACTGATCTTCTCAAAAGTGGTAGCGCGTTTCACTTCCTCTAAATCGAGGTTGAGTGTTTTTAAGTCCACATCAACTACATACGGGACCAACCCACACTGGAGGATTGCGTTAAATGCAGTTGGAAAGTTAACTGCTGGAATAATGACATGTGAGCCTTTGGGAAGGTGGAGAGCGGTCAATGCTATTAGTAGAGCTGAAGAGCCTGAATTGACTACTACAGCACGTTTCACACCAGTCTTTTGGGCTAATTCTTTCTCAAACAGGACACTATTTTCGCCAACTGTCCAGCGAGTGCCACCTTGAGTAAGAATACAATCCATGATGGCCTTAACTTCTTCTAAACCTATGATAGCCCCACCGTAAGAAATTCTCTCTTTTATTGGGGTAAACATATCTCCTCCTTACATTGTATTGGCGTACTAATATCTTGTTTTTTCATCCAGTCCCAGGTCTCACGCAATCCATCTTCAAGCAGTGTTTCGTGATACTCAACTAACCTAGATTGTAAGCTATGGTCTGCAATAAATAAATCAATTTCTTGTTTACGTAGTGGTTTTCTGTCCACAGGGGTGTTGCTGTCGGTTATGTGTTGTAGGAGCGTTGAGAGTTGTTCGATGCTCGCTATGTGTGTCGTCCCAACGTTCATGGTTATTTTACTCAGTCCCTCGAGAGCTTGAGCGAATACCTTCGCTACATCTGGAGCGTATGAGAAGCCCCTGTGGACAGAACCGTCACCAAGTATGGTGTATGGCTCTTTGAGGAGTATTTTTCTCATAAACATATTTATCACATTCTTCGTAAGATCGTTTGGATTCTGCCCTGGCCCATATAAGTTGTGTGGCCTAAATATCGTGTAGTCAAGGCCATACACTTCACCCATAATCCTAAGTATCTGTTCAAAGGCTAATTTGTTTACGCCGTATACATCTTTTGGTTGCGGTTGTGAGTCTTCTGTATAAGGGACTGGAGCGTCACCATATACTGAGACAGAAGAGGCATATATAAACTTCTTTACCCCTGATTGAATTGCATATCTCAGTACATTGGTTGAGAGTAGTAGATTACGACTAACCATATCAACTGGGCTAACCTGCCCCTTTGCCTCCGCAGCATTTGCCGCTAAGTGATACACAACCTCAGGTTTTACCCTCTCAAATACATATTGTGTAGCTGTAGACAGACTCACATCTGCCAAATCACCTAAAAAGACACTTCCTATCGTTCCCATGCGATTAGTGCGAGATATACCATGCACCTCATGCCCCTCTGCTTTTAGTAGAGAAAATAGGTGACTACCAAGCAAGCCCGAGTGACCTGTTACAAGTATTTTCATGCCCACCCCTTTAGAATTTCTTTTGAGTGTTCACGCATCCACTTTACACAATCTTCATCAGGTACTTCTTTGGGAATGGTGTATTGAAGATCAATTGTTTTCTCTATCTCCGGATCTCTAACGACGGGCAACTTCCCTGCTTTTACCTGATTTACCATCCACTCAAACCGCGGATCATTAAGCCTTCTCATTCTGTTTACAGAAAGACCGCCCTCGTTATTCCCTAGAGTCTTATGATGATCTACGCACACACATTGATTTGTGTCATCAATCCATAACTTGTACCCAAGCTGTTTAGCTCTCCAGATTATCTCAGTGTCATCCCAACCCAACGCTTCATCGAAGAACTCCCAATACCCATTTAAGTGCTTGAGGGTAGAGAGTGGTACTGCGCCATAGTTCTGCTCAAAGTCTGTTACGCTTTCGGCTAATCGGATACCTCTATTTTGTACCCGGATATTCTTACGCATAAACTCACCAATTACATCAAGATTGCCATTAAACCAGTCTTCTGCGTTTGAGAGGTCTGGCTTGATCTTCGGCGAAAAGTAGCTATCCACTGGTGCGATAAAGTCCCCTGGATGCTTTCTTGAGACGTTTAATAGTTCCTCAAGGGATGTAGGGGGGAGTAAGACGAAGTCTTGCAAGAATACGAACAGCTCACCCGATGCTTTCTCAATCGCCAGGTTGTTCGCGTTACAAAGTGAGTAGGTTCTTTTTGTCTTAGGTTGATGAATGTATGTAATATCTAGGTTGTAGTCTTGTGCATACT
>Ga0163149_10006648_pt1 | contig 11827 bp, 7 predicted proteins | sample OliLakLV19MP5G1_FD_148604 | JGI IMG/M metagenome (GOLD analysis project Ga0163149, IMG submission 148604) | Freshwater microbial mat bacterial communities from Lake Vanda, McMurdo Dry Valleys, Antarctica - Oligotrophic Lake LV.19.MP5.G1 | ecosystem: Environmental > Aquatic > Freshwater > Lake >...
AACCTGAGTGGAAGCATGGCGATGATTCGGAGAGCCTGTTCAAGACGATCAAAGGCGGCGTGCCCGAGACTGCGATGCCGGCCTGGTCGTTCCTCGCTGATGACACCATCCGCGCGTTGGCGGTTTATATTCGCGAACAGGTCTATGCGGCGAGTCTCGTGACGAATCCTGTGCCGCAGGTGGCCCCGGATGGGCGCTACGAGAGCGAGGTTCATAATTTCATGGTCGAGACCTTTGTGAAGGATCTTGAGACGCCGTGGTCGATGACGTGGCTGCCAGACGGACGCATGCTGGTAACTGAACGGCCGGGTCGTCTGCGGTTCATCGAAGCAGAGGGCAAGGTGTCTGCGCCGATCATCGGTCTTCCGGCCGTCTATGCGAAGGGGCAGGGAGGTTTGTTCGAGGTGGCGCTGCATCCCGACTATGCAAAGAATGGTTGGGTCTATCTTTCCTACAGTGACCCGCAGAATCTCGACGGCATGGACGCCAGCCTGACCGCCATTGTGCGCGGTCGTATCAAGGACGGCAAGTGGGTGGATGAGCAGACGATCTTCCGCGCCGACGTGAAGTTTTATCGCACGAGCAACGTGCACTTTGGCGGCCGGTTGGTGTTTCACGAGGGCTACCTGTTCTTCGGCATAGGGGAACGCGGCACGGGCGACCACGCGCAGGACATCACACGGCCGAACGGCAAGATCCACCGCATCTTCGATGATGGTCGTATCCCGACCGACAATCCTTTCGTCGGCCAGCCCGACGCGTTTCCCACCATCTGGAGTTACGGTCACCGCAACCCGCAGGGCTTGGTGCGGCATCCCGTGACGGGTGAATTGTGGGAGACGGAGCATGGTCCGCGCGGAGGCGATGAGCTGAATCTGATTCAACGCGGCCAGAACTACGGCTGGCCCATGGCTTCCTACGGCATGAACTACAATGGCACGCCGATGACGCCCTACACGACGTTGCCGGGCATGATCGACCCGGTGATCTATTGGACGCCGTCCATCGCGACCTGTGGGCTGGATGTTTACGAGGGCGACAAGTTTCCCAAGTGGAAGGACCACCTCTTCGCTGGCGGTCTGGCCAAGGAAGAGGTGCATCGTCTGGTGGTGAAGGACGGCAAGGTCACGCATCGTGAAGTTATTTTCAAGAACCACGGCCGGGTGCGTGACATCTGCATGGGTCCGGACGGACTCGTCTACATCCTCCTCAACAGCCGCCCGAAAGAGACCGAGGGTCGCATCGTGCGATTGCGGCCGGTGGAGTGATGGGCCTCGTCTCGGGCGGTTCTCTGCCAGCCTTGGCGGCTCCGATCATACAGTCCTCAAGCATGGGGTGCTGGATATTACAGGGATCGGGTGGTGCCTATTGAGGTGCGCCCATAAAAAAGCCCCGGTGGTTCACCGGGGCCTCGAAAGAATCGCGGCGTAAAGCCGCTCCTGCGGTCGCTTACTTCTTCATGTCCGCGACAGCCGCTTGAGCGGCGGCCAGACGCGCGACGGGCACGCGGTACGGTGAGCAGGAGACGTAGCTAAGGCCGAGCTTATGGCAAAACTTCACGGAATCAGGATCGCCACCGTGTTCGCCGCAGATGCCGAGCTTGATGTCGGGCCGGGTCTTCCGGCCTTTCTCGATCGCGATCTGCATGAGCTGACCCACGCCGGTCTGATCGATGGAGGCGAACGGATTCTTCTTCATGATCTCGGACTCTTGATAAGCACCGAGGAAGGAACCGGAATCGTCGCGCGACATGCCGAGGCAGGTCTGCGTGAGATCGTTGGTGCCGAAGCTGAAGAACTCGGCGGTTTTCGCGATCTCGTCGGCCGTGAGGGCACCGCGCGGGATCTCGATCATTGTGCCGACCGTGTAAGCGATCTTGGTCTTCTTCTCGGCCATGACGGCTTTGGCGACTTGGTGAACGAGCTCGGTCTGGAGATCGAGTTCCTTCTTGAAGCCGACGAGTGGGATCATGATTTCGGGCTTGGCCTTGAAGCCATCCTTGTTCGCATCCGCAGCGGCCTCGAAGACGGCGCGCGCCTGCATGGCGGTGATCTCGGGATACTTGATGCCCAGACGGCAACCACGGAAACCGAGCATGGGGTTGAACTCGTGCAGCTCGTGGACGCGGTGCATGATTTTCTCGACCGGAATATTGAGCTTCCGGGAGAGATCCATCTGCGACTCCTTCGAGTTCGGGAGGAACTCGTGCAGGGGCGGGTCGAGGAAACGGATGGTGGCGGGGAAGCCTTTCAACGCCTTGAAGATTCCGTAGAAATCCGCGCGTTGATAAGGGAGGAGCTTGGCGAGCGCGGCCTGACGGTCGGTGAGGTTGCCGGCGAGAATCATCTCGCGCATCGAGTCGATGCGGTCGCCTTCGAAGAACATGTGCTCGGTGCGAGTGAGGCCGATGCCGACGGCGCCGAACGCGATGGCCTGGGCAGTCTGCTCAGGAGTGTCGGCGTTGGTGCGGACTTGAAGCTTGGTGGCTTGCGCGCACCATTTCATGAGCTGGACGTAGCTCTTGAATTTCTCGGTGGCTTGAGCGGCTTTGTCGCCGTTGATGAGGCCGGCCACGATCTCGGAAGGTGCGGTCTTGATCTGGCCGGCGTAAACCGTGCCGATCGTGCCGTCGATGGAGAGGAAGTCGCCTTCATTGTACGTCGAGCCGCCAACGGTGACGCTGCGCTTGTCGTAATCGACTTGGAGCGAGGCCGCGCCGCAGACGCAGACTTTGCCCATTTGGCGGGCCACGAGAGCGGCGTGCGAGGAAACGCCACCGCGAGCGGTGAGAATACCTTCGGCGGCGATCATGCCGCGCAGATCTTCCGGCGAGGTCTCGACGCGAACGAGGAGAACTTTCTCTCCCTTCTCAGCGGCGACGACGGCGCGATCGGCGTTGAAATAAATCTTACCCGTGGCGGCACCGGGGCCGGCGGGCAGACCGGTGGCGATGACGGCGGCCTTCTTAACCTCGGCGAGATCGAAGATCGGCGCGAGCAATTGCTCAAGTTGGTCGGCGGGGTTGCGCATGATGGCGGTTTCCCAGTTGATGAGTTTCTCCTTCACCATATCGATGGAGAACTTCAGCGCGGCGGCGGCGGTGCGCTTGCCGTTACGCGTCTGGAGCATGAACAGCTTGCCTTCCTGAATCGTGAATTCGATGTCCTGCACGTCCTTGAAATGTTTCTCGAGGGTGGCGCGCACCTTCATGAGTTCGGCGTAGGACTTCGGCATCTGTTCCTTCAACTTCAAGACGGGCTCGGGTGTGCGGACGCCGGCGACGACGTCTTCGCCTTGGGCGTTGAGGAGGAATTCACCGTAGAATTCATTCGTGCCGTTGGCCGGGTTGCGCGTGAACGCGACGCCGGACCCGGAGGTCTCGCCGGTGTTGCCATAGACCATGGCCTGCACGTTGACGGCGGTGCCCCACTCGGAAGGAATGTTGTACTTGGCGCGGTAAACCTTGGCGCGGTCATTCATCCAGGAACCGAACACGGCTCCGGCGGCTCCACGGAGCTGATCCCAAGGGTTGTTCGGGAAGGATTTTCCGGTGCGTTCCTTGACCATGGCCTTGAAACGCTTGACGAGTTCCTGCTGGTCGGCGGCGGTTAGTTCGCTGTCGACGATGTCGCGGTGGTAGGTCTCGTGCTTGAAGTTGTGGATGACGGACTCGAAGGGGTCGTGGTCTTCGCCTTCGCGTTTTTGCACGCCGATGACGACGTCGCAATACATCTGGATGAAGCGGCGGTAGCAATCCCAGGCGAAGCGCTCGTTCTTGGTGGCGGCGGCGAGGGAGAGAACGGTGTCGTCGTTCAGGCCAAGATTGAGAATAGTGTCCATCATGCCGGGCATCGAGTCGCGGGCCCCCGAGCGGACGGCGACGAGGAGGGGGAAGCCGGTGGAGTCACCGAACTTGTAGCCCATGATCTTCTCCATGTTTTTCACGCCGGCTTCCATCTGGGCCTGCAACGAGGCGGGATAGGTGCGTTTGTTGGCGTAGAAATAAGTGCAAACTTCGGTCGTGATCGTGAAACCGGGAGGCACGGGCAGGCCGATGCGGGTCATCTCGGCGAGATTGGCGCCTTTGCCGCCGAGGAGGTTCTTCATGCCGCCGTTGCCGTCGGCTTTCGCTGCGCCCCACGTATAAACGTATTTGAGCGACTTGGCCGCCGGAGCGGACGATTTCTTTTTGGAAGGCGCCTTTTTGGCGGGCTTCTTGGGGGAGGTTTTTTTAGCCATGGTTGTTTAAGAAAAGAGGGGCCATCCGAGCGAGCGGGGCGAGGGGTGTCAACCCATTCGATGCACTCAGGGCAGGCGGCGGAAGCTCCCGGATTCAGGGGAAATTACTCGATCAATCCCGCGACCGGATTGCCGGGTTGGTTTGCGGGGCCAGAGGCCAGTGGCTCGGGGGCTTAAAAGGGCGGGCTTTAAAGACGGCTATTGCCGAAGCGGGGCAAAGATGTTTCTAAAGCGGTTCGTGACCGAAAAACCGACAGACCAAGCAGATGAAATCGATGCCTCCGCCGGGAAGGAGGGCAAGGTCATGGGATTCCTCGGTCATCTGGAGGAGTTGCGGGGGACCCTGATGAAGTGCGCGATCGTGTTTGCGATCTTCGTGACGATTATCGCCTACCAGATGGACAATGCGTCGCTGCTCCTGAATTGGCCGCTCGATCAGGTCAAAGAAGCTTTTCCGCACATGAAAACCGTGCTGGTGACCAATAGCCCGATGAGTGTTTTTTCGGTCATCATCAATATCTGTGTGATGGGAGGAGTGGTGATGTCCTTACCGTTTTGGCTTTTTTTTATCGGGCAATTTATCGCGCCTGCTCTGCATAAGCGGGAGCTGCGGGTGATTGTTCCCGCGGGACTCTCAGCTTTCGCCCTGTTTCTCGCCGGTGCCTCGTTCGGCTATTATTTTCTGACGCCGAGTAGTATCAGAGTGGCGTTGGAATTGAATGAGGCGATGGGTTTCACGGTGATGTGGACGGCGGACAAGTACTACAGTTTGCTGATGTGGCTGACGCTGGGGATGGGCGCGGCTTTCGAATTTCCTCTGCTCGTGGTGCTGGCCGTCTACATGGGCCTGATCGAAGTGGCCACCCTGCGAAAATACCGCCGACACGCCATCGTGGTGATTTTTGTGATCGCGGCCATCGTGACTCCGACCACGGACCCGCTAAACATGTCATTGTTTGCCGCCCCCTTGTACCTGCTTTTCGAATTGGCGATCATCGTCGCCTCCGTGATCAAGCGTCGGCGCAGCGCTGAAGTGATCGAGGTGTGATCGCGGAGGGGGGCTCTGCCCTGTCGCCCACCGTCATGCTGCCGTAATGTTTGCCTCGCTACAGTGGTTCCTTCGGTCGTTTGCTTGAACTGTCCGTCATGCGTATTCTCCTCGTCGAAGATTCCCCGCGTCTCTCGCGCAACATCGCCACGGCCCTGCGCCGCACCGGCTATGCGGTGGACGCGGCGGCGGACGGGGAGGAAGGACTTTGGCTGGCGGAATCGCACGACTACGACGCTATCATCCTGGACATCATGCTGCCGAAACGCGACGGACTCGAAGTCCTCCGCACCCTGCGCGCGCGTGGTCGGCCGGTGCATGTTTTGCTTTTGACCGCGCGCGATACCGTGGCGGATCGCGTGACGGGTTTGCAGGCGGGAGCCGACGATTATTTGGTGAAGCCTTTCGCGCTCGATGAACTGCTCGCTCGGGTCCAAGCGCTCTGCCGTCGCGCTTATGGGACCAAGCAAACGAAGCTGGTGATCGCCGACCTCGAGATCGACGCCTCTGCCCGCATCGTGACGCGCGCCGGCCGGCCGGTCGAGCTGACCGCCCGCGAATATCAACTGCTCGAATACCTCGCCCGCCGTCGTGGCGAAGTCGTCTCTCGCGCCGAAATTGAAGAGCATAATTATGACGGGCAGGTCGATCCCATGAGCAACGTGGTCGATTCCGCCGTGTGCATTCTGCGCAAAAAAATTGCCATCTCCGACTCGTCCGCGCCGCTCATTCATACCCGGCGCGGTCTCGGTTATGTGCTGGAGGCTACGGCATGAAATCGCTGCGCCGCCAATTGACCCGCGAATTATCCGGGGTGCTCGCCGTACTCTTCGGGCTGGCGCTGTTCGGACTGTATTTGGTGATGTATCACAAACTGACGCGGTCGTTTGACGCCGCCCTCGAAGCGCGGGCACTCGGGGTCAGCGCCTTGGTGGAGCAGGAGAATGGCCGCGTGGAGGTGGATTTTTCGGATAAAATCCTGCGGGGCTTCGCGGCGGGCCGGGCGCGCCACTACTTCGAACTGCGCGATACCCGCGCTGCGATGATCGCCCGCTCACCCTCGTTGCAAGAGAGTTTGCTCCCGCGTCCGCCGGTTGGCGCGAGGGAAAAAGCGCTGTATTGGAATCTCACGTTGCCCAATGGCCGGCCGGGCCGGGCGGTCGTTTTTCTATTTAGACCGAAATCTGCGGATAGCCGGCCTGGGGCGGTGACCATGCTGGCCGAGCTGGTGGTGGCGGTGGATCGCAAGAATTTCGATGAGACGCTGGGCGGATTGTTGGCGGCGGTGGCGGGCTGCGGCGGGCTGTTGCTGGCGGCGGTTTTTTTCGTGGTGCCGCGCGTCTTGCGCCGCGGGTTGGTGCCGCTGGCCCAGTTCGGGGAGTTGGCGGCACGGATCGATGCGGGTTCGCTCGCGGCGCGTTTTTCGGCGGAGGATTTGCCGGCCGAGCTGCGGCCGATCGCGGGACGGTTAAACGATTTGCTGGCGCGCCTGGAGACTTCGTTCGAACGCGAGCGCCGGTTCAGCGCGGATCTCGCGCACGAGTTGCGCACGCCGCTGGCGGAGTTGCGCAGCCTCGCCGAGTGCGCGCTCAAATGGCCCGAGGCGCGCGATCCCGAGGCTGATCGCGACACGCTCGCCATCGCGGTGCAGATGGAAACGCTCGTGACGCGGCTGCTCACGCTGGCGCGGGGTGAACGCGGCCAGCTCCTCGCCCAGTGCGAAGCGGTGGCGCTCGCGCCCTTCGTGGCTGCGGTCTGGCGTCCGTTCGCGGCACGGGCGCAGGCGCGCGGACTGCGCGTGGAGCTCGCGGTCGCGGTCGCCGAGGCACCGGCCGATCCGGTTTTGCTCCGGTCACTGCTGGCCAATCTGTTCGATAACGCGGTGGATTACACGCCGCCGGCCGGAGAAATCATTATCACCGGGAACGCTGCGGGAAAATTGCAGGTGGCGAATACGGCCCCGGATCTCACCCCCGAGGATGTGGCGAAACTTTTCGACCGATTTTGGCGCAAGGAAGCGGCGCGCACCGGGGGCGAGCACGCCGGTCTCGGGCTGAATCTCGCGCGGACTTTTGCGACCGCGATGGGCTGGCAGCTCACGGTGGCACGGGAATGCGGGCGTTTGGTTTTCACGCTCGCAGCCGAAGAAAAAAGAAACGGATTTTGAGCGCTATCATCTTCCCGTAATCCTGCTTTGGTTAAGATCGCTGCTATGTTAAAACTCATTTTCCGTTGCCTGTTGGGTTTGTCCCTCCTCGTGGCCTGGGCGCGTGCCGAGATTGCGGTGGTATCTGACGGGACAAAAACCGTGCGAACTGGCGGTGCCGCGCCCAGTCAAGCCACGGGAGAGATCACGGGCACCACGATCGATCTCGCCGTGAACGAGCCCGTGGAATTCGTCGCCGTGAGTCTGCGGCAAGCCGACGGCACGGTCGTGCAGAACGCGGTGTCCGACAAATCAGGCCGGTTTTCCTTCGAAAAAGTGCCGGCGGGGGAATACACGCTCGTCTACAACTACGTCGGCACGGACGCGCAGACCACGCCGGCCTTCACGATGGATGCGCGACACTTGCGGCACGATTTTAGCGGGTTGAACGTGACGAGCCGCGCCGTGCAGCTCGAAATATTTGAGGTGAAATCGAAGCAGCAGGCCTTCCTGAACACCATCGACCGCAAGACCTACAACGTGGGCAAGGATATCCAGAGCACGACGGGTTCCGCGAGCGATCTGCTCCAGAATCTTCCGTCGGTGCAGGTCGACATCGACGGCAAGGTCAGCCTGCGCGGCTCCGAGAGCGTCATGATCCTCATCAATGGCCGAACCTCCACGCTCATGGGCAAAAGCCGCGCCGAGGCGTTGCAACAACTACCGGCTGATTCCATCGAAAAGATCGAGGTCATCACGAATCCCTCGGCGAAATACAAACCCGACGGCACCGCCGGTATTATCAACATCTCGCTCAAGAAAAAACACGCCGTCGGTTTTTCCGGCACGATCACCACCGCCTATGGCAATGAGGACCGGGCCAACGCGGGCGTGACGGCCGGCTACCATTCCGGCCCCTGGACCCTGTCCGGTAACCTCAGTGGGCGGCACGACGTGCGGCTCCGGCGGGCGACGGAAGCGCGGACGAGCATTGATCCGGTCACTGGCGTGGTCACGCAGGTGGAAAAAACCACGCTTGATCGCGCCCGGCCCTTCACGCGGATCGCCCGAGGGGGCGTGGAATATAGCGCGGGCGAGCACGACAAGCTCGGGCTCACGGCCAGCTATAACCACCGCGATTTCCAGCGCCGGGCAACGGATCAAAATATTTTCCGCAATGGCGCCGGCACGGTGACCAGCGAGTATGATCGCACCCGCTACGACCCCGAGTTCGAACGCAGCCTGGAATGGGGGGCGAACTGGCAGCACACTTTCCCCGGGGAAGATCACGAGCTGAACGTCGAGTTCAAATCCTACCGGAGCGATGAAATTGAGGACAACCAATACGCGAATATCTACCGGACGCCCGTCATTCCCACGACCTACGACAACACCCTGATCAAGGCGGGCGAACGCGGCACCGAGACGATCATCGAATATAAACGACCGCTCGGCGATGCCGCCAAACTTGAGGTCGGCTACACGCGCACGTCCGACCGGTTGGATGCGGATTTATTCGCCGAGGCGTTGAACCTTACGACCGGCCAGTGGGCGAAGGATACGGTGAAATCCAACCGTTTCATCATCAACAGCACCAACCATGCTTTCTACGCGACGTACGGGCAAGCCTTCGGAAAATTCGGTTTGCTCGCCGGCCTCCGACCCGAACTGACGACGCAGCAGTCGCGGCTGGTCAACACTGGGCAGCTCATTCCCAATGACTACAATCGCGTCTATCCCACGCTGCATCTTGCCTACCATGCGACCGACCGGCACGAGCTTCAACTGAACTACAGCCATCGGGTGCGTCGCCCGGAGATCGACGATCTCAATCCGTTTCCTGATTACCAGGACCCGTTTAATCTGCGTGCCGGCAATCCGCGGCTGAAGCCCGAGGATATCCATTCGATCGAGGCCGGTTACAGTTTTCAGCCAGGGGACTCCAGTATTACCTCCACGCTCTACCACCGTTACACATACCACGGCTTCACAAGCTTCACGCGCGATATCGGCGGCGGCGTCCTGCTGACCACCCGCGAAAATCTGGCGGTCAATCGCGCTACCGGCTTCGAGCTGACCGCCAACACCGAGGTGGGAAAACTGCTCTCGCTGAACTTTAGTTCGAATACTTTTTTCAACACCATCGACGCTTCCGACCTCGGTTTCACCTCGACCAAGTCAGACGTCTCCTGGTCGGCCAAGCTCGGGGCGACGCTGCATGTGTCGGCGCGAACCCTATTCCAGTTCAACACGAACTACAGCTCCGCCCGCCTGACGCCGCAAGGCTCGCGCCGGCCCTCGTACGTCGCCAATGCCGGGCTGCGGCACGATCTCTGGCAGAAAAAAGTGGCCCTGGTCCTGACGGTTTCGGACGTCTTTAATTCCTTGAAGGAAACCACCGTGTTCGACACGCCGATGCTGCGCGGCGAGAACATGCGCCGGCGCAGTTCGCGGATCGTTTATCTCGGCTTCATTTATAATTTCGGCCAGTCCGCCAAAAAACCGAAGGACGATTCGCTGAAGTTCGACAACTCACTGTGAGCGGCGGGGCGCGCCTCGCCTCAAACATCCTGACCCCGAGGAATTAGAGTGAGTTCAACTGCGCCGCGATTTGGGATGAAATACAATTAACGCGGAGGTCGCGGAGAGCGCGGAGCCTGACGTGATGGAGAAGTGGCACGGGTCACAAGATTCACCGCGCGTGCCTTTGCCGTGGTGGAACCCGACCTCCGGGCGGGTTTTGCAACGTGAGCCAGCACCCAGCGCGCCCGGCTTGTTCGTCGTAGCCTTGGCGAAGTCGGAAGGTCGCGCTCCACCACGATACAGTTCATCTGGTTTGTGCCGTGGCAGGCTCAGCTCGTTTCCTCGTTCATCCTCTCTCCACGGGCCGGGATCAGGATGTCTGAGACAAGGATCCAGAACATATTCACTCGCGTTCTTAATGCGGGGCGGTTTTCTCCAAGCCATTCACCGGCAACCGAACATGACTTTGAATATCCGACTGCCCTTTGGCTCATTACGAAAAATGGTTCACGTCCGTTTTTTTACCGGGGTCGATTTTCATCTACACATTAACGTTCAGCCCTCTACGACTTTGAATATGCGACTGGCAGTCGCATAAACAACGTTCGGCAAAGAAACCCACCCGCGACACTCTTATGAAATCCGACGATTGGAAGAAAAGTATCCCTGGAAGCTTCGGCATGGTCGACCTGCACTTTGCCTCTCACCCGCTCGATGCGAAAAGAGCGAAGACTATGATGAAGTCTGCTCTCGAAGCAGGTGCGTCCATTGACAAAATCATGGATGCGCTCGTGGCCTACATGAAAGAAAAAGGGTGCGGCGAGGCGCACATTCAGACCCAGCTTGGCCACGCCCGAAAGCTCGAGATTTGGGCGTGAGCGTTTCGAAAAAAGAGCCGAACAAGGCGCCAGAGCCAACGACCATGGCTGTCACGTCTTGTGCTTCGAGCAGCACGAGCCGCGCCAGCCACGGTCGTGGCTCATCTTGAACGTTAGGCAAAAACTTCCCAGCAAATGAAAACACCACTTACTATTATTTGCGTGCTCGCAGCCGCGCTATTGGCCGGATGCGCCAATCCAGGCATCGTTCAGCTCTCGCCGGACACCTACATGCTTTCTCGAGCGGACCACGCGGGAATTTTTGGGAATACCGCTGCTCTCAAGGCCGGCGTAATCAAAGAGGCCCATGAGTTCGCTCAGAGTAAGGGCAAGGTCGCTATTCCGATTTCATCTCAAGAGACTCCCGGTTACCCTGGGCACTTCGCGACGGTGGAGTATCAGTTTCGCGTGGTCGATAAGGACGATCCCGAAGCGAAGCGCACCTCGCTTGTTCAGCGAGCAGACCTCGTCGTAGAGATGACCGAAAAAATCTCGGTGGATGTCCGAACCAAGGAAGATAAAGCCCCGGATCTCTATGCAGAGCTGACGAAGCTCGATGACCTTCGGAAGCGTGGCATTCTTACCGAGGAAGAGTTTGTTGTGCAGAAGAAGAGGCTGCTCGAAAGGCGATGAACCCAAGCGGCCTAACAAGGCGCCAGAGCCAACGACCATGGCTGTCACGTCTCGTGCTCCGAGCACGGCCGATCAAAGGGGGGCTGGCCGTGTTTTGATAGTTTTGATTGAAACTGAAAGTTGGAAGTTCGCGGTTGCAGTGGCTTGATGTCCCGCCGCCGCCGAATCGAATCCCTTGCGTGGTTGCCTTCATCAAGTAAGACGCACATTAAACTAACAAAACACGGCCAGACCCCTTAAATCCCGTCTCCGTGGGAAATGCGCGCCCAAGGCACTTAAGTCTTCGGTGTTTGAGCCGATGAATCTGATCCACTACACGTCCAGCCAAATTGTTTCGGGTTTTTCGTAACGTGAAAAGAC
>Ga0163149_10006652_pt1 | contig 11826 bp, 11 predicted proteins | sample OliLakLV19MP5G1_FD_148604 | JGI IMG/M metagenome (GOLD analysis project Ga0163149, IMG submission 148604) | Freshwater microbial mat bacterial communities from Lake Vanda, McMurdo Dry Valleys, Antarctica - Oligotrophic Lake LV.19.MP5.G1 | ecosystem: Environmental > Aquatic > Freshwater > Lake >...
GAGCGCGCAGGACACGCGATGCACGCGCTTCGGATTCCACCACGCCCCGTAAGGGCGCGATCGCCGCCCGCTTCGCGGACGGCCCTACAGTATTCGGCTCAGTACATCGGGACTTTCACATGTCGCCTCCTCAGATGGCGCCACCAGAAGTCTACTGTGCGTCGTCAACCTGCTAGGGGAGCTTAACACCACGGGAGTTGTAGCCGGCCGTCCCTTGCGCCTCGGGCTGGACGGTCTCGTCGCTATTCACGAGGTCTGCTCCCGCACGCTCGTAGAATGGCTTCGTCCCCGCCGTGTGGTCCGTCGTATCGACGATGTCCACGATCTCCGGTGCGATCCGACGCACCTTGACCTCGAATCCGCGTCGCAGCGTCAGTTGCGAGGCCGCACATCCCTGGCACCCGCCACTCATGGTCACAGAGAGGTTGCCGTCGGTCACGCTGACGATCGAGATCTTCCCGCCGTGGGCCTTGATGGCAGGGTTGACTTGTCGGTCCAGGAGTTCCTGAATGACCGCGCGAACCTCGGCGTCGGTGCGCCCCGCCGCACCGGTGGCGCGCGGGGCCTCGAGAATGGCCGGTACCCCTGAAACAAGCTGCGCACGGATCACCGTTCCGATCCCCGATTTCAGTGCGGACCACGACGCGTCTGAGTGCTTCCCGACCGTCACGATGTTGTCGACAACCAGTACGTGGGCGACGCCGTGCAGCGCGAATAACCGCTCGGCGAGGGGTGAACCAGCGGCCAATTCTTTGGCGTGGAAGAAGAAGGGACCGCCCGCATGCACCGTCCGGCTCACGGTGAACTTGCACGTGTCGGAATCGGCGACGGACGTCTCGGCGCGGATCGCGATCGTCTCGTCGAGCGGCAGGACATCAAACATCATCCACCACCTTGGCGGCGAAGCGCTCCGCGAGGGCCCGCAGGTGCTTGAACGTGTAGATCCCGGTACTGTGGCCGTCGTTCCAGCGGAATATGATGGCGTAATTGCCGGCGCTGGAGATCGTCTGGGGAGCCACGTCCGGCAGCACGCTCTGTGGATCGAGGACGGCCCGGCCGGTCATTTCCTCGACGCAGACGGCGCACGGGCATGCCAGTCGAAGGTCCCGAACGTCGAAGTCATCACGGCGCCCGTCCTCCCAGAGTACCGACAACGTGCGCGCATCGCGCCGGTGGAAGCCGACGGGGATGGTGGGGGAGCCCGTCGGTCGGACCGCGCTCTCCACCCCGGCCGGCTCACCCTCGTTCGTTTCCCAGTTCCAGACGAATGCTGCAATCGCCGTCGTGGGAAGCGCCTCGAGCCGACCGGCAAGCGCCGTCGCGATCGCGGCATAGGCCTGGGCCGCGACGGAGTTCGGCTTCTCGACCACGATCGGGCGCCCCTCGTCTCCACCCGTGACGATGTCCGCGTCGAGCGGAATGGCACCCAGGAATCGGAGGTCGAGCTCCCGACTCATCCGCTCGCCGCCGCCATGGCGGAAGATGTCCGTGTCCTCTCCACAGTGAGGGCACGTGAAGGTGCTCATGTTCTCGATGATGCCGAGGATGGTGACATTCAGGGTCTCGAACGCCCGCAGCCCTCGGCGGGCGATCTTGAGGCTCACATCCTGCGGCGTCGTCACGATGACCGCGCCGGACAGCGGAACGCTCTGGGCCAACGTCAGTTGCGTGTCGCCGGTCCCGGGCGGGAAGTCGATGATCAAATAGTCCAGCTGTCCCCACTGCACGGAGCCGATGAACATTTTCAGGTACTTGCCCACCATCGGTCCGCGCAAGATGGCCGGTTTGTCGTCGCCGGTGAGCATGCCCATCGATATCGCCTTCAGGCCGTGCCGCTCCGCGGGGACGATCTTCTGGTCCGCGGTCGTCTCGGGCAGCTCGCCGGTGGACAGTCCCAGCATGACGGGGATGCTCGGGCCGAGAATGTCCGCGTCAAGGAGCCCGACGCGGCCGCCGAGTTGCTGAAGTGCGAGCGCGAGATTGACGCTGACGGTGGACTTGCCCACGCCGCCCTTGCCGCTGGCCACCGCGATGACGTGCTTGATGCCTGGCAGTTTTTCAGGACCGGTGTTCTGCATGTCTCAAGTTCCCTGTGGCGTGATGTGGACCGGCGGCACGGCTTCGTGCGCCGCATACTCGCACGACGTGCAGCCTTCGATCATGTGTGACCGCCGCTCGACGACGGTGCCGAGCACGTCCTCGATGAACGCTGCCTCGGCGCTGCAGACTTCGGGGAACTGCTGCACGATGTCGCGCAGCGCGCAGTTGTGCGCGCGGATGAGCACCCCGTGCGGCGATGCCGACTCCGATTCCGCCATATAGCCGTTATCGGTGAGCATCGCGGCCACGGCACGGGCCCGTTCGGCGAGCGGCATCGTGGCGAGCACGGGCTTGGCCGCATCGGCGAGCGCTCCCCATTGGCGGCGGAAGATGCGGACGACCCCTGCGCTCCCCTGCTCGGCGCGCACCACTTCGAGGGCATCGGCGAGCGGGCTCGCGTACGAGCGCGGGAAGAGTTGCTCGCCCTGTTCGGTGAGCGAGTAGGCGTACACCGGCCCGCCGACACCGCGCACTTCGCGGCGGAAGCGCACGAGCCCGGCGTCACTCAATTCCTTGAGATGGCGACGGAAGGCATTGGCCGTGAGGCCGAAGCGCGCACCCAATTCTTTCGCCGTCAGCGGCTGCTCCTTGCGCAATGCGACCAGAAGGTCGCTGCGCAGGCCCTTGAAGCCGGCGAGCGGGACGGAGGAGAAGCCCATGCCGAGGAAAGTAGCTCGACGTGTTCTATTCGTCAACAAAAGTGTGTAAGAATTGTCTATGGCATCAGCTTTTCACTGGGGCGAGTTGATCTGACTCCCCGCGCGATCAGGGGCAGCGCAAGTTCGGCCGATCCTCGCGGTTGACGTCGCCGAAGTAGTCCGTCGGATCCACGGCGCTCACCGCGCCCACCACGACGTCCCGCTCGTAGGCCAGGCCGCAGAGTCGTGCCTTGATCTCGCGCCCGTGATCACGCCCGGTGAAGTTCCCGAAGCTGCGCAGGCTGGCGATGCGGCCCTGCTGGATGTGGAGACGGACGTCGATCTCGCCCGCTGGGACGCGGTGCGCGCGGTGGACGTTGCACGCAGGGTAGGAACATCGCCTTCAATGGCGACCGCTTCATCGAGCAGGGCGAACCATCGATCACTGGCCAGCCCCAGCCGCGGATCTCGGTACGAGCCTGCAGGTAGGGCCCGAATGCGCGCGCGTGTGTGATGCCGCGAACTGAGGCCGCGAACTGCGGCCGCGAACTGCGGCGCGAATCGCCCGACGCCCTCGCCCAGTGCAGGAGTGCGCGCCATACTTCCTCTACGCTGAGCGGCCCCGAGTGCAGTGCCTATCCATGGAGCGACCGATGGTGATGGTGGTGGTCACGCAGATCAACTCGCTCTACGCTCCAGAGGTGGCTTGATTAGGACTGCGCGTGGAATGACCGCCCCCCGCGTCCGGATCGCCGGGCTCGGTGCGGTCCTGCCGCCATTGATTCGCACCAGCGACGAGATCGAGCAGATGGTGCGCGCCGCGAGTCCCGGCGTGCGCATTCGCGCCGGGACGATCGCCGCGCGTACGGGCATCCTCGAACGTCGCGTGGCGGGGGAGCAGGTGCAGTGCTCCGATCTCGCCGTCGAGGCGGCGCGTGCGGCACTCGCTGAGTCGGGTCTGGAGGTCAGCGATGTCGACCTCCTGATTTTTGCGGCGGCCAGCCAGGACCTCATCGAGCCGGCGACGGCGCACATCGTGCAGCAGAAGCTTGGCACCTCAGCGCCCGTGTTCGATGTGAAGAACGCCTGCAACTCCTTTCTCAACGGGTTGCAAGTCGCCGATGGTCTGGTGCGCACGGGACAATCGCGGTGCGCGCTCGTGGTCACGGGGGAGATCTGTTCGCGTGCGGTGCGGTGGCAAGTGCGTGACGCCGACGAGTTCCGTCAGCATTTTCCGGGCTTCACCATGGGCGATGCGGGCGCGGCCGCGGTGCTCGTGCCTTCCGAGAACGGACGGGGCATTGAACGGCTCGCCTTCGCCGCGCGCAGTGAGCATTGGCCGCTGGCGATGGTGCGAGCCGGCGGCTCGATGTTCCCGCGCGGTGACGAGTACGCGTACCTCAGCGGTGATGGCCCCGCGCTCAAAGAAGCCTTCGTCGAGCACGGGCCCACGATGCTACACCGCCTTCTCGCAGACGCCGGCGCCAGCGTGAGAGACTTCGACCGCATCCTCGTGCATCAGGTGGGCGTGCCATATCATCGCGCGATGCTCGACGCCTCAGGAATCCCGGAGTCTCGCGTGGAGATGCACGTGGAACTCTTAGGGAATCTCGCGTCGGCCTCGCTGCCGGTGGCACACTCGTTGGCGAGAGCCGCGGGCCGCATTCGGCCCGGTGATCGCGTGCTCTGGCTCGGCATGGGTAGCGGTATATCGGTCGGCATCGCGATTCTCGATGTCTGATCGCATCGATGCCATATGAATGACATCATGAACCACGTCGTGATCTCTACACTCGCCGGCGCGAGTGAGTTCTACGTGGTGGTGCCATTCTATCAAGAGGAGCAATACCTCGCGGCCACCCTCGCGGCGCTCTCTGCGCAGACCGATCTCGATTTCACCCTCGTGCTGGTCGACAACGGGAGCACCGACGCCTCGGCCGCGATCGCGCAGCAGTTCATCGCCGCGTCGCCGATGCCGGCGAGACTGATTCACGAATCGCAGAAAGGCACGGGCGCGGCCGCGGACACGGGATTCCGTCATGCGATTGCCCATGGCGCACGCTGGATCGCCCGCACGGATGCCGACTGCCTTCCGGCGCGCGACTGGGTCGTTCGGCTCAAGGACGCGCTCGTGCGCGATGGCCTCGCCTTCGTCGGTGGTCGCATTGCACCGCGGCCTGATGAGCGACTGTCGCTGGCTGAACGCGTGATCCTCCCCGTGCTGATCGCGGTGGCGGAACGCTACGGTCGGTGGACGCGACGTGGTCCGCAGTTCAAGTATCCGTATTTCATGGCGGCCGGCAACAACGTTGCCATTGCCGCTGATCTCTACGAGCAGGCGGGGGGATTCCCTCGGAGCCGCATTGAGGAACTGCACGAGGATCGCGTGCTCTCCGAACGCGTGCGTCTCCTGACGGCACGCGCGGAGTGGCGACGGGACATTGTGGTGTACAACTCCGCGCGGCGCGTGCGCGCCTACGGCTTTCTGAACGTCCTCCGCTGGTACCGCAATCACGGATATCGGCCCTCCGTGGTGGACGTCCGATGAACTGGCCCGCCCGCCGCGCCGCGTGGCAGGATGCCCGCGTCAACATCGCCGCGCATCCCCTGGTGTGGCCCCTCGCGCGACTTGTGCGCCAGCTCGGGCCGGTCATGCGCCTGCCAGGGGTCGGCGTTGTGGTGAGCGCCGCCGCGCTCGGGCACGAGGTGCTGGTGAACGACGAGCACTTCGTGAAGCGCGGCCCGGGCAGCATCGCAGATCTCTTCACACAGGCGTTCGGCCCCGCGGCGCTGAGTAACATGGATGGCGAGGCGCATCGGAGTCTGCGTCAGCGACTCGGCCCGCTCGCCAGCCCCGAACTTGCGCAACAGTGGTATGACGCCTCTAGTGCACCCTTCGACGCGCTGGCGGAGGCGCTCGAGGCAGGGCGGTCGGCGGATCTCGCGCATGCGGCGAGAACCTTCTCCGGTCATCTGACGCTGACGATGCTGGGCGCGCCCGGCACCGATGCGCAAGCGCGTGAGGTGCACGCACTCGGCGAGCGCATCGCGAGCACGTTGCGGCTCACGCCCTTTCGCGCGCCGTCGGTCGCGCGCGCGCGCGCGGACAGCGAGCGACTCATTGCCATGGTGCGCGATGCGTTCCATCGCGCAGACCTTCCACCGGACTCGTTGGTCGCGCGCTTGCGAACGCTCGGTTGCGACGAGGTCGAGACGCGCGGGTTGCTCTCCATATTCTTCGTTGCCGGTTCGCTCACACTCGGCGTCGCCTTGCCACGAGTGCTGGGGCTGTTGGTCGACGCTGAGGCTTTGCATCGTCTCGCGACCGCGGCGAATGTGCAAGCCGCGGTAGAGGAGGGGATGCGTTTTGCGGCACCCGTGCCGGCAACGGTCCGGATTGCGGCCGTGCCCACGCGGATCGGCTCGCTCGCCGTGCGACGCGGCGAACGCATTGTGATTCTCACCGCGAACCTGGCGCGCGATCCCGCGCTGTTTCCTGACCCCGATCGGTTCGATCCCACCCGCGAGCCGAATGCGAAGGCGAAGTATCTGTGGTATGGAGCGGGCGCGCATTTCTGCATTGGATTTCCACTCGCGCAACGGGTGCTGCAGCAAGCGGTCGCGCGACTCGCGCGCGTGCCGGGGCCGCTACGCGTTGCGCACCGCTGGCCAGCACATTCCGTGTTGCTCCCTGCGTGGCGTACGCTGGAACTCGCGCCGAGAGTGCGATGAACGCGCGTCTTGTGCGCGGCGAGCGCACGATGAACGTACGATGAACACCGATGAACTACGATGAAATACGATGAACGTACGATGAACGTACGATGAGCGTACGATGAGCGTACCGGTGAGCGTACCGCTCGTAGCGCCGACGCCGCTTGCGGCATTCCGCGCGCGCGCGCGTGAGGCTCCGGAGCGCATTGCGCTCGTCGACTTCGACGGCACGCGCTGGACGCGCGCCCGCCTCCTCGGCGAAACGTCCGCGGTAATGGCTGGCCTGCAAGCGCGCGGATTCGCGGTCGGGCATCGCGTCATCTTCGCCGTGCGGCCCGGGGCGCGATTGCTCGTGCTCGCGCTCGCCGTGCATGAGCTCGGCGGGGTGTTGGTGCCGCAGGATCCTGGCGTGGGAGACGCACTCTTTCGTGCGCGAATCAAGGATGTTGCGCCTCGCTGGGTATTCGCTGAGGGCATCCTGCTGGCGCGACCAGGGTCGCTGGCGTCGCGGCTCCTCGGATGGTTCGGGCTTCGCTGGGCACCACTCGGCGAGATCCCCGACGCCACCTACATTCGCGTGGGTCGCGGAATTCCTGGAGGCGCGGCTGCGACCTCGTATGACGTGCTGCGGCGCGCCGAGGCTGGTACGGAGCGCTCTGCCAATCTCCGGCAGCCGCCCGATGACGCCGAGGCGGTACTCGTACCCACGTCAGGTACGACCCAGGAGCCACGCGTGGTGATTCACACTCGTCGGTCTCTTGCGGCCATACTGACTGCGGTGTCGCGTCAACTCGCGCTGACCGAGCGCGACGTACTGTACGCGCGTGATCTGCATCTCCTCCTGCCGGCCCTCGCCGCAGGAGCGACTGCTGTGGTGCCGCCAGGCTCGCGCTTCGCTCCCGCGCGGGTGGCAAGCCTTATGGCGCACTGGAAGGTGACGCACGCGTTCCTCGTCACGCGCGAGTGTCGGCTGTTGCTGGAGTACGCCGAACAGCGCGCGACCACGTTGCCCACCTCTCTGCGGATGTTGATGATCGGCGCGGCGCCCGTGCGCGCCGGATTCCTCGCACGGCTCCGTCCTGTGTTGCCGGGCGGATGCGAGGCGCTGTGCGTGTATGGCCTCACCGAGGCACTGCCGATTGCCCGCGTGTCGCTTGAGGAGAAGGTCGCGTGGCGTGGGGATGGCGATCTCGTGGGGGCGCCGATTCCCGGCGTGCACGTGCGCATCCGTGACGATGGTCAACTCGTTGTGAGTGGGGAACGTGTGTGTAGCGGTTACCTCGGGCAACCCGCCGCGGAGGAGATCGCCACGGGTGATATCGCCCGCCTCGACGAGGGACGTATTGTGCTGCTGGGCCGCGCGAAGGATATGATCATTCGCGGCGAGCACAATATTTATCCCGAACTGTATGAGCCGGCGATTGAACGGATTCCCGGCGTGCGCCGCGCCGCACTGATCGGCGACTTCGATCCCGTACGTGCCGATGAACGCGTGATTCTTGTGGTCGAGCGCGAGCAGGGCATCGCTGAGGCCACGTTGCGGAAGCGGGTGATGGATGCGCTCGCGACGGGTGCCCACCGTATTGACGCCTCGGCGACGCCAGACGAAGTGATCTTTCGCACGTTGCCAGAGTCGGGACGATCCGGCAAGGTCGATAAAGCCGCACTCCGCGTCGCGCTCGGCGCGCGGTCGGCCATTCAGTGAGCGCGGTCGCCCAGTCAGTGCGCGTGGAACGCACGATCGCCCTGACCGGGGCCAGCGGATTCGTCGGCTCAGCGTTGCGGCACGCGCTGCTCGCGGCGGGGCATCGTGTGCTGCCTTTCGGACGCCGGCCGGCGAGCGCGCTCCGTGCACCGATTCCAGGATACGTGCAGTGGGATCTCACGGCGGGACCCATTGCCCTCGCTGAGGCCGATGTGCTTGTGCACTGTGGCGCGGCGGTCGGGCAGTGGGGTGCCTACGAAACGTTCTATCGGGCGAACGTGCTGGGGACGCAACATGCCGTGGCGTCGCTGCGTCCAGATGCTCGCGTGGTGTACGTGAGCACGGCGAGTGCGTACGCGCGGCACGGCAGTGGCACGCTGCGTGAAGACGCGCCGTTGGTGACGCGCGGCCTCAGCGCGTACGCCACCACGAAGGCCGCGGCCGATCGCTTCGTGCTCACGCTGGAGCGCCCTGCCGTCGTGCTCCGTCCGCACGTGGTGTATGGTCCGGGCGACACGACGTTGTGGCCTCGCGTGTTGCGTGCGGTTCGCGGCGGCGCGCTGTGGATTCCCGGTAACGGAACGGCACGCATCTCGACGACGCATATTGACCATCTCGCCCAGGCCGTTGTGCTCGCCGTGCAGCCATCGGCGCCATGCGGCGCGTTCAATATTGCCGATCTCGATGCGTGCACCGTGGATGCGTTGCTCCGCACGATGTTCGCGCGCCGCGCGATGTCGGTCCGGTTGAGGTACGTACCTCGTCCGGTGGCCGTTGGTGTCGCGATGTGTGTCGAGATGGCGTGGCGCATGGCCGGCCGAGAGGACGAGCCACGCCTCACGCGCTACGCGGTGCAGGGACTCGCCGATGATTGCGTACTCGATACCACGCGCGCCCAGAGCGCGCTCGGCTTTACTCCGCGCTGGACGATTGCCGACGGGCCTATTTAGGTGCAGGGATGGCCGTTTCAGGAAGCACGCGGCCTTTCAGGTGAGCCGTCAGTCCATCGGCGTCGGCGTCGCGACAAGAACGGCCGTTGCCAGCAGCACCATCACCGCAACGCTGAGCTCCACGATCACCGTGCGCCGCAGTCGTGCCACGCCAAGTGACGTCTCAAGCGTTGGCGTCACTCGGCGCCAATTGTATAATCCAGTGACTCCCACAATACCAAGCAGGCCGAGCTTGATGGCCAGCGTCCGGCCGTATCCGGGCTGCCACAACGCGGCGACGGAACCAAGGTGCACCCAGGCGGCGAACACGCCCGACAGCGCGAGCGCTGCGGCGCAGACGAGTGCCACCGGAGAGAACGCTCGTACGAGTAGGGCCACGCCATGTTCGAACTCTCCCGCTGGCAACGGTCGAAGCGCGGGAATTCCTACGAAGAAAAGCAGCGCGAGCGTCCCGATCCAGCCGCTCGCACCAAGCACATGCACCGTGTCTGCGAGCACAGAGAGCGGTGCGGTGTCGGGCACGGCGACCGCGTGACCGGAGAGTGCTGGCGTCACCGCGAGTACGACGGCGCCTATCGTCACCACGCCCCAGCCATCGGCGTGAGCGTGCCGGACGCGACTGAACCCGGCCAACACCGCGATGACAGCTCCGACCTGCATCATCCACGCGGTGCCCCATATGGTCCCACCGAGTAGTGACCCGAGCAACGACGCGAGCAGGCGGAGATCGAGCGCGTCGGCACCGAACACGGCGTAGGCTTGGGCTCCGAGACGGGCGAGCGCGGCGAGGCCCAGTGTGACAGCCGCCCAGTAGCCGAGTCGCGCCGCACGCGCACGCGCGGCCGCCAGCACCGCAGCGGGAAGAGCGGGCGATGTGCCCGCGCCAAGGCGGCGCAGGACGAAGGAATGGAAGAAGACCACGCCGATCAACGCGACCAGCGCGAGAAAAGTGATCCACCGAATCAGCACGAACGCCGGCGACTCCGCGTTGAATCCGTGCGTCTCGCCCGCCATCTCCATCAAGTGTGGCGGTCCTCCGGTGTCCGAGGGCATGACCATCGCGTGGGTCTCGGCCGTGCTACCCGCCGGCGGGTCGTTCATCACCATGAACGAATAGTTACCGCGCACCGGATGGCCATCGGCGCCGACGCTCTGCCACTCGACGACATAGGTGCCGATCGACATGCGGCCGCGCACCTCGGCGACGACCACATGCGCGGAGTCGCCATCGGCATGACGCAGCGGCCCGAGGAGCACCATCGCGCCGTCTGGCCCGATCAACCGTAGACGTGTGACAGAAAGCGTAGACGTTGCGGCAAAGGTGAGCCGCAACTCACTGGGGGCCGAATCGACATGTGCGTCCTTGGCAGGCACGGAACTCTTGAGGACTCCGTGCGCCAACAGCGTCGAAGGCAGCAGAGCCAACGCCGCGAACAGGAGCGGCAAGGCACGCACCATGCGGCCGGTCACTGCGGCATCGGCGGATCAGTCGGTCGGCGCGCGCGGCTCGCCGTGTGCGTGTGACGGACCACCCACTTGTTGCCGCGGCGCTCAAGGATCGCCGTGCCCCGTCCGACCGCGTCAAGCTTGCGGTCCGGCAGGTCGGCCGCGAGCGCATAGCGGTACATCGCCCAAGCGAGATCACCGGAGACGCGCACCTCGATCTCGAACGGGCGGTAGCGGAAGTTCTGGAACTCCTTCAGTTCCGGCGCGAGGTGATTGTCGCGATAGTCGCGCCAGCCTCTGTTGATACCAGCACCCTCGAGCACGGTGAGGCTGTCCCCGGCGTACAGCGTGTCGAGCGCGGCGAGATCATTGCGCTCAGCGGCCGCGAACAGCGCGGTGATGGTACGCGAGGCGCGCTGGGCATCGGCCGTCTGTGGCGCGGCGGCACGAGCTGGCATCGGGTGGTCGTGCGCTTGGGCGGCCAGCGAGAGTGGCGCCAAGAGCGCGGCTGTGACGAGGGACTGGATTAGCCGAGACATAGTCGAAACCAGAACGAGTGAATGGGCGGGGACATCGGTGATAGCAATGTCTGGGAATATGGGTGAAAATGGTCTATCCGATAGGCCTTGTAGACGACTTATCGCTCGCGGTCGCTGCGCACGACCTCGCCGAGGTCCGCGAGGGTCACTACGCGAACGCCTCGGACGGCGGTGTCCGGTGAGGGCCATGTTGGCCGAGTATTCGCGCAATCGCTAGAGCTTGACCCGCTTCAGCAACTGCGCGTTGATGGCGACAATCACCGTGCTCGCCGACATCAACACGGCGCCGAGCGCCGGCGTGAGCACGATATTCCATGGAGCCAGAACGCCGGCCGCGAGCGGGATGGCAACGATATTGTAGCCCGTCGCCCACCACAAGTTCTGCACCATCTTGCGATACGTGGCCCGCGACAGCGCCACGATGCGCGGGATGTCCCGCGGATCTGAGCGCACCAACACGATGTGTCCGGCCTCGACGGCGACGTCTGCACCGGCCCCGATCGCGATGCCGATATCTGCCGTGGCCAGTGCCGGCGCGTCGTTGACGCCATCGCCCACCATGGCCACCTTCTTCCCTTGTGCCTGAAGCTCGCGCACTTTCGCTGCCTTGTCCTCTGGGAGCACTTCGGCGAACACCTTGTCGATGCCGAGTTCCTTGGCCACGGCATCCGCCACGGCACGCGCATCTCCGGTGAGCATCGCGACCTCGATGCCGCGGTCGTGGAGCGCTAGGA
>Ga0163149_10006653_pt1 | contig 11826 bp, 8 predicted proteins | sample OliLakLV19MP5G1_FD_148604 | JGI IMG/M metagenome (GOLD analysis project Ga0163149, IMG submission 148604) | Freshwater microbial mat bacterial communities from Lake Vanda, McMurdo Dry Valleys, Antarctica - Oligotrophic Lake LV.19.MP5.G1 | ecosystem: Environmental > Aquatic > Freshwater > Lake >...
AATCCAAGGGCGTGGGCCAGCTCGTGGTAGAGCGTCACCCGGATTTCGTGTTCGAGCTCCGCCGGGTCGAAACTCGCGCGCTCCAGGTTGCGCTGGAAGAGGTAAATCGCCGCGGGAGCTTCGCCTGAACTTTCGACGGAGCGCTCGAGCTGCGATGCGCCGACAAATAGCCCGAGGGCACCGGCGGGAGTGTCGTAAGGCGCGCGCGCGGCGAGCTCCGCCCGGGGCACGGGGTCGATCAGCACCGGGATGGCCGCGAGCCCAGCCTGAAACGGGGGCGGCAGGTCGAGCGCCGCCCGCGCGACCACCTTCTCGAACGCGGCGGGCGTGAGGTGGTGGGGCTCGGGAAACGTTTCGGGGTTGAGTTCCGCGGCCACGCTCTGCCAGCGGTCCGCTTCCGCTTCGCGGCCGGCGAGGTCGCACAGCAGCGCGAGACGCTCGCAGGCGGGCGCGAACTCGGGATCGCACGCGTGCACCGCGCGGTAGGCGCGCTCCGCATCCACGAGCCGCCAACCGGCGAGCGCGCACTCCCCGAGCGCCCACAACAGGTCGGGGTCGTTCGGGTCGAGCTCTTCACGCGCCCGTGCGAGCGCCGCTTCGGCGCGGGTTGGCTCGCCAAGGTCCAACCACGCGAGCGCCGCAACGGGTCCGCTGTGTGGCGAGCGGATCTCCTTCTTCACGAGCGCATCGAGGTGCGCCAACGCTCCGCGTGGATCGCCCGCTTCAAGGGCGGCCCACGCCGCGTCCACTTCGCCGAATGTCACCCCGCTCCCTTGGTAGCCCGTGCCAAATTCACGCGCCGGGGGGGAAAACCAGGACCGGGACCCGCGCGTGGCGCACCACCGATTCCGCCACACTGCCGAGCACGAGCCGGCGCAGGCCGGTGCGACCGTGGCTTGAGAGCGCGATCATGTCGACCCCCTGCTGTGTCGCGACTTCGGCGATCGTCTCCGCGGCGTTCGTGCTCGGGACGACCAGGGTTTCGACCTCCAATCCGGTGAGCGCGGCGCGCTCCTTCTCGAGTGCTTCCTTGGCGCCCTGCACCATCGCACCGCGGTCCATCGAAGGCACGGGCCCCGCGAGCGGTGCGCCGTAGGGCACGATCGGCACGTCCTCGACGACGTGCAGAAGGAGAATGCGTGCGCCCGACTCGCGCGCGAGCGCCATCACCGGCCCGAAAGCCCGGCGCGACTCGGCCGACAAGTCGCTCGTCAACAGGATCTTGGCAAGCTTCATGGGTGCGGGCTCCGCAGGGCAATTGAGGGTGGGGGTGAGTCGAAGAGTTGGGCGCAGCGCGTCGAGGCTCGACGAAGGCGGGCCGCAGCGAGGCCAGCGCGACACCTGCGCGAATCCTTCGCGGGGCCTCCGCGGGGCCTCCGCGGGGTCTCCGCGAGGCCATCGTGGGCAAGTGCCCGGTTCTCGGCAAGCACTCGTCGCGCAACGGCACTTGCGCAGGCGTTGAAAACAGGTAAAGATTTTGGCGTCGGTGACGCGACCGCGCCTGGCAACTGCCCCCGTGGGCAAAAGCCCCGGCGGGGTCCCGTGACCGCACGGCTACCCGCCGGGTGGGCACCAAAACCCCGGCGATCAACCCACCGGGCCGCCCGGAATCAGCTCGAACCATCGGAATCCTTCGTCCATGACTCGAATGAGCGTGTTGGCTTGCGGACTCCTGTTGGCGATTTTCGCCGCTCCTGCTCCTGCGCGGTCGTCCGCACCCGAAGAAGTTTTTCAGCCCAACATCCTGGTCCTCGTCGTCGACGACGTGGGCGTGGATTTTCTAGCGCCCTGGGGCTTCGGGACGGACCTGCCCTACACGCCCAACATCGACGCGCTCAGCGCGGGGGGCGTGCGCTTCACGGACGCGTGGGCGATGCCCCTGTGCACGCCGACCCGCGCCGCATTGCAGACCGGCCGACACGGCTTCCGCACCGGTGTCGGCACACTTGTCAGCGCGAGCTTTGCGCTCGAGCTCGCCGAGACCACGTTGCCAGAAATGCTCGACATTGGCACCGGATACGCCTACGCCCACGGGTGTTTTGGCAAATGGCACCTTGGCAATCCGTCCGTCGGGGGACCGCTTGCACCCAACCTCGCCGGTTATTCGCACTTCGAGGGCACGGTCCACAACTTCGTCCTGCCCGACACGTTCTACGACTGGGCGAAGGTCGAAAACGGCGTGACAAAACCCTGTTCGGGGTACGCGACGAGCGCCGTCGTCAACGACACGTTGGGCTGGATCGGCGCGCAATCGTCGCCGTGGTTCGCGATGGTCAACTTCCACGCGCCCCATTGGCCGTGGCACACACCGCCCGCGCACCTGTACTCGACGTCCCTCGCCCACGCACCCCCGCCGAACATCGATCCGCGGCCCTACGCCAAAGCAATGATGGAGGCCGTGGACGCCGAGATCGGGCGCCTGTTCGCCGCGCTCGGCAGCAGCTTCGAGGACACCTTAGTCGTCCTGCTCGCGGACAACGGCACCGACGGTCTCGTCGTCAAACCGCCGTTCCTGCCGTGGAAAGCCAAGGCGACCATCTTCGAACCCGGTATCCGCGTGCCGCTCATCGTGAGTGGACCGGGTGTCACGCCGGGTGTCTGCGCTGCGCTCGTGCACGTGGTCGACGTGTTCCCGACCGTGGCGGAGGCGGCGCGCGTGAACCTCGGGCTCTCCCTGCCCGACCTCAAAATCGACGGCATCTCCCTGTGGCCGTACCTCGAAAACCCCGCTGCTCCCTCGCAGCGCAAGCTGCTGTACACGGAGCAGTTCTGGCCCAACGGCCACAACCCGCCGTCGAACTTCGACCGCACGATACGCGACGAGCGCTTCAAGTACGTCTGGAGCACGGTCTACGGGCAGGTGCTCTTCGACCTGAAGTTCGATCCCTTCGAGACGGTCAACCTCTTCGACCAGCCACCCCTCGACCCGGTGGCAAAACGCGCGTTCCGCAAGCTCAAGAAGGGTCTTTTGGACCTCTTGAGCGACGGTTGACCTTGGGTGCGCGGCGCGCGGCCGGGCTCGCGAAGCTGCAGATGGGACACACGTCGGGGTCGTGGCCGCGCGCAGGGCAATGCTCGCGGCCGAAGTAGATGATCGCAAGGTGCAGGTGGCCCCAGCACTCTTGCGGGAAGTGGCGTTTGAGGTCGCGCTCGGTGCGCTCCACGTTCGCGCCGCTCGAAAGTCCCCAGCGGTAGGCCAAGCGGTGGATGTGGGTGTCGACGGGGAACGCCGGGACCCCAAACGCCTGGGCCATCACGACGCTGGCGGTTTTGTGGCCGACACCGGGAAGTGCTTCGAGGGCTGCCCAATCCGCGGGCACTTTGCTTCCGTGCTCGTCAACGAGGATGCGCGAAAGCTCCGCGATCGCCTTGGATTTTTGCGGCGACAACCCGCAGGGTCGGATGATTGCGCGGATCTCGTCGACGGGCACCTTTGCCATCGCGGCGGGGGTGCGCGCGCGCGCGAACAGGGTCGGCGTGACCAGGTTCACACGCGCATCGGTGCATTGGGCGGACAGCAGCACCGCGATCAGCAGTGTGTACGGATCGCCGTGGTCGAGGGGAATCGGCACGCTCGGGTAAAGCGCTTCCAGCGTCGCGCGGATGCGCGCCGCCTTTTCGGCAAGCTTCACGGACGTGCACCCTTCGCCGTTCCCACGCGCTCCAGTCTAATGGGACCGATGAAGCCGATCGACGAGCGAATCGCGGAGTTCCTGTCGGGCAGCGTCTTTGCCGTCGCGGGCGCCAGCAATCGGCGTCACAAGTACGGGAACATGGTGCTGCGCTGTTACCTCGAAAACGGGCGACGCGCACACCCGATCAACCCTTTGGAGGACGTCGTGGAGGGTCAACCGGCGTTCAAGACGCTGGCGGATCTGCCGGAGCGTGTGCACGGGCTCTCCATCATTACTCCGCCCGAAGTCACGCTGCGCCTCGTCGAGGACGCGGCCCGCCTGGAGATCAACCGGCTGTGGATGCAGCCGGGCGCGGAAAGCCGAGCGGCGTTGAAGTTGGCCGAGGAGTTGGGCCTGGACGTGATCGCAGGTGGTCCTTGTTTGCTGGTGGTGCTGGGTTTCCACGGTTGAGGGGAAGGTTGTCGCCGCGCTCGGACCGCGCTCCCAACTGGCAGGCGCTTACCGCGGCGGGGGTGTCGCCGCGCGCACGGCGGCGCCGCGGCGCTCGTCAAGCACCAGGATTGCAAACCGCGCGATGTCGCCACGCGGCCCCGACACGGACGCGTAGTCGAACCGCCCGAGGACATCGGTGTAACCGTCCTTGTAGAACAGCACTTTTTCGGTGCTCGAGCGCGAGTACACCTTCACGTACACCGCCGCCGCGGGTCGCGCGCCGTCGCGGACGACGAGGCGACCGCTTTGCTCAGCGCGATCCACCGATAGTGCGGAGGGCTGGTGCAGCGCGCGGCGCACGATCCCTCCGCCCCGCGCTTCGACGACCAGGGATGTCGCGACAAGTTCGGCGGGAATGACCAGTTCGGCCCGCGAGCGCTCGCCGCTGCCCGGAACGCGCAGGGACGCGTGCGGGCGAACGTGGCCCGTGCCCTGTCCGCCGTTGTCGCCAAAGGGATCCGCGGAGAATCGGAACTCGAGGTCGATCGAATAGAAGTTGACCTCGACGTCCTTGAGTCCAGCGTGAGTGAGCGCCACGTTACCCTGGTTCAACTCGAGTTCGAGCAGCGGCGCGCCCAGCGCCGGGCCCGCGCCCAAGGAATTGGCGACTGCACCAATTTCCGCCAGCGCGGCCACATCGAGAATACCGCGGAACAGCCCGCGCCAACGCGCGACCGGATGGTTCCGATGGGGTTCCGCGAAGCGTTTTGCTGCGGCCGCGTCGCCCGTGAAAAACGCGGCGTGCGCAAGCATGTAATCGTGCTGCAGCGCCGTCGTGACTGCGCCGCGCTCCACACGTCCCAACTGTCCGAGCGCGTCGTGGATCCGCTTCTCCAGCAGGTGGTGGTACGCCAGTTCCAGTCGGTCGCGGGGCTCGAGCGCCGGCTTCAGTTCCCAGATCCGAAGAAGCTCGCGGTAACGCGCTTCGACCTGTGCATCGCGCACACCCCGCAACCCAGCCTCGGGATGGGCGCGGGAGTTCACGCGCGGCGCAAACTCCTCGAACTCCACCGCGCGGTCAATGTGGGGGTCGATGACCAATAGATCGGAGCGCAACCAGGGCCCGATCGCGCGGCTGAAGGGTGTTCGAGCGAGGTACTCGGCGGCAGCGCGTGGGTCCTCGTGGCGCAGCGCGTAACCCCACAGCGTGTGGTGGTACACAAAGCGCGAGCGCAGGACGTCGAGGCTGGCTGTGAAGAACTCGGCGTCGCGCATTCGCCACGCGATGGCGCCGACATCGGCGGGACCAAGGTCGCGCTCTGTCAGCGCGGCCAGAACGTCCTGATCGCTTCCCCGCGCGGCAATCGCCGCGAAGGAGCTGGAATCTTCGGGGGGCGCCGATGCCAATACCGTCAGTTCTGTCGGATCGCCCACATCGCGGGTGATTCCGCGCACGGCAGCGCGGCGCTCGACGTCCCGCGCGGCTTCTGTGTTGGCGCTGTTCGGATTGTCGAAGGGCATTTCCGACGAGATCGCCGGTTCCACCTCTTCGACTTCCTCCGGTGAAACTTCCACCGAACCGCGACTGGGGAGCCCACCCGTCGTGGGGCCGGCTGACCGGTCGCGAGGCTCGGAGTCTGCGTCGCGTTGCCCTTGGCCCAAAAAAAAGTCCGAGTCGCCCGTCATCGCTTCGCCAAACCCACCTTGCGCCACCCCCGTCGCCGCAGCGCCCAGCAGCGCGGACTCAAAACGCCAGCGCAGGTCCGCGTGGTCGAGGGTCCCACGTGCAAGCACGTGGTTGATTTCCCGCGCCATGCGGGTCCCGGGTTCACCAAGGAACTCAAGGAGCAGCACCTGCTCTGCGGTGTTCAGCTTCCCGAAACGCCCCGTATCGAGCCACGGCCGCACGTCACCGTCGAGCAGCCATTCGTCGAGAAACGTGGGTTCGCCCTTGTTCGCGAGATACGGCCGCACAACTTCGTCGAAAAACGGGCGATCCTTCAGCCGCAGGAAGACGTGCAACTCGTGGCACGCAAACTCGCCGTAGTGGACGAGCTTTTCATCGCGCGTGAAACCACTCCAGCGTGTGAGGAACTCGAACTTGCGGAGCTGCGGACCGTCGTGGAGCGTGAGGAAAGTTTCGAACATCGCGCCGAGGCCCGCGATCGGCCGGCGTTCCACCGTCCCGTGCGCCGGTGCTCCGATAAGCGCACCCGTACGCACGATGGTGAGGTCGCGCTTCTCGCCCCAAACACGATCGTCGGGCAACGCGGCGGCGAGCCTGCGGTCGCGGGGCTCGAACGGAACGGAGGCGAGCGCCGCCTGGGCCCGTTGGCTTGCGCTGCGATCGACCGCGATGGCTTCGACGTGGTGTAAGCCCGCGTCGAGTCCCAGGTCCGCGAACGGCACACGCACGACACCATCCACATCGGGTACGAGGTTCGCGCGAACGCGCGCGGGGCTCGGCAGGAAATCGAAGTTTGCGAGGGTGTTGGTCTCACCCCCGCGGGTGCCCGTGCTGTCGCCCGGCCCGCGGAAGGTTCCCGCGCGACGCCCGGATCTTCCACCTCCGCCGCCTGCGCCGATACCGATTTCGGTTGTCGCAAGATCGGTGTCCTCGATCGACCAGGGTTGGAGCAGTAGGCCGCCGCGCTCGAGCAGGTTGCCGACGTAGCGCGGTGCAAACCGCCGGGCGAGGATGTAACGCTGTTCGTCGCCGATGGGACGTTGCGCGAGGTAATCAAGCGTTCGCGCTTCGACGGTTGCGTAATCGAGCGCGGGCGGACGATCGAGTGCGAGTCGCGCCGCACCATTGGACTCCGGCACGAAGCGCCGCGCCACGATGTGGACACGCGCGGTTGGATCCGCATCGCGCAGCTCGACTTCGACCGTCGCCGTGCAGTTCTGGGTTGCGGATTGATTGGGTGGAGCGCAGCCCATCGTGCCGCGTCGAGACCACCGTCAGCACGGGGTCTTCGAGCAGCGCGAGGCTCGTTTGCGCACCATGCACCGCGAGGCGCGGACGCACGAGGATCGGAGCGAAGTTGTTGGGGATCAGCGTTTCGCGATCCACGTGGACAAACGCGGAAAGCTCGTAGGCTTCCGCCGCGTGCTGGATCGATGCCCACGCCGCGCGACGGCCGTGGCGCAGGATGAGCGTCTTTTCGCCCGCCTGTGTCGCAAACGGAAGCAGACACTCGCCGCGCTCGTCGGGCTCGAGCTCGCGCCCCGCAAACCAAATGCTCGCAGCGCCAAGGCGCACCCCGTTTTCGTCGATCACATGCAGCACGTGTCCCGCGGCACCCAGTCGCTCGACAAGTTCCAAGCGACCTTTTTCGACGAGCACACGGCTCGTCACGCCTCCCCCCGCAAACTCGACGACGTAGGTTCCCGGTTCAATGAGGTCGTGAAAATCGACCGTGCGCTTGAAGGGATCCACGCGCGCGCCCGCTTGGAGGAATCCGATCAGGAGCTCCCGAACGAACGGTGTGTCGTCCCCGAACGGCTCCAGGCCGGTTTCGAGCGGTCCGCTGGCGCGGGCGTCGCTGCCTGCGCGCCGCCGCTCGTCGCGCAACGTTGCGTGCACGTACGCCGCGGGTGGTGCCACTCGCAGGTACTCAAGGAGCAGTTCCGGGGTGGCCGTTCCGCGCCGTTGTGCGAGGAGCAGGCGATGGTGCAGCACCTCGGCGCGCAGGTCGTCGTCGAGCCGCCATGCGTCGTCCGGCGAAGGCCGCAGTCGTACAAGGTACTCAGTGACATAACGCCGCTTGCAAAGGACCGTAGGCATCAGGCGCGTGAGTTCTTCCAGTTGGTCGAGCGTGAGTCGCGAGTGGATCGGGTGGTCCCCGAACGCCACGCGCGAGTCCACTTGCAGGTCGTCCGCGATCGCGCGCACGAGATCCGGCACATCAGGGCGTTCCAGACTGCTCAGAAAGTTGCGCCGGACCTCGCGCGAGAGCTGCAACACCGGGGTCATGCGGCGGCCCGCTTCGCCCATGCGCGCGAACGGCCGCAATCCGTCTTGGAAAGCGCGCTTCGCAAAAGCCTCGGCGCGGATTTCGGCGGGGTCGATACGGCTCGGCATCGCGCGGGAAGCCGCGTCGGCCGGCGAGCGGTGGTCGAGCTCCGGCGCGAGTTCCTTCAGCAAGTACGTCCACGTGCGTTCGGGATGTGCGGAGAACCCGAGCAGCGCGCGTCGATGGACCAGCGCCTTGAAGTGCGCATCCTGCCCCAAGCGATCCCACGACGCGGCCAATGTGTCGAACGCATCCCAGCGCTCTTCGTGGATCGCGAGCAAAGCCTCGTAATAAGCTCGCGCTTCGGTGCCCGGCAGCAGCCGCTCCACCACCGCTCTGCGATCGTCGGCGGTCGCAAACGCTTCGCGCACCTCGTCGATCGATGTCTGCGCGGCCACCGAGGTGGCCGGTAGGGCAAGGAACGGCAGCGCAAGGAGCAGCAGCGCGAGGACGTTTCGTGCGGATGCCGCGGAGCCTGCGATCGGGAAGTGGGGGATCGACATGAATAAAAGGTGCCGGGGGTGCGGCCGGGATGCGGCGGGCGCTTGCGGCAACGGAGCGCTCGCAAAAAGGTTCAAAAGGGGGCAGGGCAAGGACCGTGCCGCCGCGTGGCGTGCCCCGCGCAGGGCTCGCGGTCATCCCGGCGGGAAAGGTTGTTTCCGGTGCGAAATGCCGCGGTCCGGGTGGACCTTGGGCGGGTCAGGCAGATTCGGCCACGGCGACCGCGGCGGCGAGCCCGGCGTCGTGGGTGATTGTGATGTGCCAGCGGGTGATGCCGCGCGCGTGTGCGATCGCGAGCGCGGCCCCGTGGAGCTGCACGGTCGGAGCCTCGCCCGGGGGCCGCACGACCTCAATGTCGATCCAGCGAACACCCTGCGCCCAGCCGGTGCCGAGGGCCTTCATCACCGCTTCCTTGACGGCAAAACGGCCGGCATAGCTGTTGGCGGCGCGTAGCCGGCGTTCGCAATAGGCGCGCTCGCCCGCGGTGAAGATGCGCTCGGCGAAACGCGCACCGCGGCGCTCCAGCACGTCCGCGATGCGAGTCACCTGCGCGAGGTCGAGGCCCAGTGCGACAATCGCCATTCCGCGTTATTCCCGCGCGCGTTCGATGCGCACGTTGCCGCTGCCGGTCCGCAGGGTGAGCGTTCCGGGCGCCGCGGGCGCCGCCGGAGCCGCGATGCGGCCCCGCACGCCTCGCCCTGTGCTGCCCGCCACCGCTTCGATGAGCAGCGCCAACTCGCAATCCACGGCTCCGAAGCTCGTGTGGGCGTCGAGTTCGCCACCAAAATCCGCGGGCAAGCGCACGCGCACGGCACCGAACCCCGAAACGAGGCTCCAGTCACTCGCCATGCGGCTTTGGGGGCGTGCGTGAAGCTCGATCGCGCCCGAGCCACTCTCCAGCGTTACCGCGTCGAATCGACCGCGCGCGCCGATGGCGCCGAACTCGCTGCGCGCGTGCAGGGTGCCGTCCACGCCATCGACGTCGATCGATCCGCTTCCGGTTGCGAGCTGCGCATTGCCGCGCAACCCGCCGATCGCGATACTTCCGAACTGGGTGTGCGCGTCGAGGTCCACGCTCTCGACATCCTCCACCGTGATTCCCCCTGATCCGGTGCGGATCGCAATGCCCTCGGTTCGGATGCGCGCCAGCGTTACCGCGCCAAACGCGCTGTCGAGGCGCATGCGCGGACCTTCGATGTCCACCGCGTCGATGCGGCCGCTGCCGGTTTGCACGTCGAGCGCGCCGCGCACACCGCTCACTTCGACCGCGCCGAAGCTCGTTTCGAGCTGCGTGTCACCGAGCGGCCCGCTGGCTTCGATCGAACCCGTTGAACCGCAGGCGTCGATCGCGGTCCCCGGAGGTACGAACACCGCGATCTGTGTGGCGACGGCCAGTTCTTGCACTGAACCACCTTCGACACGCAGGGGCTGGCCGATCACACGCACATGGACACCCTGGGCGTCGCGTACGACGTTGAGGCTGTAGCGCGCGAGCACCGCTTCCGCTTCCTGTGCGTCGCGGCCCGCAGCGACCAGGCGCGCCCGGAACTCGCTCCTTCCGCTGTGGGTCACCTCAATGCGCAGGGGTCCGGTGCTGCCCTCGATGCCCAACACCGCACCCGCCACGAGGTCGAGCTCGATGTTTTCTTCGCGCTCCGCGCGCGCGGCGAACTCGGGACCGCCGGGCCCGACCTGGATGGTGCGGTGCCGGGTTTGGCAGGCGGCGACAAACGTCGAGGCGGCAATGGCAATGGCGAGGGCGGCCGTGATCAGGATGGTCGGACGGGGCATGGGACCTCCTTTGGGAGCGGGGACACTGCCAGCCTACGCCAGGGGCGGCTCGGCGGGGTGGATGCTGTCCGTGGCGGTGCCTTCGGGATGGGTACACAGCTCGGCCAGCACTTCCGTGGCATAGGCGCCCGGGGGCAGTTGGAAGCACAACTCGGCATCCGTCGGGCCCAGCGCCGTCAGCGTCGCCGCGGCGAGTGGCCAACGCAGGGGACGGCGCGCTCCATCCACGCGCCACGGGCCCTCCCTGGACGGCATGGGGCGGTCGAACGCCGCGTCGTCGAGGCCGCGTTCGGCGAGCACAGCACGTTCGAGTTCCCGCGCGCCATGGGCGGCCGCGGGCCGCAAACGTCGACCCGGCAAGGGCGCCGTTGGCGAGATTTCGAAACGGTCCGCGCGGGGTTGCTCACGCGCGCTGTCTTCGACGAGGAAGCTGCCGCGGCTCGCGTGCAGGTGCGCAATATCGCCGAGCAGCAGCGTAGACAGGTGGGGGAAGCGGTGTTCGAGCGCGCGGTCGAACAGGTCCGCCTGCGCCGCCGCCACGAGGAACTGCAGTTCGCGGCGCGCCAAGCGCGATGGCAAAAGCGCGGGATCCAATCCGCCTGCGAGTTCCCGTGCGGCACGCTGTTCAAGGGTGAAGCTCGCCGGAAAAAGGCGCGCGGCGGCCGCGAAGTCGCCCGTTTGCGCGGCGTCGCGCGCGGCGCGCACGCGGCCGAAATCGGCGGGGTGGGGCGCTCCCACGAGCATTTGCGCAAATGCGGGGCAATCGCCGCGCAGCAGCGCGAGCCCCGTCGCCCCATTGCGCCCGCCGTGGCCCTGGCGCTGCTCGCCGTACCAGGCCGGCACGCCGCGTTCGACCAGCGTTTGAAGGCCGCGCGCGATGCGCGCAAAACCCTCGGGCTCGATTGCACGAAGCAACAACCGGAAGCGGTTGCCGCGGCTTTGACCCGGCCGCAAGCCGCGCGGATGGTGCGCGATCGCGAGCACGCGCATCCATCGCTCGGCCGGGGCGCTGGTGATGTCGGCGGAATCGCCGGCGACCCGCGCGCGCTCCGCACACCCGCCCTCCAGCGAAAACCATTGGCGCGTGACCGCGTGGACGTCCTTACGCCCCGCGTGCGCCACGGCTCGACGCGGCAACTGGAACGTGCGGGCGAGTTCCTGGGCGACCTCTTCGCTCGACAGGCCGCGCTTTTCGACCCACAGCCACAGGTGCGTGCCCGCGCCGTCGGGCGGGTCCACGGGGACCTCTTCCACCTCGAAGTCCTCCGGTGCGACCTTCCATCGAAAGGGCGCGCGTTCGGCGGCGGGAAGGAGCCTGGGCCGCGGGTTGGCGGTGTTCGGGGGCACGTGCTGCACGGGTGGGGAGCATGACCCGGGGCCCAGGCTCCTTCCCGCCGCCGAACGCGCGCCCTTTCGATGGAAGGTCGCACCGGAGGACTTCGAGGTGGAAG
>Ga0163149_10006655_pt1 | contig 11822 bp, 11 predicted proteins | sample OliLakLV19MP5G1_FD_148604 | JGI IMG/M metagenome (GOLD analysis project Ga0163149, IMG submission 148604) | Freshwater microbial mat bacterial communities from Lake Vanda, McMurdo Dry Valleys, Antarctica - Oligotrophic Lake LV.19.MP5.G1 | ecosystem: Environmental > Aquatic > Freshwater > Lake >...
CTTGCTGCAGGTGCGTCTCCAACATTATTACATTAATTTGTCGACGCCATATAATATCTTTCATTGGATGAATTAGTAACGATCAGATACAATCAATGAACCATACATGCATGCATGCTTGGCTTGGCTTGAATTATGATAGATTGTAGAAGTCTCTTCGGGGCAGTGAGAGTTAGGCTTGCTTGCTTGCTTTCGTTGCTCTGCGTTCCACTCATGGAAAGCAAGGTAGGGCACTATTGTAGCTAAGGAAGAATTAGAAAGAAAAAAGGGACCTTCCAACAGCAGCATCATCCGCGGGGATACGATGTTACAGTGGAGTCGGAGCTATTATGATAGTAGGTTAACGTTCCTCGTGGCCATGGCCGCCAGAGATGAGGTGAGAGAGATTTAGTGCTGCTCGACCTTTTGGTTTGTCGTCGAAGGCGCAAAGTGTGCGATCATGGGTTAGTGATTGATACGTGGACCACACACTCTTGCTGTTCCCTTGGGCTGGCGTTTGCGAGTTCCTTCGTATCGATGGTACTAATACCACGTAGAAAGCTACGCTCAGATTAGCTCCTGGTAATTGCACTACGTAGAAAGCTACACTTGATAGCTCCACGGAAATTTACGTTTGATAGCTCCACGGAAATTTGCGTTTGATAGCTCCACGCACGGGAGATTGTGTAAAGTTTGTACTACGGAAATTTACGTTTGATAGCTCCACGGAAATTTACGTTTGATAGCTCCACGGGAGATTGTGTAGAATTTGTACCACGGAAATTTACGTTTGATAGCGCCACGGAAATTTACGTTTGATAGCTCCACGGGAGATTGTGTAGAATTTGTACCACGGAAATTTACGTTTGATAGCTCCACGGAAATTTACGTTTGATAGCTCCACTACAGTAACTCAACTTTATGGCCTTTCGAAGATGGCGGATTCACTAGCTAGCTAGTAGGTAGGCAAGTTAGATAGTACTGTAGTTAGTTCGACAAGTCAGGTTAGCAAATGGTGGATGCTTAAGCATCTGCCGTACGAAATTGCTGTCCTTCAGTTTACCCCCGTCACGGAGGAGGAATGACCTGGAGGAATCAATCAAACAATAAATGCCTCGGTCCTTCAATTGCACATAGCTCGGTGATGTACAGCATCGAGGCGTACTATGCTGTAGATCCACTAGAGGAGTTACAGGGTCACGACACACGAATTAATCGATCAATCGATGGGATACATAAACGAATTGTCACCTCTCGAAATTATGTACCGAAGCATTCAATTGTCGTGTGTACCATCGCCATTGGATGGTTGGCATACTGTAAACACCTTCACGTTTCTCCACTGCAACCTCGGAACTGGGTTGTTATTGTTTTCGTACGAACGATCCTTTCTGGCATCGCCTGTCGTTTGTGTTGCTTCTTGGTCGGTGAAAGAAAGAAGCGTCCAATGCATTTCATTTCCAATGCAATGGCCAGCACCAGGTCCAAGACAAAAGCCAATTTGTATCGCACTTGTGACAATGGTGGTTCGGACTCGAAGAAGAAGAAGAAGAAGAACGGCTGCCGATATACCAGTATTTTGTTCACTGCCATTCGAAAAAGCTCGTTTTTTTTTTTGGAAAGGCTCGGTTCCCGCCCGCCCAACATTTGGATCGAGGCGCCAGTCTCGTGGTCGAGGCGTGATGCCAACGCTTCGTTGTGAGAATGCTTCCGTTTAGCTGAAGGATGACACTGGTACTCAATGCGACTGGCTGTGTTCCCATCACGATTTTTTGTAGGCTTGTCCTTGTGAACATATCGACGTGCTTGATTCGGGAGCCATTTGATTGGATCCATCCAGCTCTTGGCTCAAAAATAATGCGTCTTTCGGTTGGCCATCGGAAGATGATCCGTGCACTGCGAAAAAAATGTTTCATCCAAGGAATGCGGAACAGAGGCATGAAGCCATTCCTATATTTTTCAGGAAACCTGAAAGAAAAGATCGATTTGTCGGTTTCGGACGAAAACCGCCACAACGGAAGTACTGCATCTGTTTTAATACTTTCCTTCCATATTAGAACACACACTAAAATCTGATTCTTTGTTCCTAGCAGTTAAACATAATAGTGTTTGTTTGGAATAAGTACTATATGTAATTACTGCTTGTTTTTACGATGGGTGGATCGATTCTCAACAGTTATTGCTCTCTCCCGAATCGCAAGCTCCCCATATATATATTTATATATTCTCCTAAAGAAAGCTACCCATAATTTTATATTCTCCTAAAGAAAGCACCATTGTCAACTGTTGTTTGCATGACATGTATATTCAAATGGTCGGCATCCTGTCACCTATACGGTCGATAACCCAGTCAATAGCATAAATAATAAAGCCAATGGCCGCAATATTTGGAATCAAAGACATTTGGTGTCGACGGGAAAAACCTCAGTAGAACCAAAACATAGACTTGCTTTCCGTGCCGCAGCGGTGTTGCCAACGTTTCGTCCCTGGAACTTATTTCCAGACGGTGCGGTGTTGGCATAATGCTGACAATCGCAATACGTGGGACTGTCCGTCCTGGTGAATTGTCGGCTTGTCCTTGTCGAAATCGACTTGCCTATTGGCGATATTCCGCTTAAAGGGCATGTTGCTTGATCATGGTAACATTGGATCCAGCAACCTTTGAGTCAAAATTGTTACATTTGGCCTTGGAAACAGCTCTGTACACTGCTGCATACTGCATTGTTTCATCAAAAACAACGTCGACCACACTCCATGGATAAAGCATTCAACTTTTCCAGAAATCCGAAAGGAGACAAGTTTTTGTGGGTTTGGCCTAGATTGCCGGGACATCCGTTCACAATCAACGTCGATAGGCCCCAATCATCAAAAACGACGAAGCCAACGAAGCATCCTACTAGTAGTAGCCAATGACTTCCGATTTCAGTCGCCACAGTCACAACAGAGCCAAAAAGATCCTGCTGCCTTGCTGGCGTTGCGGCAAATGAATAATCCAATAAAGTGTCCTGTCACGTTAGTCAGTGATTGTCGTCGTCTTGTTCCCCACCGGCCTTGCGAGTGGCCCTTTTTTCGTATCCACAATTTAGTGTAGGGCTTCCTTGATTCACCTTCATCTTACCGGACCCAACGCTTCTTTCCTGTCCCGAAACGTCGCTCTCCTTCACCTATGATCTATGGTTGCAAGCTGTGCCGACTCCACTAACATTAGTAACTCCAGCGCTTGTTTGCATCATTCCAGTGTGTTGGGAAGGCAAGTATTCCTGTTCCCTTTACCGGGTTTTCACGCTGTTCTTCGGTCCATTCGCAAACCGGCGCGTCCTGGGCATATAGCCATTATGGATGGTTGCCGTAAGATAGTGTACTTTTTTCCCCTTTTACATTGCTCGTTCTGACGATTGTCATTCTCGGACTGCTGCTCGTTGCCTCTTTCGGGGTCGCATTCTTTCGCGTCTTTCGGATCCCTTGGCCCTGCATGCAGCACAGGCTTTTTCACAAGCAAGCAACGCGACAGCGGATCCACAATCGCCAACGGAGTGAACGAACCCAACAAGGAACCTCGTCCAAGTACACATGACATATCGCATGTCGCTATGCCAGCAGCGCTGCCCGCACTGTAGGAGTGTGGACCCGTCTCATTTTGGTTTTGGTTTGGTGCAATCGGGTAGAAAGAAAAGGAAAACCATCATTTGGCGACCATTGTCTGACTATGGCTGCGCACTCATATTCAATTGCTCTCTCCAAAGGAACCAACGAGTAGTCATGAACTATCATTGCGACTCATGGCATGGAATCCAAGAGGAGAATGCGCGTGGCATTTCGGCGGCTTGGGTTGGGTAAGTTCCAGAAAGGACACACTGGTGTGTGTTTTGATTTTTTTTACAAGCCTCTCGTCCTGGAGCCTCTCTGCAAAATAAATATGTGGATATTCTCGGTACAATACCAATAATAATAGGGTATCAATACCAATAATAATAGGGTATCAATACCAATAATAAGAGTGCATGTAGGAGGAGAGCCTTCTTGGTTTACCCAGGCGAGCCGCTTTTTGTAACACCAAAGCCACCTCGAAAAAAAAAACATGAATTTGCCGACTCGTCCGTAGGCAGATGGTTGTCCCATTGGCATGCCGTTGTTCATGGTTTTTATGGCGCATCACAATGCAGTGTATCCCGTTCTTTTTGTTGTTGTTGTTGTTGTTGTTGTTGTTGCCGTAAAACTACAGCGTCGTCATGGATTTGGGAAGAAATCCATTCGCGCTCATCCATCAGGAGAATTTTGGTGGGCGCTTTTGTGTTTTCGCTTATAAATAGCACCCACATCTCGCTTCGATTCTGCCCGTCCAAGCCGTACTATGTCGTGTCGGCAGAGGTTTTTTCCAAGGCAACCCGACGGCTCCAAAATCGAAAAAAATAAAGCCAACAAGGATCCTTTTCGTGCGTACAACACGGCCAGGTTGGTGCAGGACCACTTTCATTCTTCCAAATGCCAGCGGTTCACATACAGGTCGTGGAATGTCATGTTGACCCGTCTGATAATTTGTCGTTTTTCCCATCACCATAATGCACTAGTAAGTAGTCTTTGTCGAAGGATGCAATGTTCGTGGGCGACCACCCAAAGGAAGTGGCATTCCCTTGACTTGACATGTCTTGGTCGCGCCGCCGCAATGGGCGAATCAATGCCATGGTCCTCTTCCTTTTCCACTACTATTTTGGGCCAACCGATATTGTTTTCTGGAGCGAGTTTTTTTCTGGACTTTTTCGTTATCATCATCCCATGTTGTTGGCTCCTGGCCCCTCTGGTTCATAACATGCAAGAGTCTTGTATTCCAACAGAAGGAAAATGGTGTTGTTGATTATATTATGATTGGCGTTGTTGGATGGATATATCAATTGGATTTTTTTTGGAATATCTAAATTATTATTTTAGTATTATTGGAAGAGTCATTCATTACTGTATTGTTTTTGGTGCAAGCTATTGTGCGTCTTGTGTTCGTTCAACGCACATAAACAAGCACTCAGACTGGTCTAGTTTTATTTTGACCGCCCGGGTGAAAGATCCAATGGTCAAAATGTTGGATCTTATGTAAACACTTTGTGCGCAAGAATTCCGATGACCTCAAACGGGACACGAATGTGTGGTTGTTGTTTGGCACACGCAACGAACAAGAAGCAGCCAATTTTGCCAGCAACCACAAGGAACGACTGTGCGGCTATGGCAGCGTAACAAGTCAAATCGGACCACGTCAATTGAAGTAGTTTTTAATTGTCTTTCTAGTAGCCAGTAGGGCTAGATGCGGTAGCTATCTAGCTACCTTTAGCATTGTGTGTGAAAGTCTACATATGACCATTTTGACATGGCAGCTACAACTAGACTGCCGGCCTGGTCGTCCAGTCAGTTCCAAAGTAAGTGCAACTGAATGTGTACTATAGCTAATAGGTTGACGGAATATCGATTGTCAGGCACCCGGCCGTCACCGTCACCAGCACCGACGCCGCAGGCATCGATCATTTTTTTCCATGTTTGCTGGGTAGTGATTTCTTTTCCAAAATGACGGATAGTACATATGCTCCAAAGTAGACTGGGGTGTACATTCTTAGAGGACAGGAACAAAACTACTAGTAAATTATATTATCTTGGTCCTCTGCATGGCCACTGCAGCCTGAGTACCTTTACATGCTAGCAGGTATCCCACACCAGTCGACCTCCTACAGTTGAGCTCGGTCAGATTGGAATAATTAATTGTGATTGATCTTGAAATCGATGCTACTACTAGGCACATAGATTTCCTTTCCGGCACCGAGGAGAACGGGGCCGGGAGTGTTGGAGTGAGAGCCGGCTGTCTTTTTGGCACGAGTACCAGCTTATCACAGTCACAACCTAGCTAGCTAGTAGATAGGTTTTATTATAGTACTATTGCTACTAGTAGTAGCTAGATAATAGCTAGAAGTATCTAGACCAAGCAGGTTGGCGCTGCATTCCGTTTAGTAGTAAGTAGTATGACACATCCTTTCTTCCATAGATAGACATCCTAGTAACCGATTGTTTGGGGCCGATACTATAGCTAGCTAGTAGCTAGTACGCAAATGAACACAGCCACAGAAAAAAAATGGTGGCTAGGCAAGGTAGAGTCACATTCTTGCAGTCCGGGCAGGGGGTAGCATAGCTAGGTCCCCTCGGCCCTTTTTTTGGATGGCAGGTGCTGCACACTCAGCATCAAAAGCTTGCAATGTTCAGGGTGCAGGAATGGGGCATGATGGATATGTATTCGTTGCCGTGGCTGCATCTACCCTTTAGCAAAGGCTTTTGCCGTTGGTAGGCCAAGTATAGAATATGCGGTACCTCCATGGTTCCGACCCCCGAAGAAGAAACATCGACATTCTCCAAAATAGACTCGGGAATACAATACTGATAGATGTCTTGAACGTTTAGCAGATTGTTTTGAGAATGTCGGAAGCCGCCCCGCTTTTTTCGCCCACTTCGTCTCGATGTTTAATTGCTCGATGGATCCACAATGAGGGTACTCGTATTTTTGAATGCGAATATTAGATAGAGCCCCCCTTCATCACCTCCTACACTGCTATCGTCCTTGAGTAGGTGCCGAAAGAGATTGGATTTTGTCTCGAATAAAAGAAAAGGAGATAATATCTAGCAGAGGCAGCAGATTTAGAGTATACGGATCATACAACCAAATATAATGAGGCAGGGTGGCAAGCTTTTTCCAAAACGAAAAAGAGTTCCGTTCGTAAGGATGGTTCGTCGTGCCGAACGGGGATCCGAGGTATATACTTTGTTTTGGACATCCATCCGCCGAAAAAACAAAAAAAGATGGGGATGTTAATTTGTGTTGTGGTGCAAGTATTAATGGAGAAAAATTTCCACTTCGCTCAAAACAAAGTGTTGACGGACGTTCCTTCCTTCGCTTTCTCGGCGTGAGTGCCTGTCATCATTGTATGGATGCGTCTAACGCGTGAACCGACCAAGCGATGATATCAAGACGATGGAGGCATGATGTAATCATGATAGGTGTAAAGTACGCACGTGCCGCTCATAACAAGAATTTGGGTATTAACATTACTTTTATGTTTAGGTTGTTGCGATGACCAATATGTTGTATTGAATTGTAGCTTCCTTCTCGTGTTCTTCTTATACAGCGAAAGATTTACTCTCCTTTCGCGACCGATACAATCAAAGGTCCCACATTGTCGCCCGTCGCTTCGTTGTGTCCTACGTGCGTGCCATCGCACAGAGGAAAGGTGCCACTCAACCAGCATCGACAATACACTTTTTTGCCCTTGGCAATCTCATCCATGGTGGCCACCTTGGGCGAATCCAACTCTACTTTTAAATTGATCTTGCCTTCGCCATCCATCGGTGTATATTCCTTGGCCATTTTTAGACTGGTTGCATGCTGAGGAAGAAGGGTAGGAGCAAAGGCTCCAACGCTTTGGCACATCAAGGCTGTCGCGAGAATGTATTTCATTTTGACTTTTTATATTGTTTGTTGGGTATATGGATGGACGGACTCGAGATTTATACTGTATGGTTGTATCGCTGCAAGTTTCACAGCAAAAGGAACTTTTGTAGAGAATAGTTTGTTATGAAACTACTAGAAATTGTAGAGTATTCGTCCTGTCTCGTTGATGTGTGTTGATGATGGCATTGATGTTGTCGTCTATCCATAGATCAAAGCCACGATACATTGTACTACGTACTTTCAGCTTCAGGTAACTAAATCAAAAAACATACCGATCTTTCAATTTTTACTGACTCTTTTTGGCATCACTCAGCAATTGACGTCAGTCAACTCATTGATTCGGCAGGATCTTTCTCGAAGGATGGGCATCTGTCCCCTAAACCCAACCCTAACAAGTAATGTTGCTCAGCCAATCAAAACGCAGCCATCCAACATGGGATAGATTTCGATCTTGGGCAACACTCCCAACGAACGCATCCTGGTGCACTGCAAATGCTTTCTTTTCTTCATGCTGTCTGGATCAAGAATTAAGGATGCTGGCTGGCAGAGTCAAGTGGACTAGCCGCTTTGCATGGCCACAGCTAGCTGTGTCAGCAGTGCAGCATGGAATGACAGATCTTCCCTCTGTTAGCTAGCAGCAGGCACACTTCCTCATCCGGTTCTTCGTTGCTCGAGTGTCTTGGATGACCCTTGGTCTTGACGACATTGTGGAAATTCACTTCACTTCACTGGACTGAATTGAGTGGGTGACTGATTTCTGGAAGGGGTCGGCAGGTGAGTTTTCGAAGTGCAGTTCCACTTGGTGATTCCCAAAAATGCAACAGCTGCAGCGGCTGCAAAAGTGGCAAGTCAATCAAATTTTGCCATGCAACTGACAGCTGATGAGCATCAGCTGACTCTTTGCACACATCATGTGTCACAAACTCAACCGACGCACAGCGTTGATTGGGTGGACTCTGGAAGACAACCAGTTGTGAGCCCATGTTGCATTTGAGGTCCATGCAGCGCACCTGCTTCAATTCGTGACAAAATGATTTCAGGCTTCATCAAGTGCAAGCAATGATGTCAGTTGACCACCAGAAGGCCTGCAATGATGAGTGTGGATTCAAGCTGGACACATGCAGACTCCAAAAGCAGTGCAGAGTCACAAAAGTCACCCAAAAGTCGTGATGATGCCATGTGTGACTTCAGTCACGGCGCGCATTCCATTGACAGATTTGACAAAAAGCAAAGAGATCATTTGAATTGCTGAATCTGAACCATGAACTTTGGCACCGTGCAAAGTTGCATCAATTTGCATTCATGTGGTTGCCCATGCACAGAGACATGCACAAAAGAACAAAATTTGACACTTGCTTCCTGTGAGCAGTTGTCGTGCAGGATCGCACACGTGTTCCAAAATCTTGTGGACGCCTTGCTTCGTTTCAACAAAAACACAACTCAAGCAACTGTCCACACACAACAGCTCAGTGTTGTCAGTCAACCACATGAAGGACTTAGGTGCGAATCAATTTTGCTGTTGTTCCAACAGCTGATGTGTTGTGGCCACACTCTTCGAACACATCATGTGCAATGATTTTGTTGTGTCAAGGAGCTTGTGTGCCAAAATGTACCTTAAAGAGCGCACACAGCCTCCTCGGTTTACAGTTACAGTGCGCGCCGGTCCACCAAAATGACCGCTTTCGATGATCGGTCATCCCTCGCTTGAAAAGCTATCCAAGGTATTGTAACAGCTATCGAGTCCCAAAAAACAGTGAACAATCTTTCTTTTCTTCGATCCAATGCTTCATTTTTCTTCGAGAGACCGAAAGAGCTTCAGCAACTGGCAGCAACAACAGCAACTGCAACCCACGGATAGCTATAGCTATAGTAGCTAGTAGCGAGTACCACTACCATATTAGCCACAACACTTATTATCGGAAATAACCATCCCCATTGTATTCAAGTTCCGAGGCTACTGGCAAGACAAGTACAGTAGCGATACCGACAACAAAACCCAGAAGAGGGTTTCTACAGTAGGCCCTACAGAAGTAGAACTGAGTAACTGAACACATCGTACCATACAATTTCGTACTGTTACGGCCTCACTCAACGAAAGGAGAAGAAGCACGGCCAAGCATCGGTACTGTAGCAGTCGGAGAAGTCGCCGCCTCAAGTTTACTACAGCATGACGGATAAGGAAGAAGACCACGAGACGAGGGAGGCGGAGAAGGGGCAGGCTTCACTGTCTATGGTCAAACATAGACGAGTGAGTCTAACTCCTCCTCCATTCGTCGCCAGGAAAGATGCTTCTCTATCTGGATCTAGCTTTCGCTATCACTTTGGATCTCCTACCAAGAGTTCTTTGATGGATGACACGGATTCCGAGGAAGAAGAAGGGGGGAGACTCCTAGAACGAAATCAATGGCCACCTTTTTGTGCTGCTGCTACCACTAGCAGCAGCAGCACTGGTAGCACTGCATTCAGTAGTATTTCTGGTGGTAGTGCCTTTGACTGGGCGGTTCCTACGACGCTAGTGTATCAAGAGACGGTCTTTAAAGACACACCAACTACAGCAGCCACTGCGAGAGGCAGTTTTGCTCCCAAATTTGCCGAGGCGAGAGCTCAACTCGATTACAGTGATGCTCATTACAAAAATCTAGCCTTGCCACGACAAAAATTCCAAGATGTTCTACTCAGTCGAATTGTGGATCACGTCCAACCGGCAGCTTCCACCACAAGTCCCTTTCTCATTTTTACAGCCGGAGCGGCAGGAGCCGGAAAATCCTACGTATTGACGCACTTGTATCAACGCAACTTATTTCCCCTTTTGGGCGACAACCAATTGGTCAAGATTGATCCGGCCATGATTCAACAAGAACTTCCCGAAATGGCAGGATATCATGAACATTGGCGACAACACGCTACTAGTAGCGGCAACAGCGGCAGGAGTACAGGAAGTAGTAGTGTCTCAACGGCTGCTCTGCAAGTTCAAGGAGAAGCCAGTCAAATGGCGGATGTCCTTTTTGAACACTCTTTGCTCAACCAATTAAGCATGTTGGTGGATGGATATTTTTGTGCACACGCGGGGAGCATCACCCTCAATTGGTACCAAGAATTGTTTGCCCGCATTCGACGGGATTATCCTCAGTATCGCATTGTCATATTGTACGTATCAGCTTCGGAATCGGTTCTATTACAGCGAGCCCAAATTCGTGCCCAAAAAATGGGAAAGGCTTTTACCAACGAGGACGAAATCCGAGCCGAAATGGAACAAGTAGCGTCGACGGTGGAGGCTTTGCAATCATGGACCGACACTACGGTGGAAATTACCAACAACGACAAGGAGCCGCTCCAATTGAAACCATTGTTTTCGAAGCACGACGACAACAATGACAACGTCGATGTGGACAATTGGGAGTGGTTCGCTCAGCTGTGGACGGACGAAAATAAGGATCAAACGAAGGAGGATCAAGAAGCTCCACCACCACCACCTTCGCCACTTCTCTCGACTGGGAGTGCAAGCAACATGATTTGCAATATGCAAGGTGCCTTTGACGATACTAAGCAACACTCCTCAGCACGTTCGATTTGGTTGCAAGCCTATCCGAATATGTGTCCCCGATGTGCCGTCGCATGTGATGGGCAATGTGGCATGTGCATCCACAGCAAACATGTCTGTGCTTGTGAGATTTGTAAAGTCGTGGCGTTGAAGTAATTAATATCAGTGCTGTGCCAAGCGGCAAGTGATTGATTCTCCTTCACCATCAACAACAACAGCGGCAATACCAGTTGTAGCAATCTTCGAAACAAGGGCTGATTCAATTACGATCTCGTTCAGGCCGTGATTTTTGGGTGTTCCCCCGCCCAACGGTAACTTTGCCCAAGGTTTACCCAAACTATGTTCAACTGCACACCCAACTGGATTGCCTGCAAAGCACAGTGACGCTAGCTAGGAGAAGGTTTCGCTTTCCTCTGCGAGGCAATCCTAAAGGCCCGTGCAGTGAGTCCCGACAGGAGGATGGGCCATTCCGACATGTACATCCCGTTCGGGTGGTTTGGACGAGACGACAAAAGGAAGGACGGCGGCCACCCACGACAACCACGCCATCCGGTGGGCTACTGCAGTGCTGCCGGTATTATTGTGGCTCTGCTTGCAGGCCCTCCTGTAACGTTCAAAATCTCTTGTCATGGCACCTCGGGCAAGATCCCGCTGGATTAATTTCAAGCCGCGGCCGAATGTGGATTCCGCGACATGGAAAAAGAAAAAAGTAGTAGCACCGGATCTAGAAGTCATCTACTTGCTTGGCATGATGATGGCGAACTTTGTTCCACTTGCACACTTGGGAAAACGTCACTGTTGTTGGATCCATGAATTCATATTATATAC
>Ga0163149_10006661_pt1 | contig 11815 bp, 10 predicted proteins | sample OliLakLV19MP5G1_FD_148604 | JGI IMG/M metagenome (GOLD analysis project Ga0163149, IMG submission 148604) | Freshwater microbial mat bacterial communities from Lake Vanda, McMurdo Dry Valleys, Antarctica - Oligotrophic Lake LV.19.MP5.G1 | ecosystem: Environmental > Aquatic > Freshwater > Lake >...
TTCTCTTATTTTCGCAGCTGCTGAGGCTCTTTTCTTTTGACATACGATGCAAGCCCAGGGATACCCTTTGGATTTTAATCGTGCTATCAGATTACCGACTTTATTTCTTCCGGATGTTCCACAATCACTACATTGGGAAATCACATATTCTGCGTATTCGTATCGATCTTTTATCGGATCAGTTATTTTCAATTCTTGTAAATTCATGATCCCTCTGTTTATAGAGGATACCACAAAGCTTTAGTTTTGAGTATAAAAAAAACCCACATCAAAAGATGTGGGTTTAATTGTAACCAGCTAGCTGATTAAGGAGCGATACCGTACTGCTCGTCTTGGAGTTCGTGGAACACGTTGTCGAGGAGGCCATGATGACGAACATATTCGAGTACGCAAGCAAGGTAAGAAACATAGACGGTTTCTTCGACCAATCCGCGGAGTCCAAGCTTCATCTTGCTTACCATCTGACCGAGAACTGCGAGTTTAGCGCGGAACTGAGCCTTAGGAAGGAACACGATACTGTCAAGTCCTGGAAGGATAGCTTGAGCGTCAACGAAGAGAGTAGCTGAACCGCGAGCTGCAATGACTTTGCCGCAGAATTTCCAAGTGCCAGTAGCACCGCCAACTTCTGTACGGTAGACATGGAACTCTTCTGCAGTAGCAGAAGCAGGGACCGAAAGAACTAGCTTGTTGCCGTCAGCAGCAACAGTCTGAGCTACTTCAACAGAAACGTCGCTCATGCCGAGAATCGAAACTGCCTGAACTACATAACGAACAACATCACCAGCTTTGAAAGTGGTAACGCCAGCTTGTTGAGCAGCGGCAACAACTGTACCGACTACAGGAGGATTTCCAGCAGAGGTGAAGAGTGGCTGTGGGAACGAACGAGTATACTTGAATACCGACGGGATGAACTGAACTTCACCAACAACCGAGGAAAGCGAGAAGCCGGACTTAGGTTCAGCTTCGACGCCTGCACCACGGATGGCGTAGCTGGAACCGATGTCCCCGCGTTCGAACGGGAAGAACGTAGCGCGGAAATGGCGAAGCTGGTCAACTGTACAGTGAGCTTCTACGATGCGACCACGGTTTTCGCGAACCGAAGCAACTACCTTGTCAACAAGCTGGCGGCTAAGGACAGAGCCCTTGGCGTCGAACATTGTAGCGCGGTTGTTACCGTAGCCAACGAAGTCACCGATGATACCGCGAGCAGACTTGTTTCCTTCACGGATCTGAGCCTGGATTCCGCGGATGTGGCGAACTGGTGCGTTCTGGTTAGCAGCGAGCATGGAGTCGATCGAGCCATCAGCGGCGAGATAGAGGTCACCACCGACATAAAGAGCGCGCTCAAGTCCTTCAGCCATGGACATAGCTGCGTTCTTGTCGTTTTCAGCTTCGAGGTCGAGCATATAGCCGCCTGCGTCGTTGATCAACTGTGCCATGTGGGTAATGGTCTTGCGGATGCCCTGTACACGAAGGACTTCAGCAACACGCATGTACTGACCGATGTCTTCTTGTGGAAGGAAAGTCTCGATACCCCAGGTATCGACACCGGAACGGGTAGCTGTCTTGATAACATAGCTGAATGTAGACTGTGTAGCCTTCATTGTCTGGATTTCCTTCGTGAGGAGGAAATCTTCGTCTTCGAGAGTAATCGAACGAACAACGCTGTCTAGCGAATCGATCGCAATAGCAGATGTGCCAGTGCGCCCTGCATTCGCGAGCCCCGGAAATCCCGCGGCAAAAGATTTATTCAACGATTCTAGTTTGCTGGCGATTACCTGTAGCTCTTGACTGTTAAGGGGACTAAACGACATAAGGGACTCCATAAAAGGGATTTGTCTAAAACGAATCTTAGACATCTCCGCGATGTCTACAGAATTCATTATATACATCAATGGTTTGAATTCAAGAAAAAACATGTTATGATTACGTTAAATAGGAACAACGAGACAGATGAAGAAATGAAAAAGCAAAAAGCTCACAATTCTATTAGTTTAGAGGCAGCGCTGGAATTATTGTCCAGCAGATCAGACGTGTCATTGATAGAATCTTCATTTGTTTCTTTCAGTAAAACAGCTCTTTTTGTCGATAAAGACTTTGGAATCTTTCAATCAACTCCGTTTTCGATTGCTAGGAGCAGCAAAAGACATCCTGATTGGTGGACCGAAAATAAGAAACGGGTGTTGAGTGAAAAGAACCGCTATTCGTATGATCATGCACAATCTTTAATGCCTCCTGGTGTTGCCATTGTTGCTGATTCCTATAAGGCATTCCACAAACCATGTTCGATTCTAGACGAGACGCATGGATCGTTTATTGCTACACCAAAAGCAGTAGCTAAAGCCAAGAAGTCCCTTCATCCTTCTGAAAAATGCTCCAATGATGGGAGATTCACGTCTAAAGATTCTAGAACGATTGCATTGTCAAAACTTGGATATGTTAAAGCCCAAGAAAGCTTTGTGCACCGCACAGGAGATTCGACGGAGCACGCATGGCACAAAAACGCCAATAAACAGGCTCAAGAAGTCATGTTGGAAAAATATGGTGAGCGTTCTGCGTTTGCTGTTTCACAATTTCAAGAAAAATCCAAGCTCACCTGCCAGTCAAAGTATGGTTCTGATACATTCCCTGTTGGTTCTATTGTTGAATCAAAAGGTGAAAAGGAATTGAAAGATTGGATTAATTCTCTTGGAATAGAAACTGTGAAACATAACGACTCTGGCTTCGAAATTGATGTATATGTTCCAGCTCTTAATCTCGGGTTTGAATACAACGGTGTTTATTGGCATTCTACTAAATATAAAAAGCCGTCCTATCATGCAGCTAAAACCGCCTTTTTTCGTAAAAAAGGGATTCGTATAATCCACATTTTTGAATGTTTCTGGGCACAGCGACAGGAACAGACAAAAGATTTTATCCGATCAGCGTTGCGACTCAATCCAGAACGAATCGGCAGCCGAAAGTGTGTTTTTACACAAATTTCCCCTGCGTCTGCTTCCCAGTTTTGCAAGATGCATCACATGCAAGGTTCAACATCCGCTGGTAGTTTTAATATCGGAGTTTTTCGAGATGGGATCCTTATAGGCTGTGCAGTTTTCGGTAAATCGCATCGCCAGAATCTCGTCGAGAAGTATTTTCTGAAACGTCTTTGTTTTAAGTCAGGCGTCACAGTGTCGGGATGCCTGTCTAAAATTGCGCTTCTTGCTACTTCTCATTTTAAAGAAAATATTTTCAGTTTTGCAGATCTATCGATTTCAGATGGCAAAGGTTACTTGGCTGCAGGATGGGAGATTGTTGGCATGTCAAAACCGGACTATTTCTACAGCAATCAGAAAATGGAAATCATAACCAAACAGTCAAGAAAGAAGTCTTCTGTAGAAACACCTCTGGGAATGACCGAAGATCAGCACGCAGAATTGGATGGGCTTTTTAAGATTTGGGATTGCGGGAAAATGAAATTGATGTTCCCGTATAAGGCGTAAAGATCGTCAAAGATTTAGACATCTTTCATCAAAAACCTAATCAGCTCATGTTCACCGTAAATTTTTAACATTTCTGCCATTGATTCTAAAGATGTCCATTGCACTTCTACCCCAGAAGTGGCCATTATACTTGACAAATCTGAATTCTTCCATTCTCCCAAGGTTTCGTCGGCTAATTCGAATTTGCTCAAAGAACCTGTAGTGCGAATCAGCACGAAATACCCACGGGGCGTAGTAACAGGACCTAGTGTGAATGTGCCAGTTCCTGTAGTCCTAGTCATGGGAGTAGGCACTGGGGTGTACGCAGAAGTATGGGTAGCTGTTCCGACCTTCGTTCCTGTAGTCAGAACCAATGTTTTAAAACGTAGTTGATATAGCATATTAATCCAGCAAACCTTCTATTTTAAGAACTCTCGTGCGCTCTTTTTTACGTTGTTCTATTTTTTTAATAATTTCGGCATGCCGCTCGGGATCTTCTTTTTTGATAGTTTCCAATTGGTTTCTACGGCGGTCATCGTGGTTCCGTTTCACTTCTTTGAAATCTTGCCAAGTGTAGTCCGTGCCAATCTTGAACCTAAAGCCTTCTAGCATTTGAGTAGACCAATGCCAGTGCCCTTCTAGTTCTACTAACCCATCAATATTAAGGAAAACGTCTTGAGTGGTCCAATCAAGCCCGGAACCTTTAATCAAGGCATCGCCGAAATCTTTGTATTCGCCACACGGTTTTATCTTGAAGAAATTAATCCCATATGCGTCTAAATAGCGAGCCAGGTTTCTGGCTCCTATTTCGCCAGCATCGTCTTTGTCGAATCCAATAAACACAATTGGATTATCAGAATTTTGTTCCATTGCCATCATTGCAATTTCTTGTGCTTGGGATTTAGTTACGGATGCACCCATGGTTGCTACCCCGTAATAGCCAAACCAAGCCGCTGCAACAGCATCTGCAGGCCCTTCTACGACGCAAATCTGCTGCGTTGGTGTGCCAACTGTTATAAAGCTCCTAGATTTAGGAATTCCAGAATCGGTCTTGACTTTCATGTTGTTTATCGGATTAACGTACCGTCGCTGAAACCCGACGTGTATGCCGTTCGAAGTAACAGGGAACGCTACGGCATTAGACAAAGGATCTATATAGATAACATCTGCCAGCTCACCGACTATGCCTCGCGAGCGAGCGTACTTGCCCGCAGGATGATAAGGCCAGTCCCGGACTTTCATGAAATGGTCTGGTATTGGTTTTGATTCTGTCATAGTCACCAGTTGCTCTGCTATTTCCGAAGCAACATTGAAATCTGGTAAATTCCATGAATCAGGATGTAGATCAGGCGAATGTCGTCCGATACCTAGTGTCTTTCTGGCATCGTCTGGTTCATACCCAGATTTAACGAAGTATGTATAGGTGCTGAACTTAGAACCGCATTTCCAGCAACTACCGCCAGTACGATTAGTGCCTTCTTCGGGCCTGAACATCCAAACCGAATAACTACTTCGGCCACAATCGGGGCAATGTTTCAGAATTAAAGACCTGCGATTGGTCTTATATTCAATGCCTTCGTCTGTAAGTATTTGCTCTAAGGGGATCTTGACTAGATTGGATTGGTTTGCCATGTAGCTTTTACTTTCAAAAATTCGTACCAGCTAGGTAACGGCCTGTTGCCATAATTAATTCTAGTTCGTGAATTATTTTGAGCAACAGCAGTTTCGACCTTATTTATGATGGTCAAACGATATGCAAAAACTGGACACCCAATTTGCTTGTGCATGGATGAGTTCTGGAACGCCGTAAGGGTTCCTGCGGGCCAATGTTTTTTAGATTTCTTAATGTGTTTGATATTTGCTCGGCTTTTGCACAAAACATTAAAACGATGTTCGTACTCGTCCATTAGAGCTTCGAGATGCTCGAGAAGCCACTGGAAATTACCTTGAGATTTTTGTAGCCACAGGGTGCATGGGTGTTTAAGGTGCGCACCAGTCGCCTTATACGGCTTGTTTTCGTTGCTAATAGGGAAGTTTGATTCGTTCAAATTGAGATTTTTCATAGCGTATGCAAAAAGCTGCAATGTTTCAACTTGCATCTTAATCAGACGACGATTATCTAAATTACGAGCCGACAAGACTGGACATTCGTCAGTTACAAAAATATTCATATTTTGATATACTCAGCGCACCCGGCAGAATTGAGTCTTATAATCTTATGACACAAGTCTCGAATCTCTGGGCGGATTGTGTTTGTTTGAAAATCCCAAATTCTTAAAATCCATCCCATGTTATTATTGGCTGCCTGCATCGGCTTCTGCTGCCGGACGTGATCATGCAATTTTTTTGTGTCGAACAATAAAACCAAGCCTAGCGCCGCATGGAACATCGCATACCCTACGGTGCCTACGTTCAAAGCTACGCACACTCCTGATGGCGTCCAGCTGCCGTCGAGTGATACCTGGCATTTTTCTATAAACACGTTTGTAGATATATCTTTCCCGCCGTTCTTAAGCCCTTTATCGCGTTTGACTTCAATGTACCCAAAGCCTTCAACCCACAGGTCGCGCCCTGGCTTGCGCAAAGGCCCCAGCCTCGTGATTTCGTGACCCGGGAAAAGTATTTCGCCTGTCGCCATTTCCATTGCCGCAGTCGCAAATTTGTCACTTCGAGTGTAGTTCATCATGTCGACGTAGCACGCCGCGCGGTTTTTTCGAATTTCTGCGTTTCGCAAGGAAAGAGGTACAACGGACATAATTATTCCTTTATGTGTACATACACTATGGGCTAATTGAATTCCATTGACAGTACTTTAGCCTTCGCAGGCTTTGCATTCGGCTTGGCGATCTGCTCTCAGGGACGAACTAGACCTCACATAGTACAAAGTCTTTATAAACTCGCTTTTAGCCGCTTCCCAGTGACAATCATGGATGTATTGTGGATCTTCATCGTGCGAGAAGAACAAATTCAAAGACTGAGCCTGGTCAATGTGCTTCTGGCGCTGGTTGGCCTGCCAGATGATTTCTTTTTGCTCGATTTCAAAAGCAGTCTTAAAGACTTCTTTTTCATCTGCGGAAAGACCGTCTAGCTTGGCGACTGAACCAGCGTTGATGGAAATCTGTTCCCAGACTTCGTCAGTATCCATACTTTTCAGCGCTAGCAGTTTCTGAAGATGTGGGTTCTTGCGCAAGAACGTACCCTTGGCCGTCTTCTGTGTATAGCAGTTGGCAACAAATGGTTCGATACCTTGGCTGAGACCGCCGCTAATGATGGCATTAGAGGTCGTTGGTGCTACTGCCATAGTGGTGGCATTGCGCATATCCGTACACCATTCAGGGACCCCGAGAAGCTCGCCCAGATACCTAGACGCACGGTAAGATTCTTCTTTGATGTGCTTGAACAGCCGGTTATTGAAGTTTCGGGCCTGGAAACTGTTAAATGCGATTGAGTTTTCTTGTAGATACGAATGATACCCCAGAACGCCAAGGCCCAAAGCTCTGCACTTAACCGCGAAATTAATAGTACGTTCGATGCCGAGAGTCGTCGCAGCCTTGACTAGAAATTCTTCCAATACGCAGTCCAGAAACACAGTGGCGAGAAATACTGCTTCAGTATCTTTCCATTCATCGAATCGCATCGCGTTCATGGACGAAATGCAGCAAACAAACGAATGGAATTCATCTGTCGGCAGAACGATTTCTGTACACAGATTGGAATTGTATATGCGCTTGTTCTTGAAAACTTCTGGTGCCGAATTGTTGACTTTATCAGAAAAGAAAAAATAAGGTTCGCCGGTTTCCATGCGTGCTTTGATCAGTTTCGCCCAAAGAGCCCTAGCCACAGCATCACCGGATTGACATTTCTTCAAGAACGCATCCGAAATACATACACCAAGGTGGATACCGTCTAGATGCTTCCTGAGATCGATAAACGTTTCGATGTCTGGATGTTCAATGTCTAGATAAGTGGCATGTTGCCCACGACGTAGGTTCGACCCCTGTTTGACTTCATGCACTGTTTGACGGAATATCCTAGCCCATCCGGCTGTCCCAGATGAAATGCCGCCAGTAGATACAGCAGCACCTCGACCTCGAACATGCCCGAGATAGGAGGCAGTGCCGCCACCGGCCTTGGAAAGCACGGCAATCTCGGTGTTTGTATTGAATATTCCGACCATGGAATCTGGAACATAACTCGCGAAGCAGCTAATGGGTAATCCTTTGGACGTACCCATATTGGAAGCAACTGGAGTGGCCAAACACAGCCAATTTTTCCAAATCAACTGGAAGAACTTTTCCTGGTAATCAGCTTGCATTTCTACAGGCAAATAAGAAGCGGCAGCGTTCGCCACACGCCGGTACATGTTTGTAGGAGTTTCGTTCTCCAACAAATAACCTTTCGACAAAGTGCTAAAGCCTTCTTCAGTAAGCCACTCTGGAGCTTGTCCAGAAGCTTTAAGCTCTATCAGTTTCATATTTTATTTCCATTCAATATTAGAAAAATTCCAAGATTTAACATAACTAGAACTGCGCGATTCGAAGAAATCGACGTGTTCAACGCCGTCTACGAGCTCGTTAAACCATTTCGAAACTGTTTCCATTTTGGGCTGTGGCCCATCAATGCCCAGTTCTTTTAGCTTGGAGACAATACGATTATGAACAAAGTTTTTAAGGTTTTCTTTGTCGAGTTCGCAGAATTCGCCTAGTGCGAAAATTCCATCTAGAGCTGCGCACTCCAGTTCGTAAATAATTTCTGAAGACTTGATGATTTGCTCTCTGAGCTCCGGCGTCATGCCGCCCAGCTCTTGGACGAGTGTGCGAAAGAGCCAGCATCCTGCTTTAGAGTGCAGGGATTCGTCCCTGACCGACCAAGCAATAATATTTGCTACGTTCTTGAGTTTGTTGAATCTTTGAAAATTCAACAAGATGGCAAACTGCGAATACAGCGAAACACCCTCGGTGAACGCCGAAAAGATAGCAAGAGAGAGCGGAAGATCGTTAACAGATTCTACGTGAAGCGCAGTTTCGATTATTTTCTGCTTCTTGACCATGACAGGATCATCTAAATAAGATATATAGAATTCGTGCGAATCAAGCCCGAGTTCAACATTCAATTTGTCGTAGGCTTCAGCATGAATCGCTTCAAAACTTGCGAACGTGTGACCCATCATTGAAATTTCTGGATGCTTGAACCATTTTGCGACAACACCTGACCAGTATTCTGAAACTAACGTTTCTACACGAGTGAAAGTTTTCAATATCGTGGAAACGGCGTGTTTTTCTGCGACTGTAAATTCAAGATGATATTCCTGAATGTCAGACCCAAAAGAGACTTCTTCTGGGAGCCAGTGTACTTTTTGTTGAGCTTGGTGGAAGGCAAAAGCCTGAGGATATCTGAAGGGGCGAAAGTTAGTGCGTTCTCGGATTAATTCAGGAATTACGGGCATTTAAGCTCCATGGAGTATCGCGGTTAGAAGACTGATTATCGACCAGAACAACGACCGGTGACAGGATTTTATCTATGTATTCTTAATTATTAGTAAGTAGTTCCAGTCAACAATTTAGCATCTTTCATATCGAATCTTGCTTTGTCAAATTGCGTAGAAACTTCGTATTTCCTGCCCGTCGCCCCTTCGCGACCCTTCACTACATACAAAATACATTGATTGCGCATTTTCTGTTCTTCAGAACGATTAATCGAAATTATGTTGTCTGCGACGAAAGCACTGTTAAATGACGAAGCAATTGTGCTCATGTCGATAACTCCTGTACCCTCGTTGGACTTTCCAGCGCCTTCTCGATTCGACTGGAAGTGCGTGAACACTATGATTCCAGTTTGTAGGGCAAAGTCCTTTAAATCACTACACGCTCTGTGAAGCTTCTCGTGCGTCTTTTCGCCAGCAGCGTGGTGTGCGATGTGCCCAATGTAATCTAATACGAAAACTTCATACAAAGGTTTGCCTTCAATTTTCAGTTTTTCGTTTTCTTGTTTAACCCGATCAATAATCGTTTTATGGCCCTGACCATAGACGAATTCGACGTGTAGGAATTTCTTGAATTTTTCTTTCGCAGTGATGATTCGTTCACGGAATTCGGGTGGCATCTTATGGAAATCCTTCAGGGATTCAATGGGGATACCTGTATAACACGCGAACAAACGCCTCATGATCGTCTTATCTTTATCTTCCACAAACGTCAAGAAGGCTTTCTTGCCCTGCTTGACCGCTTGCACAGCCAGGTGGATGCTCATTTGCGACTTACCGCCGCCAGACGCACCAATGAAAATATTGAACGATTGTGGTTCGAATCCAGTGTCTTTATCGAAATCATCGATCCCGAGATCGAAGTTCTTGAACTTGGTGTCTGCCATGTCTTCTAAGAAACGCTCAGACGTGGTCCAATCGAATACTCGATGTTCATCCATCGTGATAGTACGGATTTTCCCAAGCATATGCTCAAAATTCTTGTATGCGTGTTCAAAATCGGCCTTGTTGAAGCTTTCTTTGATTTCTTTATGTGTGGTGAGGAATGTCGTAGCTTTTAGATATTGCAGGAACGTATCGAAGACTTCGTCTGATCGAGCGAACTTAGCAAGATCTTCGTCTAGTCGCATTTCTTCGAATTGCAACAATGTTGCCTGACGTTCTGGGCCATTTGGCAACAATTGGATCCAAGCCCAAACAGCTTCAGATGTAACATTTTCGTTCTTTGATTTGTCAAGAACAATTTTAGAAATTTTCTTAATTGTCTCATATTCATCCTGGATATCGAAGACACTTGGGTTCAGGAAATCCCTAAACTTATCTATGAGATGTGGTTCGAAAATCAGACGCATCAACGATGCTTTTATGAATTTGCTATCAAAGTGAAAACGAGTTTCGCTCATCGCCTGGCCTTTTCTAATTGTTCAAGATCTCTATTGCTTTCAGTCGATTCAAAATGTTCATCTGAATCGGCATCTATCGAATCTATGTTGTCGAATGTCAATTCTGTATAGTATCCAGTTGTAACAGGCACTGTCTTGGCTGTATTCAACCGTTCAAACGACACAGAATCGCACCCAGCCGTAGAACACACGGTGACTGCTTCCCATTTCGTCTGGACAGCCTCGCACTTCGAACATTTCCAGGTCTGTAGCACTTCATGTTTTAGATCTTCTGGTTTTAAGTCAAATTCCGACATTTGGTGACCTCGTAAAGAGTATTCACTTTCTAACAAAAGCGGACAATAAAAAAGCCCCAAGCCGAAGCTTGAGGCGATTTTAAAGTAGCGGGTTATTACTTCTTAGGAGGATTCAGCCCGAGCTTCTGCATTTCTGCGTAGAACCCAGCGACTTCTTCTTCCGACTTCATAAGCCCAGCGGATACAACATAGTCAGACTTAACTTTCTTGTTCTTGCCGCGTTGCTCCGTGAGAAGCCAGTTTTGAAGTTCAGGACCGTCAAGCAGTGTTTCAGGAGCGCCAGATTGCGACTTCTCAAGAACTTTGACTTTGCCGCTAGCGTAAGTAGAAGCAGGAACTTCTGTCTTGGCTGCAACAACAGGCTTGACGCTCTTTTCGAGAGTGGTGATCTTAGAACTGAGAGTAGTAACCAGACGGGTTAGGTCCGAAATACTTTTCTCGAGGCTAGATGTTTCTTTTGCTGCTTCTTGCTTCTGCTCTTCGCGGATTTTGTCGAAAGGATTTACGCGAGCTGGCTTGGCTTTGGCGCCAGGCTTCTGCTGCACTTCTTTTGTCGCTCCGCCACCCGTCTGGGTGAAGTCTTCTTTAGACTTTTCCATGGACTGCTGAAGATTTGGTTCACCGGCAGGAGCTTGTTCACCGCCTTCTTGTCCACCTTGACGCATTTCGAGTTCTGCTTGCACAGCGCTCATGAGCATCGACAGTTCTTCGTCTGCAAGACCAGCGATTTTGCCTTCGATGGAACCTTCAGCACCATCCATACCTTCGCCGCCTTCAGCAGGAGGAGCTTCTCCGCCTTCAGCAGGGGGAGCTTCGCCGCCTTCAGCAGGAGGAGGAGCCATTGCTGCGTCGGCTTGCGCTTCGCCTTCAGGCGATGCTTCAAGACCGGGAGCTTGTTCTGCTGATTCGGGAGCTTGATCTTCACCAATTCCACGAGCTTCAGCTTCTTCGCTCAGCGAAGAAAGAAGGGAGTATAGTTCTTCGTCTGAAAGTTGCTGCGCATAACTAGCAACGTCGTCGGCTTCTGAAACGCCTTCGTCTGCTTCTTGAATCATGTCGCCTTGGCCGTCAGACGCGGGTGGAGTTGCTGGTTTTTCTTTTGCCATCATCTGGCCTTCATCGTACGATTTCTTGAGGGCAAGAATCTCGTCGATTTCTTCAGATGTCTTTTTT
>Ga0163149_10006665_pt1 | contig 11810 bp, 10 predicted proteins | sample OliLakLV19MP5G1_FD_148604 | JGI IMG/M metagenome (GOLD analysis project Ga0163149, IMG submission 148604) | Freshwater microbial mat bacterial communities from Lake Vanda, McMurdo Dry Valleys, Antarctica - Oligotrophic Lake LV.19.MP5.G1 | ecosystem: Environmental > Aquatic > Freshwater > Lake >...
CTCCCAATACTGCTTCAGCCTTGACCGCAGAGACCTGCACCGAAAAGGCACTACACATATCATGAACTGAAGTACCACTGCAGTAGTGATAGATTGGTTGGCCACTTCCAACGCTACGGTGACCAAAGACAGCACTATTTTTCGAATTGCCTAGCTAGCTACTAGTAAACCGACCGACTGCTAGAGCCAGACTAGCTAGCCAGGAACCCTCACAGTTGAAGCGGTGCTGTGGTTCAGTTCGTCCAGATTGCATTCCGTCGTTTACTTCTCGTTCCCAATCCCATCGCCACCATTTTCAGGCATTCCCATTCCCGGTCCCGTAACTGCGTGTTCTTGATTTCGTGGTGCTGCCACAAACCTCTGCGACAATGAAGCATACGACTGGATGGCCGTCAGTTCAGCCTGAGTTGTAAAGACACAACCCTCTGAAACTACCTAAGCTAGCGACAGTAGTAATATCTAGACTAGTACCCGGTACGTACAGTGGCTATTAGGATACCATCCGTCCGTCCATGCACTGTAGCATTCTGAAACCAGCTCTTGGTGTAGCATTTGCATTCACTGTAACATATGCAATCACTCCCGTCCCCGTCCCCGCTCCCACAATTCGGGTCCGTTGCGCGTTCAGAGAACCACCACGTCCGGCAGTACCAGTCCAGAATATTCGATTCGATTCGATTTTGTCACTGCCGGTCCCAGGACCCTCCGAAATTACTGCACAATGCTACATAGGACTACTTCACTTAAGGCTTGTTTTGGAACCGGTTTTCAAATTAGTACTGATTTTTATATAACAAGACTGGTTTTCACATTTATCATTTATTAAGACCGGATTCGTTAAATAATAAGACCGGTTTTTAAGACCGGTTTCGCCCAATCTTTTTACTGATTATGCTCAAAAATTGTGCAGTAAAAAAACGTGTTAAACAACATTGGTTCTTTTTGGTACTAGTCTCTAATGCTAAGACTGGTTTAGACCTGTATTTTCGTTTAAGACCGGTTTTCGGAGATTTATATAAAGAGGACTGAATTTGAATAATTAAGACCACTTTTTAAAACTGGTTTTAAAATAAGACTGACTTTAGTGCACTAAATTTTACAGTCAAATAATTTCGCATGGTCCTGCACAATGAATGAATTGTTGGGTCATTTGGGTTGTGCTCCAGTGCTAGCAGAGTGAAGACACCCCAGTGAACAATTGTGACCCCTTGGATGTTAAGCAAATGGCTCTCTTGAGGTGTGCCTGAACAACAACGCCACCTGTGCCACTCTGTTTGGCCTTTTTCTTCCCCTCACCATCAAATGTCCCTGGAGGTTGCACGTGAGTTTGAACTCAGTCACGGACGTGCACAATGAAAATCATTTTCCATTCAGCTCAGCTTGAGCCCGACTCATGAGCCGGGCTCAAGTTTTCATGAGCCCAGAATGAGCCCAGCATGATTTTCATTTGAGTTTCGGCAGCGCACCAGTTGACAAAATCTAAGCTCACACACAACCTTCTGAACATGCATTTGATGAATGCAAATTTGTCATGTGCAGTCAGAAGTGAGCAACTGTCACACATCTGATCTTTGACATGAGAAAAGGTGATTTGACTTGCACAGTCTTGCATTGACATCTACTTTTGTACACACATGGTGATTCCAGCGGCAAAAGGATGAGCAGAGTGCAAACAAATGCAATGAATTCTTTCACATTTACAGAAACATTATGTTCAATCTTGTGCATTGCAAATTCACAGTTAAATGTCCACAAAAATGAAGAGCAAGAAACCGAATGTCACTCAAAAATTGTAAAACAAGCGATTCATTGTGAATGAGGAACCTCAATGGCAGATTTCAAAGCACAAAGACAGGACTAAAAGTGCAGACGTGTCAATCAACATTTTTAAAATTGAGAGGACTTGAAAACATGAAGTTTAGGCAAAATGGGGATCCCCTGATGCAGGTTTTTTATCAGCTGGACAACACACTTCGAAAGAACCATGTGACAGTCACAAAGTGACATCAGAAACGCAAAACAAATGATGCTCAGATGTTCAAGTTCGATTTGCATGTTTGATTCAAAAATCACAGAAAAATTAACACATGGAGGCCATCTAGTTTATTAGAACTCTGGCTATGACATTGGGTTGTCCTTATGAAGAGATATGTCGGGTGGGCACAAGAAAGCCAGGCCGAAGAGACAAATCAAGCATTTGTGAGGGGCATTGGACTTACCATGCTACTAGTACATGTCCGTCCATGGGGCTGAGGTGTCGTCCAAGGGCTGAGGTTTTGTAGACTGATTTCTCACGTGACTCACTTGACTGGTCTACTATGTGCTTTTTGCTTCGCCATGAAGTTTACGTAAGTACCAGTACGTACGTACGTATGTGCGAGCTGTCACAAAGTCAACGTAGCCAAGATTTGAGATTTGAAGATTGCCAACACCACGTTCGATAGTTTGTTCTGCATGCATGCGATCGAACTTCCAACAAAATGACACGATGTGACGGACAACAACACAGCAATATTCATTCCGTTTTCCCGCCACTTTTTTTCACAATGCAATAGTTCTACTGTCTCAGATTATTATTTCTGTTATCTAAAAAACATGCCCACGAAAATGACGAGAAGGGGTAACAGCAGAAGAAGGAATATCGAGGTTATTCTCTTAGGTGGCTTATTGAGTTTGTCGCTATTGTTGGAATCCGCCACGGGCCTTTCCTCAGTGTCAGTGACACGACAACAAAGAACAACGGTAGAAGACCAACTGGTGCAAACTGCAGTGACACTTCCGGCCGTCACTTCCTATCAAGAAGCTACCGAACAACTCATTTCCAATGGCGTGTGTCGCATCAACCGAGTGGTGAGTGAAGAACAGTGCTCCCTGTTAAAGGAATATCTCCTAGAAAGCTTGAACAAAGAAAACGAAGCAATGAATCTCCAGACCGTTCCTCCCAGCATTCCCAATACCCGTTTGAATTGTGGATCAGAGCCACTATTGGTTCCCTTGAATCATCGGACCGACGTGTTGGTTCCCTTGGAAAACCCATTGATACGTGACACGCTGCAACACTTGGTCCAAGAGCTAGGCCCCATTTATGAAAAAGGCGTCCAAGAGTTGCTACCCAAAAATGACAACGTGTCCACTGGCACTACTGCTGCAGAGAATTCTCCCATTCAATTACTAGAAGCCGCAAGTTTAATTTCGCAAAAGGGTGCCACCCATCAACCCTTGCATGCTGATTTTCGACGCAATGCTGTCAACAAAAACGATCGTCTGCCACCACGCCTCGTCACGTTTTTATATTTGCAGGATACACCCACCAAAGATCATGGTCCTACTATTTTTTTGCCACGTACCAATACACCCCAAGCGCATCAACAGTGGGATGATTGCAAAGATCAGGCACGGAACAACCATGACAACGATCACTATATCCCAATTCTAAGTGACAACAGCAACAACCAGCCCCCGGCCATGGCGGCCACGCTTTCGCAAGGGGATGTGGCCATTTATGATGCCAGTGTGTTGCATTTTGGGAGTGCCAATAACGTCCCAGGCAATACACGAGCCGTCTTTTACTTTGGTGTGGGTCACAGCCCATCCGAGAAGGAATCTTCTTACCAGTGTGATGATAATCTATTGCTACCACCTGTGCTACTGGAAAAGACAGACCCAAATGTTGGCTTTTGGAGCCACGAGACCTTGTCTGGATATGGATACGCATCATCCTTGCGAAACAAAATCTTTCTGGATAGCTACCGACAGCGCAGCTATTCATATCAACGTCAGTAGCTGTCAAGTAGAAAAGTTGGGTGGAAAACGAAGTCTTGCACCCGACTGGGAGAGGGTAATACATATGGCAGAGATTTTTCCCTTTGAGATAAAGTAGAGGAATACTACAAAAGGTGAGAACAAGGCGGCCCAAAGTAAAAATACTACATGTAGTACGACTCATATGTGTTGTACTGTTAGTACAGTGTTAGTACCAACTACTAGCTAGCTAGTAGGAGTCTAGATAGACCAACAGTACGCACAGTACTCCCATTCGTGAATCAATTTTTTCGGGAAACAATTCAAGTCTTGTTCTATCGCCAGGCGACGCCTTCTCCAACACGAAACGTCCTGACAACAATCTGAATCCATGATGGATTCTCGAAATTGACAGCAGGTTTTTCACGAACCCTTGAACCTATCATTGATGAGTAGCACTCGAACTTTCTTCAATACTCTAGCCTATCACGACATTACAACATAAGCGAGATAAACATCTTCAGTATCTACTTTTTATTGATATCCATACAGCCATGTCCTCTTTCTCACTCCTTGTTCGCCGTGCCAGTTCGAGACGAGCCACACGTATTATTCCCACGGCCTTTCGGGCTGCTGCTATGAGTTCTCGTGTCAAGGTAAATGACAAAACAGTTGTGTATCCAAAAGACTGCGAGAACCCTGAAATGACAAAGCTCTTGGACTCGATGCAACTCCGCGCACAACAAAATGCGTATGCAGTCGATGCCCCAGACGGAATGGCAGATGCGTCGATTGCCGAAGAAATCGAGCAAATTAACAAGATGATGAATGAGGCTGCAGAGCACAAGGAAGAAATCAAGGCCCGAGGGGACGAAATGATTGCTAGAATGCGAGAGGCATATGCTGTGGATGCGCCTGATGGAGAGGTCGATGGACATTTCAAGGAAGAACTGGAAGAAGTGAAGCACATAATAGATGAGGCAGGAACTTCCTTGAAAACGGGCCTAAAGAAAGATCAGACAAAGGAAAATCTTTCTAGGAATCGCGCTGATGATATTGAATATTGGTAGAATTCTTACAAAGAATATACACACTGGCTCTGTGGCGGCGGCTGGCGGATGGCAGGCATATGAAACGGTTTTAGCAACAAACTAAAATATACAGGTGCTTTACTTATATCACAATTCGAATATCAGAAACAAAACTTTTAGTCTTATTGACACAAAACTTGTTGTAGAGACGCTGCTACTCTTCGAATCGAAGATTCGAAAGAAAGTCCACGGGATCGTCGTCTTCTCTGCCAACGTCTGCGTCCTCTTCAAAAGTGGAGCGCAGCAAGGCATGGTTGTCGTTCTGAGAACTGTGCCCTGCTTGTAATTCGGTTATCCCTCCAGTACCCGTATGCATCCCTGAGATTGATTGTGAACGATGGGTAGGATTGGGCTGTAAACGCATCGGACGGCGTGTGTACTGCATGCTGCCGTGCTCGGCCGTTTGGAATTCTTCATCCCCTGGGAATACTGGCGGCGGTGCACTCAAAGAACGGCCCCTCTGACCAACAAGTCCATCTCGTGGAGGAATCAAATAGGAATCTTGCTGCTGGGGAGGGGTTGGGACCATGTTGGGTGACGTCAATATGTTATGTGTGTTGGTGGAGTACGGGGACTGCATCAATCGTGGAGGGGGGTGCATCGGTGACAATGGGGCGGCTATGGCCGCCAACGATTGTGTATCGACGGAATGGCTTGTGCGAGTGTCCTCCTCTGGTGATGAATACAGCGTTGGACTAATTGGTGCCAAGGATGCCGACGGAAAGGACTTGCTACGGAACATGCGATGTGGATCTTCCCCGTGTAATTGACGCTGAGAATATTGACGCCCCCCTAGACCTCCCATCGAAGACCTGTATTCGTTCATTTGTCTCCCGTGTGGAGAGAGATCAGGTCGAAGCTCCAGCGCGGGGGCTGACGCCCGTCGAGAAGCTCCCGCTGGCCAAGTGGATGACTTGGCGAACAACTCTGACTTCTCTTCGGCTTTATCATGCAATTGCATTCCTAGTGCATGCCTGCCTGGTGTGTGCTGAAAAGCAGAACTAATGCGTCCAGTTTGAAAGGAATCTTGATTCATCATTGCCTGCTGCTGGGCCATCAGTGCCTGCTGCTCAATCATCATAGCATGGTGCTCGTACTGAAACTGCTGTTGCTGTTGCTGGTGGCGTTGGAGTTGTAATTGATGTTGATGTTGCTGATGTTGCTGTTCCTGTTGCTGTCGCTGCTGTAATTGCTGCTGATGTTCCATTAGTTGATGAGCTGCCATATGAGGCATAATGGAAGGCATGCTATTCGTAATTGCATCTGGTATCCCCGTTGAATGCTGTTGCTGCATCTGCATAGAACCCATCTGCTGCATCTGTTGTAGCTGTTGCTGAATCAGAAAAGCGTGTTCCTGTTGGCCCCTCATTACGCCCATGGAGAGACTTGGTGTTGGTTCCGATGTCTGAAACCAGGACTCGGGGTACTCCGTTTGCTGCTGCTGTTGCAACTCACTTCCCATCGGAGCTGCATAGGATTGAAAAGCAGTACCAGTACCAGCCTGTGCCTGTGGTACCTGCTGTAGAGGTCTTCCGGCTTTTCGTGCCTCTTCTTGCTCCTGCGAAGCTCGCCACACTACCATTTGTGCATTATAATGTGCCTTTTCTTTTGCAGCTTCCGCCTCGAAGGGTGCTTTCACTTCTGGAGGCAATGACTTCCACTTTGCTGCTACGGTTCGAGCAAGATTCGCAAAGCCGAGACCGGTGCCTTTTGATTTGTCCCCAGTGTCAGTGTCCATGCTGTCCTTGGATTCCATGTCCGAAAAAGGCAAAGGCCTTTTTAGACGAGGATGAAGCCCGCCCCTCGTTCAACATGATTTCTCGTTCTTGACGAAAGAAGAGATTGTATGCCGACAAGGGCCGCTTTGGCATGCCTAGAGCGATGTATAACAGGATTTGTAGCACATGGTGAGATGTATTCTATGGCTTGTTTTTCTATCATTCCCACACGTAACCAACATGGCGATGGCTCCATCTTAACTCACCTTTTGGTTTCTTCCATGGTACCACTGGAGGCCTTCTCTTTCGTTTTGGTTTCAGCTTAGCTGTGGGCAATGGAGGATCATCAGGTTTGCCTTTGCTTTCGCTTTCAGTTTCAGATGGTGGTAGTTTTGGCTCCATCTCTTTGTCTTCTGTAAAACAAGATCACTGGTGATTAGTTATCTCCTTCAAGGCTTCAAACTCAGACGGGAGCAAAGACCAAAGAAATTTTGAAATTTCACTAGGTAATAAAAATGATTGATAACAATCATGTTTGTTTGCATGTCGTTTCGCTAGAGATTTATCGTTTTACCGCGTCAAAACCACCCCCACCCGACGGAAGTCTCTACAGTACATACAGCATACTTTTCGAACGTTGCTTCAATGTCGATCGACAAGCCACGTTAACATTTATGCTGGTTCTTGGCGAAAGTGTGAGGGGCTTAATTGGTTTGCCCCTTTCTGTCTACGGATTCGCTAGTGGACGGACGTGGGGTGAACAAAATGTTTGAATAAGTTGTACGTACATTAGCCTGGCTATCCAAAATATTAAAATAGAAATCCTGCGAGGTTGGATCAAAGGCCGAAAATTTTAAGATTTATCCCAAAGTGTGACGAAGACTCAATAATGAGGCCTCGCCATGCGCGGAAACGAACGCAAGTGGTGCTCGGCATAAAAAGCAACACCGATTTTGAAGCCGCTTGCTAATTATAATTCTCAAAATTTGAAGAGCTCAATGATCAATAAGCAAAGAGCGTTAAGCTTAGCTATCTAACAAGAGTCGTCCAATTGTAGCTGAAAGTGCGCAGCAGGCTGAAATAAGCCCACCTCCATGTGATTGCCACTTCCCAGGCGCGCAATGGCAAGGCCATAGTAGAGGAATTTAAGTGCCCTGAAGAACGGAAAAGGTTGGCCCCTCTACGTACATGGTGTCTCCCGCTTCCCGCTTGGGCTACCTAACTAGCTACTAGCTGTTGTGCTTCTCTTGGCTCCGACGAATTCAAAGCCCAAAACACAACAGTCTGCGGGAGCGTGACGGATGCACTCTCTAGTTGAGAGCTAACAACTGCTTCCTAATTCTTAGTTTTCGTGTGTTCTTTTAGCCGATACAATTTCTGGGTGATTCCAGGTGGCGCCAACAAAATCTACTGCACCTAGAACTCGTGTTATAAGCCACTAGTAGTGCAGCCAATACTATTAGAGAAAAGGCAAAGCATTTGCATTCATTGTCCGTTCCAGCCTGCTCTTGCTTGTCACCAGCAGTGCCCCAAACACTCTCGCCACGGCACTACTCCAAACCCTTCTTGCAAAAACGAACCATGGAGGAATCGATTCTCTTAGTTGTCACGGGGGCTTCCAGAGGGTTTGGGAAAGCTATTGCCAGCATCTTTTGTGTGGAGGCATCCACGTATTTGAAGATTGGTCGCGCCCATGTCATTCTAGTGGCAAGGTCGGCTCAGAACTTGGAGGAACTAGGACGACAAATTCTACAACAGCACGAAAAAACATCCATTAATGTTAAGCTTTCCTGTCACGCTGCTGACTTGTCTGCTCTAGACCAACTGGATTCCCATTTTGAAAGTCTGTTCAACGAAGTGGAGGTTTCGTCTTTTGACAGAGTAATTTTTATCAACAATCATGGATCTCTTGGGTTTCTTGGACCATGTGCGGAGAGTCCGTCAGTGGATGACATGCGATCGAGTATTGATTTGAACATTACATCTTCGCTATGGCTCTCGAGTCGCTTTGCAAAATTAGTTCAAGAATCCACCTCCAAAAAATGCAAAGCGACACTGGTCAATATTTCAAGCTTGTTGGCAGTGGAGAGCTTTCCTACCATGGGTATTTACGGGGCCGGAAAAGCTGCTAGAGACCATTTTCACAAGACCATGGCCAAAGAAATTTCACCTGAAACTCTGAAAATATTAAACTATGCGCCTGGTCCTCTCGAGACCAAGATGGTCAATGAAATTCGAACAGCGCCAAAGCTAGACGAAACATTAAGGGAAGGATTCATGAATCCAGTCTTGCTGCCAGAAGAGTCGGCCATGAAATTGATCAAATTAGTTCTTTCTAGTGACTACGAATCTGGCTCGCATGTGGATTTCTATGACTTGCCGGCTGTAGACGAGACGAACAAAAGTTAATGCTATTTCCTTTACACGCATGGGGCAATCAAATAATTGGTTGCAAAGCTGGAGGAACATCCAGCTGGCCCAAACAAATCAACGGCACCTAGAACTCGTTTTTTTAGTCAGCTTACTCCTCGAACACGGCTCTCTATTAGAACGCCTCCCACCGTCTTGAAAGGGCATGGTCTCGCAGATGAAATGGCCCGGCGGTGGCAGCTTTTGTCGAAGGATCGGAGAGAAAAGCCAGCATTGTGCGAATTTCCTCGATGTTCTTTACCGCGTAAAAGCTGTTGTCGTCGCTTTTCCATCCTAGCGTCGCCGGGTGACTCTTGCACTGCTGCGATGCTCCGATAAATTTTCCGAGCACCAAGCTACTGGGATTTGTGATCTTGAGCATGCAGAGCTTGCTTTCGTCGCTTGGTATGACGAAATCTTCCACCAGATCCACCGACCGTAATAGATCGTCTAGCGACCCAGCAAGGCTCACCATCTCCAAAGAGTTGGATCTAAGAGAACTGACATTGACTTCGAGTAGATGTTTCAAGTATAGTCCTCCACCAAAGTTGACTTGGAAGTCAAGCCGAAAGGACCCGGGATTGTCCTCGCTCTGTGGGCTCTTGGTAAAGCCACTCAGGTAGTAGCAGGCATGAAAAGCAGCCACACAAAGAGGCGTGGTGGCTCCAACGCTAAAGACAAGTCCTGTCTTGTCTTTGGCGGGGTCGCTGTCATAATCTTCTACTTTTGTCGCCCCTCCCATCTCCACTATTAATCCGTCTTTCTTGTTCCGGAGCACCACCACTCCTGCTTGAAAAAGTCCGTGCCATTTTGTTGTAGCTTCGCCGCCAGATTTGGTGAACACTGGCGACTCGAGGACGAACTCACTCTTGCGCGCTTTCCATCGTTTTGACAACAACGCAACGAGACTTGTATTGCTGGAAATATTGCTATCATTCATAGGATGAATTACTCGAAGCGGTACAAGAATTTGAGCAGCTGCTTCCTGGAGACCTCGGTAACCAGTTGATGCAGTTTTCAGCGACTCTCCTGAAGGGACTTCACATCGACCATCGATCAGCAGGGCAACAAGGCAACGACAAGTCTCCCTAGTCCAATCAGGTTTGGACAAGATTCCAGAGATGCTCTCTTTCGTGCCATGGCGAAATGCATTTCGAAAGTAATCGCAGCTTTTCTGGAGAGCCGCCGCTTGGGTTGCGGTAATGAAAACGTGTTGGTCTTTGCAATGAATCACGAATCCTCCGTCTTCGCGTTTCGGCGGCGGTTTTCGTTCTTCGCTGTCCTCAATACGAGTTGACGTCTTCTGTCGCTTCGACGTTTGCACTACATTCTTCTCGTTGTCGTCGCCTTTCTCCTCTTCGTCGGACGCTAATTCAAACTCCAAGACCAAGTTACTCATGTTGACGTAAACAGTAGAAGTGTTGAATGAACGTTGCGGTGAAAGTGTTAGAGCAACACAGCACACCTCCACGAGTGGTGCGGTGCGTCGTACTAGTAGTACTACAGTACACTGAGTAGTACAAGTACTGACATACTGTGACACCGGCACTGCACGCTATTTTGTGGAAAAAGGTTAACCCTATCCTTCATTGTCCCATTTGAGTGACTAATCGAGCGAGGGGGGGTCGAAAATTGCCTTGCAACGTCCACATTTTTGGATCTTCACAACGAACGAAGGTCCTCAACACGTTTATGGAATCAATGCGCATTATAAATATATTACTTGCTATGGATTAGTTTACTTTTGATTGTCTAGCTATAAATACTCCTCTACAAGTATAGGATCCTCGTAATTGCACACCATGGAATCTCGTTATCGCAAGCTCATTACACAGCAGATAGATAGTGCAATCGCGGCAGATCCTGGACGAGACTCGCTGCTTCGGCTCCTGCAAATTTCTGAAATAACGCTCAACGACGATGTTTTGGACACGGATCGACGCGATAAAGCATTCCGCAGCTTGACGCTTCTCATTCATCCCGACAAGGAACCTGAATCTGTTTTGAAAGCACTCTCCACCAAGCGCTTTCAGGATACGAAAACATTTTACGACAAGTGCTGCTCTCGGCTTGGAGAACCAAGTGCGAAAGTTCGTAGAGGCGCGACGCCAAGTCGCTCGAAGAGCGTTACTTTGGCGTTTCATATGCATGATAAATGGCCCTATCTTGCTCGAACAACTCCAGAGCCGATTGTTCCCACAAAGCATGGTATCTCAGCCCAACTTGTAAGCATTGCCATGTGCTACAAATGCATCAACTACCGACGAGCCATGTAAGTGTTTTGTTATTTCAGGAATCAATCTAAGGATTTTACGTCCTCATTTCTGCATTTTGCTTTTTTCTTAGCGCCCATGGTAAGGCGATTGACAGCACCTATACGTACAAATACGACGCCGTTTGCAACGATGCTTCTACGTCGGCCGAAGAGGTCTTTGATGCTTTTGGTGGCTTCAAGACGTTAGAAACCCTTGACGAGATCAAGACAGCCATCACGGAAGGCGGGCCCGTGCTTTCGTTGTCTTTCAGCCTTGAGAAGGAGTTTTTGAAAGAATTGGGTTACGAGCACCTCGATTCCTTCGAAAGGAAGCTGGTCAGTGATCGCCACCCGGTCTTGATTATCGGTTGGAAGCTAAATCTCACCGGTCACTGCTGGTTGGTGCGACCTCTTCACGGAGACAAAGACTTTGCGATCGCCTTTAACCAATTTTCCATTGAAAATGAGGTGCTTGCGCCGACCAACGACTTTTCGCAAGTTACGTATCATGACGAATCGAAAGCATTTGACGTCAACTTGAGTGGGTGCGACGACGTCTTTTACAGCTGGGTTCAGTTCGGCATGGCAATCACAAGT
>Ga0163149_10006666_pt1 | contig 11808 bp, 10 predicted proteins | sample OliLakLV19MP5G1_FD_148604 | JGI IMG/M metagenome (GOLD analysis project Ga0163149, IMG submission 148604) | Freshwater microbial mat bacterial communities from Lake Vanda, McMurdo Dry Valleys, Antarctica - Oligotrophic Lake LV.19.MP5.G1 | ecosystem: Environmental > Aquatic > Freshwater > Lake >...
ATACCGGGAAATTTATTAAGTACTAAGGTATGCTGAGAGAAGTGGAGTAGTGCCGCGCAATTACTTCCCTATAAAAAGAAAGGCGCCAGCCACGTGTTAAATAACACCCGACTTGCGCCTTATCCTTTCGGAATAAATCAGAATTACTTCTTCACGTTATTGTTAACGATCTTGGCTAACTCAAACATAGAGATTTGCTTCTTGCCAACGAAAAGTACTTTTAGCTTTTCATCAGCATTAATCATTCTTCTGTTTTTGCTATCCTGAAGTTTGTTCTTCTTGATGTAGTCCCAGATTTTTTTGATCATCTGTGTTCTTGGCATTGGAGTTCCTCCGATCACTGCTGCAAGAGCAGGGCTTGAAGTTAATGGTGCCATGAAAGCTGCATTAGGTTTTCTAGCTGATTTCTTAGCTGCTTTCTTTGCTACTTTTTTTGCTGCCTTCTTAGGGGCTGCTTTCTTTGCTGCTTTTTTAGGAGCTGCTTTTTTCTTTGCTGCTTTTTTTGCCATAGCGTTAATTGATTTTAGTGATTGTTAAAAATTAGGTTTAAAAAATTAATTAGACAAAACTACAAAAGTATTGCGAAAGAAATAGCGTTTCCCTATGAAATTCACTCTGAGTGGGTACCCCCCCTACTCCGTTCCCATAGGGAAAATGACTTTGGCCACCACTCTATGCAGGTATAAGTCATGAGTTTTCATAGGGAAAATGACTTCTAACAAGACTTCGTGAGGGTGCATTTCATGAATTTTCATAGGGCATAACCTAAAACCGCCACTACGTGACAGGCTGTTCCGGCCATGACAAAGAGATGCCAGATGAAGTGATTATAGCGAACGCGGTGATCATAGGCAAAGAAGAGTACGCCTACTGAATACATAACTCCGCCTGCAAGCAACCAGAATAAACCCCAGCCAGGCAGTGTGTCATAGAGGGGCTTTGCAGCCAGCACAGCAAGCCAACCCATGCCCAGATAGAGTGCAATAGAGAGTTTACTGGTGCCAACATTCCTAATGGACTTCATCACAACACCTGCTACTGCAAGTACCCAGATGATTCCAAATAGTGTCCAGCCCCAGGCACCTGGCAATACACTAAGCGTAAAAGGAGTATACGTGCCTGCAATCAGAAGAAATATTGCGCTATGATCGAAAACACGGAAGACGCGTTTTGTTTTACTATGAGGAAAAGCGTGATAGAGCGTAGAGGAGAGATATAATACGATCATGGTCACTCCAAAAATGATGGCTCCGGTAACGGCAGCTACGCCAAGCGGTATTGCCTTCATGATCAGAAGGGGTGTCACTGCTATGGCGGCCAACACTCCTATACCATGGCTGATACTATTGGCGATTTCCTCTCCCACCGTTTGAAGGCGCGTCCAATTTTGTGACTCATCCATTGATTTCGTTGGCTCCATTGATTACTCAACTGATCATCTGAAACAATAGTTCTTGATCTATGGGGGTGAGAATATGTTCTAGCGATAGAAGTGTTTCTGGTGTCTGCCGATTACAAGAGCTGTAGCTCTGCGAAGATCACTTCCAATTCAGGTTTACTTTTGCCTAATTTCGCTTCCAGTTTCTTAAACATACTTTCTTTATTGCCGTCTTCAAAGACGAAATCCTCATCAGAAAGAATAGGAAATATCCGTTTTAGCAAAATCTTTTGTTCTCTCCAGCTTCTCAAAATATTCATTATTGGGTCAATATAGGCAGAATTGATTATTGATATACGAATACAACGATAATATTCTCAAGAAGGTGCGCTTTTTGTGAAGAAAGGTGATGATGTAATACCCTTTCCAACCTTTCGCGATAAAAAAGTGGTATGAATCTGGTCGTGTTTACATTGAGGACTTCCGTTCTCATTTACCCGATAACTGGGGATTTTATTTCACACATATTCTCCATTCAAACACCCATTGACTTGGGTTGGTTGATTTCACGGGAATTCATTTCCGGCACAATTCTTAATTGATGGTTCTATATCAAAAAATATAAAAATGAAAACAACTATGGTAAGTTTCTATAAAACCGCATGGGTGGTACTGATTATTGTATCCGTTCAACTCGTGCTGGGTTGCAAAGCCTCAAACACAGCAAAAGGCACCGCGATTGGCGCTGGGTCTGGCGCTGTCATCGGTGGTATTATCGGAAAACAATCTGGCAACACGGCTGTAGGAGCCATAATCGGTGCAGCGGTTGGCGGCACTGCGGGCGCCCTAATCGGGCGTAACATGGACAAACAAGCCGAAGAGCTAAAAGCCGATCTTAAAGGCGCTACTATTGAGCGCGTGGGTGAAGGTATTAAAATCACGTTTGATTCGGGATTGATGTTCGACTTTGATTCCTATACATTGACCCCGGGAACAAAGGAGAACCTGACAGCCCTCTCAAAGACCTTGAACAAATATGAAGACACCAATGTCCTGATTGAAGGGCACACCGATAAAAAGGGCACGGAAAAATATAATATGAATCTATCACAGCAGCGCGCCAAGGCAGTGGCAACTTACCTGGAACAACTTAATGTAAAGAATAGCCGGACCACTACCAATGGATATGGAGAGGTGCAACCTATTTCAGAAAATGATCAGAAAAACAGACGCGTGGAAGTAGCCATTTATGCCAATGAGAAAATGAAGAAGGCAGCAGAAAAAGGTGAGCTGAACTAAATGCCTAAATCATAAAATGGACTCAGTATTTTTTAGTCAATCACGGAAGACGTTCATTCTACAGTAGTCTTTGCAGCAGCAGTCACATCGCGGTTAACTTTTTCCATAAGGTATTCGTGAATGGCCGCTGCTGCTTTTTTAGCCTGGCCCATTGCCTGAATGACCGTTGAACCTCCGGTGATTGCATCGCCCGCAGCAAACACTCCTTTCTTGCTCGTTTCACATGTATTGTTATCCACCAGAATGACTCCCCATTTGTTGGTGCGGATTTCTGCATCGGTTGATGGAATGATGGGATTCACACTACAACCCAGTGCCATCACCACCGTGTCGCAGTCTTCTACAAAAAATTCTCCTGTTGGGACTGGCTTCTGTCTTCCTGTTTCATCCGGCTCGGAAAGCACCATGCGCTCACACTTTATCTGTTTTACAAAATTGTCTTCATCCACGATGAACTCAACCGGATTGGAAAGCCAGCGCCATACCATTTCCTCCTGCTCAGCATGCTTTAATTCTTCTGATCGTGCCGGTGCTTCCTGGTGCGATCTTCTGTAGTAGCACGTTGGCTCTGCGCCTAAACGTTTCGCTGTGCGCAACACATCCATCGCGGTATTGCCGGCACCAATAACGGCAACTTTCTTTCCTGAGAAAACAGGTGTGCTGTAATTCGGAAAACGATTGGCTTCCATGAGGTAAATACGCGTGAGATATTCATTGGCAGAATAAACTCCATTGGCATTTGAGCCTGGCACATCCAGCATGCGTGGTAATCCTGCTCCTGTTCCGATCATCACGGCATCAAATGCTTCCTTGTAAAGTAAATCTTCCAACGTGAGTATTTTTCCGATCACCATGTTATACACAAAGCGAATCCCCAGCTTGGTAAGAAAACGAATGTCTTCATCAATCACTTTTATGGGCAAACGAAAACGGGGTATGCCATATACCAAAACGCCACCGGCCCTGTGAGAAGCTTCAAAAACAATTACTTCATGCCCTTGTATTGCCAGTGCATAGGCTGCGGAAAGTCCGGCAGGCCCTGAGCCTATGATCGCTACTCTTTTTCCAGTAGGTTCTTGTATGGCGGGTATTTCAAATAATCCATTTACACGTTCGTAGTCGGCTGCATAGCGCTCAAGATTTCCAATCCCTACAGGAATATTTCTGCGACCTACTACACACACTGCCTGGCATTGTTTGTCTTGTGGGCATACCCTTCCGCACACAGCGGGCAAAAAATTTGTCTCTCTTATTTTTTTTGCTGCTGCACTGGGGTTGCCTTGTTCAATCAGCCGGAGAAAACCAGGTATATCGATTCCAACGGGACATGCCTCTATACAATTGGGTTTGCTGCAATGCAGACATCGTAACGCTTCAAGCCGTGCCTGCTCATCGGTGTAGCCGATGGGTACTTCTTCAAAATTATGAATCCTGGATTGCGCAGAACGCAACGGCATTTCCTGGTGGGGAATCAGTGAGCGTTCTCTCTTATTTAAAGTAACCGGTGTCTGTGTCATCGTCTATATCGTTCAACCATTCATAGTATCGAAGGCCATCTTCTCTTGCTTTGCAAACATTTTCTGCCGCTTGGTAAGGTTTTCAAAATCTACTTTATGTCCATCAAAGTCGGGTCCATGGAAACAAGCGAATTTCGTTTCGCCACCTACCGTTACGCGGCAAGCCCCACACATGCCTGTGCCATCCACCATGATCGCATTGAGCGAGACATACGTGTTGATTTTTAATGAGCGTGTCATTTCACTTACGGCTTTCATCATAGGCACCGGCCCCACAGCCAGCACATAAATCACTTTCTCGCGGTCGAGCACCTGCTTGAGTGCATCGGTTACAAAACCCTGCAGGCCGGAAGAACCATCATTGGTTGTGATCAACACTTCATCACAGGCCTGAGTCAACTCTGGAATCATAATCAAACTTTCCTGAGTGCGTGCGCCCACGATGCCAATTACCTTATTACCCATTGCTTTCATGTCTCTGGCTGTAGGAATGATGGCTCCGGTGCCATAACCTCCTCCGATCACCACACAGGTGCCCATGGAGGTTGGAAGAATAGAACGCTCACCTAAGGGACCAACCACATCTTCAAAAAAGTCTCCCTTCTCCATCGCATTGATTTGAGTGGTGGTCTTGCCTACGGCCGAAACAACAATGTGGACCGAGCCGTGTTCACGATCCCATCCACAAACAGAAAGCGGTATGCGCTCGCTCAGAATATGCGGACGAATAATCAGGAACTGACCACCTTCAATTTTTTTTGCTATCAGTAGAGCGTCAATAGTAAAATGATAGGTGTTAGGACAAAGCAAACGCTTCGAAAGAATTTTATAGCTCTGTGAATATTGACGTCTATGAAGAGACGACTGACAGAAGTAAGGAAGGAAATCTTCCGCTTCGTGTCTTACAATAAAAGCACGGTCCCAGTTATGATGCTCATCGCGCCCTGCAATAGCAAGAAAGGTCTTATAGAGTTTCTTTTCATTTTCAATCGACAATAATCCTTTACGCAACATTTTGCCCAGCGCGCGTGCTGCATTTTTTCGAACCAGCACTTGCGGGTTGGATAGAAAGCGAAAAACTGAGTCAACTATTTTTGATCTGAGTTCTTCGCTAAAAGCAGTCGGTCGTAGCTTTTGTACCAATCTCCCTACCGAATACAAACTCATGGAAGTCACCTGGTGATTGTTATGCTGAGCAGCCGCGAGAATGGCCGGCACTGCCCTGGCGGCTTCAGGAATCTTAAAAAGTGAAAGCACCTGAATCAGGTTGATGAGGTCGTGATCATGCTCACGATGGTCATCGAGTTTTGAAAGAATAAATTCAAGTCCCTCTATTCCATTGCGTGCAAGGCTTTTTCCAAAGTCCACAGCGGTCTCCGTGTCGGCTGCCAGAATCTGTTTGAAAAGAAACGGAATCATTTCAGTACCGAATTTCGCAATGAGTTTTTCGGTCATCACAGCTAGCTTTGGCATCCTGCTAGAGCCGGTATGGTGCACATGAAAAAATACTTCGGAAAGTGATTTGGTCAGACTTAATTTTTCATCGTAGGTGAGGTCCGTTAACGCCTTCGCAGCATTCAGTGCCTGCGTTACGGATTCTGCCGAACGTGTGTCCAGCGATTGGATGATAGTGTTTACCCGGTCGGTGGTTTCCATATTGAATAGTAATCACAACAAAATAAGCTGTGCTAAGACAGTACTATTTAGCAAGAATCATGTGTACCAGATATGATAAAAGTCAGGTTTTACTTAAACCTTTGTTAGGAAATTAAATGGATGGTTATTGGTGCTCTATGAATCAATCACACTGACGCGCTGATTTGAAATAGCACGGTTATATTCCCATCAGGAATCTACAAACGTTTTTTTTACTTAGTTTTATCGTCCGATAAACCGCACAACTATCCATGATCCAATTCTTTAATCGCTTCCATAAATTTTCAGTTGTTCTATTTCTTTCATTGTCACTGTTGGCAGCTTGCACCGAGCGAACCAAGGAAATCAAGCCCACACTCATCCTGACCAATGGCCATATCTGGACGGGCGAAGATTCTGCCTCCTTCGTGCAGGCACTGGCCATCACCGGCAACACCATAACCCAAGTGGGCACAACAGAAACCATTCTGCCACTCGCGGGCCCAGAAACCAAAATCATTGACCTCAAGGGAAAATTGGTGACGGCCGGTTTCAATGATGCCCACATTCACTTCCTCGGTGGCTCGATGGGCTTGTCGGAAGTAGAACTCTCCAGTACCCTTTCGCTTAACGAAGTCATTGCCAACACTCAGAACTTTATTAAACAGAATTCTGACAAAGAGTGGATCACAGGCAGAGGCTGGCAGTACACGTTTTTTCAATCGGGGCTTCCTGATCACACTACGATGAAAGCGTTGGATATTGATAAACCGGTGTTCATCAAAGCCTATGATGGTCATAGTGCCTATGCAAATAAAAAAGCACTCGCTATGGCAGGCATCACCGCGTCAACCCGGTTTGATGGCTTCGGAGAATTGGTGAAAGATAAAAATGGTGTGCCCACCGGTGCAATGAAAGAAGGTGCCATGTCGCTGGTGGGAAAATTTGTTCCACCGCCTTCGTATCAGGATAAACTGAATGCGCTGCGCAAAGGTCTCGCATTGGCCGCCTCACTCGGCATCACCAGTGCACAAAATGCCAGTGGCGATGAAACCGATGTGAAATTATTTAAAGAGCTGCTCAACAGCGGTGAATTAACCATGCGCTATGCTGCTGCCTTTTCGGTGGATGATAAAACGACCGCTGAACAAATCGAACGCTATACGTTTATAAAAGACAGCATCGGGCCAAACCATCCCTTGTTGCGGGCCGATGCCATTAAGTTCATGCTCGATGGTGTGATCGAATCGCACTCAGCTGCAATGTTGAATGCCTATGAGGATGTAGCACCTGATGCGAAAGATGCAGCAGGCTCCCTGAGCATGCCCATGGCCACCTATCAGGAGCTGGTGAAACTATGTGATCAAAGAGGATTTAGAATTTATACGCATGCCATTGGCGACCTCGCTGTGCGCGAAACATTGAATGCCTATGAAAAAGCTATGACCGAAAATAAATCGGTGAACAAGCGGCACCGGGTGGAACACATTGAAACCATCTCGCCTGATGATTTGCCACGCTTTAAAAAATTGGGAATCATGCCCAGTATGGAACCCATCCATGCCGACCCTGGCACCATTGCCGTGTGGGAAAAAGCAATTGGACAATCACGGCTGCCCTATTCATTTGCCTGGAACGCGATGTTACAGAATGGTGGTCACCTGGTGTATAGCAGCGACTGGCCTGCAGCCATCAGCGTCAATCCCATCCGCGGCATTCATGTGGCTGTCAACCGTAGAAATCCATTGGGCTACCCGGAAGGTGGCTGGGTGCCTGCTCAAAAAATAAGAATGGACCAGGCATTGAAAGCATACACGTATGCCGGTGCATATTCATCCTTTGAAGAAAAGAAAAAAGGATTACTGGCGCCTGGCTATCTGGCCGATGTGATTGTATTTTCTGATGACTTGTTTTTGATCGACCCGATGAAAATCCACGAAGCTAAAATTGTGCTCACTGTTTTTGATGGGAAGGTGATTTACGACAAACTATGACGGAAAGCAGGTTAGATACCAGATGCTTGCACCCTCTTGCTGTTTTCTCCATCTTTACAGCGCATCCGCTTTGCCTCTGAAAAATTTAAGACCTCAACATCTGCAGTCTGATATAGCGTAAGTGATCGCTCTATGCAGGCGTTACTCTCGGGACTTCACACAAGTCCTGTCACTTTAGTACTACATTGTAAAAATTACCCATGTTAGAAACCAATCGTCTTATCCTGGTACCCTTAACGCACGAACAATTATTACTCTATAAATATGATCCACCTGCGCTAGCTAAAAACCTGGGCGTTCTCTATGTGGAGCGCCAGCATGACCCCGCCACTGTTGGTGATCTGGCCGAAGCACTCGAGTTCTGGATTAGTCAAACGTTTTTACAATCGCATCGCTTTGAATGGTATACGAATTGGGAAATCATTTTAAAAGAAGAGCCGCTCGCCATTGGCGGCATTGGCTTTTCCGGTTTCATGGATGAAGATGGCAAGACCATGGTGGGCTATGGCCTTGACGTGCGCTATCATGGCAAGGGTTACGCCAGCGAAGCGTTGCAAGCGCTGCTCACATGGGGGTTCCGTTACCCGGAGTTAAAGACGGTGGTAGCCGATGCGCCCCTGAAACATATTGCTTCGCATCGCGTGCTCATCAAAAATGGTTTTGTTGAAACACACCGTGATGATCAGCTCACGCATTGGAAAATTGATCGTGCGTCTCAGTTATGATGTGATTGCTATGTTATCTATTTGCGTAGCTTTATCATCATCTCAAAAGAAACTCATAGGCCGTTTCTTTTTAATTACGGTTATCTCGGATCAACATAATGAACAGATTGATTACGCGTAGATGTTCCTCTCCTTCGAGCGTATTGTCCCCAGAAATTATCTCCTGGAATTGATTTCATCCCGCAGGATTTTGATATTCTTAAAGTTCATGGGTAAGATGGCTGCAAGGGCCAACACCGCCACGAGGCCACCGGTAAATTTCTTTTCGGTGACCGTCAAATAGAGAGAGGCCGCTAAGCCAACGATCAAGATCCCAATAAAGAATGCGGTGATGACCTTCAACTGCTTTTCTTTTTTTTTAAGTTCTTCGATTGAAAGTCTTTTAAGATCCTCTTTCATGGGTATCTGTTTTATTATGAATTCACAGCGATCATTCTGATACAAGTTAAGGAATTTAGTTAATTCGACTCGTCCCGAATTCCCGCTCACCTGTTTACTTTTTCAATTGGCTTGTCAATTTCGATTTATGATGTGCCTGTCATACGATCGTTATCGGATGATAGCAACACTTTTTTTATTTCAAAAACTGTACCTGCCAAATATATCGTCCCTTCAGGACTTGATTCATTTCTATCTAAATTTCTACCAAACTTTAATCCCTAACGGGATTTTAAATACATCAGGCAAGTAGGTCCTATTGAAAGCATCAGGTCGAAAGACCCAACGGCAAATGTCGATGAGGGTGAAAAAAAACTTTTGGCAATACGTATCGGGGTGGCTCCGACCAGGGAGAATTAGCACAGCACCGGTGAGCGTTGAGTCGTGAATGGTAATTTGACCTGCCCTATTCGCTGGGCTGAAGATGAAATGCGCTCACGGGATTGCGGGTCGCGCATGTCTCCATATTACTATCATTCAAAATGATCAGGAACTGTTTCAATCTTTGAGTCACGTTGCTTGCCCGCAATGACATGTTGATATAGTTTGCAACATTGCCATGTGCATATGAAATTTTATACACGACAATCACAATTGCTTTCCGGGGCGGAACAGAGCGCCAAGTCAAAAGACCTGACGGCAATAATAAAGACCTAACGGCAATAGTAACGGCAGTAACAAAGTCGTGACAGCAATAAAATTTTATTCACTTTTTTCTATTCATACAAATAAGGCTCTTTGTTATAAGCTATCCTTCTAACATTCTCCAGTACTCTTTTCATATAGATTTTCCAAAACGCGTTTGCAAATAGCCAGTTTAGCGGATAGAGTAATGCATTATTCGAATGCAGGGAATAGGTATAGTCTATTAAAATCCTTTTTGGTTCAAGTTCTGTTGTCTTCCACTCCCCTTCAAATTTATAGAAACCCAACAACCACGATTGAAATTCGTTTACTTCAATTTTCCAGTAGTTGTTTTCTATTCTTTCAATCACTTTGTCAACGGAAGCGAAGCCACCTTTTTGCGTAATTGATTTTGCAACAAAGACCTTCTTGCTAAAACCCGGTTTTCCCCACTGCTCGTCATTCGTGCTATGCGTTACTTTGGGCATCATACCATAGCCCGTATGAACTTTGGACACATCACAAAGCATGGGTGTCTTAAAAGCCCTTTCTAAGGAACAGGTGTAAATGGTGGAAACGGTTACTTTAAAAATCATCTCTGTTGTTTATGAAAAATCTTCCTTGCCAGCATTATTAGTGATTACAAAATAATCACAAATATCCTGTCACACAAATATGCATGATATTCCTGCATTCAACCCGAAGGGGTGCAACATCAATAGCCCCGGGTGCTAACCCGGGGCAATGATATAGAAAAAACAAACCGCGCCACAGGAATATTAAGATCGAGCCTCACACGTGTTGGCGCGGATGGATGAATGATGATTGATGTGAATACACGAGAGAGAGAAAAAGCGGAGTCCCCGAGGCGGGAGACTACTATGGAAAGGGAGAAAAAAAAATAAAAAGAAGATTCCTGCATTCAACCCCGAAGGGGTGCAACATCAATAGCCCCGGGTGCAAACCCGAGGCAATGATATAGAAAAAACAAACCGCGCCACAGGAATATTAAGATCGAGCCTCACACGTGTTGGCGCGGATAGATGAATGATGATTGATTTGAATACACGAGAGAGAAAAAAAGCGGAGTCCCCGAGGCGGGAGAATCTCCGCTGGGAATGAGATAATCACAAATATCCTGTCACACAAATATGCATGATATTCCTGCATTCAACCCCGAAGGGGTGCAACATCAATAGCCCCGGGTGCTAACCCGGGGCAATGATATAGAAAAAAAACCGCGCCACAGGAATATTAAGATCGAGCCGCACACGTGTTGGCGCGGATGGATGAATGATGTTAGAATGATGATTGCAGTGACGAACATGTTGTGGTCAGGCGACCAACAACCTCCGCAAATGATGTGGTGCGACTTCACGGGATTCCGGGTCGCACCAGACTGTATATGACAATGTATGGCATGCTTATACGATCTCTTTTTTATGTACGATCATCCAGCTTGCCCGGAATGACAGGCTGAAGAGGCGACCAACAACAACTGCGACCCACATCCACTTAGGGCAACCCACACCAACGGAGGTCATCTCCTGAAAAATAAAAAAAGCTCCGCGCAAAAAATAGTTACATTAGATTTTACTTTTTACCGCATTAAACAATACTCATATAAACACCCACCGTATGAACTATTTTGTACCCTGCGCCTGCTTTATTTTGATGTGCCTGTTGTTTACTGCCTGTAAAAACAACTCAGATAAACCTGCAGAAGACCAGGACCAGGCAGCAGCAGAACAGCAGGTAACTACTGGCCCGGCCAGATACCTGTTAAGCGCTACCGAATTCATTGAGCTGGCGGCCTGTAAGGATCTGCCTTGTGTACAGTTATTTATGAAAGACCACAGCACTGATTTTGTGCACGCTAAAAAAGGGGAGTTTGCAAGCCAGTACCGGTTGGTTGTTACTGATACAACCGGTGAGAGCCTCCATATTCCCATGTCTACTTTATATGTTACGGTTGATGCCGGTGCCGATTGGCGCATGGCTCATACACTCCATAGCCAGGCATTGAGCGATCAATTGCTGCAGGAATTTGCTGCTGAAAAATTCCTGCTATCCGATTCTCTTTACAGCAAAAAAAATGCAGGGTATAACTATCATTACCGCTCTGACCAATACCCTGGTTTGGTTTTGTCTCAAACCAAAACATTTGCACCCTGGCGTGCAAGAGGCTTGTACTATAC
>Ga0163149_10006672_pt1 | contig 11804 bp, 8 predicted proteins | sample OliLakLV19MP5G1_FD_148604 | JGI IMG/M metagenome (GOLD analysis project Ga0163149, IMG submission 148604) | Freshwater microbial mat bacterial communities from Lake Vanda, McMurdo Dry Valleys, Antarctica - Oligotrophic Lake LV.19.MP5.G1 | ecosystem: Environmental > Aquatic > Freshwater > Lake >...
AAGAGGATTAACACGTACATTAAAAACATATGCTGAAAAATCAGGACAACTTTCAAAAATAAAATTTGAAATAAACGGTGATGATTTCAGAGAGGGATTAACAGCGATTATTTCTGTAAAAGTTCAGGAGCCACAGTTCGAGGGACAAACAAAAACAAAACTTGGTAACAATGAAGTAATGGGAGCCGTTGATACAGCTGTCAGCGAAATGCTTTCGAATTATTTAGAAGAGCATCCGAAAGAAGCAAGAACTATTGTCGACAAAGTAATTCTTGCCGCAACTGCAAGACACGCTGCAAGAAAAGCGCGTGAAATGGTGCAGAGAAAAAATGTACTAACAGGAACTGGCCTGCCGGGAAAACTTTCAGATTGTTCTGAAAGAGACGCAGCAGCTTGTGAAATATTTCTGGTTGAGGGTGATTCTGCAGGTGGAACCGCTAAACAAGGCCGCAACAGGGCGTTCCAGGCCATCTTGCCATTGAGAGGTAAAATTCTGAATGTGGAAAAAGCAATGGAGTATAAAATTTATGAGAACGAGGAGATCAAAAATATGTTCACTGCACTTGGTGTTACTAAAGGCACCCCTGAAGATGAACGCGCACTGAATGTTGAAAAACTTCGCTATCACAAAGTAATTATTATGTGTGATGCCGATGTGGATGGAAGCCACATCACTACGCTGATCTTGACTTTCTTTTTCCGTCACATGAAAGAGTTGATCGAAAGAGGACATATATATATTGCAACGCCTCCGCTATACCTTGTAAAAAAAGGCAAAGATCAACGCTATTGCTGGAATGAAACCGACAGAGACATTGCCATTAGAGAAATTGCCGGCGAAGGGAAAGAAAGCAATGTAAATGTTCAACGTTACAAAGGTTTGGGAGAGATGAACGCAGAACAATTGTGGTCAACTACGATGAACCCTGAATTCAGAACGTTGAGAAAAGTATCTATAGACAGCGCTGCAGAAGCCGACAGGGTGTTTGCAATGCTTATGGGTGATGAAGTTCCTCCTAGAAGAGATTTTATAGAGAAGAATGCGAAGTACGCGAATATTGACGTGTAGCGAATACTGTTATTATAAATAAAAAAGGCTGCAAATTTTGCAGCCTTTTTTGTAGAATAAATGAAATGTTATCTATTTCCTGCGGGGTTGTTTCCGTTAAAATTAGTCTGGTCCAAAATTGAATGCGCCTTAGCTTTCATGGTTGGAGTAAGAGGATCGAATATAGGGAAACGAGCGTCCGCATACTTAGATGGAGCCGAGGTTTCCATAGCTGTGTTAACCCTGTTTGCTACAATGTGATATGTGAATTTCACATTCGATTGTCCGTTGTTCAATTCTTTCACCATAAATCCATTAGCAGATTTTTCAGTAACATAAACACCATTGCAATCTCCTTCCAACTGAACAAATACTCTCAAAGGATGTTTGCTGTCAATTTGTACATTGTTCGCAAAAATTTCGTCAAGATTTACATAAGTGGAACCATTTGATAAAGTTGCAGAACCATAATCTTCGAATAACACCTCAGGTGCCTCTGGACAAAACATCACGCGCACATTTTGATCCTTATCATAAACAAGAGTAGAAGCAGCACCACTACCAAGATCCTTATAATACAAATTCGTTCCACCGCCATCATAGCAAGCTACCCATGTCTGAGTTCCAGATAATGCAAGCGGAGCTCTTGATAAGCTATCCTGAAAAAATCCACCAGCAGTGCGAGATGCAACTCCACCATCATAAGCCTTACCATAAACACCAAAAGCAGATCCATTAAAAGCACCTCCGGTACCTTGTCCTGTATAGTAAGTAGTTGGCAAGCCGCCTCCTTCTGCTGCAATACCTGTACTATTAGCCTGCTTATCTAATGTCCAAATTCCAAACGGCCCCCCTGCATTCATCGCAAAAATAGAAGGCTGCTGTGTTGCATTACTTGTGTTTATAGCTCTTAAAGCGCCACCATTAGCAGTATTCGCAAAGTCACCACCTAAACCATTAAAACCATTCTCCCCATATACTCCTGTACCCTGACCTGCAGCTACACCAAAAACACCAATACCTGCCTGAGTGGCTGTACCATAAACACCTCTTCCGGTTGTTGCTCTACCCATCACACCTTTTCCTTGTGATGCAACACCAAGCACTCCTACTTTTAATGAATTTCCAAGAGCAGATCCAAATATTGCTGTATCGCCTGTGAAACTTGGGGATGCATGGTATACAGAAAACATTGTTCTAGCATTCGGAACTGTTGTAGAGTTTGCTACTATTTGACCATTAGAGAGTATTCTCATTCTCTCATTGGCAGCGGCGGCTCCTCCTGTTTTAAATATAAAATCCTGTATATCGTTTGTACCAATGTAATGCGTACCTGCAGTAGTATTATAATTTCCTTTTGTTATCCATGCTGAATTTGTACTGGTAACAACTCCGCAACTGTCAGTAACCTTTACCAGGCCTGAAGTAACGCTAGGTGCTCCTAAAGTCAATTCAACATCGATGCTACAACTTGCAGGCGATATTGCACCTGTTGCACCCGCAGGACCAGAAGGACCTGTAGGGCCGGTTGGGCCTGTTGCTCCAGTTGGACCAAATGCATTACAAAGGGAAACCCATCCTGAAGCTGCATTATTTATATAAAAAAAACAACCATAATCTGTATCATAAACGATCATACTTCTACGAACCAAATTCAATGGAATTGCCAACCTTGCAGTTGAATCCAAGCGCGGAATAAGTAAACCGGTTGCAGTTGAAACCATATCTACCAGCGCAAAGGTATCAGGCTGGTTTGTACCAATACCTACGTTGTTTTGAGCGCTACTTTGAGTAGCTGAAAATGCAAAAAACAAAAAAGCCAAAATGGATAGTAAAAATCCTTTTTTCATATGAGAGATGTTTTTAAAAGCTTGCAAATTGTATATCCCAACAAATATAACCGAAAAAGGGTTAAATTCAAAAAAGAAATTGTAGTTTCCAACAACTTTATGTTAAGTGCAAGAAGTGGCTTTTATTTAAAATTTCTTATTAAATTAGCCATCATAACCGAGAATTAAAAACCAAAAAATATAAACGGATGAAATAGCCATCCGCCTTAGGCGGACAAACCTCCAAAAGGGATGGCGTATTCCATTCGACGATTAAGAAAAACCTAAAATAATATACGTATGAAAGTAACAGTAGTAGGAGCCGGAAATGTTGGTGCAACATGTGCCGATGTTATAGCTCATAAAGAATTAGCTAACGAGGTTGTACTTGTTGATATTAAAGAAAACTTTGCTGAAGGCAAGGCACTGGATATCTGGGAAACTTCACCAATAAACATGTATGATACCCGCATCACAGGTTCTACCAATGATTATTCAAAATCAGCGGGATCAGACGTAGTTGTAATAACATCGGGATTACCAAGAAAACCAGGCATGAGCCGCGATGACCTTATTTCTACCAATGCAGGAATCGTAAAATCGGTTACAGAAAATATTTTAAAACATTCACCAAAAGCAATTATCATCATTGTATCTAATCCTTTAGATGTAATGACTTATTGCGCTTATCTCACTGCGAAAATAGATCCGAAAAGAGTTTTTGGAATGGCGGGAATACTTGACACGGCAAGGTATAAAGCATTTTTAGCGGAAGCATTGGATTGTTCTCCAAAAGATATACAAGCAGTATTAATGGGCGGACATGGAGATACTATGGTTCCACTTCCTCGCTATACAACTGTAGGCGGAATCCCTGTAACAGAACTTATTGAGAAAGATAAATTAGATGCGATAATTGACAGAACAAAAAAAGGCGGAGGAGAAATTGTTAACCTTCTTGGAACATCTGCATGGTATGCACCGGGAGCTGCTGCTGCTCAAATGGTAGAAGCAATTGTGAGAGATCAAAAAAGAATTTTTCCAGTATGCGCATGGCTGCAAGGTGAATACGGCTTGAAAGATGTATACTTAGGTGTGCCTGTTAAGTTAGGTAAGAATGGTATTGAAGAAATCATTGAATTAAAACTTAACAAAGAAGAAAAAGAATTACTCAATGCATCTTCAATTGCTGTTAAAGAAGTAATGAATGTATTGGACAATATGAATATGGCTACTGCCAAATAAAACCTCTCCCTACCTCTTCAAAAGAGAGGGAGATTTAAAAAAGGCATCTCTCAAAAGAGATGCCTTTTTTATTTGACACTATTCATACAAAACCACACTAGGTTTTGTAACAGCAAAACTTCTGAACTTAACTGTAAAACTTGTGACGGGATTTAATCTAAAAAAATGTTTGTCACCATCCGGCAAATATGGATAGGCTCCGAATGTGATCTCAAAACTACTCGTTAATAAATTCTCATTCCTGATCAGAGCCCCGACAGCATATGATTGATAAATACGTCCCTTTAAAAGGCTATAATTATCATCTCCTATCATCCCATAACCGGCAAGCAGAAGCGGGGCGAAATGAAAACCAATAAGGTTTAAGGGAGAGTAAGCAACTGCTTCAATATTTAAAATGAGCTTGTTTTTACCTACAAGCGAACCGCTGTTAAAACCATACAACTCATCCGGACGAAGAGTTATTTTTTCATACACCGGTTTATTTAAACCGTTGATATATTTTAAATAAACAAATTGTCGGAAATACCAGTTGTTGCTTTTTAAAAGGTCCGTGAAATAAGTGAGGCCGGCATTAAATGTAGAATTGTTCGCTTCCCATTTATTAAAAAAAGTTCCGTAGATGTTATAGGCAGAAAAATATCCAAGTTTATCAATATGCTTTCCATAAGAAACATCGTAGCCGGTGTAATACCGCACCGGACTTTGCTCCTTATAAAACATGCCATATAAAAATTGCACAACAAACCCTTCAGGGATATCCTCGGCTGCGCCAAAACGAAAAATATATTGATCCTTATAATATTTTCTCTGTGAAAACCCAACACTACTGAGATACAAATGAGAATTCGCATTTAACTTATTTGTATCAATTGAAAACGAAGGCCTCTGTTGAAAATTTGTTTCCGCATAACGCAAAGCGAAAATTATATTGTTAAATCTTTTATTAATATTTTTTCCCTGATCAATACTCATACTTCGCGCCGCCCATACATCTGTATTATAATAATTGAGATTGAGCGGCTTCAGAACATCTTCCACCGAATCGGTATACATATATGTGTTCCATGTTTTTACAGCCGCTACTCCCCATGCCCATTTTGCCAAAGTTGAATAAAAAGGTTTGTCAAATGAAAAACCTGTTTGAGTCAGGTTTTTTTGCGTAGTATAAAAAACGGAAGATGAAATAAAAGTATTGGAAATATTAGAGATGTCATATCGGCCCGAGAATTGATAATCTCCGTGAATATTATATTTAACATACTGCTCAAACCGCTGCCCCGACCCAAAAAGATTTCTATCTCTAAGTTTAAAACTCCAGCTGGTAGTGCCAATTGAAGCAGGAACGTCCAGGTTCCATTTATCATGCACTATCACCCTTACATCAACACTATCCGGATCATTCGCGTACTTGTTTTCAACAACAATACGCGCATCAGTCACATAACCGGCTGCACGTATTAACCTTTCCGATTCACTTATTTTTATTGGTTCTAAAATTTCGTTCTGCTTAAATAATAAAATATTTTTAATTATCCGTGACCTTGTAGTTATGTGGTATTTATTCCCCAGTTTTTGAAGAGTGTTTAACTCAGTTTGTATAGAATCATTTATATTATACCCAAAAGGATCGTACACTTCAATAATGATATTTCTGATTATTTTTCCTGAAAAATTCAAATTAGGGTCTTCTTCCTTTTGCTTATGCACCAATGGTTTCACATACCTGGGAGAACGCGGGTCCACAAAAATGCCACCATACAATAACCTTGTTACTTTACGTTTATACGCAACTTTCATAATTTTTCTATAGATATTCATCGTATCAAGTGAAGAAAAAAGCGAATCAGGATTATTTGCAGGAAGGCGTATAATTGAAAGCAGCAGAATAATAAGCAGCAGGTACTTTTTCGATAATGTTGTTGTCCCAAATTTTGTTTTCATGAGTAACCAGAACATTTATCATAATTATGGCTGCAAAAATCATACCTCCCGAATAAACATCGTTACAAATGAAAAATGTAAAATTGGTAGGTAATATTTTATTTGTCTAATTTTATGGTTACAACAACCTCTAAGACTGATTTTTTTACGGCAGAAAAAATGAAAACAATTGTTTCCTTTAAATTACTTAACCTGCAAGGCCGAGGATATCACCTTAGCATTGCGGCACATATGAATGGAAAAAAAATACATCTTTTGATAGATACGGGTGCATCACTCACTGTATTTGACAAAGGAAGATTTGAGAAGATCGCGGAGGATGCAAAGATTGACGAGAACAAACAAGATGCCACCGGCCTGGGGACAAGCAACATGAAAGCTTATGAAGTGGTATTAAAAAAATTCGCAGTCGGAAAACTGGAAGTTAAAAATTACAGGATAGGTCTGCTTGATCTTTCACACGTAAATAAATCATATGCTTCAATTGGCAAAAAACCTATTGATGGTGTTTTGGGAAGTGAGTTTATGAAAAAGTTTAATGCTGTGATTAATTATGAGAAGAAGACAATTTCATTCTCAAAAAAATAAAATTATTTTTTAATAAATTCAGAAGTACGGCTGCTCGTATTCATATAATAAACTCCTTTAGGCAATTTAGAAGCATCTATTTTCTTTGCTGTACCTTTTAGTTTAACTTCTCCATTTTGATCATAAATTTCGAAAGCCTCTTCTTTCTCCAGTTCAAGATAGTTACCTACTTTAAGCGGCCCCATTGGTTGAGAATTATCATGCACTATATACTCAACAATCATAGAGTATATAGCTAAGGCGCTTGAGATTCTATATTTGTTTTTACCGGGATGATGCGAAACTACACATGAGTAGTTGCCGTCTTTTTTTTGAGAATTAAAACTATTTACCTTAACCCATTTGTTCCAACGAAATTGTTCAATATTAAATATAATTGTAGTATCTGCGGGCTCATTTATTGTTGACCAGATCAATATTGTATCCTTAACGATTTCTGCACTCACAATTTGTACATTTTCCTTCTTAGAATGAGATTGCGCCTGAAGAATTGCATTAGCAAAAAAAACAAAAAGAAATAGTAGAAATATTTTTGGCATTGTGTAATTACGGAATATCACACACCTCTTTTTTTCCAAACCATTTATAACGGTTACGGGCGACAAAACGGTACATTCCATCACGGATAAATTTGGGAACAATTATAAAAGCATAAAGCAAAGAACTAATACCACCAAGATGTTTACAAACGCGAAGGATAGCCGTTGAATGTGAATAAACCTTTTTATCCTCTACCAATAAAATTGTATTCAGTTCTTTAGCCACTCTTACGGCCTCTTCAGGAAGTTCGATATCATTAACATTCTGAATAGGAACATAAGCGAATTCTTTTTTCTTATCCCTCTTCATAATAAAATTTACGGAAGTATTGCACAAATTGCACTCGCCGTCAAATAATATTTTATACTTCTTTTCCATTTTATTTTCTTATCGCGACTGAATACGGATCAACCGAAACCTCCACTTTAAAGCCGGGAACAGGCTGCATCGTAGCCATATCTATAGCTGTAACATAACCGTTTCTACCTACACATGCAGACGAATGATGCGGTGCAGGTCCGCCCGACATAATATTACGATTGGTTACATATACTTTTTTTGTAACGTCATCCACAATAACTCCATGCGGCTGATAACCGGTAAACACATTACTATAAACCATATCTGTTAAATAATTTATTATAGTAACAGCACCTCTTTTACCCGGGAACAGTAAAGTATCTTCCATACAGGTGACAAACATATAATTACTTGTTTGTGAAAAACTCATTTCAACAGGATAAATTCCGGTTGGAATTATTGCCAGCAACGCGTCACCATTGGTTTGCATTACACGCACTTCGTTAGATGCCTGGCAGGTAACATAATATTTAGAACCGTCGGGTGAAAATGCGATCTCATGCGGATCGAGATGCACCGCAGGATTATTACTTGGAGGAAATCCCGGCTGTAAACTTATCATTTCCATTGAACCCGGATCACTCACCGGTATTTTATAAATGAAATTGCTATACTGGCTGGTTACATATAATGTATCATCGGTAGGGCCAACAGCTGATCCATGTGTTTGAATAAAACTTCCGCTGTTCCACGTATCCAGCAAAGACAATGTTTCCAGGTTTACATAAACAATTTTTCCGGTACTGCTGGTATTCCAATCTACTACAAACGCATACTTTGAATCGCTTGTCATGGCCATTGTATTCCAACTCCCAGTACCAATTGTTATTTCACCAACAAAACGATCATCGGCAGTACTGTACTTCTGCATAACAGATCCATTTAAAAAAATCACGTACCAGAATTTTCCATCGGGCGAAACCCTTACCATATGAGGCGATTCAGTTGATGGACTTTTACCAACATCAACACACCTCATCTGTAAACGACTCTCAGCATCGAACACGGTTACAAGATCACATCCCTGGTTAGCAACATAATATTTTCTTCTGTTCGGGTTGTCAGAAAATTTCACATCCCCATCTCTATTAGGCGCGCCATTTAATATCCATTCACGAATGAGTTGAACTTCTTTTAATGAAAGAGGGGCTTTATTCACCGGCATAGTAGGCTCCAACATGGGGCCCAGATCTAAAAATGTATTCACACTAAAATGAAGTATACTTTGATCGGGCCGATAAGGAATTACTACGGCCCCTCCCCTGTTTCCTTTAAATAAATTTTCCCAGCTGTCTAATGCGAGCCCTGAAGCAGCATCCTTACTTTGCGGATCATGGCAACCGCTTACAGCACATTTTGTAACCATCAATTCACCTATATCATCGGGATATTTATTGTAATCAGGAGTTGCTTTTTCGGAAGTACAACCCGCATATAAAATCAAAAGAGTGGCTAAAAAAAAACACGACCTCATACTTTAAAGTTACGACTATTAATACCTATTAAAAAACTGAATATGTGAACTAGTGCACTAAATAATGTCTAAAATTTCGAACATCCCTTCCTTAAAATAAAACATCAAAATACTAATTAAAATGGCTTTTTATAATACTTTTTACGCATTTCTCTTTCTTATAAAAAAAATATCTGAAATAGGCATTTTTAACCTTCGTAGATAGATTTATCAAAAGACAAAAAATAAGCCCTATGAAACGAAAACTATGTGTGATTCTTTTTTCCATGATTAGTTATTTTGGTGTTGCTCAAACTGCCAATGTAAAAGTGGCGGTTAGTAATAACATGCTTACTGTTATTAATACAGCTAACAACGACACCATTATTTCTCCAAGTGGTCAACCGCTTTGGGAAAAATTCTCGATAGAGGAACATTACAAAAGCTCTTACGTTGGATTTCCCTCTATTAAAACACAAACAGTAGCAAACGGATGTAACCTAACATATACGTTTACTAATAATACAAACGAAACTGTTACATTAGGAAATATTGAGATAGGCGGAATTCGTTTTGATAGCATTGTAAAAGCAAGATCTTTTGAGAATGAAGGTGAAGAGCTTGAGTACAACCATCATAATAATACAAAAACATATACTGCTTATCGTGCATACTATCCAAGAAATTTATTTTCTCCGGTAATGACTATAAATGGAGGCAAGTACACCATTTGCATAAGTATGCTTTATCCTATACTTGATTATAAGCACAACACATATCAAATGCTCCAGAGCTTTAGCAATAAAAAATACAATGGCGGCGGCAAAAATTGGACAGCGGTTTTTAAATTGAATGCCTGTTTACAGGATAAATACGACCAATACGAAACCGACCCAGCAAAATACTCAGTAAACAGCGACCTTGCTCCGGGCGAAACAAGAACTTATACTTTGTGTTTACGTGTAATTACCAATGCAAATCCATGTGAGAGTTGGCAAGGCGGATTGCAGCCGTACAAGGACTATTTCAGAAACAAATATGGAGCAGTACAATACAAAACCGACAGACGGCCCGTTATTGATGTGGCCTTTAGTTACGATGAATTCTGCAGCAAAACTAATCCCTATGGATTTTCAAATGCCACCATAAATCCAAAATTTAAATTGCGACCTGATTCTTTTGGCTATGGTCCTTTAGCACACAAAATGATAAAAATATGTGATGACTTAAATTACAAAAGAATAATCCTGGTAAGACCTACAGGTACTCATTGGCACAATACCCAGCTTAATTACCCTCCAAAGTCTTTTTCTCATTGGATGGAAGGAGACAAGAAAAAGTTCCCCCACTCTTATGGACACAAAATGGGAGACGCCCCTGATTCATTAAGACTAATTCCATCGGCAACCCGCGAATTTGGCTTGTGTTGGGGCCGCGCCGGTACGGTAATGTATGATTGGGACACTAGCTATTACGAAATATTTAACTCACAAAACCCCAAACATATTGCGTGGTGGAATACTGAATTTGACCTCGCTATTAAAACCGGCGCAAAAGTTATTGAGCTTGATCAATTCAGAGGTAAAATGCCCGCCTGGGATGGATATGTGTGGCTGCAAATGATGAAAGCAAAAGCACCTAATGTTAAAGGACTCACCGAAAGATGGGGTTGCGATTTTCTTCAGACATTGGCCGGAATGTACGCGATCAATAAAGAATACAATGATGTTTCAGGACCACATTACTTATCTGATTTTTTATTACCCGGAACAGAAAAAATGATAACTCTATGGCACCAGGATACAACAGAGGACATGAGAATAGCCAAAATGAAATTGTTTAATAGTTGGGGGTATGTTGTTTCTTCTTCAGGAGATACTTTAAAAGAAAAATTCCTCGCTGCCCAAAGTTGGCTCACAATCAATCCATATCCGGATTTAGGATCGGACAGGGGTATATGCAATAACAATGGCATATCATTAAATGGAAAATGTAAAAATTCGGTATCGTACTTATGGTCAACCGGCGCAAAAACTCCATCAATCAAAGTTTTATCACCAGGAATGTATTGGGTAAAAACAACCACCAAAACCGGATGTACAATATCTGACACCGTATACCTAAACACCTGCAAATACGGTGAAGACGAATATTATTTTAATGACGAAGAAGATGAAACCGAGATTGATTCTCAAAAGATGTTAGGAGGAAACGGCGCGGATCTTGTAAATATTTATCCTAACCCTTCCTCTGATGTTCTCAATATGGTAAATACTTCGGAGGAAAATATAAAAAACATAAAACTGTACAATGCGCTTGGAGCCTTTGTCGCGGAACTTGAGGGAGGTTTATCAGCAATGGAAACCGTAACCATTTACGTTAACGATTATCCTGCAGGGGTATATTATTTGATCATAGAAGGAGAGAACAACTCTTCGAGTAAAAAACTGATCATTGCAAAATAGAATTGGGATTGCACAAAAGAAAAGTTCCATGAAATCATGGAACTTTTCTTTCATAAACTCATCATCTCTTTTAATCTTGCTGCTTGTCTGCGCGAAATTTCTATCTCTTCCCCACCCTCTTTCAATTTAACTTTTAATCCGCCGCTAAACCAGTTCTCGATAGTATCAACCCATTTAAGATTGATAATATGTTTGCGATTGGCACGATAAAATGTTTTGGGATTCAAACGCTCGTCAAGACTATTGAGCGAACGCAAAATAAGCGGACGGTTATTTTTAAAATACACGCGCGCATAATTTCCTTCCGATTCAAACAATCTTATTTCAGAAAG
>Ga0163149_10006690_pt1 | contig 11785 bp, 10 predicted proteins | sample OliLakLV19MP5G1_FD_148604 | JGI IMG/M metagenome (GOLD analysis project Ga0163149, IMG submission 148604) | Freshwater microbial mat bacterial communities from Lake Vanda, McMurdo Dry Valleys, Antarctica - Oligotrophic Lake LV.19.MP5.G1 | ecosystem: Environmental > Aquatic > Freshwater > Lake >...
GCCATGCTGTGTTCGAGAAAATCGACGTAGGCGGCGTCGCGAATGAAGCCGTGCTTGATGACTTCGGCGAGGCCGGCCCTCAACTCGCGCGGCGGCAGCGTATCGAGGGTGGCGAGGTCGGCGATGACCGCGCGCGGCTGGTGAAACGCGCCGATCATGTTCTTGCCGAGGGGATGGTTGATGCCGGTCTTGCCGCCGACCGAGGAATCGACCTGCGCGAGCAGCGTGGTCGGCACCTGGATGAAGGGCACACCACGCAGGTAGGTGGCGGCGGCGAAGCCGGTGAGGTCGCCGATGACGCCACCGCCAAGCGCGATAAGCGTGACCTCACGGTCGCAGCGCGCCCCGAGCAGCGCATCATAAATGCGGTTGAGCGTTTGCCACTGCTTGTGCTCTTCGCCATCGGGCAGGATGACCTCGACCACGCGCACGCCGCTGGCGCCGAGCATTGTGGCGAGCGGCCGGAGATACCACCCGGCGATGGTCGTATTGGTGACAATGGCCACGGTCGCCGTCTTGAGGTGGGGCAGGAATGACTCCGCACTGCCGATGAGGCCGCGCCCGATCAGGATCGGATAGGCGCGATCACCCAGTTCTACGCGGACAGTTTGCACAAGGATTCCAGTTTGGTGATCAGTTGCGATACCAGCGGCCCGACGTTGGGGCGGCCGGTTTCGATGATGATGTCGGCCACCCCGGTATAGAGCGGGTCGCGCAGATCGAACAACTCCTGCAGCCGGCCCAGCGGGTCCTGTGTCTGCAGCAAGGGGCGGTTTTTGTCGTGGCGGGTGCGGTACCACAGGTCACGCGGCTGGGCGCGCAGGTACACCACCAGGCCGCGCTCCCTCAGCACGGCGCGGTTGGCCTCGCTCAGCACGATGCCGCCGCCGGTGGCGAGCACGATGTTGTCGCGGGCGGCAAGTTCGGCCAGGGTCTGCTCCTCGCGCAGGCGGAATCCGGATTCGCCCTCAATGTCAAAAATCACCGGGATTTTGACGCCGGTGCGGCGTTCAATTTCATGGTCGGTGTCGAGAAATGCGCGGTCAAGGCGGCGCGCAAGGATGCGCGCGACCGTGGTCTTGCCGGCGCCCATCAGCCCGACAAGGAAAATGTTATTGGTGTTCTTCACCCGCGTATTCTACCGTCCACCCCGCCTGCTTCCAATGTCGGGGCGGGCGGCCCGTGAGAACCGGTCCGCCAGAGTGCAAAAAGCCGGCCCGGGGCCGGCTTTTTGCCAGGTGCGCGCGCCCGCAGGTTCAGCGCACCGACAGGTTGGTGTTGATGATGCGCGGGGTGATGAACACCAGCAATTCGGTCTTGTTGTCGCGACGCGTGGTGTTCTTGAACAGGTTGCCCACCACCGGCAGGTCGCCGAAGAACGGCACCTTGGTGATGTTGATGTTCTCGTCCTGGGTGTAGATGCCGCCGATGACCACGGTACCGCCGTTCTCGACCAGCACTTCGGTCTTGACGTGCTTGGTGTCGATGGCAAGCCCGGAGCTGGTGGAAACCGCGCTGACCGAATCCTTGTTGATGTCCAGTGTCATGATGACGTTGCCATCAGGCGTGATCTGCGGTTTGACGCGCAACGCGAGGTTGGCCTTGCGGAAGGACACCGCAGTCGCACCGCTCGAAGTGGCCTGCTGGTAGGGCAGTTCCGTGCCCTGCTCGATCAGCGCCTCGACCTGGTCGGCGGTGACAACGCGCGGGCTGGAAATGATCTTGCCCTTGCCGTCGGCTTCGAGCGCTGAAATCTCCAGATTCAAAAAGCGGTTCTGGCTGGCATTGAACAGGATCATCGAGAACACGCCGGCAGAGAAGCCGCTCAGGCCGCCGGCGGGGAGGTTGGCCGCGAGGCTGTTGTTGAGCGATGCGGCACCGAAGCCCTGGGCCGCGGCGCCCGGGGTGGTCAGCGTCTGGTTGAGGTTGCCGCCGATGGCGAACCGCGGCGCGTTGTTGTTGCCGGGTGTCGTATTTGCCGACAACTGGTTGACGCCAAGGCGTGCGCCAAGGTTCTTGCTGAAGTTGTCCGAGGCTTCGACGATGCGCGCCTCGATCAGCACCTGGCGCACCGGGATGTCGATCTGGGCGATGAGTTTGCGTACTTCATCGAGGCGGCTGGGCACGTCCTGTACGAACAGCTTGTTGGTGCGCGCGTCGACCACGGCGCTGCCGCGCTTGGACAGGATGCGCTGCTGCGGGTTTGTAAGCAGCGACTGCACCTCGATCGCCTTCTGGTAGTTCATCTGGAAGCTCTCGGTGCGCGTCTGCTCGAGGTCGCTGATCTGCGCCTGCGATTCGAGCTGCAGTTTTTCCTTCGTTGCCAGTTCGTCGCGCGGCGCAATCCACAGCACGTTGCCGTTCTTGCGCATGTCGAGGCCGCGCGTCTGCAGGATGATGTCCAGCGCCTGGTCCCACGGCACGTCTTTGAGACGCAGCGTCAGGTTGCCGGCGACCGAGTCGCTGGTGATGATGTTGAGGTCGGTGAAGTCGGCGATGACGTTGAGCACGCTGCGCACTTCGACGTTCTGGAAGTTGAGCGACAGCTTCTCGCCGTTGTAACCGCCGCGGCTTCCCTGCGTGAGTTTGTTGGGGTCGTACTGCACCGGCTTGACCTCGACCACGAACTGGGTGTCGGTCTGGTAGGCGTTGTGCTCCCACAAGCCCTTGGGCTCGATCACCATGCGTACGTTCTCGCCCTGCGGGAAAATGTTGATGCTCTGCACCGGCGTGGCGAAGTCGACCACGTCGAGTCGCTTCCTCAGCGCATCGGGGAGGTTGGTCTTGAGGAAATCGACGATCAGGCTCTGGCCCTGCTGGCGGATGTCGATGCCGGTGGTGGTGTCGGACAGCTCGATTACGAGACGTCCCTCACCGCCCTTGCCGCGGCGGAAATCGACGTCGCGCAGGTTGTGCTTGCCGTCGTTCCTGGCTTCGGCAAAGTGCGACACGGTCGCCGTGCCGGGCTTCACCGTCGAGGCGTTGGGCGTCATCGTCACCAGCATGGTCTTGCCCTCGATCTGCGTGTCGTAGCTGACCATGTTGCGCAGGTTGAGCACCATGCGCGTGCGGTCGCCCGACTGCACCATGTTCATGCTGCGCAGCTCGCTCTCGCCGATGTTCTGCGCGTTGCGGCCAAGTGCGTTGGTGGTGCCCGGAAAGTCGAAGGCGATGCGCGCCGGATTGGCCACGGTAAAGCTCGCAGGCGGGGCTTTGAGCGGCTCCCTCAGCGTAACGCGCACGATGATGCGTCCGCCCTGCTGCGAAACGTTGAATGCGTCGATGCTGTTCGACTGTGCGTGGGCCCCGGGGGCGAACCACGTCAGCGCCATCAGCGCGGTTGTCATAAAGCTGCGGTATGTCATCTTCATCTTCCACCTCCGCCCGATTCTACGAGCTGTAGCGTGCTTTGCCGTTCTGTCCAATCGCCGCCCGCATCCTGGACCAGTTCGCGCAACACGATCTGGTTATCCCCGATGTTGGTGATGATGCCGAAATTCTGTCCCATGTAATTGCCGATCTTGACGCGATAGACGCTGGCATCCGCCTTGATCAGCCCGAAATTGATTTTCGGCTGCTGGATCACGCCGACCATGCGCATGGATTCAAGTGGGAAGGCCTCGAGCGGCTCTTTCGCCCGGTTGAGGTCGGGCTGCAGCCCCTTGGGCGCCGCCGAGGCCGCGGTCTTGGTGACCAGTTCAATCTTGGCCGGGCCGAAGGGATCGGGAATGTCAAAACTCGCGTACGGAACCGGCTCGTAGGGCTTGACCACCGGCAGCGCATCGATCTTGCCGCGCAAGTCCTTGGACAGGAGCTTGAGTTCTTCCTTCAAATCGGCAAACTCGCCGCCACCGCATGCGGCGAGCAGAAAGACCGCGGGTACGACCATCAGGACGGGCGCGAGCTTTCTCATTTTTTCGCCGCCGCTTTGGGTGCCGACGCCCTGCGCTGCCGCGCCACTTCTTCGTCGTCAAGATAGCGGAAGGTTTTGGCCGTTGCATCCATGATCAGGGTGTTGTCTTTTGCCGCGGTCAGCGTCATGTCGTTGAGCGTGACGATGCGCGACAACTGGCCGATGTCGCTGGCAAAGGCGCCCATGTCATGGTAACTGCCGGTGACCCTGATCGAGATCGGCAACTCGGCGTAGAAATCCTTGGCCGATTCGGACGAGGCCGGCTTGAACAGCTCGAACTGCAGTCCGCGACCGAGGCCGGCCTGGTTGATGTCAACCAGCAATGCATCCATTTGCGAACGGTTGGGTAACTGCTTGAGCAACGCGCCAAAGGAACTGTCGATCTCGCGCAACTGCTGCTGGTAGAGGTCGAGATTGACCGACTGCTGCTTTTTCTTGACGTATTCGTCCTTGAGCTTGACCTCGGCCTGCGCGCCGGCTTCGAGTTCCTCGAGCTGGGTGACCCAATCGCCAAAATAGCCGCCGACGACAATGCCAACCAGCAGCAATATCAGCGCAACCGCCTTGGGCAGGGGCGGCCAGCTGCCCGGGTCCTTGGGGTTGAGAAACTTGAACTGTTCGAGTAACTGGTTCATCGCTCAGCCCTTTTTCGCCGCAGCCGGTGCCGCCTTGGCCGCCTTGCTGGCGTCCTCGAGTTGCGGCCGCTTGATGCTCACATTCATGATGAACTCGGAGATGCGCTTGTTGTTGACGGACGAGGAACGGATCTCGACCAGGTCGGGATTCTCGAGATAGGGCGAGGAGCCAAAATTACGCATCAGCGTCGAAACACGCGCATTGGACTGGGCATAGCCGGTCAACAGGACGCGCAATCCGGTCTGTTTCACCGACTTGAGATAGACGCCGTCGGGAACCTGGCGCACCAGTTGCTCGAGCAGGTTGACCGACTGGCTACGCTCGGCCTGCAGCCGCTCGATGACCTGCTTGCGCGACAGCAACGCGGCGATCTCGTCCTTCAGCTTCTTGATGTCGGTGATGTCCTTGTCGAGTTTGGCGTTTTCCTTTTTCAGGAACTCGTTGCGTTCGGTCTGGATGGCGATATAACCGGCGATGACGCCGTGCACCAGCACGACGATGGCGATGCCAAGCGCGGCGACCATGCCGGCGAGGATGCCCAGTTGCTTGCGCTGGGCCTTGCGCCGTTCCTCGCGGTGGGGCAGTAGGTTTACGCGGATCACGGGTCGAACCTCCGGATGGCGAGGCCGCAGGCGATCATCAGCGACGGCGCTTCTGTGAGCAACCTTTTCAACTGGATGCGCGGCGAAACGGCCATGTTGGCGAACGGGTTGGCGACCAGGGTATTGACCTGGGTGCGCGTGGAGACCACGTCTTCAAGACCGGGGATGACCGCCGAACCGCCGGTGAGCAGGATGTGCTCGATGGTGTTGTACTGGGTCGAGGTGAAAAAGAACTGCATCGCGCGCTGGATCTCGAGCGCGACGTTTTCCATGAACGGGCGCAGCACCTCGGCCTCGAAATTGTCCGGCAGGCCGCCGCTGCGTTTGGCGTTCTCGGCCTCTTCCAGGCTCATGCCGTACTGGCGCATGATGTCCTGCGTCAACTGGCTGCCGCCAAAGGCCTGCTCGCGCGTGTACACCGACTGGTCGTTGCGCAGCACGGTGATATTGGTGACGTTGGCGCCGATGTCCACGAGCGCGACGTTCTGGTCCTTGCCCTCGCCCGGAAGCTGCTTGGCGATGAGCTCGAACGCCGCCTGCATGGCAAAGGATTCGACGTCCATGACCAGCGCCTTGAGGCCGGAAGCCTCGGCCACGGCCACGCGGTCCTCGACTTTTTCCTTGCGGCTGGCGGCGATCAGCACTTCGACTTCCTCGGCCGAGGAAGGGGCCGGGCCGACCACCTGAAAATCCAGGTTCACCTCTTCGAGCGCGAACGGAATGTACTGGTTGGCCTCGGTCTCGACCTGCACCTCGAGCTCTTCTTCGCGCAGGCCGGCCGGCACGATGATCTTTTTGGTGATGACGGCGGCGGTGGGCAGGGCCATGGCGACGTTCTTGGTGCGCGTGGCCATTTTTTTCCAGGCGCGCTTGACCGTCTCGGTCACAGCTTCAAGGTTGGCGATGTTGCCGTCAACGACGGCGTCCTTGGGCAGGGGCTCGATGGCGTAACGCTCGATGCGGTGCTGGCCCTTGCCGGCCTCGACGAGTTCAACCATCTTTACCGAGGACGAACTGATATCCAGCCCCAGCAGAGGCGGCGCCTTCGGTGTAAAAATATCGAGCTGCACGGCTAGCTCTCCCCGGAAAACATCAAATGCAAAGCCTTAAAGCCCCGGCCGCGAAGGAAACCGCCCACCCCTTCCCGACCCCTCAAATCGAGCAGGCTCAACAACTGAACCTGCCCGTCATCCTGCTGTCCATGTGTGGTCGTAGCTTCGACCAACTTTGCGACCCTGCTTGGTACTGAACCACATCTTGAATCGCGTTTTGAATCGGACTCTTAGGCCACAATAGTATAATTTACATTAAATCCTAGCAACAAGCCTAGGCGCTGTAAAGTAAATTATTCACGGTTGTTTTGTCAGGCCCAAGCCGAATCCCTATAATGTCGCGTTCCCCGTCCCCCGAATTCCGCCCCTATCCCATGTGGTTGCGTTTGCTGGCTTTTCCCTTTGTGCTGCTCACCGGCCTGGCCGTTGTCGGGGCGGCGGTGGTGGCCTTCGTCCTGTTGTTGCTGTATCCGAACCTGCCGTCAATCTCGGTGCTGACCGATTACCAGCCCAAGGTTCCGCTGCGTATTTACTCGTCAGATGGCGTCCTTATCGGGGAGTTCGGCGAAGAACGGCGCGCGGTGGTGAAAATCGCCGAAGTCCCGGCGGTGATGAAACAAGCCATTCTGGCAGCCCAAGATGAACGCTTTTACCAGCATGCCGGCGTCGATACGCTGGGGGTGTTGCGGGCGGCGTACTCCAATCTGGTGGGCGGGGGCAAACGCCAGGGAGCATCGACCATCACCATGCAGGTGGCGAGGAATTTTTTCCTCTCGAGCGAAAAAACCATCAAACGCAAGGCCTACGAGGCGATGCTGGCGTTCAAAATCGAGGCGAGCCTGTCCAAGGACCAGATCCTGGAGATTTACATCAACCAGATTTATCTCGGCCAGCGCGCCTACGGTTTTGCGTCGGCGGCCCAGATTTACTACGGCAAGAACCTCAAGGACATCCTGCCGCACGAGGCGGCGATGCTGGCCGGCCTGCCCAAGGCACCCTCGAGTTTCAACCCGGTGGTCAACCCGAAGCGCGCCAAGCTGCGCCAGATGTATGTGTTGCGCCGCATGCATGAACTCGGACACCTCAACGACGCCCAACTGGCAGAGGCGCAAAAAGTACCGATCCACGTCAAGCGCGACGCCAATGAATTTGCCGTGCACGCCGAGTACGTGGCCGAAATGGTGCGGCAAATGCTGTTCGAGCGTTACCCGGAAGAGGTCTACAGCAAGGGCTTTCGCGTCTATACCACGCTGACCAGGGCGGACCAGGACGCGGCCTACAAGGCGGTGCGCCGCGGCGTGCTCGATTACGACAAGCGCCATGGCTACCGCGGCGCCGAGGGCTACGCCGAGCTCTCCGGCTCTACTGACGAGGACTATGAGGACGCGCTGTCCGACGTGACCGACAGCGACGACCTCATTGCGGTGCTGGTGCTCGAAGCCGGCCCCAAGCAGGTCAAGGTCTACCGCCGCGGCGGCGACACCCATGTCATCACCGGCGACGGCCTCAAGTTCGCCGCGCGCATGCTCGAGGACAAGGCCGCGCCCAACAAGCGCATCCAGCGCGGCGCCATCGTGCGCATCCAGAAGGATGAAAAAGGCGCCTGGTCGATACTGCAACTGCCGGAGGTCGAGGCGGCCTTCGTTGCGGTCAATCCGCAGGACGGCGCGGTGCGCGCTCTGGTCGGCGGCTTTGATTTCGGCCGCAACAAGTTCAACCACGTGACCCAGGCCTGGCGTCAGCCCGGCTCCTCGTTCAAGCCCTTCATTTACTCGGCGGCGCTGGAAAAAGGCTTCACGCCGGCCACCGTCATCAACGACGCGCCGGTGGTGGTGGACCCCTTCCTCACCGGCGGCCAGACCTGGGAGCCGAAAAACTACGACGGCAAGTACGAGGGCCCGATGCGCATGCGCACCGCCCTCGCCAAATCCAAGAACATGGTGTCGATCCGCATCCTGCAGGCGATCAGCCCGCAGTACGCGCAGGACTACGTCACGCGCTTCGGCTTTGACGCCGAGCGCCACCCGCCCTACCTCACCATGGCCCTTGGCGCCGGCTCGGTGACGTTGTGGCAAATGGCCCGCGGTTACAGCATTTTCGCCAACACCGGTTACCGCATCGAGCCTTACATCGTGTCACGCATCGTCGATGACCGCGGCAACGTGCTGGCACAGGCGCAACCGCAAAAAGCCGGTGGCGAGGCCCTGCGCGTGATCGATGCACGCAACGCCTTTGTCATGGACAGCATGCTGCGTGATGTCACGCGCTACGGCACCGCCGCGCGCGCCTCGGCGACCCTCAAGCGCACCGACCTCGCCGGCAAGACCGGGACCACCAACGATTTTATCGATGCCTGGTTCAACGGCTACCAACCCGGCCTGGTGGGTGTGGCCTGGATCGGTTTCGACCAGCCGAAAAAACTCGGCAACAACGAAACCGGCGGCTCGGCGGCGCTGCCGATGTGGATCAACTACATGAGCAAAGCCCTCGCCGGCGTACCCGAGTTGCCGGCCAGCCCGCCCGAGGGCGTGGTCAGCGCCAGGGTCAATGAATCGGGCATGCAGGCCGCGGAGGGCAGGATCAGTGAATTCTTTTACCGCGAAAGCCTGCCGCCACCCGAGGGCGCCACGGCCCCTGCCGGGATAAAACCCTCGGACGAGGTCAAAAACCAGTTGTTCTGAGGCGCAGTCGGCGATCAGCCGAGCGCGACCGGCTCCCCCGCCTGCAGGCTGAGCACCCTCTCCAGCGCCGCAAACAAGGCTTCTCCGTCGCGCGTATTGACCCAGTCCCCGGCAACATCGTCATAGCGGTAGTGGAAACCGCCCGACTTCGCCGCAACCCAGATTTCGCGCGCGATGCCATGGCGGTTGACGATGATCTTGCTGCCGTCGGCAAGCTCGATCTCGAGCACCCCGCCGGCTTTGAGTTCCCAGTCGAGGTCGACCCCGCTCGCCTCCAGCGCGGCGTCGAGGCGCTCGAGCACCGCGTCGGCAAGAAGGTTGAATTCGCTCTCTGTCATCGTGCTAACATTTTCGTTTTAAAAAGAAGCCTGCCGCCATGTTCCGCGCCTCTGTAATCATTGCCGCCCTGCTCACCGCGCTTGCGCTGCAAGCCTGCGGCACCAAGGGCCCGCTTTACCTGCCGCCACCGGGAACCCCGGCTGCTGCCGACACCAGACAACCAGGCGCGCGCTGATGTCCGTATTTGCCTATCGCGCCGGCCGGCTGCATGCGGAGTCGGTCGCCCTCGAGGATATCGCAAGCCGCTTCGGCACGCCTTGTTTTGTCTATTCGCGAAGCGCACTGGAGACCGCCCTCGCCGACTTCCAGCAGGCCTGCGGCGGGCACGGCCGGCCCGATACACTGGTGTGCTATGCCATGAAGGCCAATTCCAACCTGGCCATACTCAACCTGTTCGCCCGCGCCGGCGCCGGCTTTGACATCGTGTCCGGCGGCGAACTCGAGCGCGTGCTGGCCGCCGGCGGCGACCCCGGCAAGGTCGTCTTCTCCGGCTCGAGGCCGGCATCCTTTGCTTCAATGTCGAATCCGAGAGCGAGCTCGTGCGCCTCAACGCGGTGGCGGGCGCTGCCGGGCGCAAGGCGCGCGTGTCACTGCGCGTCAACCCGGATGTCGATCCGAAAACCCACCCTTACATTTCCACCGGACTGAAGGAGAACAAGTTCGGCATCGAGTTCGGCACTGCGGCACAGCTCTATCGAAAAGCCGCCGCCATGCCCAATCTGACCGTCGTCGGCATCGACTGCCACATCGGCTCGCAACTGACGGAAACCGCGCCGTTCATTGCCGCCCTCGACAAGGTCTTGCAGCTTGTGGATGAACTCGAGGCGGGCGGCATCGTGCTCGAACACATCGACCTTGGCGGCGGCCTTGGCATCCGTTATCAGGACGAAACCCCGCCCGCCGTAGGTGATTACCTCGCGCCGCTGTTTGCGCGCCTTGCCGGCCGCAGGCAGAAAATCATGTTTGAGCCGGGCCGCCACCTCGTCGGCAACGCCGGCCTGCTGCTGACGCGGGTCGAATACCTCAAGCACAACAGCGAGAAAAATTTCGCCGTGGTCGATGCCGCCATGAACGATTTGATGCGCCCGGCGCTCTATCAGGCATGGCACGACATCATTGCCGTCAACCGGCGCGAGGCGGAGGCGAAAACCTACGATATCGTCGGTCCGGTGTGTGAAACAGGCGACTGGCTGGGACGCGAACGGCGGTTGCCGCTGGCCGAGGGAGACCTGCTCGCCGTCTTGTCTGCGGGCGCTTATGGCATGAGCATGAGTTCCAATTACAACAGCCGCAGCCGCGCCGCCGAAGTGATGGTTGATGGTGCACAGGCGCACCAGATTCGTGCCCGCGAGAAACCCGAGGAGCTCTTTGCTTTAGAACGACTTTTACCGTAAATTTACGACCCTTGATCCGGGTAAAGCCGGCGTCGCAGGCGGACCGTGGCGCAGCCAGTAATCGAGGCGCAAACGCGGCAATCACAGCAGGACTATCAGCGAACAGCATCCATGAACGATCCGATTATTTCCACGTCATCCGAAAAGCCGTTTATGAGCGCCAAGCGCGCGATATTGTTCAGCCTGCTGGCAATCGCCATCGCCGGCGGCGGACTCTATGTCTACATGGGCCCGCCCAAAAGCGCGCTCGAAGCCAAGGCCAACACCGCGCAGCCTGCGGGCGGCGCTGCCCAAGTTGGAAAAGGCGATTCCGGCAAAACCGGTGCGGCCAAGGGCGGCGCCGGCAAGGGTTCGGGCGTGGTGCCGGTGTCGGTTGCCGCAGTCACGCAGGAGAACGTCCCGTTCAAGCTGCAGGCGATTGGCAACGTCGAGGCCTTGTCCACCGTCAGCGTGAAGGCGCGTGTGGACGGCCAGATCATCGAGGTCGGATTCAAGGAGGGCGACGAGGTGCGCAAGGGCGGCGTCCTGTTCCGGATAGACCCGCGCCCGTACGAGGCGACGCTGCGCCAGGTCGAGGCCAATCACCTGCGCGACGCCGCGCAGCGCGACCAGACACGCTCGCAGGAAAAGCGCTACCAGGAATTGCTGCAAAAGAATTTCGTGTCGAAAGAGGCCTACGCGCAGATCCGTACCAACGCCGATGCGGCCGAAGCGGTGGCCCAGTCGAGCAAGGCCGCCATCGACAACGCCAGACTCAATCTCGAGTACTGCACCATCCGTTCGCCCATCGACGCCTACACCGGCAAGATCCAGATCCAGATGGGCAACCTCATCAAGGCTAACGACACCAATGCGCTGGTGGTGCTCAACCAGGTCAAGCCGATCTATGTCAGCTTCGCGGTACCGGAGCAAAGTCTCTCGATGCTGCGCACCCACATGGGCAAGAAGGCGCTTGCCGTCGAGGCCTCGCCGCCGAACGCCGCCGGCAGGGCGCCCGCTTCGGGCACGCTGATCTTTGTCGATAACGCCGTCGATGCGAGCACCGGCACCATCAAGCTGCGCGCGCGCTTCCCCAACAACGACAAAGGCCTGTGGCCGGGCCAGTTCGTCAACGTCAGCCTTACGCTCTACGAGCAAAAAGACGCGCTGATGGTGCCGGCACAGGCGG
>Ga0163149_10006695_pt1 | contig 11781 bp, 11 predicted proteins | sample OliLakLV19MP5G1_FD_148604 | JGI IMG/M metagenome (GOLD analysis project Ga0163149, IMG submission 148604) | Freshwater microbial mat bacterial communities from Lake Vanda, McMurdo Dry Valleys, Antarctica - Oligotrophic Lake LV.19.MP5.G1 | ecosystem: Environmental > Aquatic > Freshwater > Lake >...
AAATATCGTTCTATGAATAATCGTTTGTATTTATCGTCTCTAAATTGCAGGTTATGATAATTTGCAAAGGAATATTCAAATGAATCAAATCACTTGCGCTTACTGGTCATAACCTATTAAAGTGCCGAAGTGAATTTAATGTGTAATTTTTTTTCAGATGAGGAAAATAAATGGTTCTCAAATCAAAGATCTTTAAGGGCTTTTTAGCCGTTTCAACCCTATTTTTAGGGACTATCTTGTCTCAAGCAAACGCAGAGATTCCGCAAGCTGATTTAGCAACAGCTATTGAAAAATATCTGGCTACTGACAAAGGCAGAGATTCAATTGGACAAGCTGCCCAGGCATATTTTAAAAACCTTCAGGAGCAGGGCAAGAAAGATCAGGAATTAAAAGAGCAAGCTCAGCTAGAGGATCAATTTAAAAATCCAGTTAACATTGATATTGGTACAAGTCCTGTTAAGGGACCAGCTGATGCAAAGGTAACTATTATTGAGTTCTCTGACTTTGAGTGTCCTTTCTGTATACGTGGCAAGAGTACCATGGAGGAAGTGCTCAAGGCTTATCCAACCGATGTAAAAGTTGTTTTTAAAAACCTTCCCCTTCCCTTTCATAAAAATGCAGTTCCTGCTGCTAAGGCTGCTCTAGCTGCTGGCAAGCAAGGAAAGTTTTGGGAAATGCATGATAAGTTGTTTGATAATCAAAAGAATCTAACTCAGGCCTTCTTTGAGAAGACTGCTGGAGAGTTAGGATTAAATGTTGATAAGTTTAAGACTGATATGAATGATCCTGAGATTGATAAGCAGATCGAAGCTGATAAGAAATTGGCTGAGGCTAATGGTATTCAAGGAACCCCAGGATTCTTTGTTAATGGAGTGGCTGTGAAAGGCGCTTATCCGTTCGAGCATTTCCAAGGGATCATAGATCGTTGGTTAGGAAAAACTAAGGCAGGATAATCTTTTAGGAGATTATTTAACCCATAAAGATCCGTCACCTGTATTTTGAATATAGGTGACGGATTTTTTTATCTAAGGATTTAACGAGTTTTATGCGCGGGTTATAAGTGCGGGTTATATGTACAGCTAAGGGATATCGATATATTTATTATCAATTCCAAGCTCTTCTAGAACATAATTCATTACTTGGGCATCATCATTCAATCCAGACCCAAAATCGAAATCATATACTCCATCCCCATCGGAGATGAAATAGCTGATCGCAGCAATAATCAATCCACGCTTTTTTTGATCAAACTCTTCATATCTATCTAAGAGGTAGCTAGCTCTTTGAGAGATATCACGAGCAAGTTCTAAATTAACTATGGAGTTATCGGAATACTCTTTCTCTACCTGCCCCATATAATCAAACAATTCCATCCTCAGTTCAGAGATTTTTCCTGCTTCAATTGGGACACACATTTGCTGAAATCCTGGAATGATGTGATCAGGAAAGGTAGGTAATTTATGTTTTCTTCCTAAAAAGCTCATAGCTGTTATTTTATCATTTATTTTCAACTAATGGTATTGCAATTATGGCTACAAATCGAAATGATTTGATACATGGAAGAACCTAAGATTAAAGAAGTATTACCACCAAAAAATGAACCAACATTGAATGTTGGGATCGTACTTGAAGAGGATAAAAAGAGAGAGCTTCTCTTTAGTACAAATTCAGTTCCTCTAATACTAATTACTGATCAGGGGGCAAAAGAAGTTTCTGCTCAAAAAAAGATAAAGATCTCTCTGATTGATAATCAATTAACCACAATCATTGATGGAGAAGCTCTTAGTCATAGTGGAGAGCTTGAGTTGCGGACTAGCGCACAAAGTACCACTCCCCTATCAAGCTTAAAGTCAGGAATTCAAGTTGGTTCAATAACTGTTGGACGAGGATTCCATTGGCAAAAAGAGATCAGTGCGGAGTTTGCTGGGGTCTTAAAAATTCAAGTTGCTAATGATAGTATTATTGTCGTTAATGAGATTACTTTAGAAGAGTATCTCTGCTCGGTAATCTCTTCTGAGATGAGTCCTAGATGTCCGATTGAATTTGCCAAAGCTCAAGCAGTAGCTGCTAGATCGTGGTCCTTGGTTTTTCTAGGAAATAAACATCCAAATAAACCGTACACCATCTGTAATGATGATTGTTGTCAGCGATATCAAGGATTAACCTATGTTAAGGAATCAAGTGTTGCTGCTATTGCTGCTTGTCGAGGGGAAGTTTTGATTACCTCTAGTAATTATGTCTGCCCTGCTTATTACTCTAAAAGCTGTGGGGGATGTTCTGACACAGCAGAAAATATATTTGGATTAGAGGCGCTTGGCATCGATTCAGTAATTGATTCTAAGGAGAATTATAAGAAGCCTTCATCACTAGAATTCTCAGATGAAAAATTATGTAAAAAATACTTTACCTCCCCTACTTCTTTGCTAAGTTCACCATCATTTTGCTCAGAGGAATTTGTTTCATCTGAAGCTCTCCCTCTTTACCTAGGATCTGTTGATGAAGTGGGATCCTATTACCGCTGGACTCATGTTGTCTCTGCAGAATTACTTATTAGCAATCTACAGAATAAATTTCATCTAAAAGATGTAAATTATGTTACAGATGTAATTTTTGGAGATCGTGGCTTGTCAGGTCGAATACTAAATGCCACTGTGCAGTATGTGACCATAAAAGGAGAAAAAAAAATTCTCCATCTAAAGAATCAATTTGAAATAAGAAATCTACTTCATGAATCGTTTCTTTTTAGCTCTGCTTTCTATTCAAAGATAGAACACGATGGTCAGGGAATACTAACAAAAATGACTTTGTCAGGTGCAGGTTGGGGTCATGGCGTTGGACTTTGTCAGATTGGAGCGCTGGGGATGAGTCTCGCTGGTTCAGATCATACTTCAATCTTAAAACATTACTTCCCAAATACTAAGCTTACTAAAAGCTATTGAGTTAGATAAATAGTAATATTTTCATTGAATAATTTCTAATTTAGAAGTAGCTTGCTGTTTAGTGGTTCGGTCATTTCAATTTATTCACTAGTAGATGAGTCTTCGTTGTTTCTCCATCGATCAGATCTTCCGATCAGATCTTCCGATCAGATCTCGATTGCTAAATGTCTGATAAATGTCTTATCTGTGGGGAAGCGGTAATAAATTTAGGTTATTTCAGTCCTAATTTTTCTCCCTAATTTTTCGTCCTAATTTTTCGCCCTAATTTCAGGGTCCAGATTTTTGATTAACTGATGGGTACCAGTAGAGTGCTATAAGTATTATAATATTAAGTGTTCTATTGGTATCCATGGGATGATCGTGTTCTGGCTGAAAAGGGGATACGAACTAGGGAGCCAGCTAGGACATGTTGGATATCAGCAAGCTTGTTTGGAATGCACAAGCTTGGCGAGCGGGGAAGTCGGACTTGACAATGACCTTGCCAAGAGCGGCTTGCGGCCTCTGGATTTGGTGAACCTGACACCATTCCAGAGGCCGCCTTTCTCCGTTTCTAAGTGGCTTACTTCTAAGTAGCTTGCTTTGATGAAAACTGATACCAAGATGACTGATTGATAGCTGAATTATTGATTAACAAACTTCAGCACGGTTGATATATATAGGTCATTACCGTTTCCTTACACAACTACAGACTCTTCCCTCCGTGTCCCTCCGTGACTCTTTTTTCCTATCGCTCTATTTTAGTTCTTTTTTTTGGCATTAATGCTTTTAAAGCCAATGCTTTTCCAAAGCATAGAAGTGTATCCCCAGCTAGTATTTCAAATAGATCTGTAGGATTTGGAATTGTTAATCCGTTTCGCACTACTGTTAAGACTTGGATTCCTTTCTCTTTTAAGCTTGCAGTTTCTAGTGTCTGTTTCGCCAATTCTGAATTTTTACTGATTGTAAACTCAACAACTTTGAAACCTTTACTTACTGAGAGTTTTTCTCTTATATCAACATCGGGAAACTCTACCTGTTCCTCTAGGTACTGAATTATTTCTCCTGCAACATCAACCCCCGTTGCTGCCTCTATCCCCTCAAGGCCAGGTGAGGAGTTAACCTCCATTATCTTTGGCCCCTCATTGCTCTCTAAGATGTCAACTCCGGCAACCCGAAGTCCTAAAATATGAGCTGCTCTCACTGCTACACTCTCATACTCCGGTTCTAAGATTACTTTTTCAGTTGTCGCTCCTCTATGCACATTACTTCTAAACTCTGTGCCATCCGCACGTCGTCTCATTGCAGCGACAACCCTGTCCCCTACTACAAATGCTCTAATATCAGTGCCTTTACTTTCAGCAACGAATTTCTGAATTAAAACTTCCTTTTGGGCAACATATAGTGTCTCTAGAATTGCTTCCGCAGATTTCTCATTCTCCACTAACATAACACCGATGCCCTGTGAGCCATGAAGAAGTTTTATAATAATAGGGACACCACCAAGTTGGTTAATAGCAGGCATGATGTCACTTTTTTGATAGACAAATGCAGATGGAGGAATGCCTATGTTTCTTCGACTTAAAACTTGCAGAGTACGAAGCTTGTCTCGTGAAAGAGAGATAGCATTAGAGTGATTAATTGAGAATACTCCCAGCTGTTCAAATTGTCGTAAGACTGCCAGGCTGAAAGTTGAATCTGAGGCGGCGATTCTTGGAATGAGTGCATTAACTTTTGGAATCTCTAAAGATTTATAAGTTAGTTCAGGATGCTGTTCCTCTACGTAAATCCCAAAAAGTAGCGGATTAATAATTCTGCACTTATGACCACCCTTAATTGCAGCTTCTTTTAGCCGCTTTGTGCTATAGAGTTTGGGCCCACGTGATATAATTCCTATGCGCATATCTTTATTGTTTTAATTTGAAGAGTGAAGGATTACAGAGAAAGGCACTCTAAAGCAATCCTAAATGAGTTGAAAAAAATATGATAATAGAGTTTGTATCGCGAAGGATATAATAAACCTTTGTTTCGTATGTGAGTCTGTTTTTACGAATGGTACAAGCAGCAGCTCGGGGGAGTTCTTAACTCTTAGCCCGGGCTGCACTTGTGCTGATCAACCAGATCTCATGTGTGACTTGCCTGAGCAGTACCGATCCCGATGACACCGATCTCGAGTGAGGGTTGCTTGAGCTTCCTGGCCCATCGAGTTATCACCTCTTTGATGGCATCACCCAACGATCTCTCAGTGCTGGTTGAGCAGAGGATGACGAACATACCACCACTCTCACCAACTCGGCGTAATGCAACATGTACTGAGGGATCGAAGTTGCTGATTGCTTCACAGAGAGCATCTTTCATCTTCTCTCTCTGAGTAGGGACTCTGAAGAAGGCACTCTGGATAGGAGTCCCTTTTTCCAAGTGCGAGTACGGATGGCCACTGATGTTGAACAGAGCGATGAGCCTTTTGCTCTGTGGACTCTCTGTTACTACAAAACAGTTTGTCATGGTGCTGACCCCTCCCAGGGTGTGAATCGGACGCGGGGAACCAACCTCAAAGTTGAGATTGCATAAAATGCCTTGACGATACCTAAGACACTTTAGGCAAACTCAACAAAAACCATACCTCCTTCGCGATACGATCGAGAGAATCTAAGAACCTCTCGATCAAAAAGCGAAGGAAAATCTACTGCTAAATTTTAGATTATAAAGAACATGGAAGCTAAACTAAGAGTTAGTTTCCTAACTATTATCTGCACGACTTAGATACTTGCTTTCAGTCGTATTTACAACAATTTTATCACCAACTTTTACAAAAGCGGGAACGCTTACAGTAAGACCAGTGTCAGTTTTTGCAGGTTTTGGAGAATTGCTTGCCGTTGCCCCCCTAAGTTCAGGCTCTGTTTCAGCTACAGTTAAAACGACTGTTTGAGGTAATTCGACTCCAATTGGATTGCCATTATAGATTGTAACCTGAACTGCCATCTGATCTTGTAGGAAATATTTACCATCTCCTAAAAGTTCATCAGAGAGAGTTACCTCTTCATAACTCTCAGAGTACATAAAATGATATCCATTGACATCTGCATAGAGGTAAGTTGCCGACGCAGTCGATACGTCTGCTTCAGGGACATCCTCTGTTGAGCTGAATCTAACTTCAGTTTGGGAGCCATTTAATAAGTTTCTAAGCTTAGTTTGAACCTTAGCGCGTAAGTTGCCGGGAGTATGATGATGAAAATCCATAACTCTGTACGGAATATTGTTGTACATGATTACAACACCGCGTCTTATATCGTTAGCCTTCATAAAATCCTTTCTCAAGATCTCGGAAAATTGAATTAATTAATACTTTCTATCGCTATGTTTATAGGGGTGTGAGGTTAGCCCAAAAGACTAGCTAAGGAAAGGTTGTGTATAGCTGCTAAGAGAGGAAGAATCGATCATAGGATTTCTTGATTCTATTTTAATATCAGTAACTTAATTCCTTTTTGACGTTTTATTTATTCACCACCTAGCAGTCCTGTGTGGTTATGATATACTAGTTTAAGACTAGTTGATAAGGGTATTATGACAAAATTAGATTCTTACGGCGCATTTGAAGCAAAGACAAAATTTTCTGAGCTACTTGAGCAAGTTAATCAAGGTGCGGAAATTGTGATCACCAGACATGAGAAGCCTATTGCTAGACTCATCCCCTATGAACGTCTCAGTACACGTTCTGTTGAAGATCTATTTGAGCGATTCGCCGATTTTGGAGCAAGGTTTGGGATGGGTAAAGGGAAACACAAAAAATTATCATTCAGAGAATTGATCAATGAGGGTCGAAAGCGATGAAGAGATTTGTCATTGATGCATCTGTGATATTGAGTTGGCTGCTGCCTGATGAGACTGAATATGAAACTCAAGATATTAAGAACGGCTTTGGTCATTCTGAGTATTGGGCACCTTCCCATTGGAAACTTGAAGTGACCAACGCTCTATGCGTTTCCGAACGGCGCGGACGACTTATGGAGGGGGGTGTTTTGGAAGCCGTTCAACTTTTATCAGAACTACCAGTGCTAATTGATGATAGCTCTGAAAATAGGTACATCTCATCTACAGTATCATTAGCTCGAACACATACGCTTTCAGTTTATGACGCGGCATACCTGGAACTTGCAATTCGTATTGGAGCAACACTCTGTACATTAGATAAGGATCTATCAATGGCCAGTAAGAAAATCGGCCTGGTTACTATTCCACAATATGAACTCAAAAAATGACATGCTCGATGAGAAGCCCATTCATCTAACTTCTACCCAAACATCAAAGAGATTTAGTTTTGTGACTAACTCTTCAAGTAGAGTAATATCTATCATATCTTTTGAAACTTTGAGCATCAGCTGAATGTCACGCTTATGTTTATGAGAGCCACCCTCCTTATAGAATTCAAGTTTCCGCACTATTACATATTCTGGAGGAGCAACAGGAACAGGAATTCCTTCCCAGTTGATTTTTTTAGAATGCTCTAGTCCCCAGTTCATCAACTCATCTTGGCCCGAGAAATAAATGTCTGCTTTATATCCAGTATCTAAATGAATTACGTTAATGTGTCCGCGGGTATTTCTAGCTACTTCTTCAAGAATCACTTCTGATGGGGGACAGTAAAAGTTAGATTCTGAAAACTGGCTGAGGAATCTTTCAAGACCTTTCGACGTCATCTGAACAACAAGATCTACATCATGTGTTAGCCTAGGCTCTCCATAGATTGAGGAAGCTACACTGCCAGTAACCATATATTTAATATCGATCTTATTTAGGGCATTCAAAAATATAGATGCCGGATTACTCTCTTCTGTGATCATTGGCAGCTTTTAAAAAGATATCAGTAACTATCTTATTAATCTCTTCTTCTAAGAGATTTGGATAAAATGATCTAAGTGCAGCTTTTTTCAAAGACCTAGCGTTCTTATAGAGCATGAACACTGCGTTCAACTTCTGAGATGGACTCATTTGTCTTAAGGCCTCGATCTGTTGTGTTGAAAATTCTTCCACAACTAACTTCTAACATAGATCATAATCTAAATAAATCATGATTTGAGAAGGTATAGGATTAATAATAATATAAATAATGAGAGCTTTTACAGCTAAATTGAAATTCCTAACAAGATATCTTTTCTTCTAGCTTGGCCAGCATTTAATGTTTTAAAACTATGATCTACAGAACTTCGAATCGCGGAAAATTGATCTCTTGAAAATCCTAGTCCTTTACCTAAAGCAAGAATATCGTCTTTGCCGTATTCCCCATCATGTACATAGTTTCGCATCGCATCTGATAAAACAGCTTGATGAGCATCATCTACTATGTTTTTTATTCCAGGATAATTAGCCATCCCTAGGTTTTCCCAAACTATATTCCTAAGAGTTAGATCTTGTTTAAGAGAATCACCTGTTTCACCATCAAGCAGAGTAATAAACCTCTCATATCCCTTAGCTGCAGCATCTTGAAATCTTCTGTTAGAAAGTCCGTGTCGTGGAGGATCTTCTCTCGCAATACTTAATGCGACTAAATAATTTCCCCCTTCAAGCATCGCTTCTATTGTCGTATCAACAGAGACTCTCTTTAGCTCATTAGGTAATCCATAATATCCCTTTAAAGCTCGTATCTGGGCCAAAGGTTCTCCATGGCCCTCTTTAATATCAGCGATAATGACAGAAGCAATTTTTTGCTCAGGCGCTGTATATCTATCTTTTAAAAGCTCAAAGATATCAGTATTAAAATGTCTAGCTAAGTTAGATAATCTTACAGCGGTGCCCTCGTTTGGGTGAGCTACATACTCTGGGTGTAATCGATTTTCAATAAGACTGTAAGCGGCTTCGCTGACTGCTTTAAGAATTCCTGCTTTGTCATCTCCATAAACTTCATGGAATTTTTCTTTAGCTTTAGTAAGATCTTCTGAACCTAGTTTAGTATCAATTAAGATGGTTTGTGCGTCCATAGCAGCGATAGCCTTTGCTGCTTCTTTATCAAATCCTCGATCCATTCCACCGCCACATCCACATTCACTTTCTCGATTTTCATGTGTCATATAAAGCCATGTAAATATATCAAAATGGAATTGCTAAATTAGCTTAGCCTTTTAGTTAAGGCGCAATTTTGCTCCAACTTTGCTGCAACTTTTTTGCTGCAACTTTATCCTGTGAACTACTATGTTATTGATAAAGTTAAGGACTTGGTGCTTTAGACGGAAATCAAATGCAGGCTAAATCTATAATACTTCTAAAAGGTTACCTTCAATAAAGGAGGTGATCTCAGATTTTGGTAAGGAAATAAGCACTTCTTTAGCAAATGCTTCAACTAGGATCTTTTTAGCGTCTGCTTCACTTATGCCACGAGCACGGAGATAAAAAAGAGCGTCCTCATCCAATTGCCCAACTGTTGCACCGTGCGTACATTTTACATCATCAGCCCAAATCTTTAATTGTGGACGTGTTTCGATGGAGGCGGTTTTTGATAGAAGCAGGGATTGGTTTGATTGGATGGCATCAGTTTTTTGAGCATCAGGACGGACAATTATTGTACCACTAAATACACCACTAGAATTGCCGTTATAGATACCTTTATAAAGCTCGTTACTATGACAATGAGGTTTAACATGATCAAGAACAGTGTGATTATCAACGTGCTGATTACCTGCAATAACTGTTAGTCCGTTTAAATGACACTCAATGTTTTCCCCCATTAGTTTTGGTGAGATCTCATTTCTAACAAGTTTACCATTAAAGGTAATGCAGTTTGATCTATAGTAGCCATCACGCTGAATATTAACTGCAGTATGGCCTAGGTGAGAGGTGTTTTCTCCATGTACTCCCAACTTTAGGTGATCGAGCTTGGCATTTTCAGCAATAGATACTTCAACTACAGAGCTTGAAAGACTTACATTATTAGATAGCCCAAGATGGATCTCAATTAGGGTTGCGCTACTTTGCGTTTCAAGATCAACAAATACTCGAGGATATGAAGCTGAGTTTTCAGAGTTACTAGTAACAAAGATTGTGTAGATTGGCTTTTCTACTACTACATCCTTATTAATCTTTATTAACGCACCATCTTCAAAAAAACTTGTGTTAAAAGCTACTAGTGGATTTTCATCTAGGTCAGCTATTTTGCCAAAAGTACTGCAAGGTTGCTCTCCTTTATGGAGAATATTAGAAAGAGAACTAATAGTTAGGCCCTTTGAAAGATCTAAATTTGAGAGCTCATTACTTAGTTTGCCATCAACAAAAAATACCACGTGACCATCTGATATATTAGGCAGGAACTTTTCAATCTCACTAGCAGTCACAGGTTTAGAATTCGATACCTTAAATTCAGTTCTAGAGATCTCAGTTAAATCTGTATACTTCCAGTCTTCATTTTTGGTTGAGGGTAATCCATTTTTGATAAATTTTTGAAATCCGTCCTTTCTTAGGGCGTGAATTGGAGAGGCTTTTGCCCCATTAATATTCTGCTCTAAGGCCCTAAATGAGGCTTCATAGATCTCTTTATTTAAAGTAAGGGAGGTAGACATGAAATTTCCAAGAACTTTGATTTAAAGATTAAACTCTTAACTCTTTAGCCCAGCTGTAACCACTCTCTTCTAGTTCAAGAGCTAATTCTTTTCCACCAGAACGAGCAATCTTGCCATCAACTAGTACATGGACAAAATCAGGAACGATATAATTAAGAAGTCTTTGATAGTGAGTAATGACTAAGAACCCTTTCTTTTTATCAGTCTCTCTTAATTTGTTAACACCGTTCGATACGACCTGAAGAGCATCGATATCAAGACCGGAATCAGTTTCATCAAGGATACAAAGTTTAGGATCTAAAAGAGCCATCTGGAAAATTTCATTTCTTTTTTTCTCGCCACCCGAGAACCCCTCATTTACAGATCGTTTTAAAAGAGCAGGATCAAGCTCTAAAAGTTTGGCTTTTTCTTTGACTAGATCGTCAAACTCTCTAAGTTTAGCTGGCTCTAAGCCTTTATGTGCACGAATGCCATTGTATGCAGTTCTTAAAAAATAATTTGTAGCTACTCCAGGTAATTCAATTGGGTACTGAAAAGCTAAAAAGATACCCTCTCTAGCTCTAGTTTCCGGATCCATCTCTAAAAGATCTTTTCCAAGGTATTTAATTTCTCCTTCAGTAATCTTATACCCATCTTTACCAGCCAAAACATTAGCTAATGTACTTTTGCCTGATCCGTTTGGACCCATAATGGCGTGTACCTCTCCCTCATTTATAGTCAGGGTAAATCCTTTTAGGATCTTTTTGCCGTCAACTTCTGCATGTAGATTTTTAATTTCAAGTAAATTCATAATATCCTCATCAAAATTTTTGCTAATTCAGGTTATCCGACACTTCCCTCAAGGCTAATTGCTAGGAGCTGTCTCGCCTCAACAGCAAATTCCATAGGAAGCTCTTTAAAGATCTCTTTACAAAATCCATGGACTAACATTGACACAGCATCTTCAGTGGAGATCCCTCTTTGGTTACAATAAAAGATCTGATCTTCCCCAATTTTTGAAGTAGTTGCTTCGTGCTCAACTTTTGCAGTTGGATTATGTGTCTCAATATACGGAAACGTGTGTGCCCCACACTTATCTCCTATTAACATTGAATCACATTGAGAGAAATTACGCGCTCCATCAGCACTTTTAAGGATCTTTACCATTCCTCTATATGAGTTCTGACCTTTTCCTGCCGAAATGCCCTTAGAGACAATGGTACTCTTAGTATTTTTGCCGATATGAATCATCTTAGTGCCAGTATCTGCTTGCTGATAATTATTAGTAATGGCGACTGAGTAAAATTCTCCAACAGAATTATCCCCTTTTAAGATACAGC
>Ga0163149_10006696_pt1 | contig 11779 bp, 7 predicted proteins | sample OliLakLV19MP5G1_FD_148604 | JGI IMG/M metagenome (GOLD analysis project Ga0163149, IMG submission 148604) | Freshwater microbial mat bacterial communities from Lake Vanda, McMurdo Dry Valleys, Antarctica - Oligotrophic Lake LV.19.MP5.G1 | ecosystem: Environmental > Aquatic > Freshwater > Lake >...
GAAGGGCAACACCTCGGGACTGATCTATTTGGATGATCTCGATGGAATCTTGCATGGATCGGGGTACAAGACCCCCGTCAACCCCGAGTCGGGGTTGAATGAAAAAACCCACGAGGTGGAGTTTTGCTTTGATTACAGTCCCGCCTCTCCTGGCAGTGTCTATCGTGATGGCGAGAAGGGAGATAAGGGAGCGAAGAAAGACGAGACTACAGAGAGTACAGAGACTACAGAGACTGAAGAGAAAGGAGACAAGGGAGCGAAGAAAGACGAGACTACAGAGACTACAGAGACTACAGAGGAAGGAGACAAGGGAGAGAAGAAGGACGATGGCAAGAAGGAGCACAAGATTGATATTTGTCATGCAACATGTTCAGACAAGAATCCTTATAATATCTTGAATATTGATGAAAGTGCTTGGGAAACAAAAGGGCACTCGGAACACCAAGATTGCGAGAGGAAAGACTACAAGGTCAGTGAACTTCCCCTAGACATCGACCTTGCCTACAAGGCGGGACCAGTCAAGGGCACGCTTGGCATTGATTGTGAATTTAAAGAGGCTGTTGAGAACGAGGATGAGCCACCGGCCGAGACTTCGGCTGTTGGGGAGTCCGTAAGTGTCACTTCCGAGGATGAGCCACCGGCCGAGATTTCGGCTGTTGGGGACTCCGTGAGTGTCACTTCCGAGGATGAGCCACCGGCCGAGATTTCGGCTGTTGGGGAGTCTGTGAGTGTCTCTGAAGAACCGCCCGTGACGGCGAAGAAACCCGAGAAGAAAATTGGCGGCTCCTCTCCTGGTATTAAAGGCGACCCTCACATCAAAAAATGGGACGGAACCCAGTATGACTTTCAGTGAGTATTTTGCTACATGATTGCGCACTTGTTGTCCTTGTTTTTCATTCGCTAACCCGCAAAACTCCTATAAACAAATACAGCGGTGCTTGCGATCTTGTCATGCTCCAGAATCCAGGTGAGTCGGCGGATATTTGCCTTTTTGTTGTCCTAGCTGCATGCCATGTTGGACGTCAGATCTAACAAATATGGCCTTCTTGCTTATAATGATCCAGATTTCAACAATGGCCAGGGTTTGCACATCCACATCCGTACCAAGATTATCCATTGGTAGGTACCGCGTCGCATAAACTGCACGTATTCAACGATATGCTTCAGGGTAGGATCTCATGGTTTCTAATTCTATCAACGTTCCCTCTCGTTTCATCGCGACAGGTGGAGTTTCATTGAATCAGGTACGTAAGCAGAGCCCCCTCCCCCATACGTCTATATCCTGGAACTGAAAACGTTGATCTAATTCTGTCCGTTTGTGCTTTCTGTTTCAACTTTTTATCGTGTGTTCAGCTGCTATCAAGATTGGCGACGACATTTTGGAAATCAGGGGTGGCGTAGAAGACCGCCGCTACTGGGTCAATGGTGTGGAAGGAAAGCGATTCCGCGCCAGCCGTAACTTGCCCTTTACCATTGGCGGCCACCACGGTCGCTTCCGCGCGGTCAATCGATTCTTGTCGCAATACCGAATTTACCTTCCCAATCATCAGAATGTCACCATTAAGTCCAACAAGAACATGCTTCGCGTGGACTTGGACGATGCCACCATTGCCGACTTTGGATGGAGCCGTGGTCTCATGGGAAGCTTTGGTGACGGCCTGATGATTGGCCGTGACAACCGCACCGTCATAAATGAACCCAATGAATTTGGACAGGAATGGCAAGTCTTGTCGACCGAGCCCCAGCTCTTTCACGAAGTCGATGGGCCCCAACACCCCCAGACCTGTACCATGCCCATGTCTCAACCAGAAGAAGCCCGCCGTTTGTTGCTTGACTCGATCAGCCGCTCGGATGCGGAGGAAGCCTGCGCTGTAGCTAGCCGCGACGAATGGGAGGATTGTGTCTTTGATGTCATGGCGACCAACGACATGGACATGGCTGGAACCTATGCCTAGCGAGCTAGGAGGTGACTAGCCAAAAGGACACACTCATATCTATATCTCTACACACAACACAGAAGAAAAAAGTACACAAGCATGTTATTGATTTCGAACGCACGAGATTCAGTTTTTGTCAGCTCCCGAATTTCGGTGAAGCGACAATATTTAGCTCAAAAATGTTGGACTAATGATACTATAAAATGAATTTCGTGTTTTTCCCAAGGCTTTGGTTTGTTTAGGAGTGCCATTCCAATCGTTTCCTTCTGTAGGCCTTTTGGTACTACTGTAGCAGTGGTTGCTCTACAGTCTCTCCTCCTTCTAGTAGTAGAGCTGGCAGAAGCACTACTGTATTTGATCATTGGTTGGACCATTTCTATTTTGGGGTCAAGCACAGGAGGAGCCATGAGCTGAAGCCTTCCGGCCCCTCGTAGCATTGACGGAACAGCTGCGCGTTCCTATAAATGTGACCCTAACCCTCTGAAGCTCAACAAATATCGATGAGAACCGGAAGTGTGGAAACGGAAAAGACAAATAACCGATCGACGAGGTGCACCATCACCATGCACGATGACGATGATGTTGATGATGACTGTAGTTACTAACTACTAGTTAGACTAGCTAGAATATAAGGCAATTACAATCAAGAAAGCAAGAGCCACAAGGGACGAACGAGAAGCTACTAGAAAAGGGAGCCGTGCAAGAGAAAGAGAGGCAACAGCAAAGAAGCTTGTCCTCGTTTCTGATTCTCCCGCAAAAAATGCTCCTGGGGTGTTCACAGTAACATCATCATCTAATCATAATGGTAGGTTCATTTCATGCTTTTCCTTGTCTGGTTCATTCGGAATTGAAGCTCTAAACATTCATTGATCTTCCACTCATGATATTTTGAACAGTCGACATCTTCTTTTTCTATTAATAATAATAATAATGCCCTTCTCTTGAGATTTGGGAACTGGGTTTGGGGAAGCAAGAGCCATCCAGAATATGAATCCCTGGCCGACTTTTGCTTGTCCCATAATAGTTTTCCCTTTGGAATACTCCTGCAGTATGAGTGCTCGACGCAACTGCTGGCCAAAGTCATGGGCGTGATATTAATCGCCGCAGCCTGCATGATCAAAACGCCCATTATTCGCAATGTGTGTCACGCCCAATCGGCGGCCGGTTTGTCACGGACCGCGCTCTATGGAGAGACGATTGTCTATGCCAATTCTGCCGTGTATGGATACTTGCGACATTTGCCATGGACGGCCTACGGAGAATACATGGCCTTGGTCCTGCAATCCATGACGATCGTCCTATTGACATGGCACTTTTCGGGAGACGCGGCCATGGCACGTGTCGCGACCCGTGAAAAAATCATGGCCCTCGCCGTGGCGTTTGCGTATATAGTGGTGGCCACTCGTATGTTGCCCGAATCCAAATACTACTGGCTAACCTCGAGCAGTTTACCGATTTTATTGTATGCCCGAGGATCCCAAATTCTCAATACCTACCACAACAAACATACCGGTGCCCAATCGATTGTTTCCGTGTCGATGAGTTTGTGGGGAGCCTCCACGCGGGTCCTGACCACCCTCCAAGAAATTGGCTTTGATGTGGGATTAATGATGCCCTTCTTTTTGGGATTGACCTTGAATTCCATGGTCTTTACCCAATACTTTCTCTATTATGACAATACACAAAAAGTCTTGGAAGATTTGCGACTGGAAAAGGAACAGAAGAAGAAAGCATAGTTACAATATATAAATACAAGGACATGGTGGGATAAGGAACATGACAATTTGTAAAAAAAAAGCCATTGGCGTGTCTCTCCGCTCCACACGCAGCGCGCTCCTACTCAGCGTACTGTACGACTACAGTAGTCATCCCTGACGCTGATGATTTTTTTTTTCGTGGAGACCAGGCAGCGGCGCACAGAGAGGAACCAGCCAAGTCTACTCTACTTACTGACTACCCATGAGAGAAACGCCTAAGTTTTGTAAACAAAAAAAAGCAAACGTCAAACTATCCACTTTTTATCCGCTGTACCATTCGGACTTCCACGAGCACTATGATGTAAATTGCTTATAATTATAGTAGTGTAGGGTCATGAGGAAACTACCCTGGCCGGGAACAGAGACCCAGGTGAACTCCATGTACTGTACTAGTATGGGGATGTAGGTGTTGTCCAGGAGAATTGTTTTTTTTGCCCTGGCATTTTTAAAAAGGGGTGAAGAAACAAAAAGAGAGTCAGTCTTGATTGGTGACTGGACATAACGTAGTGCTAAGGCTGGCTTGACATTGGCCATGCTGGCAATCAATGGAAGCGCAATGCAGCAACGGAACTTCTGTTGACAAGTGTTAGGATACACCACAAAATGGACCTAGTACTGTAGTGGGTACCTACATTGACTTTACTACTAGAAATTATACTAGAAAACAAGCCTTGGGTCTTCCTGCCACTGGGCCTGATACCTTCCCTACTCGTCAAGATTGATCTTGCTCTACTATTGCTTGATCTGGTCCATACAAATAAACTAGACGCGCACTACCTCCGTCATTCACAGCACCGCGACCAAAATCGCACGAAGCTGAAGCACTAATAATTAAACCAACCATCTATCTTTAAAAACAATGAAATTAGCTCCATTCCCAAGAATAAAATGGGAATACGTGGATGGTGTTGTGTACGAGTTAGAGAAGTCGTGAGAATATCAAGAAGTTGAAACCCAGAAATTCATTTTGTTGGCCAAGAGTCGTTGGCAATTATACAGCATTTTTTGGATTGATGAAGGGAGATCCACCCTTTAGTAACTCCTCAACTGGTCGTTTGAATGGATAATATCTGGTACCGAATGATCCATACATAATAATCAATCATCATGAACAGTAACTTTGCGACGGAATGGCGTGTCCCCGAAGAGGCTACCTTTTACAAAGACCAAGGGGCTGGTCACGTGAAAAATGCCAATTTTGTGGCTGCTTTGGATTCGTATCAACAGGCACTGCATCATGTCTGCAGTAAATCTTCCTCGCCATCACCATTACCTACGAAAGAAAAGCAACAACCACTATTATATTGGCCCGAGCACGAACGCTTTGTCGTAACGTTGTATTCTAATATGGCGTTGTGTTATCTCAAGTTGAATCGCCCCCAGGAGGCAGCGGACATCTGTTTCCGAGCAAAATCCATGCCCGTCTTTGCCGTCAATATTGCGGATGATTTGCGCCAAAAAATAATTGCTCGAAGGATGGATGCTTTGATACAAATCTTACAACAAGAACAACAACAACAAAGCAGTAGTGATCATTCTGCTACTACTAGTGACAGCAATACTGGAACAAAAGAAGAAATTGAGTCCATCATGGATGAAGTACGACTTCGAGGATATCTGACCGACCAAACAAACGTATCGTTAAGTATGCGACGAACGTTTTTTCAACTTGCACAGAACCTTGGTGACGATAGCCCATTGGAAGCGTCGCTCCCTACCGAAAAGGCCTTTGAGGTCTGGACTCTCTTTTTGGTACGAAAACAAATCATATCGGCAGGAAAGGCAAGCCTCGCACAAACTACCTTGGGCCAAGCTGCAGAAAAGATCAAGGAACGAAAAGCCTTTTCTTTGTTGACGGAGCTGCTTCCAAAACCTGCAAAAACGGTGGATGAATTAAATGACATATTGGCGGCCCTCCTGTCGCCCACCATTGAGATTTCCCCCACCGATGCAGCCGCCAAGCTTCGGTCCTACATGCAAAGCAGCAATTTACATCCCTGCGCCACGGATCAATTTCCATCTGCAAGCTTAATGTGCACTCTGTGTCAAATAGGATTGCCGGAGGCACCCTATTGCGAGATGACACAGAAACGGTTCCTGGCACTCTTTCGAGTGTTAGTGGATGAAGTGGGCATCTCGGTCAATCAGAGATTCGCGCAAACCAACGTATCTTGTTCCAGGACTCCATTGCAGTATGCCGCACGGTTTGGGATCTCTTGTATAGTGGCGACCATGTTAGAGTTAGGAGCAATGGTGAATTTACGAGACGAAGAGGGCTGGACGGCATTGACCTCTCTTTGTACAGACGACAAGAACGGAGAGGACCGTCTGGAGACGGCTCGTCTACTTTTGGACGCCCGGGCAGATATCCACGCAGAAACGTGGTTAGGCTTTACACCTCTCCTATCGCTTTGTTTAAATCCCAGTGTTGGTCTTTTAAAATTATTGTTGGAGAGAGGAGCCAATCCGAATCACGTGACGGCTCATGGCAGGTTTGCGGCGTATTATCTCAAAAAACGTGGACCCGACGAATGCCGAAGGCTGCTCCAAGCCGCCATCACTGCTCATGAGGATGATCCTTCGTCAAGTCTTTTGGACACGACAAGAAAATTCCAAGACTTAATTGCTCTTGGTGAGGCAGCCACCAATGATTACGTCGCCAAGCGAAATACAATATCGCCGGACATCGCTACTAGCATTGGAAATAAAGACAGAGCCATGCAAGAGTTGGCCATCCTCTCGGCTCTTTTTCGGCACGTGGGAATGAATCCAGGTGTCCTGACCAGGAGCATGCAAGAAGGAGATGGAAATTGGCTGGAAACCTTTCATACCCGGGTCCACTCGATGGTCCCTACTGGGTTTTTAAAGGTCTATGGCAACCAGGAAAGACCCACCGATCTGGAAAGTAAGCTCATGGTCTCTCAATCCAGAAAAGCTGCCAAGGCGGGGGAATACGAAGACAGCAATGGTGTACGCCGCTTTGATTTGGACAAGGCATTGGACGTCGTCCTTTGTCCATTCCGTGATCGTGGGCTTGTTCTGGAGGGTGACATGGACAATTTTCTCAAGTCCGTGGTGAATCCTGTACAGCACACGGTTGGTTTTGCTGTCCCTGACGAAAAAGTGCTCCAGAGCATCGCTCGTCATGCTCCCCTGATAGAAGTGGGAGCCGGCACAGGTTATTGGAGTGCTTTGCTACAGACTCGGAAGGTGGACATCATTCCCTATGATGCCAACCCGCCGACCGAGGACCATGCATCCAACAATTTTTTCAATGTCACTTACACCGAGGTCATGAAAGGAGACGCCACCACGTTGTTTGATGATGAAAGCTCGGGAGACAATGAAAATAATCTAAGCCAAAGAACGCTTCTTATTGTCTGGCCAAATAACCCAGACCGCGAGGACAATCCACATTTGTACGACAAAAAAAAAGAGTTGCCTCCCGTTTGGGACGCAGAATGCCTATCGGGCTATTTGCAATCAGGAGGATCAACCGTGATTTATGTCGGAGAACGCGAGGAGACTATCCAAGTACTGCCCGAGAAGAGTCGTGATTGTGGTGTGTCCTCGAGTCGAAGATTTCAAGAACTGCTCCAGCAGAATTTTGATCTGGTCGAACAATACACCATTCCAAAGTGGTTTCGTTGTGCGGATGACGTTACCATCTGGAAACGCAAGACTACGGAGCCTGTCGTTGCCAACAACGACGTGCCTCAAGAGGCTGCACCATATGATTGGGGTGTGTGAAGGTCTAGCTTTTTGAGGTCAGTCAGTTAACTACTAGCTAGCTAGATAGATGCTGTGAAACAATAGAACAATTAAAAATTTCAGAGATAATAATTACCGTAAGCACCGAAGCAGTACCGTATGCACCGGAGCCTCAGCGTCAGCGCACTGGTGCAGCAGAGTCAGCACTGGCGCTGCAGTGTCAGCACTAGAGCAGCAGCTTTTGCACCGGTGCTGACTCTTTAGTGTATTTTTTTAATTTTTCCACGACTGACCGTAACAACCAATCAAAACCACCGTGTAATCACAAGAGAATAACAGGCAATAGAATAACAACCGCGAGGCAACTGTGGGACTTCATCGAGTACGTCAGCGATGAATATTAGTGCGCCAAATTATTGGAATCTTTCACAACCATCACAAACAATTTAGCTCTAGCTAGCTAGCTAGCTAGCTGTTGGATCTCTGAGTAAGCACTTGCTTTTCCATGAAGATATTCAAAGGATTGGACATGACCAAGATGGACGCCATGATCGGCACTTTGCAAATCCATAGAAAAGAGAAAAAGTATAAATATAGTGCAGTATGATCCGATTATATTTACTGGTATGCTTGAGTGGCCTCTTGTCTTCCTCGGCTTTTATGCATGCACCGCTGCATACAATAACAACTCGCAATGACAGTGTCGGTCGTGGTTCTTGTTCCAGCATCACAGCCATAGTGGATGGTAGACATTTCGAAGAAGAGGATCCTTCCTCCTCTTCTTCCGTTGGGATCGACCGAAGAACCATCTTTCAGCGAACCACAACAACAGCTGCGGCTGTTTTGCTGTCGTCGGGGATGATGATTGGTTCTTCTCCCACGGCAGCCAACGCGGCATCCTTTACGGCTGGCGGTAGTTTGGTGGATCGGGATGTGGGTCCCCAGGTCGGCAATGCGGAGGCGAGTGCCTCGAGAAAATTTGACAATTCCAATGTCCTTTTTGACAAGGATCATTATTTCAAATTTGGTGTGGGGGCGCCGTGGATTGAACCTGGAACGACCGACTTTCCCAAAACCATGCCCTTTACACCTTCTCAACAACGCTACGATGCCTTGAAAAAATACAAGGCAAGAGTCACAAGCGGAGTCCAATATCTCGCTGGTTTGGAAGGGGCTGTCAAGGACGGCAAATCTGATTTTGCCGCGATTGTTCCCGATCCCGCCACAACTCCCGAATATCAATTGCGTCCCATGGGATTATTGGCCAATTCCTTCTTGGCTTCGGAAAATACCGGTGCCACCAATGAACTCTTTTTGGCACGATGGTACATTAATGAAATTTATCTGCAAATGGGAGATGTCCGAGCTGCTTCTACGCCAGCCGATGCCTTGAAGGCATATGCCAATGCCAAAAAGGCCATCAATTCGTATTTGGGCATGCTCAATCGTGTCATCAATGCCAAAGTCGGAGATCCTTTTGACTTGTTACCACAGTAAAGAAAAAGTCTTACGTATACATGACAATTGATTATGAAGCATGGGTCATTGCTACGCCAAATACGCGCAACAAAAGGAACATTGTCATAAGTAAGAACATTATGGCGACTCCATATACCAAGCATATTTACTCGCCGTTTACAGTTGCGTATTATCATTATTAGTATAATTCGTACTTTCGTTATTTTATGACAAGCCTTTAGGAAAAAACACAACCAAGGCATCGTTGTTGGCTCGTTTGGCGTGGATGACTTGACCACCGCCTCTATAATGATCTACTAGACTATTGGTTTTGTTTCTGCCTCCGTCGTAACTCATCTGCAAAAAAGGCTTGTGTATTCTTGCGATACCATAGGTACTGCATCAACATGCCCCCATTTAAAATGGCACTGACCAAATACCACGACAGTGCCGCATAATCCAACCCCACTTCTTTGATCGTGGTCAAGATGCGTCCCACATTGCCACCCAAACTAATGGTGGTGGTCGCCACCGACTGTGCACCCGTATGTTGGATTCGATAGGCCTCCAATATTTGATTGCCACGAGCATACGCCATGAGTGGCATGACGGACGACATTAATAGGTGGTAGTGCGTGGACGGCAAAAAATGAAGGACCCAAAATAGATAGACCAAAGCACAACTCGTCACAATCAGCTTTTCTGGAAGTGTCGTTGTGATTTCCGAGTTGGTTTTTGTTGCGTGATGATGATGATGATGTCCTGTCGCCAGTTCCAAATCATGAATGGTTTTTCGGTCTCCTTCTTTGCAAATGATATTTCCTTGCGTCGTAGAAGTTGACGATGAATAATGCCACATGAGATATGCGACGCCCATGCACTGCAAACAAATGGCGGCATTTTCACCGTAGGCGGTAAAGGGAAAGTGTTGTAAATATCCATAGAGGGTGGCATTCGCGGCAATCAACGTTTCACCATAAATAGAAGATTTGGGGATGCCCGTCGTCGATTTGGATTGAACGATATTCAACAAGGTCGGTGCCTTGTTGAAGCAGGCTCCCAAAATCATGGAAATGCCCATGGCCTTGACGACAATTTGCATTCCACAATCCCAGGACATTTGCCATTGTGCGACAGCGTGCAAACAAATTTCGGGTGAAATATTGGGATTCGGTGCATTGCCCCAAATCCATTCTCCCAAGGACTTTATAAACATGGGCAACTCATCGTCTTGGACATTATTTTGTGCGTGTTTGTGTATTTGGTCGTAAAGCATCGTATCGGCCATTCTGTTTGGAGTTGTGTTTTGCTTCCAGAAGCAAACGCTTGCATCGATGATACTGTGGTGTAGCTAGCTGGCTAGATAGCTTGAATGTCAATCAAGAATCCTTTTACTGTGTTGCTTGCTGCCTCTCTCTTCCTCCGTCGGCCATTGCTCCAACAATCATGGTCTCTTTTTGTTTCGATCAGGCGGATGATCGATTATTATCGATGCATGTGGAGACCGATCGAGTTCGTTTTGGCGAAGGCAGAAATAATGCACGAATGAAGAAGCTAAGGACGCACACAGCCGCTACTGCATGACTCATATATCTTTCAGTCCCGTACTAGACTAGTACCTTGAACTCCTGAACTTGGTTATGAAGTTCAAAAGTTCAGGGTACGGGACTAAAAGTCAGGTGAGTCACTATCGTAATCTTTCGTTGATAACAGGGCAATGAATGAACCGACAGGTATTTTACTGTAGCTTAGCTAGTTAGCTAGCTAGCTACTGCATGTAGCCGTCCCACGCGGTGATTGCCACTTCGAAACCGACACCTCAAGAATGGCAGACATGTACAATAACACTCATACTACATTATTACAATAATTAACGCCATTCAATATCGAGTCTTGATAAGACTTAACCCTGGTCACAAACGACAAGGGTTACCCCAGAACCCTTGTCAACATGCAAGGGTTGAGCTTATCTCATCGCAATTATCTTCGGTTAACACAGTGACCTTTTCTGTTGCAACCATAGGTGCGCTCGCATCACATTGCTGTTACATGCTGTAGCTAGTCTAATGCATCAGTCAAACATCCAATGCCAGTGCTTCCAATGCCACTGTTGGCGCTAATCTAGTTTGTTGACGTTCATTCTAATGACAACAATGTCAAGCGGAGGTCATAGTTTGCACTTCTGATGTCAGCGAGGCATTCAACGGATCAGAATGGCGCCTTCTCAGTCGAAGATGCTGCAGCAGGGGACGAAAAAGCGAGTTGCCAACGTCATGGATCATCCTATGGCTAAGATTTCCAAGGGCACGGCTGTGTTCTCAGACGAGTGTGTTGAAGCCATGGCTGCTGGTAAAAATCTTCCGCTTCCCAAGAGGTTGGATGATGTTGTTGTGGACGTTGACAGCAGTGACAAAGAAAACGAAGACGAGCACATTGCAACACACGGTGATGCTGTGGAAAAAGCTTGCTGCCCCAAGTGCAACAGGAATCCTTTTAAATTCTTTGATGATGCCACATGGACGTCGGATGGAGAGGAGGTGAAGCACTACAACATTTTCTGCCAAGGAACTGAGAGCAGTCCATGTTCGCAGTGTTCCCATGATAGTCAAACAAAGAACCCTCCCCGTGAGACGCCAAAGCCTACAAAATTAGTGCAGGCAAAAGGCTTCCGTCTTGAAGACTATGAAGGTGAAGAAGACACTCCCCAAAAGATGCCGGCGAACGGGGCTAAAACATGCAAGTGGTGTCACTGGGCACCTTGTGTCCTTGAGAATGATGAAGTGAATGATGAGGTTAGGATCATTGTTGACAATTTGATTGCTCAAGAGCAGCAAGGTGTTGACCTTCATTACAAGAACTAGGCATGCATTGTACAGAATGCATGCCCGTGCTCTTGGGCATCGTGGTGAGAGAGTC
>Ga0163149_10006697_pt1 | contig 11778 bp, 10 predicted proteins | sample OliLakLV19MP5G1_FD_148604 | JGI IMG/M metagenome (GOLD analysis project Ga0163149, IMG submission 148604) | Freshwater microbial mat bacterial communities from Lake Vanda, McMurdo Dry Valleys, Antarctica - Oligotrophic Lake LV.19.MP5.G1 | ecosystem: Environmental > Aquatic > Freshwater > Lake >...
CCCGGGTCCCGCCCGCCCCGGTCTTCAGCATCTTCTCGACGGCCAGTCGGGCACTCAGCAAGCGGCTATCGGTCGAATGGCCCATCCGTCGCCTCTTCCAATGGCAGGGCTTCCCAGGTCAGGAAAGGCCCGTTCTGGTTGTACGGGTTGCTGCCCGACGGGTTGACCAGCATCAGGCCGCCGGCGCGGTCGATCAGCCGGCCTGATGAGGTCTTGAACTCGGCCGTCACAAACCAAAGTGAGGGCTGCATCACCAGCATCGCCTGAAACTCGGCGATCTGCTCGGGCTCGACCCGCGCTTCGCTCAGTCCGCGGCTCACCTGCTCCGACGAAAGGCTCCGGCCCGCGGTTTGGTCATCGCGACGTTGCCTGAGCGATTGCACCACATCGTCCGCCTTGTCCGGCCCGACGATCGACTGGGCCAGGGCGAGCAGAACTTCCGGCGAGGCGGCATCGATGCTGATCTCGCTCGGCCCGTGCCGACGGGTGGCCAGTTGGCGAAGCTCTTCGGGCAGCACGCTGAGGTAGTGGTTCATGAGGACCACAATCTCCTGCCGCCGCCCGGTCAACATGCTGGAATCGGAAAGAGCCGTCCCCTGAGCATCGCGGAACGAGACATCGATCCGCCCGCCATCGGGCAGTTCGAGGTTGAACGCGAAGCCGTCCTCCTCCAGACTGTCCTTCAGGCGGCCGCGAACCGTGGTCATCCACCGGCTGACCATCTCGCGCATGCCAAGCCCGGCGTGGCGTTCGATGTAGTTGTCGGCCTGACGCCGCGCCGCGAGCGAGGCGACCCCGTGCCGCTGAAAGAGCACCCCAAGACCGATGCCCACCGCGAGCGTGAGCAGGATGACCAGCGGCAGGGCAAACCCGCGCACGCGCGAGCGACGCCGTTTCAGCGTGCGTCGCGGTCGAACAGTCTTGGCAACGGTCATCATCATCAGTTGGGCTTGCCCGAGTTGAGTTTGATGGACGGGTTTCCGGGCTTGTCGGTTGGCGTGGTGGTGCGCGGGTTGCGCGGATCGCGTGTGTATCCCTGACCGGGGTTCTGCGTGGGTGTGCTGGGCTTTCCCGTGCGCGGATCAGTGCCGGTACCGGGATCGCGGCCCGGCCTGGGAGAATCGCTCACCGTTCCGTTGCCCAGGTTGGCATCAACACCATCTTGCAGGTTGCCGTTCTGCGCGTTGGCGCTGATCGCGTTGAGCGGGTCGGTCTGATCGGGCACTTCGCTCCCCGGCTCCGCCCCCACAACCCACGCAATCTCGAACATCCACTTCTCATTGCGCCCGCCCACCGTCTCGATCTCAAGCTCGACGTACGCGGGCAGCTCCTTGTCGTAGGTCGCGGTGATCTTATCGCGCGGTTTCTTGCCGCGAAGGGCCGTCCAGTGGATCGTCTTCAACCCCGAGAGCAGCAGCTCGCGCTTGCCCGATGAATCGGACTCCGCGGCCAGCGCAACCAGTTCCGCATCGGCCGCGGCCCGATTGCTGCTCGTCTCGCGCGTGCGTTCCCTCGTCTCGCGCGCACGCTCCGAGGCCGTGCGCGAGCCAGTCCTGCCCGAGGTTGTTCGTTCACCATCCGCCGCCCGCTCCGAAGCCGTCTCACCGTCGGTCGTTGTGCCCCCGAGGGTCTCGCCATCAAGGCCCGCCGATGTCGCGGCCAGCGGTGGCAGCTCGCGCCACCAGAGCGAATACGTCGGACCATCACTGCTCTGAGCAAGATCGGTGTTGCGGCGGCGGGTGGCTTGAATGGCCGAGCCGTCGGGGCCGATGCCATCGGGCAAAATCTCGAACACGCCGCGCACGCCCGGGGCGCGAGGGCGGCTCAGAGCCTGCTCCTCCAGCCGCTCGGTCGCGGTCAGATCATCCGAACCCGAAGGGGCGCGCCCTCCGCTGAGTGCGTCATCCAGCAGGGCCTGCGCATCGCCCACCGATCTTCCGCCGCCTGAGCGTGAACCGCTGCGCGTGCGCTCACGCATTCCTACGCGCCCACCATCAGACCGGCTCTCTGAGCGCCCGCTGTCGATGGATGAGGACTCCGATGACCGACCATTCCGCCCACTTCTGCCCGACTCTCCCCCAACACGATCTGTCAGCGCGGCCAGTGCATCAACATCCTTCGAGACCCGCTCCCCGGTGCGTGCCAGTGCACGCTGAAGCACGACGGCATTCTTGACATCGTCGATCATCGACTGTTCTTCCGACTTGTCTGACCCGACCGCCACCGGCGATTCACGCACCGTGACGATGAACGACTGCGGGCGCACACGCCGCTCGCCACGCTCGGTCGCGACCACCATCGTGCCGGTTGTCGTTGGGTCGGGTTGTAGGGCTAGGCGGGTGGATTGGGCATCGGGGTCTGGCTGATCGGCCAGGTCACCGGTGTTGCGTGCGTCATCTTCATCAAGCCGCTTCTCGATCTCCCTCTCGCCCAGCGTCTCTTCCGACATCAGCAAGCCCTGGAACACACGCCCCACCACCCGGTGGGCATGGGCGAACATGATGTTCTCATCCATCCGGAGTTCCTGGCGCACCTGCGACCGCTCCATCACGCGGAAAAGGCTCATGCACGCCATCACGATCATCGCGCCGAGCACCAGCGCGAGCATCGTCTCAAGCAGCGTGAAGCCGCGTCGCATGGGAGAAGGTTTGAGGTTTGTCCGCATGTTCATGAAGCCGCCGTTCCGCCGGCCATGTGGCCGTCTTGAGTTCTACGTGCTGTTCTGGGGTCTACTTGTCGTCGCTCGTGCTTCTCTTGGACCTGTTCCTGCTGCTTGATGGGCGCGCTCCGCCACTCAGTTTGCCAATCAGTTCGTCAAGGTTGTCGGTGATGTTCTTCATCGACTCCGGGTTGCGCGGCGCGGCCGGGTCATACATCCGTGAGAGCAGCGCCAACTCCGCACCGGGGCGCGGCTGCTTGCCCTCACCCTCCGCCTCGTACATCGTGATCGTGATGGTTTCAAATCGGTCAAGGGCCTGCGGCGCGGCACCACTCGTCCGCCGCTGCGCATCGTTGATCTTCATCTCCATGCCGCCGACATCCATGTCCCACATGAAGGTGTACGGCCCGTAATCCAGCGGCAGCGAACTCGCCGGCATCGTCTTGGGGTTATCGAGATATGTGAGCACCAGCCGATTCGCAACCTCGTACGCCGCCAGCATCCGCTTGTTGCGCCCGCTCATCAGTTCAACCGCCGAGATCGCGCCCGTCAGCGAGGCCGCGACAAGCCCCAGCATCACCACCGCCAGCACGACCTCAAGGATCGTTACCCCGGGAGCCGCGGTCTCGCTGCGGCCAGTTCGTAGGCCAATGCGTAGGCCAGCGCGTAGGCCAGCGCGTGGGCGAGAGTTCAAACGCTGCACCCGCATGGCGTTCACGCTCGCCGGGTTGTCATGGGTGCCAACGTTCATCTTCACTCCGCGCGATCCAGACTGGTAACATCCACATCATCATCCGTCCCCGCCTGCCCATCTCGCCCCCGGCTTGTCAGCGAATACTCACGCCCGTTCAGGCCCGGTGTGCGATACTCGAACTCCTTCCGCCAACCATCCTCGATCCGCTTCCCAAGCATGCCCGATTCCGCCAACATTGCCAATCGCGGCGGATACGAACCGTGTTCAGCGCGGTACGCGCTAAGGGCTGTTTGAACGGTTCGCAGCGTCGCCCGCGTCGCGTGAAGCGTTCCGGCATTTCCGCCACGAATGCTCTCCGCGAGCATCGGCCCAACAAAGAGGCCGACAATCAGGATCAGCGCGGCGACAACGCCCATCGCCAATGCCGCGCTCGTTATCCATCGGGGCCGCACCATCGCCCGGGCTCCTCCCGCGTGCCAGGGCCACGCGGGCTTGTTCAGTCTCAGTCAGTTGGCCGCGGCGTTCTCTTCTTCTTCCACGCGCCAGATATCAATGTCATCGTCGGTGCCGCCCTGCCCGTCGGGACCGGGGCTGACAAGTGAGTAGTCGCGCCCGTTCACGCCGGGTGTGCGATACTCGATGTCGTGCTTCCACGCATCCTTCATTCTGTCCTTGAGCATCTTGGAGGTGACCAGGGTCTCAAGATTGGGTGGGAACGAACCCTTGTCGGCCTTGTAGGCATCGAGCGCGGACTGGATCGTCCGCATCGTCGCCTGCGTGCCGGTGGCACGGGCCTTCTCCGACTGACCCACGATGTTCCACACCGCGACAGACATGAGGATGCCCATGATCGCGACCACGAGCATCATCTCAAGCAGCGTAAAGGCCGCCATTTGCCGCCGGTTCCGACTCATCTGATTGCTTTTCATAGTTGTGCTTCCTGAGGAACGAAATCCACCCACTACTCACCATTCATCACTTGATACTGCTCGAAATCGTCAACATCGGCAGCAGCAGCGCCATCAGCAGCGAGCCGATGATCGCAAACATCAACAGAATCAACACCGGTTCAAGCACCGCCAGCAGGCGTGTCGAGGTCCGGTCCACCTCGTCGGCCATATCACCAGCGAGTGTGCCGAACGCGTGCTCAAGATCGCCCGCACGTTCGGCCGCCACCAGCAGCCGGCGCGTCGAGAGGGGGAACGTCGTCACCTCTTCAATAAGGTTGCGCAGAAGCCCGCCCTCGATCAGGCGCGTCCGCAGACGCTCAAGTTGCTTGCGCATGCCCGGGTGGGCGATGGCCTGGTTGGAAACCCCCAGCGCATCCGAGATCGGCACGCCCGTGCGCGTCATCGCCCCCATCACGCTGAAGAACCGTGCGCACTCCTGCGCCAGCAGCACATCGCGCACCACCGGCAGACGACGCATGGCCCGCTGCACACCCATGATCACCAGCCCGCGCCCGAGCAGCAGGGCGAGAAGCGCGAGCGCCACGCCCACGCCCACCCACGGCGCGTGATCGCGCATCCAGATCCCCGTCCCCATGATGATCTTTGAATACAGCGGCAGCTTGATATCACTCTTGGCCAGGCCCTCACCGATCATGGGCACGATGATCATCATCATCAGCGTGGCCACCACCACCGAGAGGCCCAGCACGATGCACGGATAGATCAGCAGCGTGGTCGCCTTGCCCGCAACCGCGAGCCGGCGGCGGAGCGAAATCGCGAGTTCCTTGGCCGCTCCGCCCAGGTCACCCGTGCGCTCCGCCCCCTTGTACACCGCGATCGTCACGTTATCAAACCCGCCCACCTGCCGGCACGAATCGGCAAAGCTCGATCCGCTCGCGACCATCTCACGCATCCGCGTGACCTTCATCTTCGAGGCGGGCTTCACGGTTGAGGCCACGACTTCCAACGCTTCGACCAGCGGCACACCGCGCGTCAAAAGCTGCCCAAGCTGCTCGTTCAACGCGGCCTGATCTTTCAGCGTCAACTCGTTGTCGCGCGCCGCCCACGCGGGCAGCTTGCGATGGCTCACCAGCAGCATGTTCTCAAGCCGCAACCCCTGCGAAAGGGCCGCGACCGACCCCGCCTGCCGAACCCCGAACTTCTTCCCTCCCCCAGGCTTCATGGCCACATAGAAAAACGCCTGGGCATCCGCCGCCAGGTTCCGTGCTGATGTTGCCGTTGCGACTCGGGTCATAAGGAATAGTCTATCGGTCGAACGCGCAATACCCACCCATCGGACGCGCCTCATTCATACAGATACGCACGCCGAAACCTCTACGAAAGGGTTCAGACGAAAGATTCACCAAAATAGTAGGTATTTGTTCGTAAATGCCAATACCCGCCGAATAGAAACCCAGCGGGCGGCACAAGACCGGGGGCCGAACCATAAGACTGGCGGAACAGGTAGTACCAAGCGGCGGGTAGTAGAGGGCGGAAGGGGGGCAGGGGAAGATGAACCGAACTCTTGCGGCCGCAGCGATCACTCATCCGGTCCGCCTTGCCTGTGGCAACTCAGACCTTATCAGTGAACGCCGCCCCCACCCCGACAACCGCAATGACAAACCCGGTTCATCGACCCCTGCCCTGCGCCCCTTACCGCACCCAAGGAAGGAAGAAGGTCTGATGGTCATCGACTTGTACTCGCAACCCCGATGCCGGGTTGCGAACATCCACGAGATTCTTCGACGCGGCAAGCGGTTCTCGGTCTCTTCGCCCACGCCCTCGTGCGTGCTGAATCATTGACCAATCATCAAAGGCATCTTCATTCAGCCCAAGTTCCTACCATCAAAAATGCCGCCCACGACGTCCGCATCGCCGACCGTCAAACCTACTACCACCACTGGTCCCTCCATGCGTGCGCTCTTCAAGCACCACGCCGGTCCCGGTCTTCAGTTTGATCCCGCGCGCCCCATCCCTGTTCCCGGACCGCGCGATGTGCTCATCCGCGTCCTCAAGGCCGGGATTTGCGGCACAGACCGCCACATCTGGGAGTGGGATGCCTGGGCCGCGGGGCGCATCCCCGTCGGTATCGTCACCGGTCATGAGTTTGTCGGTGTGATCGAGAAGGTCGGCCCCGCGGTCACACGCTTTCAACCCGGCCTTCGCGTGAGCGCTGAGGGCCACATCACCGCCGGTCTCGACTACAACTCGCGCACCGGCAACGCCCATATCGCCCGCGATACCCGGATCATCGGCATCGACCGCGATGGCTGCTTCGCCGAATACGTCTGCGTTCCTGAAGAGAACGTCTGGCCCGTGCATCAGGCCATCCCCGACCACATCGCCGCGGTGCTTGATCCGCTCGGCAACGCCGTCCACACCGTCATGTCCGCAGGTGTGAGCGCGAAAACCGTGCTGATCACGGGCGTTGGCATCATCGGCCTCATGGCCGTCACCGTCGCCAAGGCCGCCGGCGCCAGCCGCATCTTCGTCACCGACATCGACCAGCGCCGCCTCGCGCTCGCCCGCAAGCTCGGCGCGGTCGAGGCCTATCGCGCCAATGACCCCAACTGGATGGCCGACTGCCGCAAACAGTGTCGCGGCGACGGCCCCGATGTTCTCCTCGAAATGTCCGGCCACTCGGGCGCGATCGACGACGGCTTCAAGGCCCTTCGCGCCGGCGGCACGGCCGCGCTCCTGGGCATCCCCTCGCGACCCATCAGCTTCGATCTTGCCAGCCACGTCGTCTTCAAGGGCGCAACGGTCCTCGGCATCAACGGCCGCCGCATGTTCGAGACGTGGTATCAGATGGAAGCGCTCCTGCTCTCCGGCCGCCTCGAACTCGAAGACATCATCACCCACCAGCTCCCCCTCGAAGACTACGCAAAGGGCTTCGCGCTCATGCAGAGCGGGGAGGGGATCAAGGTGGTTTTGAATGTGGGGAGCTAGGGGTTGGCGATCCACCAAAGTCAATCTCGCCGCGATTGACTTTTGCTGACAATCGTCTATTGTCATTTTCGTGTTTTTTGACAGAAACTGACAATGGACCGCGAACAACCCCCGCTACGGTTCTCGGATCTCCCCTCGTGTACCGATCCCGGTGCGATCCCGCTCCGTGGTTCGCGCGAGTTTGAGCTCCTGCTCGGCGAGTATTGCCCATGGCGCAAGGTGCGCCCGATCGCCCGTAATCTTGGCCTGAAGCCCGAAAGCGCATGGGCAATGGTCAAGGGCTCACGACTGTTTGGTTGGCGATCTCTGGAGATCCTCCAGGCCGATTCTTCGTCATTCTGTGTGTGCCTCGGCCCACACGCCCTTGAGCCGCTTCACCGCATTGACCGCGCGACCGGCGGTGGTGGCCCGGCGATTCTCGCGCCCGAAACCGGCGACCTCGGCGATGAGTCCATGCGTCTCCGCCTTCGCTTCAAGTCCCTGATGGATGAAGCCGCCGAATCATCGCTGATCGAAGGGGCCGCGACCACACGCAAGGAAGCGGTCGAGCTTCTCCGCTCCGGACGCGAACCCGCCACCACTGGTGAGCGCATGGTCGTCAATAACTTTGTGGCGATGCAGCGGATCAAGAATCGGCTTGATCATGCGTTGAGCCTCGAGATGCTGATCGAACTCCAGACCATCCTCACGCGCGGAACGCTCACGAAACCCGACGAGGCCGGTCGGCTTCGCCGTCCCGATGAAGATGTCCGCGTGGTTGACGATCTCGGCGAAGCAATCTTCACGCCCCCTACCGCGGCCGATCTGCCCCAGCGGCTTGAGTCCCTCTGCCGATTTGCCAACACCGACCACAGTCGCGGCCCTGACTTCCTGCACCCGATCGTCAAGGCCTGCATCCTCCACTTCATGATCGGCTATGAGCACCCCTTCTGCGACGGCAACGGGCGAACTGCCCGCGCCGTGTTCTACTGGTTTGCCCTGCGAAGCGGCTACGACATTTTCGAGTACACCGCCATCTCCGAACTGATCCGCAAGGGGTACGCGCGATACCCGCAGGCGTTTCTTGACAGCGAGCTTGATGAAGGCGATCTCACGTACTTCGTGCTCTATCACCTCGACATCATCGAACAATCCCTAGACCGCCTCGCCGAGCGCCTTCGCCACGAGCAGGCCAAGATCCAACGCAGCCGCGCGTTCCTCCGTGTCGCCAAAAACATCAACCTCCGCCAGCGCCTCCTCCTCGAGCACGCCCTCCGTCACCCGCTCACCCACTACACCGTCAAGAGCCATGCCAACTCCAACGGCATTGTGCTCGCCACCTCGCGCGCCGATCTTGATGAGCTCGTCCGTCTCCGCCTCATGGTCACGACCAAAAAGGGCAAGCAGGTCCTCTACCTCGCCGCGCCCGGGCTTGATGCCCGACTCAACAAAAAACCCCGACGCTGATTCAGCACCCAACAAAGTACAGGGTCAGATACTCAAAGAAGTCCTGCGTCGTAAGAAACCCGTCCCGCGTGAAGTCCGCCCGCATGTCTCCGCCGAAATACGCCGTGAAGTACGCGAAGATGTCCTGCTGCGAGACACCATCGCCCGAGCCCGTGCCCGAGCAGTCAAAGTCCGCCGGGCAGATGCTCAGCCGCGCCGGGTTGGTGCGCGTTGCCCCGCCGCACGAACTGGTCAGAATGCAGTAGTAGTCACCCGTGTCCGGGAAGCGCGTCCCCGTGATGGTCAGCGTGTAGGTCCTGGTCGATTCATCACTCGTTATTGCGACCGTCGAGCCGAAGCCCGTCGGTCCCGGGCTCACAACCGCCCCGTTGCGGATCCACGTCACCGTTTCCACCGGCGCTGCGCCGACCACATTCGCCACTTCAACACTGAACTGGGCCGTCCCCTGATCGCACGCGACGACCCACGAAGCCATACGCGCCAGTGCTGGCCCGGCCACGCCAAAGTACAACCACGTCTCGCGCACCGGGCTGCTGCTCACCGTTCCGCCATACATGCACACACTTCCGAGCGCCTCGTCGTACCATGCCGAATGGTTGTTCCGTGCCCGTGGCCCCAGTGTGCCCGGCGTCGGTGTCGAGACGCGTCGCCACGTCAGCCCGTCAAACAGCCACGTCGCCGCATCGCTCGCCGACGGGCCGAGCAGCACCAGGTTGCCGGTGATCGGTTCAAGCGTCAACGTGTGCTCGATCGCCGTGCTGGGGCCCGGTCCGCCGACGGCCATCCAGTTCACCCCATCCCATCCCCACGCCGTCTGCCCCGTGCCCGCGCCCGATCCACCATACAGCACCACCAGGTCCGTCGCCGGGTGATACACCATCGCATGGCTTGAGCGTGTCGGCCCGTTGGCCACGCGCGTCCAGGCCGCGCCATCCCACAGCCACGTCTCGTTCCCGCCGACTGATCCACCCTCGAGCATCACCTGCCCACTGATCGGGTCATAGCACATCGCGTGTCGATCGCGCGCCGATGGCCCGCTCACGTTGATCCGAATCCACGAAGTCCCATCCCATTCCCACGTATCGCTCATCACGCCCGCCGAGCCGGTTCCACCAAACAACACCGTGCGCCGACGCACCGGGTCATACGCCATCGCGCTCTCCGACCTCGCCATCGGCCCCGTCGTCGAGACCTGCGCCCACGTGTTCCCATCAAACTCCCACGTATCGCCCTGCCGCGCTGTGCCCAGACCGCCAAACAGCACCAGTTTGCGCCGTGCAACGTCATACGCCGAGGCCGCCGCGTTCCGCGCGCTCGGGCCAGGGTTGGTCTGCCTCCACGTCGTGCCTTCCAACGTGCAGATATCCGTCCACGGCGCGTTTGAACCACCCAGCAGGATCACCCGCCTCCGTGCCGAGTCATACGCCATGCAACTCCCCGAGCCGCCCGCCACGGTCGCCGGTCCCGAAGTGCCCGCCACCAGAAGGTTCCACGCCGTTCCGCTGAACGTCCACGTATCGCGCAGGCGCGTTCCACCCGTGGCCGCGCCACCGTACATGATGATCCGCCGCGAAACGCTGTCATACGCCATGCGGTGATCACTCCGCGCAGCAGGCGCGCCCGTTACCGCAAGCGCGGTCCACGACAAACCATCCCATGCCCACGTATCACCACGCGGCGTGCCGCTCACCGAACCACCAAACAGAATCATCCTCGCCGAGCCCCGGTCATACGCAAGCGCAACGCCGCGCCGTGCTCCCCCGCTCGGTCCAACCGTCGCCGCCCGCATCCACGTCTGGTTGTTCCACTCCCACGTCTCACCGTTCGACAGAATCATCACCACGCACCCGCGACCCGGGTCATACGCCGCGGCCGCTTCCTGCATTGCACCCGAAGTGAACGCGAACGTCGGGCCTTGGTTGTCCACCAAGCGCCACGTCGCCCCGTCCCACGCCCACGTCTCCACCGCCCCGATCGCCGGCGAGCCAAACCCGCCGATCAACAACGTCCGCCGATGCGCGGCGTCATACACCATCTTGTGCCCACGCCTTGGCGAGGGTCCGGTGGTCGCCACCCGACGCCATCCGTTCCCATCGTTCTCCCACGTATCGCCGCGATAGCTCGGCGAGCTGAACCCGCCAAACATCACCACGCGCCCGCGGGTCGAATCAAACGCCATGTCCGCATCAGTGCGGGTTGAAGGCAAATGCAATGACCAATCGGTCTGGCACTGCGCCATCACCGGCGAAACCATCGCGGCCGCCGCCAGCACGCCGCCCCACACCATACAGCTTGTCGTTGTTCGTCGCGCCATTTGTCACCTCCCACCGACCCGTCAGGGTCAATGGTCCAGAATGCCCTTTGAAGTATCCGTTACCCCTCAGCCCTCTCTCCAGTGGCTAGCCGCTCCGAACCACCTTCGGTGTGGGCTGCTCCACCTGCGCCACATTCTCACCCGTACCTTCACCCGGTTATCGACCCTACCCTCGCTCAACATGCTCGCCCGCATCACCGGCACCCTCGAATCGCTCGAAGCCAACACCGCGCTCATCACGATCGATGGGGGCCTTGCCTACGAAGTTCTTGTACCCGCCTTTCTGGCCGAACGGCTCTCCGGAAAGTGGGGCGGAGACTCAATGCTCATGCGCCCCATCACGCTGCACACGCTGCAATATCTCGAATCGCTCAACCAGGGATCGAGCTTCGTCCCTCGTCTTATCGGCTTCACCATCCCTTCCGAACGCGATTTTTTTGAGCTGCTCACCACCGTCAAGGGCCTCGGCAACAAGCGTGCCCTTCGCGCCATGACCATCGAGCCATCCTCCATCGCCCGCTCGATCCATGATCGAGACACCCGCGCCCTCCAACGCCTCCCCGAGATCGGCCCCAAACTCGCCGAACTGATCGTGCATGAGCTCAAAGCCAAAGTGGCCGGCCACATCACCTCGCAAGCTTTGGCCGTCGCCGCTCCCACCCACGCTTCACCTTCCACCCCTGCCGTCGAAGCCAAGCCCACCAAAAGGCCCCGCGTCCGCCTCGCCGATTCCGGTTCACCAGCCGGTTCTTCATCACCCCTCGCC
>Ga0163149_10006701_pt1 | contig 11774 bp, 13 predicted proteins | sample OliLakLV19MP5G1_FD_148604 | JGI IMG/M metagenome (GOLD analysis project Ga0163149, IMG submission 148604) | Freshwater microbial mat bacterial communities from Lake Vanda, McMurdo Dry Valleys, Antarctica - Oligotrophic Lake LV.19.MP5.G1 | ecosystem: Environmental > Aquatic > Freshwater > Lake >...
TTCCAGTCCATGGACTGAAAGCGTATCATCCAAAGAGCCTCATTATCAGGTAAGACGACTTGGTTGATTCTGTTGTACTTGCAGAACATGTCGTTTGCGCACTGGTTAGTAGCTCATGTTATTCGTGTTTCGTCAGCTTCCCATGTGTTACTACATGCAACCGCCGGCACTGAAAACTGGACATCTGTCGAAGTTTCAGCTGGAAACACTGTTTTACATTTTCTACGCCATGCCAAAAGACGTTCTGCAAGCTTACGCAGCACAAGAATTGTACACTAGGGAATGGCGGTATCACGCAGACAATAAGCTTTGGTTCAAACGAGCCGGCCCTGCTGATGGGGTTCCAAGTTCATCCACTGGTGCTCCACAGTACCTCTATTTCGATATTAACTCATGGGAAAGACGGCTGTTCAACGGAAGCATGAACCAAAACTTTACAAGCAGTTTCCTTTCAGAAGAAGACGTAAGAGTGAAGTTTTCAAACTAGTAAAAGCAGATGTTTCGTTTTGAGTTCTGGGGTGTCTCTCAGGCGTCTTGTCCATGGGTTGAAGCTATAGAACTAAATACATAAAACGGACATTTCTCTATACCAGGCCACATACTGTAGTAGAAGTTCCAGCTCCGACAGCGCGATGCGCCTGCATTTTGCTCTTGCAGTCAAACTGTTTCTGATATCTAAACCTGTTCACCGGAACAGCATTTGATTGGCACCGTCTAGCTAGCAAGCTATAACTCAAGTAGGCCAAGTCTGGGGGAAGGTAGGCGATGGGCCCTCCTGTCTCTCCTTGTTCTGCCAACTGCGTATTGCATAAGAGTTTCATCAAAAGAAGAATGAGAATCAGGAACCTGCCAGTTTTGACCAGTGGTGGCTGCTCAAGTGCATGAGTAATGGTCTTGGCGGAATGCGTGACAGCTACTCGTCGGATTTAGAAACACTAGCTAGTAGAGGAAGTTACGCTAGCCAGGGCTTTTTAATTGCGACTATGTATGGCAAATTAAAACAAAAATCTAAGCAACAAAGTCCACGTTGTATTCTCCATCGAACTTCATTTCACTTTCATCAAAGCCTACTGTGGGGAAGGTACAGGCAAATTCGGAAACATCTTTTCGAAGCTGTACCAGAGCAGGGTCAACAGATGGCCCCACCGAACACATTTCACGGAACCCCTTTAGCTTCTTGCCTTCGTCTGTATCTTTCAATTTAAGAGCGATGGCGACAGCCCTGTCGAAGAATTCTGCCACCTTGGCAAAATCATCTTCCTTCAATCCACGGGATGTCAGGGCAGGTGTGCCCATGCGAATACCACCAGGTGTCAAAGCAGAGGTGTCGCCTGGAACAGTATTCTTATTGGTAGCGATGCAAGCAAGCTCTAGAACGCGCTCCACTCGTGCTCCATCGATCTTTTTGGATGCTTTAAGGTCCACGAGCACGAGATGGTTGTCTGTGCCCCCACTTACAAGGTTGTAACCCATCTTGATCAATTCGTCCGCCATTCGACTGCAATTCTTCAACACTTGTTTCTGGTACTCGACAAATTCTGGGGTTGCAGCTTGTTTGAGACAAGTTGCCAGGGCGCCAATGGTATGATTGTGCGGGCCGCCCTGTAAACCAGGGAAGACCGCAAAATTAATTTTATCCTCATAGTCATACATGATGGGATTTCCTTTCTTATCCGTTCCCTTTTGTCCTTTTCGGTAGAAAATCATGGCGCCGCGAGGACCACGAAGACTCTTGTGAGTTGTAGTAGTGACAACGTCGGACCACGGGAAGCAAGAGGGAATAACTTCTGCTGCAACAAGGCCTGAAATATGGGCCATATCCGCCATCACATAAGCGCCAACATTGTCGGCAATCTTGCGAATGCGTTCGTAATCAATCAAACGAGCGTAGGCTGATGCACCCGCTACAATCAATTTTGGACGGAAAAGCTCGGCACTCTTTTCCATTTGATCATAGTCAATTGTGCCAGTGCTTTCATCCAAGCGATAAGGCATGGACTCGAAATAACGAGAAACCATGGAAATCTTTTTTGTGGGTGTTTGGTAGCCATGCGACAGATGGCCTCCATGAGGAAGATCCAGAGATAAAATGCGGTCATGTGGTTCGAGAAGAGCGGTGTACACCTTTGATAAAAAAATAGGGGCAGATTAAAAGGCCCAGTGTGAATTTAGTTGACCGCATTTGGACAAAGGGCAAAGCATAATTTCCCCTAAAAGTCTGGGCCAAAAGCAAATAGGCAAACCAAAAACGTTAAACAATTTTCTTACCTGAAAGTTTGCCGGAGAACCGGAGAGAGACTGAACATTCACGCCCCATTCTTCAGGATCAAGATGGAATGCTTCGAGGGCTCGTTTCTGGCACAACAGCTCAACCTGATCAATGTTTTCATTTCCTCCATAATAGCGAGCACCAGGGTATCCTTCACTGTACTTGTTGGACAACACGGATCCCAATCCATCCAAGACGGCCTTGCTGGTAAAATTCTCACTTGCAATCAAAACAAGACTGCTCCTTTGTCGGGCCTTTTCTTGTTCGATCAATTGGAGAAGTTCCGGGTCACTCTCGGCAAGAGTTTTGTTGAGGTCAGCTCCAGCGGCAAAGCTGCGAGCCGCAAAACGACGGATGGTGGGGGCAACACGAGATCGGAAGCTTCCGGTGAGCATCATCTTTCTATACTTTAATATTTAGGTGGGGTTATCAGCTGTTCGCGACAGAGATTCTGAAGAGGCCTGTTAAATTAATCAATTCAATGTAGCTGATGTACTGTGTATGTTTGAAGAAACAAGTTTGGAAGTCAAATTAGAATCAATCTGATATCCTTGATGATCTTCGGCCGTGATGACTGCAATGACGGGTTCATGACGGAGAGTCGCCGTTGCAAGGAAAAGCCAAGAACGTGCCAAGTATGACGTCAGCCCCTTTTTCAGCCTGCATGTCGGTATGCAGGACGGTTGGGTAAAACGCACCTTTTTTGATTTTCAGTCGTGCTTTTTGCGAAAATCAATAAATCGAAATGATCGCGGCGCGCGCGAAAAACTGCTTTTTTACGAAGTTCAATCCCGTGATGCGAATCATCTCTTATTTTCAAAACCTGTTCGTTAAATCTTCTCATATTTTTCAGACGTTAAAAAATCGTCTCTTAAATAAATAAATCATCTCCTATCGCACATCATCTCCTAAATTTAGGAGACGATCACGCACATCGTCTCCTACATCACCACACAACAACACAATCGATCGCGATCGATCTATACTACTAGCAAGCCATTTGAATACAATCGCAACAACACTAACTAGCTAGCTTACTTTGTTGCTATGCTACAACTTTAAATTCTTTATGTTCTTCTTTCCTTGGCTTTTGCCTTTAACTTTTAGTGTGTGGTAGAATTTGCGTGTGTCGAGCTCTTGATAAATGTGCTCGCGAAAAACTTTCAATGGAAAAAGTCGGTACTGTGCCTTTGATGCGTGCAGAACCTTCGGCCCTCCTTTTGGTTTGTGGTCATTGTTGTCTATGTCAATGTTTAGCAATCTCTGTGCTTCAGAACCCTCCCATTCTGGGTAGCCCTTGTGCGTGTGGGTTGATTTCGGGTTGTTCTTGATAAATGTTTCTAGTGCTTCGACATCATCTTGGGCTCGACCAAACGCAGCAATGAGCTGCTCTCTCATGGCCCTTACACGAGCTGGAAAATTCGTGTAACCACATTCGGCATACTCCGGACGCTGCTCAAATGTTGTTTTGTAGTCCATTGTGCCATCGTTCTCAAGTGGAATGACCCCCGACATAAAATCTTCCTTCAGCAATTCCTTTGCTTTGCTGTTCCGCCACTTTGACTGCTTCACTTTTTTCTGTTTTCTTTTCTTTTTCTTCTTGCTACTTGAATCATTGTTGTTATCATTGTTGTTGTTCGACACAGTCGGACGGTCATTTGCTGTGGGAGGGATGTTCGAAAAAGTCGGATTAGGTCTCCCTGTGTTGATACAAATTGTGTGAAAAGAAGCGCAATTTGTGCACTCGCGACCAGCCTTCTTGCATTGACATCGCTTGTTGGCACACTTAGCATTGCGGCTGCACTCACAACAAGGGCCGTCGTTCGTCTCTGCCATCGTACTCCAGTAGCATAATGGCAACATGGCGGTCATTTGCCGCTGACAGCAACTGAAACAGAATTCTTTCATCCTCGGCGACAGGCGCCTTAACCCTATTGTTCGACAGTTACCGCTTACTAATGACCGCATCGGCGATGCCAAGTGTGTCTCTACAAGCGGTTGCTACGAGCGCCTAGTGCAACAGCCCGAAGCATCGCGGATAAGTCGCACAACCATGCCGCCGAAGAGCAAGAATCGTGTCCAAGATCTGGCGTCGCCTCCAAGAAGATCAACACATAGCGCAATAGCATCGCCACTCTCGTCCCCAAAACCCACCAAAAAGAGTCGCAGACAGAAGGACGAGGTCGACGAAGCCAGTGTTGCAAGTGGTTCCAACGTTTCTGTTGCAAGCAGCACAAGCAGCCGGCCTGGTCTCGGTATCCACCTCATCGTGCAGCTCCTTGACGACATCGAAGAAGAGTGTGGCATCAACAAAATTGGTGACGGCGAATCACAACGATTGAGCAAGATATTGTCCAAACGGGAAGAGCTGTGCGGGGGTCGCGGTCATCCAACGCGAAGAAAGATTTCAAACAAGGTAGACAAGTGGAAAAAGTTAACAGACGAGAAGTATCTGGAACGGTGTCTGAACCGCCACAAGGTCCTTTCTCATTCTGAGTGACGAAGAGAGAAACGGCTTGCCTCAAAAAAATCAAAAAAATCAAAGGCAAAGCCTATGGACGAGGAAGAGCTATCAGGTGATTCTGATTCTAGCAGCGGCGACGAAACCTCACAAGCGACCAACGAAGATTCAAACGAAATTGCTGAATCTGTCCAAGAAAAAAAAGAATCGAGCACTCGCAAGAACACAAAACAAGGCACTAAGAAAACAACCAAAAAGAAGGTCCCGAAAAGCGACAAGACAACTATTCCTGCTGTGATATCAACTACAAGAGAGACACCAAGCGAAGCGACTATGTCATCCGATGTGCCCACAGCTGTCGGCAACAAGTGTAAGTGTGTTGTTCTGCAACGTTTTATTTTGTTTTACAAGCTCTCACTTGATTTTTTGTTTCATAGCTTTTCATCCTGTAGACGTTGATCACCCAGAACGAAATGGGGAGATCAAAGTGTTCCAGCTTGACAACATCCAAGGATTAGTGGCGAAGGATTACTACAAGGGATATTTTTTGCTCACGCCGATGGATCTGAAAATGGTTGAAAAGTTTGACCACCTTGACTTGTACGAAGCCAAAATTGTGTCTGAAAGGCAGGTCGAGGTGACACTTTGTGCTTGGACGTATCCAGAGCTCTTTGGTCGCAAAGGTTTCCAAACGCAGGCGAAAGACAACGTCATCATTGCCATGGATGGTGCCCGTCACGATATCAACACTTTGCGAAAGGAAGCCAAAGGAAGCGAGAAATCGCGCCTTACGAAGCGCGTCAACCTTATCTTTCCAGAAGGACAGTCGTTGTCGAACGAGAAGGTTTCAGCCGAGGAGAAGGATGGCCTCATAAGTTTGGAAATGATTGAAGTCGACGACGTTATGTATGCTGGCTGGAGTGTCGCGCGCACTGATCTTAAGCCAAGCCAGAAAGGGGAAGTGGACGATCTAAATGAAGAGCCGAAGAGTGCTGCTGCAAAATTGATTGCCAAACGCAGAAAGGCGGGCACGAAAAAAGAAGGTAGTTAGTGAAGCGTCTTCTAGGGCAATCTTTGTTTAGCTGTAGCTCTCTAACAAATAGATATTTTATCGTCATCTTCACTTGTGCATCAGAGTGTGTATCGGAAGACGAAATGGACCTAGACCAACCAAATCGCCCTAAACAAGGAAACAAGCTGTCTCCCGTAAAGGAGCCAAATGACGACGATAGCATGGGGGACGACAATTCGACGACCAGCTCAAATCTGTCAAAAAAACTGGAAGAGACGATCAAAGAAGCTCGTGACGATGTCAAGGAGGGCAAGAAAATAGTTGGGGAGGCGGGCAAGAACAAGAGAAGCATTGCAGATGCATCCAAGCCTTCAACAATCGAGGGTTGGCTGAACTATGCACCCGAAGATGATCCCATTCACATCCTGCCGTTCTTTCCGGTTCTTACTAGGGACAGCATTTCGAGACGACCGGTAGAAGGAAGGCGCGCAGACTTGGCTGCTTATCTCAATTGCCAGATTGGTTTGTTGCCGACGTTGCATCAACAGATTGTGTTTTCGCAACCAACAAACATGAAGAAGTTTGAAAAATTGATGGCTCTGTTCGAAACCCATAAATTGGAGCTTCAAGAATTAGTTGCTCCTGACGACGAGGAATGCTAATAACAAAACCACACAGCAACTATAGCATTGCGGGTGGGCTCCTAAATTAAGCAAAATTTAATTATTCATTTAGCCTTGTTTGTTTTCGTGCAACGATTTTTGTATGTTGACGTTGTTTGTTCTGGTGCTAGGGTAAATAGAGAATAGAAAGACATTGCACGATCATTGTCAAAGTGTATTCTAATAATAAATTAATTGCTATCTGCTAAAGTTCGTCAATGTCGCCAACTAGAATTTCGAACAAGGGCTGGCCAAACTCAAGCTGATACTGACAAATTACACAAACGGCTTCAAAACACACCTTGAATTTTCGCTCACCATGCCGAAATCGGCTGTCAAGACATTTGAATGTCTTTGTCATGGCATTGAAGCGTTCATGCCTCCTCAATGCTCGCCTTTTGAACTTGGCAACACTCGGATGGTCATGGGCATTCGGTGTGCTGAGTCGCTTTGGGTCGCCAGTGTAACCTCCGTCGGCAATCCCTTTTTTGTTTGTTGCACGGAGTTGGGCGCGAAGGCCATTCACCTTGCGAAAAATCCTCCTATCCAAATTTCTGCCACATGGATAAGGACCCTTCATCCACACAAGATTGCTTGAGCGAAGAGAGATAGCTAGCTCATATCTCAATCCAGCTTTGTTGCATTTGTGCGACCAATACCTTGAATCCTGTGAGAAATCGGGGTGTTTGGGTTCGTTGATCCAACAATCAGTTCCGTCTACCGAAACAACCCATATAGCATCTCCAAAGTTGTCGGCTGGCCATACAATCTTTTGCGATTGCAGAAGCTGGATCTTTTTCATGTAGTGCCAACCCCAATTGCGCAACGTCTTTCTGGAGCGATTGTGTTTTACCTCCCTTTCCATTTCGGTTGGATACCTCTTCAAAAAATGCATACCCACAAAAAAATATTCAACCTTGAGTTTCTTTGGTGGAACTCTTGCTTCCATAACAGGGGAAATTTGCAAGTCTTCCCATGTCTGCGCGAGCACCGTTGGAGTTGCCCCGTAGTGTGATACAAACCAATCAAGCTGCGTTTCTCCACAGTTTCGTTCTAGTCGTTCTATCGTCACACCGATGAGTGAAAGACCGGTTTGGAGCATTTGGTCTGCACTGATAACGACTGTCACGCCGTGATCCTCGTCGCTATCGTCAAGGCTGTCTTCTGCGGCTGACATCTTCTACAAATGTGGTTAGTTGTTGTTGACTTGTCGCAACAGAGCTGCTGACTAGCTACTCTACTAGCTAGATGAACGGCTTCCGAAGTCATAATTATGCGTCGACACACACTGCTATCAGCTGTTCTTGGTTCTATTCTTCGGTTTCTGACCAATTGCAACGTCAGTTGATGCCGAGACCACAACATGTTGATGACGTCTCCGCTTGCGCAAAATCGTCTCTTATTTTTTTCTGTGTGTTAAATCGTCTCCTATTTACGTAGACATCTCGTCGATTCTTCTACGATCGAAAAAAATGCGCTTGCGCGAAAAAAGCGCTGCAGGCGCGTGCATTTGTTATGCATGCGTGCGCCGCATGAAAACGCTCAGTCGTGAGCAATTTTTTAGTCACGATACGGAAATTACCCAGACGTCCAGGCACTCAAACCAATAAATGACACTGTGCTAGCAACTAGCTACTAGACTAGTAGGAGACCTAACTAGCTAGTAGTAGCTAGTAGCTAGAACAACCCATCCTCCAGACTGATTCACGTGCTAGCTAGAGTAGTAGAACAAAAGACACATTTTGAGATTGGTGAACATGTGCACCAGAAGCACAGACCTAAGGAGCGCAAAGATGCAATTTTCTTGCGCAAAATTTAGAGCAGATTCTGCAACATGATTCACAATTTTCAGAAGCTGACATGAACATGCTTTCAAGGACTATGATTCTTCCTTGGTGCAATAAACAGCAACAGACAAAGTTTGGAAAGCGTTGTCAGTTATTAGTGAAAACTTTGGGAATGATTGATTCACGACCTCATGTGAAATTGCTTTGAATTTTGAGCAATTGGAGACAGTGACTTGTTTTAAAAGTTAGTTTCAGTTTTGACAAAACACTCACATGCCATGATCCTCCCGGGCTACTAAAAAATTAGAGGCAACAGTGAGGATGACATCATCATGGAAATGAATTCGCTTTATCTGTCCACATCTCAAGGCTGGACTCATCCTTTCAGTTGCATGCATCTGAATGTTACACAAATGTGCAACAAAAATAGCACATGCATTTTAAAAACTAAACCATGTGACTGTGATGCTCAGATTTGAACACGTGGTTGACCGCAGTCTGTCATTGAACTGCAGCCCAACTGCACACATTGCATCTTCCGTGCATGCTGCTAACACAACAGATACAATAGGCTACTAGGCTACTGCAACTATTCATGCTATCAGCAATAGTCTACTTCTACTACTCCACTTTGTGTTGCTTTTGGCTCAAATGCAAAAGCTTTTCCCTTCCAATGAAACGAAAGTTAGGGATAGGGAACACCTGACCGTTGGTTTCAAACTGCCGATCATGATCAGCTTCCCCAGAAGTTCCCCAATGAATGCAAATGTGATGGATGGACGATAACGTACAAACACAAACACAAAAACAAGGTACGAGTACACCACAGAAAAGCTAACAAGTTCATCGCGCCCTTCTATCACCAACGCCCCAGGCCCCATCCACAATAGAAACCCCATCACAATCTGAATCACTTCGACCGACGTGGGTAAAGATCGCATTATCCAAGGCGCCTTCTTTTGGTACTTGATGATGTCTCTAAGTTGTGGCTTGCCAAGACTTGTAGTTACGCTGCTATTCTCCTTTCTCTGGACGACACCTGAAGCTCTCATTGCAACCTTTGCCATTCCAGACAACAATCGCCATAGCAGAGCTAACACTGATACTATGCGTCCTTCGAGCTCCAATGGAAGTCTACGCATGACGAGTGAAGCCTCCGAGCGCGAAATGGCTCGACGAATAATGTATCACCAGCACCGAAAGAACCGAGAAAGTATGAAATACCAAGTGATTGCTGCACCCGGTTGCGAATCTCTAGCCATGAGAATCGAAGATGTATGTAGGTTGATATAAACAACTTGCGTTCTTGCACGTGGCTCTTTTTGTTCATGAAGTTCTTGTCGCCTAACCGTGCCCCCTGCTCCTTCTCTTTATATTCTTTCTTCCTGTAGAAATACCCCGATCGCTTCACCTATCACGAAACAAAGTGGACGAAGTTCCCTGATGGTACAGATAACATTGAGATTGGAGGTTTTACACCGCGCAATTTGTAAGTCTACATTAATTAAGGATGGCTCTTGCCCTTTCTTCTTCCATGTCTAATCCACTCGATTGATAACAGGATATCGGGAGAGCATGTTCTTTTTCTAGCAAGCTTTCATAACAATGATGTCACCTTGAGCCAATTTCAAGTCATGATTTGCCTCCTTCAAAGTTTTATAGAAAGCTTGACAGTTGTCTTGGCTTATTCACCGGTGGGAACAATGGAGAGAGTCGTAAACGAAGGCCAAGTGGCGACAGCTGCAACCTACGCTCACATGTTCTCATCATTGCCAAATTGTGGCAAGCCCACCCGACTCATGGTGTATGACCTGCACACACTGCAAAACCGGTTCTATTTGGTAAGTGGTGTAATTATATATTAGTAGGTTCAGCAAACCTTACTGGTCACTGAAACAGGGGTGTCGGGTCTAACTGTCGCATTGCGTGATGGCATTGCTAACTCTTGTGACTGCTGGTCTTTCTCTTTATGCTGTACAGAGCGGGGCCGCCGTGGCTTCCCTCCAGACGGCAATACCTCTGTTAAAGGAACGAATGAAATCATCAGGCATTGATTGTATTGCATTTCCAGATGATGGTGCCGCCAAGCGCTTCTCCGCAATGTTTGAAGACATGGATTTGGAACTCATAGTATGTGGCAAGACCCGTGGGGAGGGCGACACACGCAACGTAGTTATTCAGGATGGAGATGCATCCGGACGTCACATTGCTATCGTGGATGATTTGGTGCAAACAGGAGGTACTTTGTACGAGACAGGCAAGCTTCTGAAAGAAGCCGGGGCTGCAACAGTGAACGCTTTTGTGACACACGGTGTATTTCCCAACGACAGCTGGAAGCCTTTCAACAAGGGTGGAGATAGAGCTTGCTTTGACAAGTTTTGGGTAACCAATTCTATTCCTACGGTAACCGACAAATTGCCGGTGGAAGATGGAGTATTCGAAGTTTTGGATTTGACTGATCTAATCATCAATGACTTGGATCACTATTCCAGTGTGTGCAAGATGTAATATACGTAAAATGCATGCCTATCGCTACAACAGTCACTTTGTTGACCTTACTACTCCTAGTGAACAAAAGATACAAGAGATTATCTCTTTTCCTTCTTGGATTTTTTCGATTTCTTCTTGTCTTTTCGGTCCTGCTTTTTCACCTCCTTTTCGGCAGCATTTTTGTCGTTTGATTTCTTGGATTTCTTACGCGGGGGCTCTTCTACTTTTTCCTGGCTACTAGAGGCCTTTTCCTCTTCCAGCTTTCGTTTCAAAGCTTCCTTGGCTTCCTTCTTGAGGCGCTTCTTTTCCTCCAATTTGGCTTGTCGTTTGGCTTCCAACTTGGCCGCTTTCAGGGCGGCTTTCTTTTCGGCCCTGCGCTTCTCCTTGAGAGCCTTCTTCTCTCGTCGTCGCTTCTCTTTCGAGGACTTTCCCTCGTCCTCGCTGTCACTACTACTGTCGTCGCTGGATGACGATGGAGCCGAAACAACGTGCGCCGCATCCTTCTCATCGTCACTGTTGCAGTCGGTGAAATCACGCTTGATGGCTCGACCGTCCCCATCCGCACCCTTCTGGGTCGGATCGTAGGCACCTTCCTTTACAAAGTTATTGTAAAGAGTATTAACAGGCAAACCATCCTTCCGGGCAGTCTTACCATCTGATGTGGTATGAAACACAGAAGAACCCTCGTTCGGATTTTTGATGTTGTTGGCAGAAGCCGTTCGTTGCCAGGAGTACTGCGTGGCTTGTCCCAATCCAGCGGTTTTGCGTAACTTGGAAAGAGTTTCGTGAAGTGCAATTAGCTTGGACTCCTCCATGATGACTAGAAGATAGCTATGGAGATCAAGTGAAAGGCAACGTGGTGTGTACTGTTCACTCTAACTTCTTTGTTAGCACAAAGAAGCCGAAAAGTGAGACCACGGAGATGGCAACAACAGCTTCTACTAGTAGCTAGCTAGCTAGCTACTAGTACCAGTCTACAAGCTAGCTCGCTCTAGCTAGGACCCGTACAGTAGTACCTTGTACTGGTACGTAGTAGGCCGTCTACGGGAACGTGCTGCGTGTTCAATTTAGTACGACGGTATTACACGTGATA
>Ga0163149_10006708_pt1 | contig 11758 bp, 8 predicted proteins | sample OliLakLV19MP5G1_FD_148604 | JGI IMG/M metagenome (GOLD analysis project Ga0163149, IMG submission 148604) | Freshwater microbial mat bacterial communities from Lake Vanda, McMurdo Dry Valleys, Antarctica - Oligotrophic Lake LV.19.MP5.G1 | ecosystem: Environmental > Aquatic > Freshwater > Lake >...
GTTTTTTTCTTCGTTTCGAATATAGAAAAACAGACCAATGTTTCCTAAAGCAAGAGCCAAAAAGAAAGCCGCATAACTGATAGAAATCGTCATTACGTGAATAATGAGCCAAAAATTACTTACCAATACGGGCTCGAGCGGCTGCAGACTCGGATCCAAAATTGCCGGCGCTAAATCCGCAAGAATCAAACAGAGCATGGCGACAAGGCACGAGCCAATGAGCACAACTGTATGTCTATAGATGCGCTCGATAATGAATCCAAATAATATGGCGCCATAAGCCACCCATATGACAGTTTCATACATATTAGAGACCGGCGGACGCCCACTAATATAGATGCGAAATGCAAAACCCAAAGTGTGGATCAAAAAGCCAGCAAAGAGAAAGAAAAAGGCCGTATTTTTCGTCCATTTTCGATGGCTTAACAAAAACATCAAAAACATAAAGCCAGCCACGAGGTAGCAGATCCAGCTCCACATAAACGGTTGAAGTGAGTTATAAAAGACTTCTATTTTAATATCTCGGTCTTTGGGGTAAAGCTCAGGGTTTTGCGCACGAGCAGCCGCGCTAAAGTCGCTTACCTTTTGGGCCAAATCAATCTCTGCCTGTGCTGGCGTTTTTTTAAGTGTATCTAACTCTGGTTTCCTGTCTTTGACCTCGGCACCCACCGACATCGCAAATTCTGAGCCGATTTTAGAAAAAAGATCAACAAATGGCCCCGTACTATGAAAAACCGGCAACCATTGACTAGATTCACCTTGTTTTGGTGGTACTAAAGTAAGCGCCTGACCACTGACAATAGATTGGTAAGTAAAGATCTGTCCCTCTATTTTTTGTATGGCCTGATAATAAGGGTTTAGTTTTTCTTTCATAGCTTCTCTAGAGCGAAGTTTTTCAATAATTAGCCGCAAACGGGTACTCGAAAGAATGTCTTTCATTGAAAAAAGATTTTGGCCCTCTTCAAATTTCAATTCTCTTTTAAGGTCGAGATTTTTTATTGAAATAAACTTCGTGTTTTCCCAAAGATCGGGAACCATATACATCGTCATTATTACATCGATCGCGCTACGCCCCTCAAGACTTCTTTTTCCATGAAGTAGCTGCAAACTCTCCTTAGCAAAAGTATCAAAAGGTTTAAGGCGACCTCCGTTTTGAATGGCCAAAAATTTAACGGAATCACGAACGGCCATGGCCGGACTCATCATAAAAAATAAAAGTAAAAATAATCCAAGAGGCCTTTTCAATAATTTCAAACTCATTCAATCCACCTTACGCTGATTCTTTTTTAGGAAAATAATAGTCTTTAAAATAAAACATGATGATTATTCCAAGTACAACCAAAAGCGAACCCAAATATTTAATCCAACGACCAGGGTCTCTGTTAACCGATAATATACTCAGTACTGGTTTACCGTTTTCCTCCTGAAAACTGGCCTGATAGAAGGTATAACCATTTTTTGTAAGAGGCTCATTCATGGCAATAGTTACTTTACCTTGCCCCTCGACGTCCATTTCACTTTGGTAACTGGCGGCTCGCATCGTTCCTTGATAACGGCCCACTGTAAAATCAGTCAGCCGCATATCAAATCCGATGTCGAGGCCTTTATTCACATATTCTAACACATAAACCTGATTCTCTACAAAAAAACGAACGACGTTATTTAGCTCCACCCACTGCGATCTGTCATTAAGGCTCACTTTAATCGCTTGTCGAGTCAATTCCGTCGGGTATTTGAGTGGTCTAATAGTAACTTCTTCATCGATATGAGGAAAGTAATTGAGTATTCTAAACTTTAACCCCATCCAACCCGTGTCGATCTCGCTACCCGCTCTCGCTACACCACGTTTTGGCGAAACTCCCACTTTACTTGAATAAACGGTATACTTAAGTGACTCCTTATCGCCATTAGTTTCTAAGACAATTTCGTTTTTTCCGGTCGGCTTGTAAAATCCCGTAACAAGAACTATCTGTGCTGGTCCCAAAGGAGCTATGGCACCCTTCGAATCATCACGTTGAGCCAACCAATCAATGACGTTCACAAACTGATTCTGCATTTGGAATCTGAGCCCGGCACCTTTTTTTCTATCTTTGCTGCCCACAAATTTTCTTTCGACAAAAGCATAGGGGACAAAATCATCAATTTTTATATTTCCGACGGGTGTAGCAATGGAAATGGGATACTTGCTCGGTCGCTTCAAAAAGAAATCAACATCTTTATGGTAGAGTCGGGTGTAACGATCCCCATCAAACGATGACCATAGGTTTATCTCAGTTTCATCAATCACCACTTTTCTGGCTACCTCACCGATGGGAAAGGCCAAGCTTCCGTCAATTCCCCATTGCATAGTAACGTAGGAGCCAAGAAGTAAAGTAATAAGTCCAATGTGAGCCAAAACAAATCCTGACTGCTGCCTTTTCCAAGGATAGCGGTCTAAGAGCACCATCGACAAAATAAACATTAGAAGCGCCAAAAGGCCAAGCATGATGGGCGAATGATAAACCCACTTTTGCGCAGTCATGGTATTGTATTTAGCCTCAATGATGGTTCCCACAGAAGTTACGGCACCGAGGGACAAAATTAACACTACCGCCAACTTGAGAGAAGAAAAAAACTTAATAAACTTTTTCAGTGGAATTCGACTCATGTGATTTCCGGTACATTATTATAAATTTCTGAGAGCGCCTGCTCTAACTTTTTTTGCACTTCTGTGGCTTCTGCGGATTGCCACTTTTTTGTCTGTTCATCCATATAAAGAGCGCGATTCATTTCTACTTGAATGGTATTCTGACCTTTTTCTGGCTGGCCATAAGTTTGTGTGATGCGACCACCAATATACGGCCAGTTAACTCGGGTTTGAAAATCCGCTTTTTCGTAGGCACTCACCACAAGATCTAAAAACCATCTGTTGCAACTCTTGCCTTTAAAGTCACTAATAACTATTTGAGCTCTTGTCTCACCTGGATCCTCATGCATTGCGCCACCCCTGGACGGCATACTGTGGGCGTCTAAATGATAAACTTCTCTAGCGCCACTTTTTTTCATTTCGGCAAATTTTTTGCGAATTTCAGAGTGAAAAGGCTCAAAATACATTTTAACAAATTTTTCGTGGAGCGCTTGAGTCATAGGTTTATCCATTACCCTTTGCCCCTGAGTTGTTATGTACCAATGAAAACCCTTTGGGTGAAGTCCAGATTTGTTCTTACTACCTTGCACTGACTCACAATCAACATCCTCGGGCCAACGATTGAGATCTACAACATAGCGATGAAATTCAGCAATGACATTCGGGAGGCCTAGTTTTATTATGGTCGGAAGATAAAGCCTATCTACAAACCGATCGGTGTCACACATTAGGATCGGTTCCTTGAGGTCACGTAACCAAGTAGCCTCTGTGGGCACTACTTCGCCGGCATGAGGTATGGAAATAAAGAAAGGTCTCATTTATTTGTCCTTATCCCTTAACCTTAATGATTACCTTTTGCATTGCAATCTTTTTTGCTGCTAAAATATTGTGATTATGAAGATTTATACCAAAACCGGTGATCTAGGAACAACCAGCCTCATCAGCGGAAAAAGGGTTTTAAAGTCCCACTCACGGCTCCATTCCTACGGAACTATCGACGAACTCAATTCGTATGTTGGCTTTTGTATTGCAACTTTAAACGGCAAGCCCAAAGCGGCTTTTAAAACTCAGGTTTTAAAAACGCTAACTGCATCTCAACATGATTTATTTTGCATTGGTAGCCGCCTCGCCTGTGATGATAGTAAAATTCTTTTGGGTTTACCTAAAATAAACGCGAAACAAATCCACTTATTTGAAGAACAAATGGATTTGTTTGAAATAGGCCTGAAGCCTCTTAAGAATTTTATCTTGCCAGGGGGGAATATCTCAGCAGCCTCCCTACATGTGGCGCGCACGGTCTGTCGGCGGGCTGAGCGCAGAGTTGCCGAACATTTATCTGAGTGCCCTCACCTTAAAGAGGACTTAATTTATCTCAACCGCCTAGGAGATTATCTATTTGTGGCAGCGCGCTTTATAAATGCAAAATCTAAGTCTAAAGAAACTCTTTGGGCCAAAACTTAATATGAAGTTTGAGTTGGCCACTGAAAATGACAGTCATGAACTCATCCGATTTTTTCAAAAACATCCCTTTCCGGGTCCCATCGAAGTGGCCATTGGTCGCGTGCATCCGTTTTTTGATTTTTATAAAATTAGCAGCAATGACTTTGATCCTTATATTTTGCGCGATGGTGAAAGAAACATTGTTGGACTTGTCACTCTAGTTTACCGCGAAGCTTGGCTTAACGGAAAATTAGAAAAAATCGGCTACATGACAGATTTACGCATTGACCCGCAACGCGAAGCCCTTCTCTCGTGGTCCAAGTCCTTTTTGGACATTATTGACGATTCCCAATCAAAGCGGCAATGTCGCTATCTTTTTACAGTGCTTTCTCAAGAACAAGGAAAGGCCTACAACACTTTTTTGCGTGCCCGCAGTCCGAAGAGAAAAATGCCCCGCTATTATCTTTTGAGAAAGTTTGATTACATTACACTTCACGGCCGCTTACCTTACTTATCACGTCCTTTGAGTACTTTGAGCATTTCATCGGCCTCAAAGTCAGACCTGACCGAACTGCTTAATTATTTAAATAAGAAACTGCGAGAAAGGCCACTGGGCTTCGCTCTAAGAGACGAAACTGCGCTGATGGAGCAACTGAGCCGGTTTAAAGGCTTAAGTCTTTCGGATTTTTTACTAGCACGAGATAACGACGGAAATATCGTAGGGTGTGTGGCGCCCTGGGATGCTTTGTCCGTGCAAAAATATAATGTTACAGAGTATCATGGCTACATTGCGGGCCTTAGGCAGTTCCTTAAGGTGGGTTCACTTTTCGGCATGGCTAAAAAATTACCCGAGCGAAATCAAGCGCTGCGCTTTAAATTCTTAAGTCATCTGCATTGCGATAATCCCGATATTTTTCAATCATTGCTATACTATGCCTATAAACAAACTCAAGGGACCGAGTTTTTAAGCTATATTAATTTTCATGAAGACTACGCTACTAATGTGCCCAAGCATTATTTATCGGGTGCATTACCATTCGGAGTTTACACATTATGGAATGAGGACGAACCACTGCCCAACTATCTTTTGCCCACATCACTACTACCGCCTCCTTTTTTAGAGGCCGCGTTGATTTAGTTTCGCGTTTTAAGAAGCGTGGATATTAAAGTCTACAGTCCTTAAAGTTTCGTCTATGTCAACAGAGGCCAAAACTTTAACATTTGGCCAGCGATCAGAAACCAACTTTTGCAAACTCTTGAGCTCTTCATTTTGAGGGCCAAAATAAATAATCCTGTTGACGCCATTTTCAAGCACTGCCTGTGTTAAAAACTGAAAAAACAAACCGTACTGACAACCCTCGGAATTTACCCAGCGCGCGTGAGAAGTAAATAATCCATAGCTTACTGGGTTAGTTTCTTTATGAGGGACGCGCGCAAAAATGTTTTTTCGTGCCAGCTGTCGACAAAAGGCCTCTAAAACTTTGGGGTGTTTTTTATCAGAAATCACATCGGACTTAACATAGTCCAAGAGGAGTTCCAAATTGTCGTTCATAAGCATTTGCTGAGGGGGAGCACAACTCGCGCTATATTTATCACAAATTCCCATTGAAATAATGCTAATAATAAAGCTTCGAAATTCTCGACTGAGCGTAAAAAATTTTTCATTGGTTACAACGAAGGACATTAAGTCCACGTCTTTTATTTTGGCCATCTCTAAAAGCTTTTGCGCTTCACGAATTCTGATGCTGACCTGCGGAATGCGACACAAATTAACCCTTACGACCTCAGATTCAAAACCTCGAAGACCAAAAACCCCCAACTCCATCACTCCCCCAATTTTTTCTAGGCCGCTTTAAAACTTTTTACAATTTAAAGACCAAAAAACGTTACTTATACTTGTCCAATAGCAAAACGTGTGCCGTCAGCAGACATCCTATTTTTGAGTTGAATGAGTTTGGTTAATTTAACAGAGTAAGTTTTGCAAAAGCCCTATGAAAGACTTGCGCCCACGAAAGAAACTGACAAATTACTTACTCTTAAGTTCAATGGCTATTTTGTCCATTTGAACTCCCGATGTGTCACCCATTAGTCCGTCAGGTTGGCTCCCGATGCGAATGCGCTGGAGCATAATCTGGGCGACAGCAGTTCCCGTGGTGCTCGTATGATTGTGAGCAATTTTGTGAGAGCTCGTGTCTCCCGGGGCCCTTTCCGAATAACCCACGCTAATGCCGCCTTCGATTTTTTCGAAGTCAAGAATCGTTATATCAAGATTTTTTTCTCCGGGCGTAACCTCAACCAAAATATCGCGACCTTGTTCAATTTTATCTCCGTGATGAGGATTTAATATTTTAACTTTTTTGGGTAAAGTGACATGCGCTAAATAGGCATTTTCTCCCGGACGTTTAAAACTTAAAATGTATTCTAATTTTTCTTCAATAACGACATCGGTTTCATACCAAATCCCACTTTTCGCTTCTTGTTTTTTTACCATCATATTGCCTTGACACCAAACTTGATCGCCGTTCGAAAGCTCTCCACTTAAGTTTGTTTTACTACCTTCCCAAAACTGGGCTCTGCATTTAACCGAATTATTGTTTCCAATCACAGAAAAATCGGCAACGAGATTAGAAGTATCTATTTTCTTCTCAACTTCGTCACCGCAGCCTAAGAAAAAAATAGCGCCAAAGAAAGCGCCAAAGATAAGAATGCTAAGTCGACAAATTCGCTTCTTGCTCATAAGAATTCCTCCCCGTCTTGACCTAAGTATAGGGCTTCTGCTGGCCTGATCGTCAATATCAAAATCGAGCTGGACGTTAGGCGAGGCTAACTTTTCTTTTTACTGATCTAACCCCTTTATTTCGCTAAACTTTTAGATAACGTTTGGATAAAAATTAATAAAAATGAATAGAATTCAGCCGATTCGAAAAGTCAAAATTTCTCCACCAAGATTTGAGTATAGCTATATCTATATCTTGATGATTTTCTTAGGCTACCTTTCTGCCGATCTCATCACGACTTACATTCGCGATAATTTTTTACCCTTATCGCCTACCCAAGTCCCCGTCGCCTCGCGACCCTACACATCTGAGCCAAAACCAATGTCAAACTATCAGGTGATTACCCGAAAAAATATTTTCAACTCCGATGGCGTAATAGCCAAAAAACTCACAAGTGATGGCGAACAACAGTCTCCAGAGGATTTACCAGCAGAACCTACCAAACTCCCGATTAGTCTCGTGGGCACAATCGTGCATGTCGATGGCTCTAAGTCAGTCGCTAGCATTGAACTCAAAGGCCGCGGTAAAATTGTCGCTTACGAAATTGAAGATGAGATTGAAAATATGGCAGTGTTAAAAAAAGTGGAGCGTCGAAAAATATTAATTAAAAACAAAAACACGAATCGCATGGAATTTGCTGAAATAAAAGAAGATGGGAAACTGAGCTTTGGTGTTAAATCACCCGTTGGGGCCAGTAAAGAAATCACCGTCGAAGGAAATCAGGTAAAAATTAATAAGAGCTTTTTGGATAAAACCCTCTTGCAAATCCCTGAGATTATGAATCAGGCAAGTGGAAACTTTCATCGTGATGCCCAGGGCCGTATTGATGGCTACCAGATTTTTGATATTGATCCCAACAGCGTACTTTCTCAAATGGGTCTTTTACCCAATGATATTATTAAAACTGTGAATGGCCAACCGGTAGATAATCCGGCAAAGGCAATGCAAATTTTTAATGATGTTAAAAGCAGTAACAACATACAGATCGGGATTAATCGAAACGGCAGGGATGAAGATCACTCCGTTGTGATTACTCAATAGCCAAGGAAGGTTTATATGAAATTTATTTCGTCAATAATTGTTACGCTCATAGTAGTGCCGATAGCACTCGCGCAAAAACCGGCGCCTTCCCAAGTTAAATCATTTGGGCGTAAACTTGCCCAGCAGGAACCATCAAATAGGCCACCGACAGAAAAATCGACAGAAAAAAATTCAGATAAGCCAGATATTGCGCTCGCGGAACCAGAAGATATCAATAACGAAAACTTTCCGGACCTCATAGATAGCTTTGATTACCCCAATGCTGAAATTACAGATGTTGTAAAGGCCATCAGTGAACTGACCAAAAAGAACTTCATTATAGATCAAAACGTCAGAGGTAAAATTTCTATTATCGCGCCGACACAGATCACTGTCGCTGAGGCCTATAAAGCCTTTTTAACGGCACTTTCCGTCAACGGGTACACTGTTGTTCCCTCAGGAAAATTTTTAAAAATCACGCTGGCTCGTAACGCCACCAAAGACAGCATAGAAACTTACTCTGGCAGTTATTCACCAGATTCCGACATTATGATTACGCGAATTGTTCAGCTTAAATACATAAGCGCCGATGAAGTTGTAAATAAAGTTTTACGCTCACTTGCCACTAAAGATGGAATCATGTTTGCCTACGCCGCGACAAATTCTATCATCATCTCTGACTTTGGCTCTAACATCGAGCGACTCGTCAAAATTATTGGTAAGTTAGATGTGCCTGGCTTTGAAGAACGCATGGAAGTCATTCGTATTCGCTATGCTAAAGCTAAAATTATATCTGACCTTATTGATCAAATTTTAGATAAAGAGGGAAAAAGAAAGCAAGGCGGACGTGCTGGCACCACGTTTTCTTCGAGTGTGCCCCGCTTTGGCGAGGCCAAAGCCGACAGCAGCGAAAACTTTCGTGTGATTTCTGATGATCGGACAAACTCTTTGATCGTTCTTGGCAACGATACCGGAATTGCCCGAATCAGAAAACTTGTGCAACGCCTAGATTACCGACTTAAACCCGAGGACGCCGGCGGTGTTTACGTGTATTATGTAAAATACGGCGACGCCGAGGGTATCGCCAACACGCTCAGCGGAATAGCTTCAAAATCTAAATCAGGGGCAGGAGGAACACCAGGCGCCGGTAGTCCGATTTCGCCTTTTAATCCTGTGCCGTTGAATGAGGGGCTTTTTGGTGGGGATGTAAAAATCACGGCCGAAAAATCTACTAATAGTTTAATTGTGACAGCCGGTAAACCCGATTATGAAATTGTAAAATCTCTGTTAAGAAAAATTGATATTGCTAAAGACCAGGTTTACGTCGAAGCGATTATTATGGAAATGCAGGCGGATAAGGTTAATACCTATTCTGCCAACGTCGTTAAATTCTTAAATCCCGATGACGGTGGTAAATCCCGCGTGGGCTATGTGACTGGAGATTTTGGAGCCTTATTGAATCCAACCTCCAAGGGCACCATACTTGGTTTTGGCAACGGAGAGACTATTGATATTTCCGTAGGTGGGGTCGCCACAAAAGTTAAAAGCTTGATTGGTCTGATTTCCTTTTTAAAAACCACGACTGATGCCAACATCCTTTCTACTCCGCAAATTATGGCCCTTAATAATGAGAAAGCCATGATCGAAGTCGGTTCTGATGTCCCTACCGGCAAAGCTAGCCAAGTTGGCACTGGCGGGGTTACCAACAATAGTACTGAGCGAACTAAAGCGACCATCAAACTACAAATAGAACCCTTTATCGCTCCCAACAGCAGTAAGATCCGCATGAAGGTTAACCAGTCTATCAAAGGCATCAGCCAAGTTCCAGTAGCTGCGGCCGAACTAGCAGCGTCTGCTGTCTCAATTGACGAACGGACGATTGAAACCATGATTGTTGTTCCTGATGGGAATACCGCTGTACTCGGTGGTCTTATGAAAAACGACGAATCAATTACAGTTGATAAAGTGCCCGTTCTTGGAGACATTCCAGTTTTGGGTTGGCTCTTTAAATCGATAAGGAAGATTGTCAGAAAAACAAACTTGGTTGTCTTTTTGACCCCAAAAATAATGCGAGCCGAAGAAGACAGCCAAGAATTGTTCAATCGAAAAATTAGACAACGCTCTGAGTTCGTCAGAGAGCAACAAGGCGGGCGCGACACCTTTGGCAAAGAGTTTGAAGATGCTCTGAATTTTGGTAAAGATAGACGAGCGACAATAAAAGCGACACCCAAAGAGCAGGACGAAATTATTGATGAAACACTTAATGGAGAAGAAGTCGTACAATAACTATGGCACAAACAGACCTTGAAGTTTTATTAAGCAAGACCACCAGCCTCACTCCCGAGCAGGTGCAGACTATTTTCTCAATGCCTTCTCAATTTGAAACTAATTTTGGTGAAGAGTTGAGAAAAAAAGAAATAAAAACTGCTGAGTCATTGCTTCAAGAAATTTGCCTTAAACTCGAACTTCCTTTTTTAAAAGAAATTCCGGTCAATGACATTCCCGTCGATCTTGTGCGGGACATTCCCTTGGGATACGCCAAAGCTACTGAGGTTTTACCCTTTAAATTGGAATCTGACCAGGTTAAGATTTTGGTTTCTAATCCGCTAAATATGAAGGCGCTCGACGACATGAAGCTCATTTTTGAAAAAAAGATTTCACCGATAGTGGTGACATCGCTCAAGATTAAGGACGCGATTAATAAAGTTTATGAAAAAAGCACAGCGGCACTTGAAGGATTGGATGACATCGAAGAAGAAGACTACGACCTCGATGAACCCATCATCGATCTCTTGGATGCTGGCGATGACGATGCGCCCGTTATAAAACTTGTCAATACACTTTTGTTTCGAGCTGTTAAAGAAAAAGCCTCTGATATTCACATTGAGCCCTACGAAAAAGACATGGCTGTACGTTTTCGCATTGACGGTATTCTGTATGATGTCTTTAAACCGCCGAAGCGCCTGCAAAATGCCATTACTTCTCGTATCAAAGTTATGGCCAATCTCAACATCGCAGAAAAACGCCTTCCTCAAGACGGTCGCATTCCGCTCAAACTTGCTGGCAAAGACATTGACGTTCGTTTGTCCACGGTGCCCACCGCGTTCGGCGAACGAGTGGTGATGCGTCTACAAGATAGATCTAACGTCGTCTTAGAGCTCGAGCAATTGGGATTTTCGGACAAGAGCCTCGTAGAGATAACTGACATTCTTAGTAAAACCTACGGTATTATGCTTGTGACTGGTCCTACAGGCAGTGGTAAATCGACAACATTGTATGCCTGTCTGACACGAATTAACAGTGTCGATCGCAATATTATTACAGTTGAAGATCCGGTGGAGCAACGCGTGCACGGCATTGGACAAATTCAAGTAAATGCAAAGATCGGTCTTACTTTTGCCAATGGGCTTCGATCTATTCTCAGGCAAGATCCTGATATCATAATGATCGGTGAGATTCGCGACCTTGAAACTGCCGAAATTGCAATTAATGCCTCGCTGACAGGCCACTTGGTTCTATCGACTCTACACACTAACGATTCAGCGGGAGCGTTTCCACGCTTACTTGATATCGGCTGCGAACCTTTCTTAATTGCCACCTCATTAATCGGTGTGGCAGCTCAGCGACTCGTGCGCTTACTTTGTCCTCATTGTAAAGTACCCCACAAAATGTCTGAGGTTGAGATTCGCAGTCTTGAGTTAAGTCCCGAGCAGGTGGCACGTGCAAACGTATTTAAAACTGGCGGCTGCAATCAGTGTAATCAAAAAGGATATCTGGGGCGCACACTGATTCAAGAATTGTTATTGATTAATGATGAAATCCGTTCCCTCATAATGCAGAGATCCGACAGTGCGCAGATAAAAAAGGTGGCCATCAGATGTGGAATGGTTCCCTT
>Ga0163149_10006711_pt1 | contig 11755 bp, 15 predicted proteins | sample OliLakLV19MP5G1_FD_148604 | JGI IMG/M metagenome (GOLD analysis project Ga0163149, IMG submission 148604) | Freshwater microbial mat bacterial communities from Lake Vanda, McMurdo Dry Valleys, Antarctica - Oligotrophic Lake LV.19.MP5.G1 | ecosystem: Environmental > Aquatic > Freshwater > Lake >...
ATATAAATTTGGTTCGCCCACCGGCTGGAACCGAGTGGGCGAAAAATCCACCGACCGAGGTTGCGATGAGCGAACAGAACCATTTTGCCACGAGCGAGGAAACCTGCAACTACGTGGCGAGCGCGAGCGATACCGCGCTGCTGGCATTTTCTACCGGGAAGGACGCGATTGGCGCGTATATCCAGATGCGGAGGCACTTCCGGCGCATTGTGCCGTACTACATGTACCTAGTGCCGGATCTGGAATTTATCGAGGAGTCGCTGGAATATTACGAAAAATGGATGGGGCAGAAGATCATCCGCATTCCGCATCCGAGTCTCTACCGCTGGATCAACTCCGGCGTGTTTCAGCCGCCGGAGAGGGGCGCGGTGATAAAAAAACTGGACCTGCCGAACCCAGACTACAGCGATATGCAGCAGGCCATCCGCGACGACCTCGGATTAGGCGACAAGTGCTATGTCGCGACCGGAGTTCGGGCCGCTGATTCGCCGATGCGGCGTGTGGCGTTGACCAGATTTGGCTCCGTCAACCACGGGAAGAAGCAGTTTTGGCCAGTTTGGGATTGGAATAAAGAGCGGTTGATTTCGGAAATCGAATCCGATGGCGTGAGACTACCGGTTGATTATTTGATGTTCGGCCGGAGCTTTGACGGGATCGACTATCGCTTCCTGGAGCCTTTAAGCCGTCATCGGCCGGCTGATTACAGTCGGATACTGGAGTGGTTCCCACTGGCCGGGCTAGAGATCAAGCGGAGGCAGTATGCTTGAGCGTGTCGATCTGGAAGTTGGAGCGCTTGAGCGCGTAGAGCTGGGCGTTGATACGTCACCGCTTGCGGCAATCAAATATACCGGCGAGGTAGAGAAAGACTGCGCGGCGGAATTCCGGGTAGCCAAAACCGCATTCCAAGAGCGCGCTGTAACTGATGCGGCCAGGCGGTTAAAGGCGACTGATTCTGAGTATTGGGTCTGCTTGTGCTTCCAGACTCGGGCGCAAGTCGAAGAATTTCTTAGCAATTCCGGGCATCCCGCGCCGGAAGAAAAGTATGTAGATGGCGTGGCATTTGCCGAGCGACTTGGCGTTACGGTAACGCCAGACGTGACGCCGTATGGCCAAACGAAGATTGATAAGAAATGGGCTGGATTAGCCAGAAAGGAATAGAGTATGAGAAATCGAACAACTGACGGTCGCGGAGGTCTCTTCGCTGCCGCTCGCGCTCGCGGTGGGGGCGGATCTTCCAGCGGGTCCTAACGAGATGGGACTGAGAGGACCAATACCGACGAAAGGGATTGTGGGGGCGGAAATGGCTGAAGACATGCCGCCCCCACCGCACTTGAGCCGTGAGGAAAAGAAATACTGGCAAGGCATTGTAGGCGCGCTGAATCGCCCTGGTGGCAGCCTCTCGCGAGCCGACGAGGGCTTAATTGAGAAGCTGGTATCCCTGGAAGCACAATGGGCTGAGAACAAAGCGGAGTTGGCAAAATCCGGCCAGCTTTACAAAGACCCATCGGGGCGAGTCGTGAAAAGCCCACGGCTGGGGATTATGCAGGAACTATCAGATCAGATTATCGGCATATACCGAGAGATGGGCATGAGCCCTGTGTCCAGGAAAAGGTTTGCGCTAAACCTCCCAGTGAAGCCTTCTCCGTCCAAACTGGCGCTGATGGTGGCAAAGAATGGAACGACAGACACGACCTAATGGGGACTGGTACGACGCGGCGCGGGTTAAGCGGGCGTGCGAGTTCGCCGAGTGCCTGACAATTACAAAGTGCACGAAGAGCAATGGGCCAGAGCTGGTTGAACTTCTCCCGCATACCCGGCAATTGATCGAGGGTATTCACGGATGGCGAAGAGCGGACGGGCGGCGCCGGACTCGCAAGGTTTTTTCTTCAATGGGCCGCAAGCAGGCGAAGACTCAGACGGCGGCGATCCTTGTCGCCATCGAGTTCTTCATGAGCGACGAAGCGGAGCAGGAAATCTACTTCAGCGCTAAAGAGCGCAAGCAAGCGAGCATTTGCTTTCAGGCTGTTGCCGGAATGATCAAGGCGGCGCCAGAGCTTTTGGAAATGGTTCGGATCACCGAGTCGGATAAACTGATTCGCCATCTTGGGACAGGCTCGATGATGACGGCGCTAAGCTCTGATGGAGCGGGTAAGCACGGTTATAACCCGTCGATGGTGGTGTACGACGAGTTGCACGCCTGGGGTGCTCCCGAGCAGGAATTGTACGATGCGCTTTCGACTGGATCGAAGTCACGCAAAGAGCCTTTGTGGATTACCATAACGACTGCTGGCAGCGACAAAGAAACAATTTGCGGGCAGGAATACGATTACGCGAAGCGGGTGCTGAGCGGGGATATCAAAGACCCTTCCTACCTTGCTCTCATTTACGAGGTAGCGAAAGACGCGGACTGGACAGACCGAACGCTGTGGCCCAACGCGCTGCCATTGTTGAAAACCGGGCACCACTCGATTGATGATTACGAAGAAGAGTTCCAGCAAGCACTTGCAAGACCGGCAGAGCAAAATAAATTCCGCCGCCTGTATCTGAATCAGTGGACCTCGAGCGTTACGCAGTGGATCACGATGATGGCATGGGACGCTTGCGGCGACACGGAAATAACTGAAGCCGAATTCGCGCACCTGGACTGCTGGGGCGGGCTTGACCTGGGATCGACAGGAGACTTCACAGCGCTGTATTTGTGCTGGCCAATGCCTGATGGCCGCGTTGTAGTCCGATCATGGGCCTATGTCCCGCTGGACACGCTAGACGATCGCCAGAAGCGCGACGGCAAGCCGTACCGATACTGGGTAGAGCGTGGCTGGCTGCGGACCACGGCAGGGCAAACAACAGATCAGGATGAAGTATTCGCGCATATAGAAGAGTTGAACGACAGGTACCGAATACAGGGCATTGCGTGCGACCGCTGGCGGATCAAGTACATTGAGAAGCGCATGGAACAGGCCGGTATTGAAGCCTTCGACTGGGGCCAGGGATATCAAAGCATGGCTCCGGCGATCAATTTATTCGAATCGCTCGTATTCAACAGGCAAATTTCGCACGACAAAAACGAGTGCCTACGCTGGAATATGGACTGCTGCCAAGTCATGAGCGACCCGGCTGGAAACAAAAAATTAGTGAAACCCCAAACCAGTATCAATTCGCGACACATCGATATGGCAGTGGCCGGTGTGATGGCCATCGGGGCCGCGACGATTAACATCGGCGAGGTCGACCCGTACAGCAACGGCGCGCGGCTGGTGGCGCTGTAATGGGGATGTTCGGCGCTATCGCGCGCAAGGCTCAAGAGTTCGCGACGTGGTCCACGCGCAACCCGGCGCCGTATCTCGACCACGGCTACCTGCGTATGTACGAGCTATTGGGAGGCGGGCAAGGAACTTCGGCCGGCATAGCAGTTAACGTCAAGCTGGCGATGACTTGCTCGGCGGTCAATATCTGTACGCGCGTCATCACAGAGTCGCTCGCCAGCCTACCGCTGGGCCTGTATTCAAAGCAGGGAATGAGCACCATAGCGGAACAAAAATCACCGCTGAGTGACGTGCTTTCGAAGCGCCCTAACCCGTACAAAACCAGTAAGCGTTTCCGGCAAACATTTTTTCATCACGCGATCAATTACGGTGCCGGTTACGCGCGCATCATCCGCCGCGGGAACAACCCCGAGGGCGAGACCATTGGGCTTGTCGGGCTGCATCCGTCACAAGTACAAATGCAGATCGAAGATAGCGGGGAGCCGCTTTTTTTAGTCCGCAATGCGCAAGGGAAACAGGAGAAGGTGAAGGATTCCTTCATGCTCCACCTGCTGAACTTTTCCGACGACGGCGATACCGGCGTAGGTGCAATTGAAATGGGTCGCGAGGATATCGCTCTGGGGCTGGCTATCCAGCGGTACGGTAGCGCGTTCTTCGCCCGCGGCGGCGTTCCGGCCGGCATGATCGTGAAGGAAGTTCCGTTCCGATCACAGGAGGACCGGGAACGATTCAAGGGCGATTGGTCGAAGGAATACGAGGGTTTCGACGGTTTTTTCAAAAAAATGCTGGTTGAGGGTGGATCGTGGAAGTTTGAAAAGTTTGGTATTTCCCCAAGCGAATCCCAAATGATAGAGGCGCAAGCAGCCATCCTTGTATCAATCGCGCGCTACTACAACCTCACACCCCACCTGGCTGGCGACCTTTCGCGGGCTCACTTCTCCAACGTCGAGGAGCTTTGGATTCAGTTTTTGAAAATCACACTCAATCCGTGGCTGGTGGGGTTCGAGCAGGAAATTTGGCGGTCACTCCTAACCCCTCGGCAGCGAGAGCTTGGGTGGTATGCCCGGCACAATGTCAACGCCTTTCAGCGTGGCGATTTCCTGTCGCGCATGAGCGGGTACGCCACAATGCTACAAAACGGCGTGATATCCGTTAACGATGCGCGGGCGCTGGAGGAAATGGACCCCGTAGCCAGCGGTAGTGAGCATCTCGTGCAGTTGAATATGCAAAACGTCAAGGACGTTCGGGCCAATTCGGCTGCGAAGGTATCCAAAAACACATCGGCATCAGTGCTAACAGGCGGGACAAAATGAACCACTTTTTCATGGAATTAAAGGAAGTCGGCGAAGCGGGGACGTTTCGCGGCATCGCCAGCGTTTACGACGTTGAAGACTTGGGCGGGGACGTGATAAATAAGGGCGCGTTCACGAAAACGCTTGCGGAAAACGAACATTTCCCGATTCTTTGGCAACACGACGCTAAGCAGGTTATCGGCATCGGCTCGTTGAAGGAATGGGGTCAAAATGTCAGCATCAACGGGCGGCTGGACATGCTGGACCCGATGGGCCAATATGCGCACCGAAAAATGAAAGGCGATAAGGAAAACAACCTGCCGCCAATGATTAAGGGGCTTTCCATCGGCTATTCCGTGCCAGATGGGAAATCTAACCGTGACAACAAAACCGGCATTCGGCATATTACTGAGGTGAAGCTCTGGGAAGTCTCAGTAGTCACTTTTCCGATGAACACGCTCGCGCAAATCACCGGCGTAAAAGATCACGACGACCTACTAACGCGACTATCGCGCGCGGAAGAAGAAATTACGGCACTCAAGGCAAAACTACTTGAGCCGCCAAACGTAAAAAGCGATGAGCCGGGAAACCACTCGTTCGCACTGTATTTGATCGAGAGCCTTCGCCTCGGTCTCGCCAACTAACCGCGCGGCTACCCGCGCATAACCACTGTCGTGATGACAGAGGAGCACATTATGGATGTACTTGAAAAAGCCCTGCTAGACTTGCAGGCCGAGCAAAAGGCGAGTTTCGCCCGACTCGAAACCAAGGCCGATGAGCAGTTTACCAAATCCGGAACTGTTACCAGCGAACTTAAAGAGGAATTCGATCGGCTGGTCAAGCGATACGATGACTTGGAAGTTCGAGTAGCCTCCGCGCGCGCGAAGGCCGAATCGAAATCGGTGTTCGATTTCCTGAAGGAAGACGAGCCGCTTCAGCGATTCATGAAAGACCGCTCTGGCACTTGCCGAGTGACCCTGAATGAAATGCACGCAGCCGAACTGTTTGCGCACAAAACGACCGTTACGACCGGAACCGGAACCGGCTACGCGGCCGCAGGAGTCCTGGAGATCGACCGCGATCCGGGCGTAGTGTTTGAGGCTCGGCGAATGCCCAAGATGCGCAACGTCATTCCGGCCCGGGCTACCGCATTCGGGAAAGTGTACTGGGTCAAAGTAAATGCGCCGATGACCAAGGCGTCGCCAGTGGCCGAAGGCTTACTGAAGCCTGAGAACCAGATGACGTTCACGACCGTTGGGGAAACATTGCGCGTCATCGCAACGTTCATTACGGCCAGTCGCCAAGTGCTTGAAGACTGGGGCGAGCTGATGGGGATTCTACAAACATCCCTCCGCTACGAAGTCGATAAGGAAGACGACCGGCAGATTCTTAACGGTGACAACACCGGCGAGAATTACGACGGGCTTGTCACCCAGGCGACGGCCTACAGCGCAGCTTTAACGGGATCTGCCGCGTTCAACCGGGCCGATCAAATCGGGCGAGCAATTCAGCAAATTGCTTCTGCGGACGAAACAGAACCAGGATTCGTCGTGATGAATCCAGCCGATTGGTGGAATGTCCGGCTCACCAAGGATTCTAACGGAAACTACATTTTCGGATCGCCATCTCAGCGTGGCGCGCCGGGGCTGTTTGACCTGACGCCGGTCGTTACCACGGCCATCGCGTCCGGCAAATTCCTCGTTGGCTCCTCGCAGGCTGCTGCGGCTGAAATCCGCGACGGCTTTGGTACTGAGGTAGAGATCAGCACTCAGCACGAATCAAACTTCACCAAGAACTTGATTACTATCCGTGCGGAACGGCGATCCTTGCTCACTGTCAAACGTCCTGGAGCTTTCATTTACGGCACGTTCGCCACTTCGCCGGCCTAATCGCCAGCGGAAAGCAGTACCGAGGGGCGGGACTTCCGCCCCTTCAATTTATGCGCATCGTATTCCACAGAGACCTCTTCAATCCGGCTGTTTACGGGCAAGCCTTCGATGGCGACGTAAAGGACATTCCGGACGATATCGCGGCATCACTCATTAGGCGCAATTTGGCAAGTGAATGGTACGCGACACCCCCTATCGAGTCGGTGGGTGCTCCCGCATCCGGCCGTGGCTCCATTTCCTGCATTATGCCAACCCGCAACCGTAGGAAATGGGTGCCGCGGGCAATCGAGTGTTTTCTATCACAGACATACGCGGATCGGGAATTGATCGTGCTCGACAATGGCGAATCAGTCGCCGATCTCATCCCGCGCGACATCAGAATTCGATACATGAGGGTGAATGGGAATCACAAAACAGGCCAGCTCAGAAACTTCTGCTGCCAACTCAGCCAAGCCGAATTTATCGCTCACTGGGACGACGACGACTGGAGCCATCCCGAACGATTGGCGGAGCAAATTGAGGCGATTGGCGACAAAGCAGTTACGGGTTACCGCACCATCTTTTTCGCGGGAGATACGGGCGTTTTTAAGTACTCCGGAGAACAAAACTACGCCGTCGGAACCAGCCTCTTCTATCGCCGATCCTGGTGGGCAGATCACCGCTTCCCGGCGGAAATGACCGGCGAGGATGCAGCGTTTGTCACCCGGGCGCAAGGCAACATCGTCGTCACAGACGGGCTTGCGCGAATTGTCGCGAGTATTCACGATTCGCACACATCGCCGCGGAGTATCACGGGTCCGGCGTGGTCGAAAGCGACCATAGATGATTTACCGAAGGAGTACAGAGCATGAGCGTCTGGTATTGCACCCCCAGCGTCTGGTATTGCATCCCGTCCGCGCGACCGGCAGCCGAGGCGCAGGCGTGCGTTGATGCATGGCGCGCGATGGGTTATTCCGTCGCTGTGTGGCGTGACATCGGAGCCGATTTGCTCGACTGCGATTATTCTCGCTACGGCGAGTATCCGGGCTACGCGCGAGCCGTGAACGCGCTCGCAGAGGATGTGCTTGCGATAGACACGGCTTGCAAGTGGATCGTTACCGGCGGGGATGACGTATTCCCGGATCAAACGTTGCGGGCGGAAGAGATTGCAGTGGAGTTGATGGCAAACTTCGGCGGCTTCGGTGGATCTTACGGCGTAATGCAGCCTACTGGCGACCGATTCGCCGATGGCAGTATCGACCGAATAGCCGGAAGCCCCTGGATGGGCCGCGAATGGTGCCAGCGCGCCCACGGTGGTCGCGGGCCGATGCACGCGGACTTCACGCACATGTACGTAGATGAGGCGCTACAGGGGGCGGCTGTCGCTCAAGGCGTATTTTGGCAAAGACCGGATTTGACCCAACTGCACCGGCATTTTATGCGGGAAAGCGACGATATCAATTCACCGGCCGTCAGCAAGCCGATTCCGCCGCATCTCATGAAGGCGAATTCTGCTTCCCACTGGAACGAATCGAAATCCATTTTTGAGCGCATTAAGCGCGGCGGGTTTGCGGAGTGTTTGCCCGTATGACGGTGCAAACAGCAGCTAGGCTTGCGCTGGTCGATGACTACGCATTCCAGCAAGTGCCACTAGGGATTGTGACATGCCTTGGTGGTGACGCCAAAGAAGTAGTGATAAAAGGCATGGAGGCTGAGGGATTACTGCTAAGGCGGAACCCAGACATCAGCTACGGCGTCCGGTTTTATGAAGTGACATCTGCCGGGTGGGAATGGGTATCCGCGCGGAGGAATTTGTGAGTTTTGATAACGTTCTATGGCGACCGATGCACTACTCGATAGGTGTCGAGATTGGCTCAGACTTCGCAGACGCGGAGCCTGGCAGTCCGATGAACTGGCAGCACAACAACGTCGGATTTTGGAGTCGCGAGGAGGCACGGCTACTTCGTGACATCGCAGCGCAATTCCGGGGGCATTGGATCGAGATCGGGTCTCATACCGGCTGGACTGCGGCGCAAATCGTCGCAGGAGGCGCAACCGTTACGACGATAGATCCAATGTTTGCTTCGCTTCCATTTTTCCAGCAATTCGCAAGAAATATGAGCGAGGAAATGCGAGCAGGTAAGGTGATCCCCTGGCCTGGGCGGTCGGACTGGTATTTCGAACATTGGGCAGATCAGCGATTTATCGGTGGGCTAATCGACGGCGATCACGATCAACCGCACCCGCTCCGCGATGCGGTCAACTGCTACCGGCAACTCGAAGAGCGCGGAGTGATCGTCCTTCACGATTTTCGCGGGCCTGGACCGTGGGCCGCTGGCGAGTATCTCGTGAAACAGGGGATGGAGTACAAAATCTACGGCTCCGTTCACATGGTCGCCGTCTTCTGGCAAGGGGAGTTCACACCGCCGCCGGAAATAGTCGAGGGAAATACGAATTGGGCAATGAATTACGGTCTGCCGGAGTGGGTGAAGTGAAAAAACTTTTGATCACATTTGGCGGATCGGCATACGATCCCGTCACTGCAAAAACTGTCGAAAGCGCGCCGCGATTAGGCGCTGACGAAGTGCTGGTCTATGACGACCGCTGGCTCACTGAGCAGCCGCTATTCGCCGACCCCAGATTCCAATATTTGTTCACTCACAAAGGTGTCGGCAACCCGCAAGGGCGCCGCGGCTTCGGGTGGATGTCGTGGAAGCCCACAATTATCATGGACGCGCTGAGCCGTTCAAGTGATGGCGACATCGTGCTTTTCGTCGATGCCGATACATCCCCGGTCGCCGACTTCAGCGCACTGTATCGCCAGTGTGCAGCTGACGGCGGCATCATGGCGTTCATGGCCACGGCTACAACCGGGCCATTGCGTAACGGCGACTGGAACAAGCGCGACTGCATGATTACTATGGACGTGGATGAGCCGAAATACCTGGACGCCGGGGCCGCTGTAGCGCGCTTCATGTTGCTACAAAAGGGTGCTCCAGGAGTGACTGAATTCCTAGAAAAATGGCACTATTTCGCGTTAAACGAATCGTGTCAGACGTTCGAGCCTTCAGTGCTTGCGCCGGAGCATCCGGGCTTTCGCGAGCATCGCTGCGAGCAAAGCGTCTTCACGAATTTGGTGCATCTGGCCGGGCTAAAACTTTATCGTGAGGCCTGCGAATTTGGCAAGGATTGCCCACAAGATTGGGATCTGTATCCACAGCTATTTTCCCAAGTCTATGCAGGCGGGGAAAAAAACCTGAACGGCAGCCGGTTCCGAAATGTATAGCGAAAACCTGATTCCCCAGCGATGAATTTAACCGCAATCATGCCAGCCCGTAACGAGGCGTGGGTGCTAGGCCTCAGCGCTCGCGCGGCGCTCACGTGGTGCGATTCCATCGTCATTCTTGACCACGCGAGCGAAGACGAAACAATCGCTATCGTCTGCGCTTTAATGGACGACTTCCCCGAGCGCGTACACTTTATAAGCGAGCCAAGTCCGGTCTGGAACGAGATGAATCACAGGCAAAGGCTCCTCGACTTCGCGCGAGAAATCGGAGCTACTCATATCGCCCCCGTGGATGCTGACGAAGTGCTCGCAGGCGACATGCTGGCAGACATTCGGGGCCACATCGAGGCGCTACGACCGGGTCAGATGTTATCCTGCAAAATGCGGAATCTCCACCGCTCCATTGATCGCTATCGATCAGATAACAGCCCGTTTGGCTCGATGGCTGGGACAATGCTTGCCTTCGCCGATTCGACTGGCTTAAGCTGGGCTCCGCGGAACGGGTACCAGCATCACCAGCGAAGCCCGCGCGGGTCGTATCAAGGGCCTTGCATTGAGGGAGGCGGGATCATGCATCTACAGTTTGCAAGCTGGGACCGTCTGACGGCTAAGCAAAGCTGGTATCAATGCATGGAGCGCGTCAAGTACCCAACGAAACCAAGGCATGAACTTGCACGGGCCTACGGCTTGTCGATGGATGAAACCGGGCTGGAAACGTCCGAGGTCCCGGCGGCGTGGTGGCATCCTTACGAAGCCCACATGCAATACCTCGATGTCAGCGTGGAGCCGTGGCACAAGGCGGAAATAACCCGCATGTTTGCCGAGCACGGCGCGGAGTATTTCAGCGGATTGAACTTGATCGGGATCACATAAATGGCACGCCTAAAACTCACTGTAACCTCGCCGCCGCAGACATTCACTGAGCCGATTTTCGCCAGCGATGTTCTAGAATATTTGGAAATTCCAGCCGCAGACACAACGCGGGCGAGCCTTATTGCGCGACTCATCACGGCTGCGCGGACAGTTGCTGAACTGCGTCAAGGCCGCGACCTTGTGTCTAAGCAGTGGGACTTGACGACCGAATCCTTCCCTTCATTTATTCAGTTGCGCGAGGGAGCCTCATCCGTAGATTTGATCCGCTATCGTGATTCAACCGGGGCATATGTATCGCTCGTTGATGGTACTGGATACATATTTGATGCCATGGACGGTGTTATCACGCCGATTTATGGCGGATCATGGCCGTCTTTCACGGCATGGCCAAATTCCCCGATCCTGATTCGATACACGGTAACCGCGGCGGCTGTTGAGGCCGACGTCATACAGGGAATGAACTTTCTGATTACGCAATGGTATTTCAACCGCGTGCCAGCGGAAATCGCTGGCTCAAAAGTAGCTGAATACCCGTTCGCTCTGGCACTCCTTGATCATGGCAAAGTGGAGAGCGTCTAGTGTTCGGCGTCCAGCGCTCCGACCGCAATCCGGGCCGCTTTAACTGCGCGCTGACGCTGGAGCCATCTTCGGAAGCGCAAAGCACGGCGGGCGACCATCAACCCGGCTGGGATACCGCGCAACCAATTGCTGTCCACGGGCGCTGGATGCCGACCAAATCAATAATTGGCCAGCAAGGCATGGCGCAAACGAAATTTGACGAGTCTGAGGGGCGATGGGAGATCCCTTGGGTTCCGGAATTAACATCTGAGTACCGGGTTGCATTTGGAGTTCGTCTCTATCGCATCATAGGTATCGAAAACCTGGGCGAACGCAACCGCGAACTACATCTTTATTGCGTCGAGGATGAGGGGGCAAAGGGCGTATGAGAATCCAATCTGCCATCGTCGCGTACCTACAGCAGGCAGCCACGGCAACCTATGCGCTTGTGGCTTCCCGCACGTCCTGGGCGATCCCCGAGACTAACCCGGTGCTTCCGTTCGTCCGCGTCCGTAAGTCCGCGCACAGGCCGCTGGCGAAGGCCATGGCGACACAGACGCGATACCCAGCTGAGGCAACTATTGAGATCGTTGCATATGCCAAGTCACAGGA
>Ga0163149_10006712_pt1 | contig 11754 bp, 9 predicted proteins | sample OliLakLV19MP5G1_FD_148604 | JGI IMG/M metagenome (GOLD analysis project Ga0163149, IMG submission 148604) | Freshwater microbial mat bacterial communities from Lake Vanda, McMurdo Dry Valleys, Antarctica - Oligotrophic Lake LV.19.MP5.G1 | ecosystem: Environmental > Aquatic > Freshwater > Lake >...
AAAAACTAATCTTACATGGCTCGACACAGTTATTCGAGCAATTTACCGTAAACCTTGCAGTTGGAGGATTTGGGTTATTACCTTTTTTAACAATAATAGTTTGTTGGAACTCACTTTCTTGACCGTCTGGATTTACCACTCTGAGCTTCATAATATATTCACCTGCCCAAAGTTCTTTTGTCCACTGAACATTTTCGTTAAATTTTTCGTTATTCCAATAATATTTAGTATCAGGATGTACGTTTATAGAAGTGCTGCTAAAACTTACCTTGTTGCAAGGTTCAACACACCCATTAGAGCAATTGACCGTAAAACTTGCGGTTGGAGGTGCTTGATACGCTGCCTCCAATCTAGCTTGATATTCTGGCATATTTGGGCTATTTGTTATTTTCAAATACTGTACTGATTCTTTATAAGTTGCTCCCCATTTTCTTAGAAGTGTTATTGTTATGCTATCTGCTTCTAATTCTTGCCTGTAAGCATTCGCCTTTCCGTTGTGTTCTTTTTGTAAATGCACAATAGCGTGTAATAAAGCACCTTTTGTTTGCCAATTTGGGTTGTCTAAATTTACTAGTGATGTATCTTCGGGGTAAAAAATATAACGATAATCATTTATATTATCATAGTATGCAACAAAAGAATTTACCTTGTTGCATGGTATTAAAGCATCAAAACCTGGCAATAAGCCTGTTTTGAAGGCATTATAAATTTTCTTCGCTTTTGTCGTGGCAGTGTAATTGCCCTTTGCCTTTGATGTTAAACACAGTTTAACATCAATGCTTGAACATTTGCATTGAAATGTGCTCTGAGTTCTGCCTTTGTTTACAACAAAAAAGCACATCATCGCACAAAGTATTGAATATTTATTTAATTTCATTGCGTTGATTCATTTAATTCCCTTTTTTAGAATCTAAAAAGCCATCTCCATATTCATCAAAATAATCATAATCAAAATCAGTGCACCCTTTCTCAGGGTCTTTATTGATTTTATATATCTTATTTTTTTCAAATCTTACAAACATCCCTTTTATGCCATTAATGGTGATTTGGTATCCCTTTTTCCGTCGTTCAATCTTATAGGATGAATGTTTTTTTAATACATCTTCTAAAAGAGAATCCATACTAAACTTAGGTTCAATTTTATCAGGTGCTGGATTGGGTTTGACTCGTTGGAGCGTATCTTCTATTGTACCATGTTCAACAAATTTAACAGCTAGTTCTATTTCTTCATGTTTAATAGGGATATTCTTTAAAACCTCTTCAAAGTCTGTTGTAATTTCCACATCACTAATGTCTAAATCCTTAACCCAGTTTCCGCTACCATCTGAAGGTTGTTGTTCGGGAATAAATATAAGGGTCAATTTCCCAAGAGATTTATCAAAATAAAAGTCTGAAAATTCCTCACTAGTAGAAAGAAAGTTTGAAAAATTATTTTTATATGACTCATTTGAAGGTGGTTTGTTCTGTAAATATGTTGTAAAAGCAAGAAAAAGTGAGCTCATTTTTGTGTCATACCCTGTTTCAATCCATTTCTTTATTTTGTTTTTATCTATATCAACTTTCGAAACAACAGCAAATCCTGGAGAATATGAGTTTAATTTTACAGTGACGGTTCCCGCCTTTGAAAAGAATGATTGATTTTTAGCAACTTTAAATACAATATCTCTACTCCAACTTAGTATTGGTTTAGGAATTCGATTGCACTCTGTTGAAGAAAGAGCAAGAAAGAGTATAACAATAAAATACGGTGTTCTTTTCATTTTATTTTAGAATTAAGAATCATGTCAAAAAGAGTATCAATCTCATCGATCATTTTATGGCAATTTAACCCTTTTGCCTTTTTTAGCCATGCGAACGACTTTTCACTTTGTTCCACTTTTACATAGGATAAACTTAAATTGTACATTGCTATACAATCATTAGGGTTAAGATTTAATGCAGTTTTAAAACAATTAATCGCAGCCAAAAAATCATTTTGTCTCATTCGCAGATGTCCCAAAGCAACAATTGCATCTACGTAATCTGCTTTCCTATTTATTGCACCATTAAATGATTCAAGTGCTTTAATATAATCAGGAGGGTTTGTGTTCGAATAATTAACTCCTTCCTCGTAAAATTCTTCTGCTGATTTTACTCTTTCAGGTAAAGGTATGTTGTTTACTATTGAAATGGTGCCACTTATTTTTCCGCGGTTCACTACGTTTCCAGTGCCATTAATGTCAATCGTATTGTCGCCAATTTCTATATTATTTCCAGCTCTTATATTCCCCGATACAATATTTTTCCCAGAAATATAGGAAGTGGCAAAACGCTCTAATTCTTTCTCTACTTGTGGCAGCGAATGACTTTGCTCTTCAAATTCGTCTAACAATTCGAGTACACCAATGCGAATCTGGTTTTTAGTAAGGTTAGCAATGTCGTTATCTATAATACCGAGACGTACCTGTCGGCTTATATCACTCATTCTGGCAGATTGAATCAATGCTTCATTGAGCTTTGGACTATGCTCAAATAGCATGCGAAGTAATTGGAGCGCATCAGGGAACGCATCTTTGGCTATGGCATTCCTGACTTTATTTATGTATTCGTTGCTGTTCATTAGTGTTTTTTATACTCTCGTCGAACGTTTGCACTGCTGACGTAGCCGCGTTTAGTCGGCTATGAGAAGTAGTGCATTGTTGGCACCATTATTATTTATCCGGTGTCACGAACGGCTGCGCTAAGTTATTGATCCTGTGCGATATACAACTATTTTAACCTCCGTTTTTTCCCTCGTCCGACCTAAACCGTCAATTTTTTTTAGCCAGTCCAACGTCTGCCATAAGTCGTTGAAAATCAATTTAATATCCATGTCGCGGCGACGTAACGACGGGCTATTTCCCAAACCCGAAGCGGAATCTTGCGGGCGAATGCCCTGAACTGTCCGCTGCTTTACCTGTCCATCGTCCCTAAAAGTCCTTGACAATCAATTATTTATCCATTTCGCGGCGACGTAACGACGGGCTATTTCCCAAACCCGAAGCGGAATCTTCCGGGCCGATGCCCTAAACTGTCCGCCGTCATGCCTGAACACAATCCTCAAAAGCCGTTGAAAATCAATTTAATATCCATGTCGCGGCGGCATCACGCCGGGCTATTTCCAAGTCCCGAAGCGAAATCTTGCGGGCGGATGCCCTGCACAATCCACCACCAAGAAACCCGAACCAGCCATAAACAGCGCACTTTCCCACCTCATCAAGCAAAGGCCCTTTTTACGTGCCCAAGCAAAAGAACCAAACTCCCGGCGGAAGGGCAGTCGCTCGAGCCGCCAAGAGGGGACTGAGAAAAGTCAACGTGGCCAAGCTGTTGGGCAGCACTTGCCGACTGCCCTGAGAGCCTAACCCATGCCAAGCAAAAGTGGGCCCGCGCCAAAAGCGGAGACTAATCAAAATACCCCTATTGTTGGTGCCAACGTTCGCTTCCTTGCCTGTACCGACGTTTAGGAGGTATAGTCAAGGAAGCCAAAGTTGGGCGATTTATTTATTCAGTCCAAGCCTTTCTGAAATGCCCCGAACTTCTTCGATAGATAATCCTGTGATTTTGACAACAAAATCGGCGGACGCACCTTCGATTAACGCACTTTCAGCAATTTCTTCTTTATTGCTTTTCAATGCTTCACTTACAGCAGTTGTAATTTCCAGTTTCACCGTTTCAACAAAACTCGCATCACTCCGCTGAGTTTCCATATATCGGTCATACTCCTTTCGGTCGGCAGGATCTAATTTTAGGATGTCAAGTTTCTGGCTTGCAGACTTCAACCCCTTTGCCGTGAATTCGTCTTTTATTTCCGCTGTTTTTAGGAAGTACACCCACTCATCCAGCGTATCCTTGGCGACTTCGTTGAACCGATTTGTTTTTATCACGTAATACTCTGGGTATAAGTCCGATACAGATGTCTTTTTGAAAAGTTCTTTCTGCTTTTCGGATAATTCCAGTTCGTGGTTGCTGTGAATACCGACAAACGTGGTCGTGCCGTGATAAACGTAGTCATCTCCTTGACCGAGGTCAAAATAGACGATGTTGACGGAGTAAACTTTTTTGACTCGGGAATACGGCTGTCCCTCGGCAATATGTTCGACTATGGCCTTGGCCGTTCCGTAAAGCATCCGTTGGAAGTAGTCGGCCTCCCGGTTGTTCTGGATTTCGACGATGACCAACTCACCCTTTTTGTTCTCCACGAGAATATCTACCCGGTTGAAGTTATCGTACTCGGGTTCTTTATTTCCTTCACTTTCAAGGATTTGTTTTATTTTGAAATCCTCGTGGAGCAGCTCGGAAAGGAAGCCCTCCAAGATATCGAAGTTGGCTTTGTTTCGGAGCAGCCGCTTCATAGCCCAGTCGAATCGCACTAGTTTTTTTGCCATTTTGCAAACAATTTGTAATAAAAGTACGAAAACTCATCCAGTTAAACCTAAAGGGCACACTAAATTTTACGCTAATGCATTTTTTCGGGGAACCGAACTTGGCTGTATTTTAGCACTTTTGTATCGACCCAACGTTGCCACTGCCGATGTGCCGACGCTTAGGAGCAAGAGAGGTGGTGGATTGTTGGGTGATTTTATAGGTTATCAATATCTTCGTCAGAAAGTCCAGTTGCCTTTTTTATATCTGAGTTCGAAAGTCCCATTAATTTAAGGTTTTGAGCAACCTCAATCTTTCCTTTTCTTATCAGGCCTTGTGCATCGGCCATTTTAGTGTGCTGCTCGCTCGCAACATCACGCAACTGGTTTAGATACCTTTTATAGTCTTTTGCATCCTTTTCATTTAATTTCATTTCATCCAACCTTTCAGCCACTTCCTTTAAACCCTTGGCGGTCGAACCGCTCTTTATTTCAGCGTTTTTAAAGAAATATATCCACTCGTCCAATTTGTCCTTGACCCTATTGTGGAATTTTCCGACCTTGATGACCCAGTATTCAGGGTAAATTTCATGGATAGTGTTCCTCCTATATAGTTCTACCTGTTTGTCGGCGAGGGTTAATATATCGTTTTTGTGCAAGCCCCTGAACACCGTCGTGCCGTGGTAGACGTAATCCGCACCCTGCCCCAAGTCAAAGTAGGCAATGGTAATGGAGATTACCTTTTTCACCTCGGCGTAGGGTTGGCCTTCTTTGATATGCTCGGTTATTGCTTTTGAGGTGCCGTACAGCATCCGGTGAAAATAGTCGTATTCCTTGCTGTTCTGTACTTCGACGATGACCAACTCATCCTTCGAGTTTTCCACGAGGATATCCACCCGGTTGTGCTTATCGTCTTCGGTTTCTTTATTTCCTTCACTTTCAAGTATTTGTTTTATTTTAAAATCCTCATGGAGCAACTCGGAAAGGAATCCCTCCAAGATGTCGAAGTTGGCTTTGTTCCGAAGCAGCCGCTTCATCGCCCAGTCGAACCGAACTAACTTTTTTGCCATTTTATATGATTTTGGACAAAGTTACGGCAAAACGATTTGTTTTCAGATGCTCCTTAGAGATTCTTTAGGGGAACGACCATTCCAAAAAGTCGTCTCTCCTGACCGTAATTTCACCGTCCTTTACCGTTGGATAGAGTATGTATCCACTAACTTGTTCAGCCTTTAACGTATAGGTTCCGGCATCGAGTTCTATGATTTTTGAGCTGCTCCCGCTAATCTCTCCTTTTGAGGCTCCGTTGATGGATAGCCTGTAAGGGTTTGCTGATTTATTGATGAATTTTACTGAGCCTGAACCGAATTCGTCTTTTGAACATCCGATGGTCAGTCCAACACTACAAAACAGTAGGAAAGAGAAAATTTTAAACTTCATAGTTCGAATGTATTAAGTGGGTGCTATGCCTACACTATCGCTTTCGGCGTTGCGTCTTACTCACTTTTTGAGGGGCTTTTCAGAGTTCTCCCCGGCATGCGAAACAATGTTTATTTTTGTCTATGGTTTCGCCCAACGTGTGTGCTGACGAAGGTGCGACGTTTAGGAGCGCTTTTCGGCAGCACTTAGTTGGCACCATTATTATTTATTCAAAGCCGCGAGCGGCTGCGCTAAGTTATTGATTATGTGCGATATAAGCACTTCGAGCCTCTATTTTTCTCCCACGTTCACCCTTAACCACAAAATTTTCACCCCGTTCGTCTGCTGTCCGCCATAAGTCGATGACAACCAATATTTTATCGTAGATGTCACGACGGGCTATCTGCCAAAATCGGGGCGGAATCTTGCGGGCGAATGCCCAGTTCGCCAAGACCTCCAAATAAACCCATATTACCTTCCATTATAGGGCCTTATAATCTTCCCCAAATAAAATAAATATTGCGAAGAGGTAATTTAATCCCTTGAGTAGGTGGATCCATGCTCATTTTTCAAGGGATTTTTTTGAAATTGTAATTAACCATTCATGAACATCATTTGTCAATTGTAAAATCTCTTCTTTGCCATCTGTCGCAAAAATTGAGTAGTAAAGGATTCTGAATAAAGATTCCTTTTTTTCAGGATAATGTTTTTGAAGTTCAAAATAACATGTATACAAATCTCGAGAATATTTGCCAACATTGAGCATAATTGCCTCAAAACCGGCCCTTAAAACGCTTTTAAATAATTTTTTTCCACTTTTTTTTATCCGCTGTTTATCATTTTCCTTACGCAAATTATTAACAACCCAATTCAAATTTTCAGCTATAAAGTAGGGGTAGTATAGAATAGTGTTGTCAATTTTAAAATTAGGAATACTTTTTTGTAAATTTTTACCGTAAATACAGAGAGTTTGAGTTTTTATAGTAAAATTAAAAGGCATTGTTAATGCCTCATTTAAATTGCGTTCCGCCAAATCTATGTGGGAAAAGTACCCACCTTTAGAAACAAATTTGTCGTTCAGGGCAAGTCTTAGACCTTTTGGTATGTTATAGCTATCTTGGTAAACAATCATTAAATCAATGTCTGAGTTGTGTTCTCTAAACCTTCCATTCACTGATGAGCCTCTAATATATATACTGTGAATATTATTATGGCTTTGATCAAGTACAAAATGTAAAATAGAGTTAACGCTATCTCTAATTATCTTTGGCATAAGATTATAGTTAGAAACATTTAAAATGTTTCCTTCATTGTCAACCGGCAAATAATATAGATCCTCTAAGATAATTGAATACAAATGTGTTTCTTATTTTGTGTGTTAGTTGATGTCAGATACTTTATCAAGCCTATTGAAGTTGTATTTTTGCGAAATAGTGTTTCACACCTACATGATACTGAAGAAGAATTTGTCAATACCATGGAGCAACCCAAAAAGCACTCAGAGATACCGGTGGTATGCTTGTAAAAAGTCTTTTCTTCGAGGCTACCTAATGGACACTAATTACCAAAAGTGTGCCACCAATAAATCATACATTATCCCGGGCAAAAGCTTGGATATTATGTCTGACATGGATCATGAACTAAAGTCAAACCCTATTAAGCAGAAGGTGGGGGACTATCACTAATCACCAAACTATTGGATCTTCACAGCCAAGTCAACAAGGATATTAAATACGATTGTTGTCAGGGACAACCCGTATCGGATATCTGTGTTACAAGCGACTAGCTTCGAACTAAATCAATGGTTTTAATTCGCTACTTACTATCATCATCACCCCAGTCATACCAATTGCTGTTGACTTTAACCCAAGAAATAGAATGCACCTCACTCTTACTTGCAGATGGGAATAAAGGCTTAACCTCAACCATAAGGTCCAGGTCATTTTTTGATTTTTCTTGTGTTTCAAATTGAGGTTCAAGGTTTTCTTGTGTCTCAAATTGATGTTCAAATTCAAGTGCTTTTTTCATAATGTTAAAATTTATGTTTTGATTAAGTTTAATTCCGCTAATTTAAAAAGTATTTTTGAAACTTGTACAGTAGAGTATTTATCTGCTAATGTAATACATAGGTCTTCAAACGAAATTTTATAAATAATATTTAACTCCTTTAATACTAAATAGATATCCTCTGAAACACTAAACTCTTTTTTGTCGTGAATGAAAATATATTTCCTAGATTTGTTTGAAATATTTAAAGGTTTCGTGGAATTAAGTTTTATAATTTTGTTGTTAAAAAAATTATCATCGAAAACTCCGATTGAGATTGGTAAAGAATTTGAGTTCCCGTTTGATAAAGGCATGTTAGAATAACTTAAGTAGCTTTTTAAGTCTAAAGCTTCAAGTGATTTAATTATGGCCTCCTTTAATTCAGTACTATATTTTTCAATTCCATCATTGTCATTTATTAATGGAATATCTTTCCTAAAAACATCATTGAAAATAAATTGTGTATTAAGCCAGTCCGCATAATCAATTCCTGTCTTCGAGTGAATTCCAAGAGTTAAATGAATCGACTCAGAATTCTCAGTTTTTGCTTTATGCCAAAAACCTCTTGGCATATATAACATGTCTCCTTTTCTAAGCTTCCCTTCCCAGATTGGTTGCTGTGTAGGCTTCGATTCATTTTCAAAAATATCGCCTAAAGGGTAATTTATTGTAGGATTATAAACTTCCCAATACTTTTCCCCTTCAATTTGCAAGATAAACACATCGTGATTGTCCCAATGAAGTTCAAAACCTTCTGCATTGCCGCCACTCATATACATGTTAATATGTGCAGATATTTGAAGAACCCACTGGACATTTTCACATAACTCCTTGACTTGTGGCAACATCTGATTGATACCATTGACAATTAAAACAGAGCCATTTTTCAATTCGTCAATAACGCTGTCATATTTTAATATTGGTTTGAAAGGTAAATTTGCAAATCGCGGAGTTTCATAATCATAAATCTCAATATCTTTAACTCTTACTCCTTTTTTTACAACATTCAATCTTGTGATTCCAAATTGCTGAAATTCTAAAATCTCGTTAAGTCTTTCCCATGTAAAAAGTTGTGTAAACTTGGACGAACTACCTTTAACAAAGCAAAAATCCTTACGAAAATATGATCTCATAAAATCGCCCATATCGAGTGGTGAAATAAGGCTCTCAAATGTCATATATTTAATTATTGTATGCTTAAAATGAATTTGTTGGCGGATTCAAGTTTCAAATGCAACAGATTTAGTTTTCTTATCGGCCCGCTTAAAGGAGTACAAATATATGGTTATCCCCCAAAAATCCAAATAAATTTGCAAAGTGTCATTAATCACCAAAAGTGTACCACCAGTTTGCGTAAAAAGTGTACCACTTGGTAAATAATTATATTCGATGCCGGGCCGGGCTATCCGCCAAAATCAAAGTCGGATTTCCTGAGTGAATGCCCCGAACCGTCCGCAGTCAAACCTCCCCATGATCCTCAAAAGCCACTGAAAACCAATTTTTATATCCCGGCGTCACGCTCGGCCTCCCCTCTTGTTGGTGCCAACGTCAGCATGGACGCTGTGCTGCCTTGCGCTGGCTTTGAGGGTAGACTTTGGGCAGCATAGACGTTCCATGCAGTGTTCTGCGATTTTGTGATTTTTATTCGTTCAAGTTGAAAAATTCATAGGCTAAATTCATTGCCTTTTGAACATCGGCTTCATCTTGGACTGAATAAATACTATTTACGAGATTATAGCATTTATAAGCCTGTTCTTGTTCAATAGTTGGAATGTTCACTTCTATACCATTGAAATTTGGGCGATTGATTACCAGTTTATCAATTAGCATTTTTACACCGTTTATTTCGTAGAATAGGAAATAGTACAGGCAAATAATTTCATGATAATGTGGATGTCCTTGGTACTTGTTTAAATGAATAATTGCCTTACTGATTATTAGAAAAGCATTTTCTATTTCAAATGCTCGATAGTAGGCCTTTGATAGATTGTAAAAAACGAATATTAAATCATGACTTAGTTTTTCTCCGTCAGTTAGAAAGTCGGTAAATATTTTTTTGCTTGCTAAAAGACGCTCAATTGCGCTACCAAATTCACCTTTTGCGTACAATGCCATTCCAATATTGTGTTCTGCATTTGCGATTCCATAGAAATTTCCCATATCACTATATACTTTTAGTGCTTCATGATAATAAGATAAGGCACCATCAAAGTTTCGATTTCTGAACTCAATATCTCCAAGTCCCCATTTTGCTTTTATTTCGCAATCTAAATATGGGTAGCGATGATTTAATTTTAATACTTCTCTATAATAGTATTTAGAAACATTGTGCTTCCAATCTATGTAATTGACTGCTCCTAAAAAAACCAAAGAATTCATTTCTGACACTTTGTCATTAATGTCTTTTGCGATTTTGCGCATCCTCTTTACCTGTTTTATACTATCGTTCTTATTGTTTGTATAATAAAGCGACGTAGCATAATTATGTAACAACTCGGTTTGAAATTTTTTTTCAAAATTGCTCAATCGTATGTCATACTTTTTCACTTTTACCATTTGGCAAATTTCTTCATGCCTACCTAATCTATACAAAGATCTGACTGCTTGTAAAAAAGTTAAGTCAGAAACGGGATTTTTATCTACAATTTTTTCGTGCAGATCATAATGAAAAAGAATTGTGTTTAATAGTTCTGCTTTTTTACTTGGTCCAAGAAAATTTTTCAGAAGATAATTGTCAACTGTTAGAGTAGGTTGAAAAAAATTCTTGTCCTTGAAAAGCGTGAATTTGTAATAGTTGTTGAGAAATGCACCAATATTACATTCAACCACATCAATGTTTTGTACTGTTTTAAAGTCAGTTTTTAAATTTGAATTTGAAATGGGGATAGACTGCGGGATTTCTTTTGAGTAATTAAATGAATACCAAAAACATTTTCTAAATTTTGCCTCTTTAAGCAATGGCGTAATATCAAAATCGTCAGACCCAGAATAACCTAAAATTAACGCAGTTTTATTTTCGCATAACTTCAAAAAATAGTTTTTCCAATCTGAAAAACCATTAAATCCATTTTTAGTTTTTGAAAGTGCGGATAAGGTCATAACCAACAAGCCTCTATTAGATTGTTCAATTGAGCCATGAATTTTAATTATCGACTTATGAAGGCTTGGCAGTTTTGGCAAATCATGATGCTGACCTGTAAAAATATATTTTGAATACTTAATTTTATTAAACTCGCAAGCGTTTTCAATGCAACAATCAAAATTTGTGGTAATTACCGATGCCCCAAGCGATAATAATTCAGCAATGAAAAGATGTGTCTCATTAAATGTTTTCGATGAAAAAACATTGGCAATTTCCAAATTTTCATCAAAGGCATTTTTTATGTATTCAATAAGCACCTCAAATCTCGGCGACACACTTTTGTAATTTATGTTTGATGTTTTTACGGCGTTATAAATTTCTGCCGCAGCAGCACTATCTTCACAACAGAACCTAATAATATCTTCTAAAAACTTATATACCGTAGGTAACGAAGTTGGCGCATTCATTGAAATGCCTGCGCCGCAAAGAATAATGGTATTATTTGGATTTAATTTTTGAGGAATAAAATTTTCTAATATCTCCATTTGAGAAATCAATTTGATTATTTTAGGCTTTCGATTTTAATAGCAATAATTCCACTTCCCCCGCAACCTGGGCATACCCCAGTTCCATTACATCTATGGCATGGAACATAGTTTGTAGAATAGTCGTCTCCTCCTTTTTCGAGTTTCCCTCTTCCTTTGCATTCTGAACATTTGCCATTTGGTGAAGATTGGCCCCTATATTGCATATTGTCGATGTAACAGCCTTTGCATTCAGTAAAATATTTATTTTCCATTTTTTTATTTTTTCGCAGAACGTTTGAAT
>Ga0163149_10006714_pt1 | contig 11753 bp, 14 predicted proteins | sample OliLakLV19MP5G1_FD_148604 | JGI IMG/M metagenome (GOLD analysis project Ga0163149, IMG submission 148604) | Freshwater microbial mat bacterial communities from Lake Vanda, McMurdo Dry Valleys, Antarctica - Oligotrophic Lake LV.19.MP5.G1 | ecosystem: Environmental > Aquatic > Freshwater > Lake >...
GCACAAATACACTGCCTTCATTGCCCCGCCCGACGCGCAAATTCTCATCTAAATAGGTGATATCTAGCCAGCCGCTTTGGTCGCGATTGATGGTGAAATCGATCGCGGCAAACTTCTGACCCGCTTCGATCTGCTGAATAAATGCGCTGGGCGATTGATAGCCGATGAAGCGCTGCAACCCCAATATCGATCGCTCAAAACTCACATCCACCCGCCGCTCAGAAACAGGTTCAAATCGCGCCGATACGCTGACAATGCCCTCGGCTAAAGGCAACCCGGCAACTTCCGCAATGTTATAAAGCTTTGCCTGCTTGACCCGAATGCATTGATAAACCTGACCCAGATTAATTAGTGGAAATTGGTTGATGCCCAAAATCCCGCGACTGGTGGTATAGAGTAGCCGCCAATCGCCCTCTAAAAGGGTTGCGGCTTCCACAGGGCGAGGGGTAGGGTTGCGGTCTTCCAATTGAGCAATAGTCGCTAAAATCGCCTGCTTTTGACTATCGGTTGCCGATAAGCCTCGATTAGTGCCCGCGATCGCGTTTAACAGTTCTGATTTTCCAATCATTTTATAGGATTCTCGTGATGGAGATAATGACCTTGTGGAATACTGAATAGGGTAGGACAAAATCTTGCAATTTCATCGAAGAGTGATACACTTTTGGTGTCTTTTTCGCATTTGGTTGTTGCCTCAGGCGAAGTAGCGTGAATTGGCTTGCTAGATTCAGTGTCCCTGCAATCTTTAGTATACTGACAGCGATTTTTTTGGAAACGAACGGGCGTATGACTTACAATCCTTCTCTGCATGAAGAGCCTCGCAGCCAACGGGCACGGGTTTTGCCTCAAAGACAATCTTCTTCAATTTTGGGCTGGCTAGAGGCAAGCGGTCGCCTATTAGCTCGTGAGAGTACCGACTTTGATTATCGCGACAATGAAGAGGAAATTAATGCGTTGATGGCAGGCGAAGACAATACGAATGATTTTGATGATGATGACGACGAAGAACTGGAATTGGAAGATTAATTCTTGAATAGATTGAAGTGATCTTTGGAAATAGTTGTGAGTTTTTGACCCCTAAAAGCAGCTAATTTTGCAGCTTTGTAGTTCAGTCAGATAGTGCATAGTGTGTGGTGTGGAGTGAAACGCTTGTGGATGCCAAAATATTTTATAGACCGCTTTTCCGACTATCTGGAACGCTGTTATTAGCCGTGATAACAGCCAGTCTGAGTATGGCGGCATTGTATTTGGATTGGGCAGCAGGGCGATCGCCCTGGCAAATCGAGTCTTTGACCTTGCCTTTGTGGATTTGCGCCTTGGCGACCGCAGCCCTTGGATTTTCTGCTGTGCCGATGCTTCAGGCAATCAAAGCCGGACAAAGCATCCGCGAAGATGGACCCCAATCTCACCTAAAGAAAGCCGGAACTCCAACTATGGGCGGCATCTTCTTTATTCCAGTAGCGCTACTAGTCGCTCTTGCCTGGTCAGAGTTTTCACCCGGTGTAGTAGCAGTGGTGACGCTGACGTTTTCCTACGCCTTCATCGGCTGGCTAGACGATTGGCAAATCATTCGACGTAAAACAAACAAGGGAATTTCTCCCCGTGTAAAGCTGGCAATGCAAATTGCCTTTGGCGGTGCGTTTTGTGTGTGGGCAGCCCTGACTCAACCCGCTAGTATTGCGAATCTGACCCTACCGTTTGGCAATCTGCTCCCTTTAGGCTTGATGATGGTTCCTTTAGGGTGGTTTGCGCTGGTTGCAGAAAGCAATGCCACGAACCTCACCGATGGTCTAGATGGTCTGGCAGCCGGAACTGTGGCGATCGCGCTACTGGCTTTAGGTGCACTCGTTGCTCCCACGGCTTCCGACTTGATGATCTTCTGCGCTTGCCTCAGTGGAGCATGTTTAGGCTTTTTAGTTCACAACCGCAATCCTGCTCGTGTGTTTATGGGCGACACTGGTTCTTTGGCACTGGGCGGCGCTTTGGCAGCCGTGGCAATCCTCAGCAGCAATCTGCTGGCACTGTTCATTTTAGGCGGATTGTTTCTAGTGGAAACCCTGTCGGTGATTGCCCAAGTCAGCTACTTTAAAGCGACAAAAGGATCGGATGGGATTGGCAAACGCTTGTTCAAAATGTCGCCCTACCACAATCACTTAGAGCTTTCAGGTTGGGCTGAAACCCATATTGTTGCAGTATTTTATCTGGTGGGCGGGTTGCTGGCATGTCTGACGTTGGCAATTTTTTAGCGGTTTAGAGAAAACAAATTTTAGAGAAAGCCAATTGATTTGAAGGGACGTGAGCGATTCGCGTAGGGATTCCTGTGGAAAGCTTCGCTAAGGTTTCACGAATCGCGCTCCTTTTTGATTAAAACATTCATCACCGCTAAACTCTGAGATGGAAATCTGTTATCATAGTTTTTCGATAGTTGGAGAGATGGCTGAGTGGTCGAAAGCGGCAGATTGCTAATCTGTTGTACGAATCGTAAGACCGTACCGAGGGTTCGAATCCCTCTCTCTCCGTTGACAAACTGCATTTGGTGCGATGAAGGGCGATCTTTCGGGGTTGCCCTGATTAATTTCACACCTGAAATTTAGCAACGCCAAACTCTTTTTTGTTTTTTTGATAATTTTTAGAAAAAATCATCCATTTCTCGATATTCTGAATGGACGTTGAACCGTGAGGAATTTGGCACTGCAATGAGTAAATTGGCATCATCACATCGCTTCAACTTTCGGAAAGCCTTCTCTCTGTCAGCAATAACCTTGGCAACTGGCATGATCACGTCTGCCTGCCAAGAGCAAACCCCTCCCTCTGGATCACAAACTGGCTCGACCCCTGCTCAATCTTCAGCAGCCAGATCCGAAGCATTAAAAATTGGCTCTCTTCTACCCGCCACCGGTGATTTAGCCTCGGTCGGTCAACCCATGTTGGCAGCAGTGCCTTTACTGGTCGAAACCGTTAACAAGTGTGGCGGTGTAAATGGGGCAGCGATCGCCCTTGTGCCTAACACCGATGATCAAACCGACCCTACCGCTGGCGCAGATGGCATGACGAAGCTAGCAGAAGTCGATAAAGTGGCTGGAGTCGTGGGTTCCTTTGCCAGTGGAGTCTCTTCCGCTGCCACACCGATCGCGGTTCGTAATAAAGTGATGCTCGTGTCCCCCGGCAGCACTAGCCCCGTGTTTACCGATCGCGCCAAAAAAGGGGACTTTCAAGGATTTTGGGCGCGCACCGCACCACCCGACACCTACCAAGCCCAAGCATTAGCCAAATTAGCCTTTGATAAAGGGGTCAAAAAAGTTGCCACGGTGGTGATTAACAATGACTACGGCGTGGGATTTGAGAAAGAATTTGTGCTGGCATTTAAAAAACTGGGTGGCACCGTGACCAACGAAGCCAAGCCCACTCGCTACGATCCCAAAGCTACCACCTTTGAAACGGAAGTGCAGGCGGCGTTTGGTGGTCAACCGGAAGCTGTTGCCGCGATCGCCTACGCTGAAACAGGCGCATTGCTCCTCAAAACCGCTTACGAGCAAGGCTTAAGTAAAAACGTGCAGATCTTGCTCACCGACGGATCCAAATCCGAGCAATTTCCTGGGCAAGTCGGCAAAACCAGCGATGGCAAATTTATCCTGACTGGAGCCATTGGCACCGTGCCCGGTGCTGACGGCAAGGCGTTAGAGCAATTCATCAAACTGTGGCAAGCAAAGTTTAACAAACCGCCTGTGGAATACGCCGCCCAAGCCTGGGATGCAGCGGCACTGCTAGCGCTCTCTGCCCAAGCAGCCCAAGCAAACACGGGAGAAGGGATTAAGAGCAAACTTCGCGAAGTTGCCAATGCACCGGGTGTCGAAGTATCCGATGTCTGCGAAGCCTTGAAGCTGCTAAAAGAAGGCAAGGATATCAACTATCAAGGGGCAAGCGGCAACGTGGATGTAGACGAAAACGGTGACGTAGTTGGGGTCTATGACGTGTGGAGAGTGGAAGCCGACGGCAAGCTAAAAACAATTGGTAAGGTAAAACCACAGTAGTATGGGACGGGCGTATTGCAAAAACTCGGCGATCGCCCCTCCACCGATCGCCCCTCAGTATTGCATCATCAATCACTTCTTAATTGCTCTCAAAACCACGGACAAGACCGATATGACTACCTCAACAATAACTTTCTGGGTGTTTTCAGACTCGCTGACAACCTTAAAAGACGAGTGCAAAGACTTCGTGCGAAGCCAGCCAACAACGCCCAGGCACCCGACCGCCGAGAGGTTATCGAGGTATTCGAGGGTTACGTGCGGCGGGTTATGGGCAACGTTAGCTGGCTTTAGCAACCGCACAAATCCCTCTTGCTCAAAATGGCGATCGGTTGTCAATGCTTCAAAAACACTCCGTTGGCGCATCAAAATGAAGCTGACCGCATCGCAGAGCGAATAAGTCTTATCTTGTCGTAAGATTAACAATTCAATAGCTGCTCGATGGATCGGTTCATCAACCCATACGGTCTCTACATCCGGGCTATTTAACAAATCAACGACGAAGTTTAGAACTGGGGAAATCGTCGGGCATTTGCAAGGGCGACATATTCCGCAATGATGTAATTGTGGGTTAACCGGACGGATGCTTTTTGATACGCAACACAAGCTTGGGTATGAAGCGGCTCAGTTGAAAAATGTAGACAGAGCAATCCAGAGGTATCGAGGAGCATTATTCTCCTTCAGGGTTGCTGGGCGTACTCTTTGGCTAAATCCGCATCAACGCTTTCATTGTCTAAATTTGTAGAACTGTCTAATTCTAACGCCCCGAAATGACGTTCAAACCTTGACCCCGCCGCGTTCTGCACAGCGTTATTCAAAAGTAGCTTGAAAGCCTGTGGAAACTGTTGTTCCAGCAAGGTAGCAGCTAACTGCGCTGGCGAGATCCCAATCATCTGCGCTTGCCGCTGAATTGCCGCAAACGCCTGTTCATTGAGTTCTAAAGTTAGGCTTTGGCTCATAAGGGTTTAGGAATACGAATGCAATTTAATTGTAACTGTCCTAAAACCAGTAACTCTGAAACGGTAAGGATATCTAACCAAGCAACGGGCAGTGAAGACAATCCACTGCCCATTACTCTGTCCGTATCTGATTGCTTAGTTTACTCAAGCTATTGAAGAGCTTTACGCTTTACGTGCCGTTTGAGTATGGCTCCACCGAATGCCACAATGCCCAATCCAAGCATAGCGCTAGGTTCGGGAACAGCACCGATATTTGGATTGGATTCGGGAGCCGTAGTCGCATTTGTAGCACTCCATCTCCCGCTAAAGACGTTCAATCCGCCCCAAGTTCCATTACTAATTTGTGGTGAGTCTAGAACTTCAGCTTGGTAATTAGCCAGCCCAATAGCAATTGGATTAACGAGTTGAAAGCCGCTGAAATTCAAAAAACCATTGGCAGTGTATGTTCCGGCAAACAACTCACGCCCTCAATAGGTTCCGTTGCTGTACCAATCAAAATAGCCAGCGATGTCAAAATCTGAACTGTTTGGAATCTGGGTCTCGAAAATCAAGTCTGAACCATTCCAATTAACACTGTCAAATCCCGTAACTTCCCATTGCCCCTGAGTTAAGTTGACTATGTTTGCTGCTTCTACCTTGGTGCAAATACTCTGAGCTAAAAGTAAACAATCTACAGCGGTTAGGGCTAGCGATCGCATGATGATTCCTCCTGTGATGTCGATAATTTGGAAAGACAAGCGCAAAGCTTTTGTACAAAGCCAGCTAACGACTCCAATCACCGGACACAGATTTCCTTTGCAATTCACAGATCGCCTGACTTTGTTCCGGTGCATTGGGATGTTAGGTTTTGGCAATGATGTATGTGCCTGTTCCGATCATTAAGCTGCCTGCAAGAGTCCTTGCATGGCGATAAGATCGCTGAGTATGCAACCTTGAAATAATTGATCGAGCGGCAAATGCATAGATGAGCTTAACACCACCAACAGTTAAAGCTGTCACTACAAAAATCACCACAATGTCTAGCACCGTAAGGTGCGCCATATCCACAAATGTTGGAAAAAGACTAGCGTAAAATAGTATCGCCTTTACATCTCCAAGTGTGAGGAGAAGTCCAGAAGCAAAACTTGCGATCATCGTTGAACCCCCAAAATTTGCCGTGGGAACCGCTGTCGATTTCCGCGAACAAATCAAACTGAAACCCAACCAAATCAAATAAGCAGCTCCAATATATCTGACAATAGCGAAGAAGGTTCCCATTGTCTCAGCCAATGCACTCATTCCAAGAATGGCGAGAGCGGCAAAAGTTAGATCACCCACTACAATCCCCGCTGCTACGGCAGCACCATCACGAATACCTAGAGTTGCCGCCCTTGTGACAACAAGTGCCACGCTGCAACTGGGCACTGCCGCAAGGACGATCATGATGGTAAATAGTATCAGGGTTGCGAAAAGGTTCATCTCTTACCATGTTCCAGTGGACTGATCAATTTTAATAAAGCCTAACGGCATAACTCACCGGACGTAGATAACCTTTGTGTCTCACCGACAACTCTCAAACGTTCCGGTGCAGCGACGTGTTGGGCTGCTGGCGCTGAAGCTCGGTCGATAGAAACTCAAGCACTGCTCGATTAAATTCATCGGCGTACTCCAAATAGGGCAAATGTCCACACCGATCGAATAACTGCAATTTAGCATCAGGGATGCCATGCGCTGCCACTTCAGCATGAGTGACTGGGAACGCTCGATCTTGTTTTCCCCACATAATCAGCGTAGGTGACTGGATCTCAGATAAGCGATCACGAATACGTTGCCAAATCTCTGATTTAATCCCGAAAAAGTTTCCCATTGTCCGAAAGATTCGGGTTTGAAACTGCAAGATGTCCGATGACATATTCCGCAGCACCAAATCCATGAATTCACTGTCATTCAAGTAAGGGGTTGGATCGTAAACACATTGTTGCATCATAAATTTTGCTGCTCTAGGGCTGGGATGATTCAGCAGTTCTCCCACACCCGGAAGTGAGGTTAGTCTTGCCGGAAATGCAACTTCTTTACCCAAACCACCAATGCCAATCAAAACCAGCTTATCTACCCTTTTAGGAAATTGTAGTGCAATCTTCAAGGCAAGGATGCCGCCAACAGAACCTGCAATCAGGGAGGCGTAGGATAAGCCTACGGCATCCATGAAGCGAACAATAAATTGGCTCAGATCGTCAATGGTGTAAGTCGCTTTGGGTTTGTCAGATTTGCCGGAACCGACCCAATCTAGCGCGTAGACCTGATGCTGTTGCGCGATCGCGAATACATTCTTGTACCAGTAATCGATTGCTCCTCCCTGTCCGTGAATGAATAACACAGGCGATCCTTGCTCACCTAACTTCCAATAGCGCGTATTGATACCATCTACTTGAACGTATCGATCAGTTGGCATCTTAATCATCATCAATCGCTCCTCTATTGCCGAATATACTGAATTGCTTGGATCAAAGCATTAATCATCAGGTCGTAGCTCTCATCTGTCGATGGCTCTAATGTGAGTAACCCAGCTTGCTCGGTTGCGACAAACCCATAGAAAGCAGCGTTTAACATTCGCATTGCATGAATGGTTTCTGATTCAGTCAATTTGTAGGGTTGAAGAACTTGCTGATAGAAAGTCACAATGCTTTGAACAATGGGCGCACAATCTGGCTCGGTTGGCTGTAAAGGCATTGCCGTCATGACGCGATAGGGTTCAGGACGCGATCGAGCAAAATCCCTAGCTGTATGGGCTACCGTTTTCAATAGCTTAGAAGAATCACTAATACCCTCGATAGATTGACAGCACAATGCTAGAAATCGCCGCCAAATCTCAAGCGCGACCAATCGCCGCAAGGCTGCGCCACTTTCTACATGTTTGTAAATCGAGGGAGGCGTAATTCCTAACTCGCGCGCTACTCGATTTATCCCTAAAGCAGTCTCGCCCTCTGTTTCTACACAAACGATTGCGGCTTCGATGATGTCGCGTTGAGTAAGCGATTTTTCTTTGATGGGACGACCCATAGCAAACTCGACTATTTAGCTAACACTATTTACTAAAAGCGAATAGTGTTAGCTTTGTCAAGCATTTTCTTAGCTGGCTCAAGGATGTCATCTCACGACTAACCTTTCAATACTGCCCTCACCACCAGAACTAAGCAGCCCAACGTTCCGGTTGAGCGGCTGTGAGTATTTTTGCATCCTACACCAACGGCTCTCAATAGTCCGCTCCAACCGGGTTGTTATGCGTTGCCGTCACGATCTCCCAAAATTTTTCTAAACCATAGCCCCAAATCTTTGGCACTGTTTGCCGCTCAATTATCGGTGGAGATAGATTTGGGAGCCTATCTGTAGCTTGAGATTACCCGTCACCATCAAGTCTTCATTGAAAATTTTTCTTCGACTAATCAGAGAGTTGTTGACACAATCATAGGCTAAAGTTGTGATAAGGAAAGGGCATGGTGGCAAGTTTAGAATTCAATCATGACTCATCTGACTCCTGAAGCCTGGGAGCAACGGTATCAAGAAAGTCGAGATCGTTGGGATCTGGGCTGTCCGGCTCCGCCATTGATCAATCTTCTGACATCAGCTCAAGCCCCCAAGCCCGGACGAATGTCAGTTCTAGGCTGTGGAAGCGGACAGGATGCGATGTTATTTTCAGCGGCAGGGTTTGATGTCATTGGGTTTGATTTTGCTCCCAGCGCGATCGAGCGTGCCTGTACTACTGCCAGGACACGAGAACTGAACGCTCAGTTTTTACAACGCAATATTTTTGAATTGGAAGCAGAGTTTCTACATAGTTTTGATTACGTATTGGAACATACTTGTTTTTGTGCCATTGATGCAATATTGCGATCGCAATATGTGCAGGTTGTGAAAAACTTACTACATCCCAATGGTCAACTAATTGCCCTGTTTTATACTCATAGTCGATTAGATGGCCCCCCTTTTGGTGTGAAGCCCCAGGCAATTTTGGATAGCTTTTCACCTTACTTCGACATCATCCTGTTTAAGGCTGCGAAAGATTCGATCGCCCGTCGCAAAGGGGAAGAACATTTGGCAATTTTCCAGGTGCGATCGAGCTAGCAGCCACAGGCACAGCCCCCTGCGGCAGCTTCCTCTTCTGCTTTAAAAATCTGTTTCAAATCGTCCAGTGCCCCACCTGACAGCACCCGATAGCCATAAAGGGCAAATCTCTGCGTCACATCATAGACATCGTGATTTTTCTGAATATCTGCAAGTATCCGACTACCCCAGCGGGTTCGTCCAAAAGGGACAAGACAGCAGACAGTGATCATACCAATTGCTGGCCACAGTACAATAATGACAGTAATGATGTTTTCGGCAACTTCAATGTCTAGGGCATTCAGTAAAACTGCCGCCAACATTCCACCCGAAAATGTGATGGGGAGATAGAGTCCAAAACTATGCCTGATCAAAGCCGCCCACCCTGTCATTAAAAGTCGTTCTTGCTCCAGTCGTTCCCGTAAAAAATGCGTTTGGTAATCGTTTACTTGCCGTAGATTCTTGAACTCTGGAGCTTGCTGAACCTGTCGCATCACCTTTTGTTCTAAACGGGCTGCCCCAGGGGGTAGCGTTTTTCCGATTGCAAAAGTACGATTATGCACATTCGGACGCAGATATCCCTGATGCACCAGTTGTGTAATTGCCAACTCTATTGATCGCAAGCTACCACCTGCCAAATAAGCCATTTCATAAATATCCAGTTGCGGCTTCTGCGGTTGTTTCCCAGGCATGAGGATCACATAACGCAGCACCAATCCAAGGATTACAGACAAACCAAAAATCACAGCAAGCTGATTGGCAGCTAAATCACTCAAAAGTCTCCCAAGGTTAACTCCTTGACCCGCATCCACACAGCCAACGGTTATAAAAACAATCATTGCGGCGGCAATTGAAGCCTTGGAAATACTCAACTGAGGTAACCGTTTAGGAATCACCCAGTGCTCACTTAAGTTAATCCGCTGCATCTTCAGTTCTGTGCCAAATCGGAGATCAGGTGGCGACCAAATATCCGTTGGTGGAGAACCAAAAAAATGTCGATAACTGGCGATCGTTTGCGCGTAGAGGTGATGGAATGCTGCGCGTTCCGTCCGTCCACCGCGGGTCGGATGATGGTGCAGTTTTTTGCCTAACACCTGCGGGCAAAACTCTTCCCAGTAGGACTGCGTTAGCAGCACATGGGCGTGCCACACCTGATCGACCTGATCGGACGGCACCACTTGATGATTTGCTACCACAGTTAAAAATGCAAATTTTTTATACTCTGCGATCGCTCTCTGTGCATAGGCTAGCGTCCAGCCTTGATTTCTCATTAGATGGCGCGTAAACCCAAATTCGTGGATTGGGTCATCCAATTCAAAATCTTTTAACCGCTGGTAAAGGATAGTTTGAAAAGAATTTAGCATGGGTACTGATTCTTGTAAAAGGTATATAGCAGTTCTTAGTCTAGTGCGGTACACTTCCAGCCTTGAAGTCCTTTCCAGTCGGGGATCGGCTGTACCCCACTAGCTTGAGAACCGCTATAATCATTATTGATTGTGTCTAGAGATGAGTAAATATTGGGAAAGTGTAGTGAGGTGTAATCCGGCAATCTGGAATCCACCTTCGAGACAGTCATCCTCATCCAGCGAACCGTTTTGCTGAGGTGCCTGCTTTGGTGTAATAACTCACTTGATATCCCCTCTGACCTGTTCTACAGAAGTAGAGGAAATTAATTAGGTTCCTCTAAGCCTCTTCTGTTTCCAATTAGCAACTGTTTTATGAGCTGGAGTAATTTTTTAGAAGTGCTATGTATGCACAGAGAATATGAACTTACTTCTCTTGAAATAGAAGTGTTAATGTGCTTAGAAGAAAACAAATGCCAAACTAAAAAAGATTTACTAGAAACCTATATCAGGTCATACTCGACAATAGAGGAAGAAGCTTTTACCCAAAGGCTAAAGAATATCTATAAAAAATTTCAAATCACAGGCAAGGGATATAAGCTTCCGCAACTTCATAAGTATCTGACTGAAAAATATATTCAGCATCAGAATAAAGATATATTCTTTTCGGAAATTGGCTTGACTTATATTTATCCGACTTTTCCTAGGGATATATTTGAAAAGGAAATTGATAACGTGATTCGTTCAGACAATCAAGAGCACAAGCGGGTAGACATTCTTCAAACCTTTGCTCCCAATCTGAATGATTATTTTGAGCATCTGACTCAGTGTATTAAGAACGATGTCCAAGTCAGAATATTACTTGCTTGGCCCTATTCCGAAGCAGCCAAGCTGAGAGAAAATGTTCTGAGAAGGTATGCTAGTAACACCATTAGTGATGAAATCAACATTTGTGATTGTGTGATTGCCAATTTAGAGACGCTAGAAAAAATCATTAGAGCTTTAGATAACCCTAAACTTCTCGATATTAAGCTGTACGATACACTTCCCTCTCTGGCAATTTATCGAGCTGGTGATTATATGTTGGCTGCACCTTTTCTGCACGGATCGCTTGCTATTAATACGTTTCAGTTGGAGCTTAAATTGAATACTTCTAATCAACTAATAGCGCATACTTTACAAAAAGATTTTGAATTAATGTGGCAAGTTGCCCGTCGATTTTACCCAGATCCGAACAAAAATTGGAGAAATGACCTGAAAATCCTATTCACGAGCTAGAAATTATGATTGAAGCAATCAACAGTTTCGAGATTTCATTGATTGAGAAATTTAGATCGCATCCACTG
>Ga0163149_10006720_pt1 | contig 11748 bp, 8 predicted proteins | sample OliLakLV19MP5G1_FD_148604 | JGI IMG/M metagenome (GOLD analysis project Ga0163149, IMG submission 148604) | Freshwater microbial mat bacterial communities from Lake Vanda, McMurdo Dry Valleys, Antarctica - Oligotrophic Lake LV.19.MP5.G1 | ecosystem: Environmental > Aquatic > Freshwater > Lake >...
TTCCAATGCAATGACCACATCCTGAGTTGGCTTCCTTCTGCTCCACCAACACCAAAGAAGTCCCCAAAGTCAACATCAGGGGTGCTTGTCTCCACCGCCGTTGCGCTGGGCATGCATGAAATCTGGCAACGGTGAGAAAAAATGCGAGAATGACCTGTTTTGAGGTCTTCTTTTGGGACCCTTCCAATGCAATGACCACATCCTGAGTTTGCTTCCTTCCACTCCACCAACACCAAAGAAGTCCCCAAAGTCAACATCAGGGGCGCTTGTCTCCACTGCCGTGGCGCTGGGCATGCATGAAATCTGGCAACAGGGAGAAAAAATCCAAGAATGACCTGTTTTGAGGTTTTCTTTTGGGACCCTTCCAATGCAATGACCACACCCTGAGTTGGCTTCCTTCCACTCCACCAACACCAAAGAAGTCCCCAAAGTCAACATCAGGGGCGCTTGTCTCCACCGCCGTCCTGCTGGGCATGCACGAAATCTGGCAACGGGGAGAAAAAATGCGAGAATGACCTGTTTTGAGGTCTTCTTTTGGGACCCTTCCAATGTGACGACCACATCCTGAGTTGGCTTCCTTCCACTCCACCAACACCAAAGAAGTCCCCAAAGCCAACATCAGGGGCGCTTGTCTCCACCGCTGTCCTGCGGCGCATGCATGAAATCTGGAAACGGTGAGAAAAAACCCGAGAACGACCTGTTTTGAGGTCTTCTTTTGGGACCCTTCCAATGCAATGACCACACCCTGAGTTGGCTTCCTTCCACTCCACCAACACCAAAGAAGTCCCCAAAGTCAACGTCAGGGGTGCATGTCTCCACCGCCGTTCTGCTGGGCATGCACGAAATCTGGCAACGGAGAGAAAAAAATGCGAGAATGACCTGTTTTGAGGTCTTCTTTTGGGACCCTTCCAATGTGATGACCACATCCTGAGTTGGTTTCCTTCCACTCCACCAACACCAAAGAAGTCCCCAAAGTCAACATCAGGGGTGCTTGTGTCCACCACCGTCCTGCGGCGCATGCATGAAATCTGGCAACAGGAAGAAAAAATGCGAGAATGACCTGTTTTGAGATCTTCTTTTGGGACCCTTCCAATGCAGTGACCACATCCTGAGTTGGCTTTCTTCTGCTCCACCAACACCAAAGAAGTCCCCAAAGTCAACGTCAGGGGTGCTTGTGTCCACCGCCGTCCTGCGGCGCATGCATGAAATCTGGAAACGACGAGAAAAAACCCGAGAACGACCTGTTTTGAGATCTTCTTTTCGGACCCTTCCAATGCAATGACCACACCTTGAGTTGGCTTCCTTCTGCTCCACTGACACCAAAGAAGTCCCCAAAGTCAACATCAGGGGTGCATGTCTCCACCGCCGTGGCGCTGGGCATGCATGAAAGCTGGCCACAGGGAGAAAAAATCGAAGAAAGACCCGTTTTGAGGTTTTCTTTTTGGACCTTTCTGAGGTGATGACCGCATCCTGAGTTGGCTTCCTTCTGCTCCTCCAACACCAAAGAAGTCTTCAAATCTGTTTTCAATGTGGACTGCACTTGCGGTGACACAAGAGTTTGAGCTGAGCGAGTTGCGTTGCCGTTGGTGACACTTGACAACTGACTGTGGACAAAGATGCCCAATTGAACAACTCGCCTTTCTGTCTTGACTCTGTCTCTTTGGTTTCTTGTTTTGATTTCTTGCCAGAACAGCAGCAACCAACTTTGAATTCAGTTGAAGATGCTCCTCAAAATCTCTTGCGCGCGCGAAAGCAGTTGTGGTGTTTTTTGTTTCTTTGCGTGCACGCTGGCTTGGGCAAGACAGTCACAAACATCACAGTGTGCCTTTCCCTTTTGTCTCTGTGTTGATTTTTGTGGTTTGCCATTCACACTTGCCAACTGGGGCTGGCTGGCTGGTTGGCTGCAGCCCTTGGTTTGCCCTTCATTTGAATTTGAGACACAAACCCTTTTCCAATTTTGGGGTTGGAGGCACATTCTTTTTCAAAAGGGTTAGGGCAAGTGGTGATGTGGCGCAATTTCGATGACGTATGACCATTGATGTCCAAATCTAATTAATTAGCTAATAGCTAGCTGAGAGCTACCAGTAGCTATTGTCGTAGCTAGTAGCTACTAGTGCTACCTGTACGACGTAGTAGTACCGCAGCTACTAGATTTCCATCCGCTGATTAGCTACTTTGAGTAGGAGCTACTTGTAGCTAGCTAGCCAGCCGCTTGCAATCATCTAGCTAGTAGTTAGCCAGCTTTGGCTAGCCTAGCTAGCTTCCGTCTAGCTAGCTACCGTGCGTAGCTATTGCTCTGTACATACGTACTGTACGAGCAGGTGAGTGACACCGAACCACCATGCACTCATCCATCACCATGTTGTTGTAAAAGCATCATAACAACGAGAGAAGCTACTACTACTACTACTACTAGCTGCGAGCGAGGTAGTTACCAAACCCCACTCTAGTAGCTATCAACCTAGCTCGAGAAGAAAGGCGCACCATCACCAAATTGCTAGTACGCTACCTACACTTACAGCTCAGAAACTCGAAACGAAATGACGACAACAAGAATGACGACGAAATCCACCATGGTGGGGCGCTTTTCTTTCCTGTTCTTGGCGACCATGACCACCTATTCTTCAGCCTTTCAAGTCCTACCAACCATTCCAATGACAATGACAAGTACAACTCGAAACACTTCTCCCCTCGTACTAAACATGATGATGGACGGAGCCTCGGTGGTCGATATTTCCGAACAAGCCCAACGCGACATTGCTAGCATGGAAGAATGGGCCATTAATTGTGGAGCTCAAAAAGGACCGGGCTTTCAATTGGCCGAAAGTGGAGACGCCGCTATCAGTGGTGGTGGAAACATGGATGTGGGAGTTTTGGCGCAGGAAGGCATTGCTGCCAATGAAGTGGTCTTGTACGTTCCCAATGAAATGATCTTGACGGCGAGTGCAGCACAACAAGAAGTTGCCAGTCTATTGAGTTTGGTAGGAGGGGACAACCGTCAATTGCAAGAAGCCGAGGCCTTACTGGATCGTCTAGGACAAGCCAAGCATTTGCAACAATTTTATTTGTTTGTCAAGATTTTATTGGAATACGAAAAGGGAGACCAATCACCCTGGTTTCCTTGGTTGAACTCTTTGCCCAGATATTTCTCGAATGGAGCGGCCATGACACGTACGTATATTTATATTATTTATTTATTATTTGTTTTTATTTCTTGTTGCATGTGTCCCACTAACATCTCCGTCTCTCTTTCTCCTTTTTTATTTATATTACTTGTAGCCTTTTGTTATGAATGTTTGCCACCCCTGGTCTCGAAATTATCCATGGAAGAACGCACTCGATTGATTCATTTCAATCAGGCGCTCAAATCTTTGAATTTGCAATTGCAATGCATCGCCACCTTTGTCAATAATGATGTCGATGTCGCCAAATGGGCCTATAATATCGTGCACACTCGCAGTTTTGTTTCGGAAACGGATGGCGAACGACGCATGGTACCGCTCGCGGATTATTTCAACCACGGAAGTTATGCCAATGTTGCCTTACAGTATGACGAACAAGGCAATGCCTATGCTACCACAACGCAAGACGTCCAAGCCGGAGAACCCCTACGAATGCAATACTCGGATCCCACCAATCCATCGCAAATCTTGGCTACCTACGGCTTTTTGGACGAATCGTCTCCGGCTACCTTTTGCAAAATTATGCACATTAAAAAGTCCTCCGAATTGGAGAATTTGGGGTTGGATTTTTCGCGCATGCTTTTTTACAAGGATAGTGGCGAAATAGCCGAAGAAGTATGGGACGTTATGCTCTACCATGTCCTTTCCAAAAACAACAACCGGGGGGATCGGACCACCTTTTACAATGCGCACATGAATGGGGATTGGGAAACCAAACAAGCCGTCCATCAACAATACTTTGTCCAAACCGCGTCGGCCCTCCAAAAGCACGTGAACGACTTTCTCAAGGAAGTCGATGAATTATTGGAAAAGGGCATGGCCAAAGATCCCAATGAACATCCCCGGATCCCCCTCATTTTGGCCCACAATGAGTTTGTGCGGAATACCTTTTGGAACGTCAAGAACAATTTGGACCCCATGGTGGAACAAGCCAAACAACAATCCGGTCAAATGATGGTGTAAAAGTGATGATGATTTCGGAATAAATAAAGGAGGAGGTTGCACTCTCTCGTGGTATTATTCTTGCTCAGTAGCATCAGCCTCGCTCGAGAGTATTGAAGTACAGTAGCGTAGTACAAACTCCAGTACTTAGCTAGCTAACATTCGAGTAGTGTGGTAGTAGAAGCGTACCAGTTAGGGACAGGAACACTCACATCGTTTCAATGTGACGTGCAAGCAGTACTATCGGGGCGCTCGTACTGTTTTTTTTGGTTGCAGCACTTTATCCCGTCCAGTGTGCCGAGCGCCTTTGAAACAGAAGTGTCTACACCATTCGTCCGCGGGGCGCAACCGCAGAGAGCAGCCAGTGGCCAGAACCAGAAGCCATCACCTTCACAAACACACCATCACCAACGTGTCGGTAGCTGCCTCCAACCCAGCCGTAGACGCCGGCAGCATCCTGCTTCCACAGCTACCATCCGTCCATCTAGCTGGATAGCTTGCACCTGCCTCAACATCTAGCTAGCTAGCTCTCGTATGCTCGCGCATGGGGACATTGCATCCTGCTTCAATAGCCGATTGACTACCTGCTAGCTAGCTAGCTAGCTAGCTAGCTAGCTAGTGGTAGCGATCTAGTAGTTCAGTTAGGTCGCATTCGATTCAGCCTTCTACTGCATCGTGGTTCCGCTGCTGCTTAATGGAAATGTGTCCGGACGGATGGGAAATATCTTAAGAGTTGTTCAAGTGGTCAATCAAATGTTACCGGGACCAATACCATGTTTACTGCCAATACTAACTGCTAGCTCGCATTACCTAATAGCCGGCTGGAGTTACTATTTGCTACTAATCAAGCTACTACTAGATAGCTAGAGCTAGCTATTAGTAGCTTAGATTTGCTATGTAACAGATACAAGTACGATACCGTGACATCACGACCGTTGTTTGATTCCACTCACGGGACAGGAGTTGTGAATGAATTCGAAGGAGCGCCATGTACCTGAAACCCCAACCTTGCGACCTACATTACATAGCTACTACTATTAGTAGCATTGCGCGCTGTGTGATAGCCATTCTGATAGCTAGAGCTAACAGCAACATTAGCTTGACTAATTGGAGTTCCGAATACCACTCTTTGTACTGTGTGATACGCGAGCTGACAGCTCCTCTAGCTAGTAGCGATATTAGTTAGCTCTAGTAGCTTGCTACTACCTGGTAGCAAGTTTTTGGTTGCTTTGACTGGTTCGTAATGTCAATTGTTTTGACAGAGGCTATCCTGATCAACAGTACAATATCTATGCGTCCAAGCGAATTGACTTACCTCAGGATCGTAAAGTTAGGGGGTTATACATGTACAATTTGGCTACTGCTGGAGCTGTGTAGTTTAGCCGGCTAGCAAGAATAGGCACCAGATAGGATTGTCCGCGGGATTGGTCCATTCCATTGAAAAACCTTCCAGATCGGCGGTATTTGGAACTTTACAGTTGTTGGTAGAACTGAAGAAGGATACATTTAGTCCTCCTTTACGGATCTGCAATATTAGCTACTAGCAGATACCGGAAAAAGCTAGCTAGTGAAGCCGAAATGGATCCAGTTTGAGGCAACGTCACCGTCTTTTGCGACCCTTGTTCGCCACGAACGGACGCACCTAGCTAGGCACTTGGTCGGTAGGGAGCTACCTCTAGCTAGTACTAGCTAGCTAGCTACTGCAGTCGGTATTATTATTAGCTTGACTGATGGGAGTTCGCTACTGGTAGTATGACTGACTACCATACTGGTACCAGTACCAATACAACCACTGTGAGACAGCTACTGGCATCTAGCTAGCTACCTGGTAGCTACAAGTAGGACAGCTTGGTAGTACTGTAGATAGATCGAGTAGCTACCGGCAGCTAATAACTACTACAGTAGCTAGCTCGTTAGCAAACTAGCTATCAGTGTGACGCGATTGGTTTTTGGCGTCTATTGTTTGGCTGGTTGTATGGCAGGCACGAGGCTACACTAACTGCTGTACAACATTTCCATGCGTCCCATTGAATTGACTTACTACTCCAGGTCCAGATGGACAGGCAGTCGACTAGCTGCTGGAATGGAACTGCATGACAGTTTAGCTGGCAAGCTAGCCCCCCTTCTACCAAAACTGCAGTGTAGCTGATTGATACGGTGCTACTGAAGCAGCAGGGTCTACCGTCCTGACTTCCAACAACGTGATGGTAGATCGAGGAAATCAGCCGAGTATGTAGTGACAACTCAGTACTAAGGTGAAGAAAATAACCAGTTTGTGTTAGTGTAACTGTCTTCACAGGGTCAATCGTTCAGTTGTTCAGCAGTGCTGTAGAGTCCAAGCGCCTTCCTTCCACAGCAACGAAGTAGTAGCTACTAGCTAGTATGCTCTAGCTAGCTAGGTAACTCCCCGGCCAGAGAATAGTTCTTCTGGAGTCGCATCATGCCAAGTTGGGTCTATTGCTGCTTGCGGATGCCTGCCTCGCCCAACACTCAGTGATGAGTGAAGCCGTGGTTTCTACAACGCCATTGCCACGCACTGACCTACTTTTACCATCATGAATGTGGTATGACGTTCTCCGTGACGCCCCGCCTGGAGGAAAAGATCGCGCCCACAGGGTAAGTACTACGCACCTAAAAGCTAGCTAACTAGCTACGGTACTCCTGGAGTAGCTACTAGTATTGTAGTGCTCCTGCAACAGGTGCGGTTTGTATTCTGGTTTAGGGGTCCTTCCATTGAGACGGACAGCTTCCAATAGAGCTATATTTTTGGAGAAGTCGGTGCACCAGGCCAAGCTATCGGAACTGAATGTCATCGTTTCTTGTCGCTATCTCGACCTACGATGTTAGCTAAGTGTCTTTGGCAGCGTTACTCTCTTCCGTTGCTCTACCACCGCGGGACGAATCAGGGCATTGCTTTCAGCAGTAGAACTGACGGAACTGCGTGGAATGGAATACCCTGTTTCACTACTAGTAGTATCAGCTATCTTGTAACTAGCTAGCAATTGGTCGCTGTTGCCCGCGGCAACACTGACCATCATCAAATTGAGAACTCCTTTTATGATATCTACTCGAGTAGCATTAGCTACTTTGAACGCACCGTACTTACTATTAGCTACCTATTAGCTAGCACTGTACTGTGCGGCATCTTGCCAGAGCTACTAGAGTAGTGAGGTCGTTGTCTAGTATTCTGACTATGGTCAGAGGCTCCGCTAACTAGGTACTCTAGGTATACTACTAGCTCACTAGGTACTGGGTACTAGCTACTTCGTACACTAGCTAGTAAGGCACTTTAATTCTCTTTTACTGTTGTAAGTAAAACCGAATTTCCACAACGGAGTTACTGCAGAGAGATGTGAAGTGTGGACCCTTTTTGAAATTCTTTTGAGCAGTAAATGCGTTGAATAGCTACTACAGTTACGGACGGAACCGACTGCCTGGCTGCTACTATGCTCACCCCCGAATGGCTCCCTGCGTCTAATCGGGAGCAGGTCAGCTGCTACTGCCGATCGCATAGAATCTCATCTCTCGGCTGCCTGGTAGGTACGACGTACCTGAACTGACGCCATGCCAGAAGTGAGCAACGAAGTTGTCAGATCCGTTGCCCGCCGCTGACAACGCCACTACGTCCTGAACTAGTTTTTGCAGGAAGTGATATATACAGTACTATTAGTAGCTATCCGACTTAGCTCATAGCTGTAGTTCTAATAGGCGATAGCATGGCTCTATTCTGGTACCTGGTACAGTGGCAGTCAACCTATCTTCTGACTTCGTGGCCAGTTAGCCCTGTGATTTTTCTAGCGACTAAGCTACACTACTAGTAGCTATCTAGACTACTACAGTAGACTTCTAATAGGTAGCCGACTACAAACAGTTCGTACTGGTAGCCAGCTAGCTAGCTCGTTGCTAACAATCCCCAGCGGTCGCAACCACGTTGTGATGAATCTTCTAAGGCATGGCAAGGTTAAGGTTAGGTAATCCACAAAGATCCATCGAAAAAGATCCACATCAACATGATGTATGGATCAATCATGCACATCATTCGCCACTTCCATTGATTCACAACAATAGCAATGTTACCCACAATCACTACGAATCCACACCCGACATTTTTCTTGACAACTGATCGATCTCCTTCTTCGCTGGTGGCCATTCTATTTTTTAAATACCCACTTCCATTCCTTTGACAAGCATCAACATGTTCCGTGCTACGCATTGCTTTTTTTTGGTAGTGGCAATCTTGTCGGCCGAGAGAAGCGCCGGTTTTGTGCCAAGCAGTAGCAGTATTCGTAGTGGCGGCATAAGAACCGTGGATGTCAGCCTGGATGTCAAGCCACAACGACAGCAACAACGTGTCGACCACGCTGATGCCATGATGACGACTCGGTCGGAAAATCGAAGAGATTTTCTCTCCCAAGTCCTTGGTTCTTCCCTAGTCGCCGTTGCTACCGCTGTTGCGGTGGGCCATCCCACTCCATCGTTTGCTTCGGGAGGAGCGACGGCCGGCGGTGTTTATTTGTTATCGGCCAAACAACGCTACAATGAACGTGTTGTCAAAGGTGTGAAGGGGTACTTGGCATTGGAATCCAGTTTAAAATCGGGCAGTGTCAACGAAGCCAAGGCTTATTTTGCCGGCACCGAACAAGGCACGTGGGGAGATATCAGTACCGCCGGCTACTTGTTGGCCAATGCCTTTCGTCGAAATTCCTCGGCGTCGCCCGACAGTTTGCCATCGGTCCAAGCCTGGAAAGCCTTTGTCAAGCAATTGGATGTCCTTCAAAAACAATTCAAGAAAAACAAGGACAATGCGGCCTACGACGCCTTTGCGGCATCCATTCCGTTGTTGGATTCGTATTTGGCACTCGTGGAATTGCCACCCGTCATGGAATTGAAATAAACAAATATATATATATATAAATTGAAAGAGAGAGATAATTGTATCTTGTTTTGTGAAATCGAAGAAGCGTATGTATGTGTAATATGTATGTATGTATGCCGGTTTCAAAATCTTCATCTACTGGATTCGTTGTACCTGATTCGACTGTATATTTTCTGATATATAATAAATAGCAAAGAGTGACTGATTTACATAGTAAATTACCTACTGGGCCTCTTCTCCGTAACAGGTCCAAGTATCATGACAGGGCCCAATGCTACCATCCGAAGAGAGGGGTTGCGTTGTCCCGTCCGTTTCAGCATCAGTATTTGTAGAACTACTCGAGACAGACGCAGATACCGCTCCCGCTTTGGGATGAGAGGGATTCCACCAATATTGCGGTTTGGCCAAGACACGTTCCACAATGGGTACAAAGGTCGAGAGCGGCAAGGACGGATAATCGGGATCAAAGGAAGCTTGATCGTACAATTCACACCACGTCACGGTCCAATTGTAGTGCGGATTGGTTAGAAAGATGTCCCGCAAATTGGGATCTCCACCGTAATGCTCAAAATAATAGTAGCCTTGAAAGATTTCGTGATGTGCGAGGAGCCATTGGGATTTCGGCGAGATCCAAGGGGCCAACATGGCGGCAATCAATTCTCCGTGATTCTTGACCGCCAACGTCTCAAAGACATCATGAAACAACGAGATCACGACAGTTTCGTCATTTTCTCCTTGACGCAAAGCCCGACTGGCTGTTTGGAGACCGTGTTCTAAAAGGGAAACGGGGGCTCCCAAGTAGGCATCCTTTTGACTTTGGAGCAGCTTGAGTAAATTGTCGAGTGTTTTTTGGACAATGGCCTCGTCGTATTCGACACCCATGCGATCATAATCCGCCTTGGCCGCATTTTTCAAGGTCGTAAAGGGCGTTTCCGTTTGTTGTTGTGTGTAGTGGCGTCGAAGCTGTTCGTGCAAGTAATGAATGCCATCTCGATTTAGGTAGCAGCCTTGCAACCACCGTTCGCCATCAGTTGGGGCAATCTCGGACCGCGAGTGCAGAATGCGTCGATTGTCAAAGATGATCAATGCGCCAGGAAATAGTTGCAGACGGACTGTGTACTTGTCGTCGTGGAGCATACTCGAGAAGCGACGTTTGGCTTGATAAAATAGCTCCAATTCGTCCTTGTTGTTGGATATACGAGGAGCGTATCCACCACTCTTGGCACTAAAGTTGATAGCCTTGACCGGAGGACACCCGCCAACATCCACAGCCATGTCATGTTCAAGTTCAATCATGGGTGCATATCGATAGAGCAGAGAGGAATCATCCCCACCATTGTTTTCCCATCGCAAGGGAATCTTTGTCAAGACATCAAAATACTCGCGATTGGAACGGCATAAATCGCGTGCCACAAAAAAGCCATCGACAAAATGATTATGGACGAAACAACCATCGGGAGAATTGGAGTCGCAATGATCAATGGCATGCAAGAGTTGGTAGGCCGGGGGTGTATCGATTCGGTAAGGAGAATCCACGTGCATTCCAATCGAGTTGGAAGTGTAGGCCAAATCTTTGCGGACCACGCCACCACTGCCATCGTCAGGAGTGGATCGGACATTGAATTGGGGGCCCCACTCGGTTTCTCGCAAACTGGAAAATTGTGTTCCAAATCGGACGCATTCCCCTTCTTGGCGAGGAACATTTTCCATCAATACAAGGCCAGTAGAAATCAATACCGACAAGAATTTGCGAGTTTGATCCGTATATCCGTTCATTGTCGTTGAGGTTGTCGACTTGTCGTCGGTGGCTTGTTGCTGCTGCTGAACAATGTCGTTGTAATCAAAGGCAGGAGGAGCCACCAGCCTTTCCCGATCCCACAAAAATAAAGGTAGTAAATTCCACGTCGGTGCTTGCAAAAAGGTGCGTTCATTCTTCCATTCCGCGGCGAGAAGGTGTTTTGCATAAAAGCAGGAATGTTGATCGGAAAATTCCACCAAAAATCCAGGCTGTCCACTCTTGCGCACTTGGCTGATCCCCACCACTTTTAGGTCCTCGATTTCTTCGTGTAAATTATATTTGGGTTGCCGCGTTTCGGAATCGGCATAAAAAGAAGACAAACATCGTTCACGTAGCCAAAGAGGATGGGCATCCTTTTGAAGGGCATGTAAAAGCCAATCGTTTTCGTCGTCGTGGTCGTCGTCGTCGTGGTTATCAGTACTAGAACTGGCACTGCCATTGACAGAAACTCCTGCGGCTGCTGCAGCCGTGTAGGTACAAAAACTGCCGAGCAGCCACAAGAATGAGCCAATCTTTGCGTGACGGCGGTTCCATGCTCCAACGACCATCCTGCTGGCAAAAAAAGAAAGGTGCAGTAGCTTTTGAATCAATCAAGCCACAAAGCTATCTAGGTAGATAGAAAGCATGCAAGGAGTTGTGTGTCTACCGTATTGCTTGCCTTGTACTGTAAGATGGAAGCTGTTGGGTTGTCTGCTGCTGCTGCTGAGGAAGGAAGGGGGGGCTACTAATAGCTACTACTACTAGCTAGTAATATGTAGATAGCAATGTAAACAGCATTGGGGAATTCTCAAAGGATCGGAATCTGGCATTTCTTCTTAGTAAATGGAGGAATCTGGAATATTCAAATATGTTATTCCCTCGGAAACAATGCCTTCGAGCTTCGGTAAAGTAATAGCTACTAGTACCAGGTACAGTACGTACCATACCGGTAGTAGCCACATATTAAATAC
>Ga0163149_10006721_pt1 | contig 11748 bp, 11 predicted proteins | sample OliLakLV19MP5G1_FD_148604 | JGI IMG/M metagenome (GOLD analysis project Ga0163149, IMG submission 148604) | Freshwater microbial mat bacterial communities from Lake Vanda, McMurdo Dry Valleys, Antarctica - Oligotrophic Lake LV.19.MP5.G1 | ecosystem: Environmental > Aquatic > Freshwater > Lake >...
GAATAAGATTTTGTTTAATTTTTGGAAAAGTTTTGGGGTGTTTCACGGAAAAAAGTTTAATGTTTTACCATATAATTATTGCTTACAATAAAGATGTGGTCAAATAAGTTGTTTCCAAAAGTAAAATGGACAAAAAAATACAATCCTAAAAGACAAAAAATAGGGTAATTATGTATTAAATATTGGTATATTTGATAATAATTTATTCAATTCAAGTTTTATGAAAAAACTTTTCAGCCTGGTTGATGGTCTTTCGAAAAATGAAAAGAGATATTTTAAGACTCATACCAAGTCCAATAATGCCCTCGAAATATTTGATTTAATAAATAAGGAGAAGCGAGATATAGCGCGAATTGAAAAATACTCCTCTAAGGAAAAAAATTATTTACTTAACTCGATTCTTAGATCGCTTCGTGGCTTTCATGGCCAAATGTCTGTAAACAGGATGCTTGATAACTATGTTCATGAGATTGATATTTTGGTAAACAAAGAATTGTATGATTTGGCTTTGAGTCGTGTTCACCAAGGAGAAAAGCTTGCGGCTCGCCATGAAAAGGTCCATCACCAGATATTATTTTTAAGATTCCGGAGGAGAATTGAAAGGAATAGAGGTCTCGACAATGAAGAATCGATCAAGACTCATTATAAAAATCTTTATTCTCTTTTTAAATTAATGAATGTCGATTATCATTTGGCAGAAATGATAAATAATTATAGGGAAAAAGCATTTTTGGAGAGGGAATATGATCTGGAGAACGAGGTAGAAAAACTTCTTTTAACATTGTCTCCCGACCTACGCGAAAAAATAAAAACAAATTATCTATATACAAGGATCAATGGCTTCATGAGTTTTGACAAAAAGCAATCCGATGAAGCATATGAATATTATTCCAATATGTGTAAAATATTCCAAGAGAAATCACCCCGGCTTCCTGATTCTGCTCTGGACTATTTTTCCCGTATCAATTATGTTACAGTACTTCATAGTTTTTTAACGGTATTAAAGGAAACAGATCGCGAAAAAGAATTTTTTGAGGTGATCGAGATCCTGAAAAACTCTGAAGGAATGTCGGTGAAAGAAGCAAGTAAGAGCTTTGTAAATATGTCGGTAAGTCTCACCGATTATTTCTTAAGAAAAAATGAAATAAAAAAGGGAATCACATTCTTACTGGAGTACAAGCAGAAAATAGAATCGATCAGTTATGAACGCGACCGGATGGAGCTGCTTTATTTCAATATGGCTTATATTTATTTTCTTCAGAAGCATTTTCGGGACGCTCATCGATATATCAGTAAATATATACTGTACCAAAATCCTAAATATAAAATTTTATATAAAGCCTCTAATTTTGTGTATATATTAATCCAGTTAGAGTTAAATAAATTAGATTTTGCTTTTAGTGTTTTAGACAAATTTGTTAAAAAGCTAAAGAATGAGGGGCAGTACAACACATTTGACGATTTGTTGGCACAATTTATCACAAGTCATTTTTCTCCTGGTTCTCTGTCTCAGCAGGCAGAAAAACATTATTCGGACTTATCGGATTTGATAAAAAATGGTAAAACCGGTTTGATACAGGTAAATCTAAATCAGTATTTTAATTTCAAGGGATGGATGGAATCAAAATTATTTAACAAGCCTTTTAATCCATGATTTTATAATGCCAAAGACTTGTTATAAATTTGATAAAGTTGAAAACAAAAACTAAATAAATAGTGTAAATTGTTACATTTGTAACTATAAAATAATCAATGCAACTCACCACACGTTCAAAAGTTGTTGTAAAAAAGCAGATGAGCTTTATGGAAAAGCTCTATCTACCTGCTATTTTGGGTGGGATGTGGATTACTATTAAGCATTTTTTCAGAAAAAAGGCTACCATTAAATATCCTGAAGAGCAGCGTGAATTTGCTCCGGTATATAGAGGTATGCACGTATTAAAACGTGATGAGAATGGGGCTGAAAGATGTACAGCATGCGGGCTCTGTGCTGTCGCATGTCCGGCCGAAGCAATTACCATGGAATCTGCGGAAAGAAAACCGGGTGAAGAACATTTATACAGAGAAGAAAAGTATGCGAAAATATATGAGATAAATATGCTCAGGTGTATTTTTTGCGGCTTGTGTGAAGAGGCTTGCCCAAAAGAGTCCATTTTCCTTACCGACAGGATAGTTCCTTCAGACGACCTTAGAAAAGATTTTATTTATGGTAAAGACAAATTGGTTGATCCCATAGAGGCAGATAAACGCATTGATGTTTCTAAAAGAGAAACAAAAGAGGTGCTTGAGTTTAAGAAAAATAAAAATATAGGTCATAACCAATTGTTTGAAGGAAAAAAATTTAAAAGCGGTAGTTAATAATAGTCTAAGAAAGTTTACCTACTTTCTTTTTGTCTATTGCCTACTGAAATAGCTTATGCTTACAACGTATTCATTTTATTTTCTTTCTTTCCTGGCTGTATTTTGCGGCCTTATGGTTGTCTTCTCTAAAAGGCCGGTATACAGTATTCTTTATCTTATTGTAACTTTTTTTGCAATTGCGGGTCACTATCTTTTATTGAATGCACAGTTTCTTGCAGCAGTGCATATTATAGTTTATGCAGGTGCCATTATGGTTCTGTTCCTGTTTGTTATCATGTTGTTAAACCTTAATCATGAAAGTGAGCCGCATAAAAATATGTGGCTGAAATTTGCAGCAACTATTTCTGCCGGCATGTTATTGCTGGTATTAGTAGGTGTTTTAAAAGAAGCGGAAGCAATACAGCCTTTCAGGGCATTTAATTCGGATATCGGGTTGGTAAAAAATATTGGTAAAGTATTGTTTGATGAATTTATGTTGCCATTTGAAGTTTCTTCTATCCTGTTTTTATCAGCCATGGTTGGCGCGGTAATGTTGGGAAAGAAAGAAGTTGATGGTTAATGAGTTTCGAGTTCTGAGTTTCGAGTTTAAAACAACCCAAAACTCCTGACCCGAAACAAAGTAATGTTAAATAAAGTATTACAATAAAGTAACATGAGTGCTATCCAGTCCATACCAATTAGCTATTACATCATGCTTAGTGTGGTGTTATTCTCAATTGGAGTAATGGGTGTTTTGTTACGTAGAAACGCAATCATTATTCTAATGTGTGTTGAGTTGATGCTCAATGCGGTCAATTTACTTTTTGTAGCTTTCTCTTCTTATTTATCAGATACAGCTGGGCAGGTTTTCGTGGTATTTATTATGGTTGTCGCTGCTGCTGAGGTTTCAGTTGGTCTCGCCATATTAGTAATGATATATCGTAACACGCACTCGACAGATATAAATTTGTTGAATAAACTAAAGTGGTAATATGATTGAATTAGTTTGGCTTATTCCTCTTCTTCCCTTGCTTGGCTTTGCTGTTATTGGCTTTATGGGGAAAGGTATGCCAAAGAGTGTTGTTGGACTTGTTGGCTGTGGTACAATACTAGGTTCTTTTCTTATTTCATTGTATCTGTTTTTTACTTTAACAGGCAGCGATGTTAAAGAACATACTCTCTCGCTCTTTAACTGGATATACGCAGGGGATTTTAGTGTTGACTTTTCTTTCTTAATTGATCCGCTTTCTTCTTTATTTCTTTTGATCATAACTGGTGTTGGCTTTTTAATACATGTTTACTCAACCGGGTATATGCATGATGACGAAGGTTATCATCGCTTCTTTGCCTACCTCAACCTGTTCGTATTTTTTATGTTGCTGCTTGTATTAGGTTCCAATTACCTTATCATGTTCGTAGGTTGGGAGGGTGTTGGTTTGTGTTCTTACTTACTAATTGGATTCTGGTTTAAAAACACAGAGTACAATAATGCTGCGAAAAAAGCATTCATCATGAATCGTATTGGTGACCTTGGTTTTATCCTTGGTATCATTCTCATTTTTATCACTTTTGGCAGCATCAATTATTCAGAGGTGTTTGGCAGCGCAAGTAAATTTGCATCCGGTGATACAACATTGGTCGCCATTACACTATTGCTTTTTATTGGTGCAATGGGTAAGAGTGCTCAATTGCCTTTATATACCTGGCTGCCTGATGCAATGGCCGGACCAACACCTGTATCAGCATTGATCCATGCTGCTACAATGGTTACCGCCGGTATTTACATGATAGCACGTTCAAATATTCTTTTCACCCTCTCACCTGTAACAATGGGTATTGTTGCTGGTGTAGGATTATTCACCGCGATTTTTGCAGCGAGTATCGGCTTGTTTCAAAATGATATTAAAAAAGTTCTGGCGTATTCAACAGTGAGCCAGTTGGGATATATGTTCCTTGCATTAGGAGTTGGATCTTATACAGGTGCTGTTTTCCATGTTACAACACATGCATTTTTTAAAGCGCTTTTATTTCTTGCGGCAGGAAGTGTTATTCATGCCATGAGTGGTGAGCAGGATATTCGTAACATGGGCGGATTGAAAAAAAGTTTACCCATTACTCATATGGTATTTTTAATTGGCACGCTCGCAATCGCAGGGGTGCCGCCATTTGCAGGCTTCTTTTCAAAAGACGAAATACTGGCACATGCCTTTGCTGCAAGTCCATTGCTCTGGATATTGGGAATGGCAGGCGCTTTAATGACGGCGTTTTATATGTTCCGTTTATATTATTTAACTTTTTATGGTGGGTTCAGGGGAACTAAGGCGCAGGAACATCATTTGCACGAGAGCCCGAAATCAATGACGATACCATTAATGGTATTGGCCGGACTTTCTGTACTTGGTGGTTTTATTGGTATTCCTGAAGTTTTTGGTGCGGAACATTTACTCGATAATTTCTTGTCTCCCGTGTTTAGTGATTCGTCTATGAGAGTTGCATCACATCATTTATCTCACTCAACGGAATATATGTTAATGGGAATTTCGGTTGCTGCGATCGGAGCTGTAATATATTATGCCTACATAACTTTTGTTAAGAAGGAACAGTTGCCTTCCGAAGAAGGTGAAGAAACATCAGCAATACAAAAACTCATTTACAGCAAATATTATGTGGATGAATTGTACGCAACCTTATTTACTAAGCCTCTTAATTGGTTGTCGGAACAATTCTATAAATTTTTAGAGCTTAAATTTATTGACGCAATTGTGAATGGAGTTGGTAAAGGCGTGAATGGTGTCGCGTCTGTATTAAGGCTGGCGCAAACAGGCAGGGTCGGCTTTTATATTTTTGCAATGGTTATAGGAATCGTATTGATGTTGTTTTATAAAATGATGTGATGACGGGTATAATAACAGTCATATTAATATTGATCCCGCTTTTGGCTGGCGCTTTACTGCTTATAACAAAAGGAGAGCAGGTAAAAAGAATTGCACTTGCAGCTTCATTGCTGGAGTTGGTGGTTACAGCCGTTGCTTTATTTAAATTTAATGGAACTGGCGAACGTGAATTTGTTATTAATTATCCCTGGATAAAATCGTTGGGAATAAATTTTTATGTAGGAATGGACGGTATCAGTTTACTGCTGGTATTGTTAACGTCAGGTTTAGTTCCCTTGATCATTTTTTCTTCGTTCAATAAAACAATTGAAAATCCTTCTCTGTTTTATTCCCTCATTTTGTTTATGCAAATGGCGCTGGTTGGTGTCTTTGTTGCCATGGACGGATTTTTATTTTACGTTTTCTGGGAGCTTGCTCTTATTCCTATCTGGTTCATTTGTTTGTTATGGGGCAGCGGTGAAAAAAGAAGCATCACATTTAAATTTTTCATTTATACGCTAACAGGAAGTTTATTTATGCTTGCAGCCCTTATCTATTTGTATTTACATACAGATGGAACGCATTCATTTTCTATTGATGCATTATATGCTGCGGGCCGCTCTCTTGATGCTGCGAAGCAAGCCTGGATATTCTGGGGAATGTTCATTGCCTTCGCAATTAAAATGCCTGTGTTTCCTTTTCATACCTGGCAGCCCGATACATATGTTTCTGCTCCAACACAGGGTACCATGTTGCTTTCCGGTATCATGTTAAAAATGGGAACTTACGGATTGATACGTTGGTTAGTTCCATTGGCGCCATTGGGAGTTGAGCAATGGGGTAATACAGCAATCATATTGTCAGTCATTGGAATAATTTACGCTTCATGTCTGGCTATATATCAAAAAGACATGAAACGCCTTATTGCATATTCATCCATTGCGCACGTTGGCTTAATTGCTGCTGGTATTATGGTGGTAAACTCGCAAGGGTTGCAGGGAAGTATTATACAAATGATTAGTCACGGAATAAATGTTGTTGGCTTATTTTTTATCGTTGATATTATTGAGACAAAAACCAATACACGAATGACAGATAAGTTGGGAGGTATAAGAAATGTTAATCCGAATTTTGCTGTTGTGTTTTTAATAGTGTTGTTAGGAAGTGTTGCATTACCACTAACCAATGGTTTTGTCGGCGAATTTTTATTGATCAACGGTATTTATAAATACGGTGCATGGATAGCTGCATTTGCCGGATTAACGGTAATTCTGGGCGCTGTGTATATGCTGCGTTCATATCAATCAGTAATGTTGGGCAATACAAATTCAGTAACAGAAAAATTTGATTCATTGAACGGTATTGAGAAAACGATCTTAGTAATTATTTGTGCATTGATTTTAATAATCGGAGTGTACCCTAAGCCGCTGCTCGATATTGTGGGCCCTGCGGTGGAGATGTATATTCAGAATTATGGTGTTAATTATTAGTATTGAGATATGAGTACATAGTATTTGGTTTTGAAAAAAGGAAAATTAATAGGGCGGATAAACTATGAACTTTAAACTAGGAACTTTGAACTAATCAATGAAAGCATTAATAGTATTATCTCTTTTAGGTGTAGTTGCATTGTTTGCAGAGATTTTTAAATTCAAAAAAATTCTGTTCCCTGCTATTATACTTGGTTTGCTGGCTACTATAGTGTTGCTTACTTCCGAGTGGGGTTTCGATAACACTTATTTCAGAATGCTGCACATGGATACATATGCTATCCTGTTTATGTGTCTTATTCTTTGTACGGCAATACTCTGGTTTTTATTTTCAAAAAATTATTTCGATTCCATGTCGAATATTACTGATTACTATGGATTAGTATTATTTTCATTGGTGGGTTCTATGTTATTGGTATCGTACAATAATATGGTAATGTTGTTTTTAGGCGTGGAGATATTATCTATACCTGTTTATGTATTGGCGGGAAGTAAAAAAGATGACGCTGAATCAAATGAATCAGCTATGAAATATTTTATCATGGGTGCGTTTGCGACAGGTTTCTTATTATTTGGTATTGCAATGATCTATGGTGCAACAGGTTCTTTTTATCTTCATGATATAGCTCAGGGAGTTGAGGTAAAAAAACTGGAGATGCCTGGCTTGTTAACTGGTGGTATTATTTTTCTGCTTGCAGGACTATCATTTAAAGTTGCTGCGGCTCCAATGCACTTCTGGGCCCCGGATGTTTACAAAGGTGCACCAACTGTTGTAACGGCTTACATGGCGACCATTGTTAAGGCTTCCGCGTTTGCAGCGTTCTTCAGGCTTTTTGCCGCTTGCTTTTTCACAGTAAAAGGTGAGTGGAGTGCAATGATCTGGGGTTTATCTGTTTTATCAATTGTTGTTGGAAACGTTACCGCTGTATTTCAGACAAACGCAAAACGTATGCTTGCATATTCCAGCATTTCTCATGCAGGGTTTATGCTTGTTGCGATATTAGGGATGAACGAACTTTCTACAAAAGCTATTTTATTTTACTCAGCGGCATATTCAGTTGCATCCATCGCTGCATTTACTGTTCTCTTAAAAGTGAGTGAGGCACGCAAAAGCGATGACATAAATGCTTTTGAAGGTCTGGCAAAAAATAATCCGCTGCTTGCATTTGTAATGACAGTTGCATTGCTTTCAATGGCGGGCATTCCTCCACTGGCAGGTTTCTTCGCTAAGTACTATATTTTTACAAGCGCGTTTGCAAGCGGTTATGTTGGACTTGTTATCATTGCAATCCTTGGATCACTGGTTGGTGTATATTATTATTTCAAAATAATAATTGCCATGTACGCAGGAGAAAATAAAGTCGAAAAAATTAACCTGGATACAATCACAAAAACTGTACTCTTAATTTCTGTAGCATTGACAATTGCATTCGGTATTTACCCGGATTTATTGCTTGATCTTTTTAGGTTTTAATTTGATTCTTGATTTGCCTAAACATTTGCTTTACTATTTACTGATAACCAACAACAGATAACCTTTTTTATGTCACTATGGGATTCTTTTATTGAGTGGCTTAAACCGGAAACGATAATTAATTATGGGGGACTTACCTTATTGCTGATTGTCGTTTTTGCCGAAACAGGATTATTGATCGGTTTTTTTCTTCCGGGTGATTCACTCTTATTTACAGCAGGGTTGCTTTGTGGGATTGGGACTTTTGATACCAATATTTTTACTCTGGTTTCAGGATTATGTTTTGCGGGTATTACAGGAAATATGGTTGGTTATTATTTTGGAAAAAGAGTAGGAGAAAAACTTTTTACCCGTGATGATAATATTATTTTCAAAAAGAGATATGTGATTATTACAGATAATTTTTATAAAAAGTATGGCGGCAGTACATTAATACTGGGAAGATTCCTTCCTGTTATCCGCACATTTGCTCCCATACTTGCCGGGGTAATAAAAATTGGTTTTGCACGTTTTATGTTTTATAATATTATAGGATGTGTTGCCTGGGTATTTTCGCTTACGATTACCGGATATTTCCTTGGGGTTAAATTTCCTTGGGTAAAAGATTACCTGGGATACATAGTAATCTTTCTTATTGTAATTACATTTATACCTGTTTTGAGAACCTACCTAAAGGAAAAAAGGAGTAGATAAATAGGTGTTCGGTAATCGGTTACCAGTTCAATGCGCATCAATAACCCATAACTCAAAACCAATTACCGATCACTTAATACCAATCACTGATAGCCAGCAACTGACAACCGATCACCCTCCACCCAATACCGATTACCACTAAAATACCTCCTTTAAAGAAATTCTTGGAGCAAATACAATAAAATGGACTAAATTGTCGCTATATTAAAGTCCTATATCGTTTTTTTTTTAAAATACATTTAGTAAGTTTGAGACCTTTTATTTACGTAAAATTAACATGGAAAAGGGCATATTTTTAGTAATATTGCCAATCGCGAAAAGAGAATTTTAAAAACGAAAATCACAAAAAACCAAGATACATATGAGTAACGAAAATTCAACATCAAGCAACGTAAAATCATTATTTGCTTCAACAGCTATTGTCCTTTGTATTGTAATGGGAATCCTTATTTACGTTTTTGTGTTAGGAGACTCATCTCATTTTGATGCTGAAGGTCATCCATTACCGGGAGATTATTTAGGAATGATGCATGCCGGAGGATTTATTGTTCCTATACTTTTGGCGATTTTCTTTATCATCATCACCTTTTCTATCGAAAGAATAATTACTATTTCTAAATCAAAAGGTAAAGGACAAATCGAGAATTTTGTGAGAGCGATTAGACAACAATTGAATTCAAACAACCTGGATGCAGCTATTGCAGAGTGTGATAAGCAACAAGGTTCATTAGCTAACGTGGTTCGCGCGGGAGTAGAGAAATATAAATTTGTGCAAAATGATGCAGGAATGGATAAAGAAAGTAAAGTAGCGGCAGTTCAAAAAGAACTGGAAGATGCTACTTCATTGGAATTACCAATGCTTTCTAAAAACCTTTCTATCATTACTACTTGTGCAACCATTGCAACGTTATGGGGTTTGATAGGTACGGTTTTAGGTATGATCCGTGCGTTTGCGGCCTTAGCTAATGCCGGTGCTCCTGATACAACGGCTCTTGCAACGGGTATCTCTGAGGCACTTATCAATACAGCTTTAGGTATCATCGGTTCGGTAATTGGTATTATCATGTACAATTATTTCAGTAACAAGATCGATCAGCTTACCTACAGCATGGATGAGGCTAGTTTCAGTATAATTAATACTGTATCTTCTCAAAAATAAAAAAGGTTATACTTTTTTATGGAATTTAAATGGAATCTTCATCTTTAATATAGAAAGCACATGCCGAAGGTACAAATGCCAAGGGGCACACCCTCATTAGATATGACACCGATGGTGGATCTGGCTTTCTTGTTGGTAACGTTCTTTATGTTAACTGCAAGCGTAAGAGTTGATGAGCCGGTGATTGTGGATACCCCGTCATCTACATCTGAGAAATTGCTGCCAAATAATGTCACGCTTATTACAATAGACAATAATGGTAATGCGTTTTATACGATCAATGATGGCGATGTAAGGATACAAACGCTGGAAGAGATGGGTAAGAATTATAAAATTGAATTTACAGACAAAGAGAAAAAAGAGTTTGCCGGCATGACAAGTTTTGGGGTGCCAATGAATGAAATGAAAAGATACCTTGGTCTTGATGACGCTGGAAGAAAAGAATATAAATCTCTAGGTATCCCAAGGGATTCTGTAGATAATCAGCTGGGAGGATGGATACACGCAGGATATGTTAAGGCACAAACCAAACTCAGGGATGAAAAAAATAAAGCGAAGGAGTTGAACCGGCCTTTTAAGCAGGAGGAGATGCGTTTCGCGATTAAAGCAGATGGTAAAGCGCCATATGTTGCGGTAAAAGAAATTATTGAAGTATTTAAGAAGCAAGATATTTACATTTTTAACATGATCACCAATTTAGAAAAGGGCGAATAATATAACATGGCAGACGTAAATACAGATAGTGGCGGAGGTCACGGTAAACACGATAAGAAGAGAGCGAAAAAAATGTCGACTCGTATCGACATGACACCTATGGTGGATTTGGCTTTTCTTTTGCTTACGTTCTTTGTAATGACTTCAACATTTAACAAAGCAAAAACCCTGGAGATGCTTTATCCTGCAGATCCATTGGAAAATCAAAAGCCACCGAAAATTAAAAATGCATTGACCTTTATTTTAAGTGGCGACGATAAGGTATTTTATTATGATGGAGAGTTTTATGTTGAAGGAAATGCAGATGGCAAACCCAAAACAGAATTGATCGAAACAAATTATTCTGCCACAGGTATCAGGGATGTACTGCTCAAGCGTAACGTATTGGTAACTGATTCAATTGAAATATTTAAAAAGCAATATGCCAACAACGAACTAAACGATAGTACGCTGAAGAAGCATGTAATAAGTGTAAAGAGAAATGCGAAGGCCCTTACTGTATTGGTAAAAACTGATGACGAAGCAACATATAAAAATGTTATAGATGTTATGGATGAATTAAATATAACATCAGTTGGAAAAAAGGCGGTGGTTGATTTGATCCCTGCAGAATTAAACTTGTTGCGGGTGAAAACGGGAAAGGCACCGATTGCTGAAGCTGTTGCCCCGGAAACGAAATAAAAAATAGATTACTTTTAATATTATAACCAATGGCTCAACACAATAAAATGTTATTTAACGAATGGACGAACGTAGTTTCTTCCATTCGTAATGAGCTGGTTTTTGAGGGAAGAAATCAAGAATACGGAGCTTACCAGATAAGGAGAAGTTATAATAGATCCGTTTCTATTGCATTGCTTATAACTTTTTCTGCATTGGTATTGGCAATTGTAGTGCCTAAAATAATTGAGTTGATAAATAATACGTTAGATACAACTAAGGAAGTTGTTGTCGACCTTACTGATCCTATTGATATGGTGCCGCCGCCTTTGGATGAAACCGAAC
>Ga0163149_10006727_pt1 | contig 11743 bp, 8 predicted proteins | sample OliLakLV19MP5G1_FD_148604 | JGI IMG/M metagenome (GOLD analysis project Ga0163149, IMG submission 148604) | Freshwater microbial mat bacterial communities from Lake Vanda, McMurdo Dry Valleys, Antarctica - Oligotrophic Lake LV.19.MP5.G1 | ecosystem: Environmental > Aquatic > Freshwater > Lake >...
TTTCAATCGTAATGTCTGGCAAATTGAGTAATCCGTCAAGATGAAAATCCATGAGCTTAGCCTCTAGCAGAAAGTTCATACATTATACAGTTTACACCTCAAACCCAGAAGACCCAAAAAAAACCTGTTTCAGAGGGTCGGGAGTACGCCCAAGACGGTAAAATTTAAGAGGGAAAATTTGGCAGTTAATTTTCAGCAGAAAGTAGGAGAGAAAGATTTGTGAGTATTTTTAAGAAAAAAATTAATCCTTCAGCCTTCGCTATTCTGCAATTCAAACAGCCGATCGACCGCACGGCCATCTTCCTCATGCTAGTGCTGAGCGTCTTAATCGGACTGCTGCTGCTGAGCGGCGATCGCACAGCACCCAGAGTGCGAGAATTTACCTGGGAAAACAAACAAATCGGCGCCGAAGATACCGGCTTTATCCTCACCTTCTTTCGGCCGATGAACCAGTCCACCGTCGAGGAAAACTTAAAGCTAGAACCCCCCCTCCCCGGTAAATTTAGTTGGGCTGGAAGACGCATGGCTTACACCCTCAAAGATCCAGCACCCTACGGCGTTACCTACACAGTCAAACTCGCCGGAGCAACCGATAAGTATTTCGGAGAAAAAAACCAAAATAAAGGAACGCCAATGCAGCCGTTTAGCAGTTCGTTTCGCAGCCGCGATCGAGCTTTTGCTTACATCGGTGTCCAAGGCGAAACAGAAAGCAGATTAATGCTAGTCAATCTCAGCAGCAACGACTCAAAACCGATACCCCTAACTCCCAAAGATTTGGTTGTCACCGATTTTAAACCGTATCCCGACAGCGATCGCATTTTATTCTCAGCCACCGATCGATCAATCGCCCGTACTCGTGGCACCCTCAATCAAGAACTATTCACAGTCACCACCGGCCTCTACCCCCAATCGGGCTCAGGAACTCAACAAAAATACCCAGCCGGTAGAATCGACAAAATCTTAGACTCCAAAGATTACCAAAACCTCAAATTCGACCTCTCAGCCGACGGAAAAATCATAGTTGTCCAGCGCGTCAACCGCCGCAATCCCGGCGATTTCAGTCCTTGGATTTTGGAAGAAAAACAGGCGCCCAGACCATTGGAAAATGAACAAGGCGGAGATTTTATGATTCGCCCCGACAGTAAATCGATGGTAATATCTCAAAAACAAGGATTAGCGATCGTCCCCCTCAAACCGGAAGCAGACCCAGTAGAATTTTTGCCAAAATACGAACAAGTATTGGGCATGGCCCGCGACAACTCTGCCGCCGCCTATGTTAAATACAACAGCGACTTTACTCGATCGCTTTTCATCTTAGATAACCAAGGTGTAGAACAAGAAATATTGCGTATTCCCGGCAGCATTATGGCCGTTTATTTCGACCCCCGCAAAAACCAAGACAACCAAGTTCAGCGTCTCTACTGTTTGTTAGCCCAACGCCTCAAAACAGAAAGCTACAAAGAACAGCCTTTCATCGCCACCATCGACCTCAAAAAAGAGGGTACTCGTTTGGTAGGAACCATCAAACCGCTGCTGATTTTGCCCAACCAATTAGATACCCAAATCAGTTTATCTCCCGACGGGCTGGCATTAATTTTCGACCAATCAGTCACAGCAGCAAATCCCTCAGCAGCAGACAGTCCCCGCAACGATAGCGGACAGTCGATCGCCACCAGCCGCCTCTGGCTGCTACCCTTAGTAGAAATACCCGCAGACGGTTCTCCCGCAAAAGTACAGCCAGAAGAACTTCCCTTTGCCGGCTATCACCCCCGCTGGCTCCCCTAAATCGATTTTAGATTTTAGATTTTAGATTGACCGATATTGGTAAATATCAATAGGGTAAGGTGCGCCCATAAACACCAAGCGTTGAAAAGTGCGCGGTGCACACCCTACTTTTACTAAATCGATTAGAGATTAGAGATTAGAGATTAGAGATTGAGTTGATACTATGCGATACTTGTAAATACCACAAATTTTGACACCTAAAATCTAAAATCTAAAATCTAAAATCTAAAATTCGCATGACTCCCGAAGAAATTAGCAATACCCTTAAAGACTTATTTGGTGACAGTGTTGAGATGCCTGCTGCCACTTCTTGGCAAGTAGAAACCCCCAATTTTCGCCTATTAGTCCTCCTTTCAGAAGACGGGAGTTGGCTGCGGATTTTACTGCCGATCGCCGATGCCCAGGAAGCTCAACCATTTCTTGATAAACTGCTAGAAGCTAACTTTGACACCACCCTCGAAACTCGCTACGCCTTACATCAAAACGTTTTGTGGGGAGTATTTCAGCACAGTTGTGCCACACTCGCGGCCGCCGATTTCTCAGCCGCCGTCGCCAGACTGCTGGCTTTGCAAGAGCGAGGTTTGTCTGACTTTTTCGGCGGTTTGATAGAAAGCCGCATCCGTCAAATCATCAAAGCTGCGAAGATGCAGGGACAGTCTGTGGAAACTACCCTTCAGACTTTAGACCGTTTCTACGCAGAGGGATTGATGGGTGAAATGGAACTAGGGCGAGAGTCTAGCGAAAAAACTCTCGCCGCTTGGCGGTATCAGCTAGAACGCCTCTGGCCGGAGGTGGAACCCTAAGACGATTTGAGATGGCAGATTGCAGATTGCAGATGGCAGATTGCAGATTGCAAAAAACTGATGACCATCGAGGTTCGGAAGTTGCCTAAAGTTGCATTTCTTTGTAGTGGTATAGGAACCGCCAATACGGTTAGAACGTTCTTAATTGCACAAACCCTTGCGGAACATTGCTTCTTCCTTCTCTCGCGACGATAACTAAAGCCTTCCATTCGTTACATTCGGTTACATCCCAAGACAGCGAATCCGTGGCCGAACTTCTTTCTGCTGTACAAGCTGCCGATTGTTGACTGAGCCCCAGTCTTGACGATACCGTTGGAGGCTCAAGCCCCTTGGACGATGGCTAATCCGGGCCCTCGAACCCTCGAAGGATGCCCGTATATTCACTGATAACCCGCGAGCGGTTCTCCAATTCCCTTCTATCACTAGAAAAATGGTATAACTTATCACAATAATTCGTTATAAATATTAAAAATTTTCGGAAAACACGCGATCGCAGGTATATCATGGTAAAAAGTTTACAGCAGAGATCAGTAAGTTCCACAAAAGCTTCGATCGTTTAATATTGACTTAGAAACAAAATCTTTAGCAGACAATGCTACTGCGATCGGGTTTTCCCATCGGGTGCTGTTGTAATTTCACAAATTAGCAACTACCCGCTACAAATTACCCTTAACAGTTGACAGTTGACAGTTGACAGTTGACAGCGAAGTTTTTAGGCAGGGGATTTAAGCCCCAGCCTAAAAACAATCCACCTAAAGGTGGGGGCTTAAATCCCCTGTGCTTCGGTTACGAATTAATAGCAACTTAAGTTGTTCATGAATACAATTTTTAACAGGGGTTTCATCTATGTTTGCTGTGCGTGAGACTAGCTCGGAGTTATCAGTGTTGCATATACCTGAATTTTGTACTTGGAACATCTCCTTAGAATCAACTCTCCTAGACCTGCCACTCTCCAACTGCCAAATTGAATTAACTCAACAGGCAAAAGAAGTAGCCAAGGCTTTTGAAGAAAATTCTATGCTTCCAGGCGTCATTTTGACAGATGGTGGTAATTTTGTCGGCATCATATCCAGGCGTCTATTTTTTGAAAAAGTTAACTGCCGCTACGGAGTAGAAATGTTTTTCAAGCGACCAATAGAGGTGCTGTACAAGTTTGCCAAGCCAGAGGAACTCGTACTTCCCGCCAGTAAATTAATAGTAGAAGCCGCCCAGGAATGTCTTTACAGATCAGCAGAATTAATTTACGAACCCGTAGTAGTGGAAATAGCCCCCCAGACCTACAAGCTGTTAGACGTACACCAATTAATGGTCGCTCAATCAAGAATTCACGAATTAACAAATAAGTTACTCCACAAACAAACCCAAGCCAAACTCATCCAAACAGAAAAAATGGCTAGTTTGGGGAGGATTGTAGCAGAAGTAGCCCACGAAATCAGAAATCCGCTGAACTGTATTTGGGGAAATTTAACTTTTCTGCTGTCCTATTTTGAACACTTGCTTCAGCTCATGTCGGTTTATGAAGAAGAATATTCGGCACCCTGTCCCCGAATTGATGCCCTTAAAAAAGAAATTGAGTTTGATTTTTTACAAGAAGATTTGCCGATCACCTTAGAAGGGATGGAGTTGGGAGCCTCGCAATTGCTAAAAATAGTTAACGGGCTGCACCACTTCTCTCACATGGACGAGACAAAACCAGCCGAGACAGACATTCACGAATGCGTGGATATGACGCTGTTAATTTTGAAAAACCGCTTTAAAAACAGCATAGAAGTAGTTAAAAATTACGGCGAACTGCCGCTAGTTAGTGGCTACTCCGGTCAGTTGAGTCAGGTGTTTTTGAATTTGTTAGTTAATGCTCTAGACGCCCTGACAGAGTACGCAGCCGATCGCGAACTAGATACAGAGTGCCTGGACAACTGGCAGCCCCAAATCGAAATTACCACTAAAGTCATAGAAACCGAACACGGCAAGCGGGTGGCAATTTGCATTGCCGATAACGGGCCCGGCATTCCCCCAGAAAATCAGCAGCAGATATTTGACACCTTTTTTACCACTAAACCAGCAGGCAAAGGCACCGGTATGGGGCTGGCTATCTCCCATCAAATCGTCACAGAAAAGCATGGGGGCCAACTGAAAATGCGATCGCAACCAGGTAAGAACACTGAATTTGAAATTCTCCTGCCCATAGTTCGCACAACATGATTAACTCAAGAATATTCTTGGTTGTTCGCTCCTGTGGTGAAGTGATAGGCTAGCTTAGTAGTAGGCTCTCAATTCACTTTCCCAGCGTTTCGGCAACTAAAAGTTCCAGTGGCAAATAAATTCAGTTCCAAAGTCCTTAGCCCTTCACTCTCCGAAGGCAGCCATCAAGATCTTTCCCTAGAGTCTACCCTCTGGGACTTGCCCCTGTATGACTTTCAGGTTAAATCGAGCTGTTTGGCCGTGGCAGTTGCCGAAATGTTTGAACAGCATCCCCTAGTGCCGGGAGTGGTCTTGATGGAAGCAGGAGAGTTTGCTGGCATGATATCCCGCAGGCAACTGCTGGAATATTTGCTCAAACCCCAAGGCCCTGAGCTCTTTTTGCACCTGCCGCTGAAAGTTCTCTACAGTTACGCTCGCGTCGAAATATTATTAGTCGCAGAGAGTACAACCATTTTGGCAGCAGCTCCACAAGCTCTGCGTCGATCGCCCGAATTGCAGTCAGAACCGATCGTCGTCCAAATAGACTCCCAATCTTACCGCCTCTTAGACTCTCACGCACTAAACATCGCCTACTGGCAAATTCGTGGCATAGAAACTCAAGTCCGCTACGAAAGAGCCCAAACTCAAATGATTCAAAGCGAAAAAATGGCTAGTTTAGGGCGTTTAGTCAACGGAGTAGCCCACGAAATTTTAGATCCGGTAGGCTTTATTTGGGGGAATTTAACCTACGTAAGCGACTACAGCAAAAACTTGATGCAGTTGCTCTCAGTTTACGACGCGCACTGTACCGAACCCCCCCCGGAAATAGCACGGCTCAAGGAAGAGATCGACTATGACTTTTTGCAAAACGATTTCCTCCGAACTGTTGCCAGCATCAAATCAGGAGCAGAACGTTTGAGCAAGTTGGCAACCAGTTTGCAAAACTTCTGCCACATAGACGATGTTTATCCCAAACCGACAGACTTGCACGCCAACATAGACAGCATACTTTTGCTACTCAAAAGTCGTTTGACCAGGGAAATCAAAGTAGTAAAAAACTACGGCTACCTGCCGCCAGTGCCGTGCTATGCAGGCCAGCTAAACCAAGTATTTATGAATATCTTGACCAATGCTATTAATACATTAATTAACGAAGCAGTCGGTCAAGAATTGGCGAAAGAGTTCAAAGGTGGAGGACTCAGAGACTTTGATCGCCAGCCTCAAATTGAAATCACAACTCAAGTCTGCTGTCCCGAACCTGCGCCGGATTTAGACAAACTTCATGTTCGCTGGGTTTCGATTTGCATAGCAGATAACGGGCAAGGAATGTCACCTAGCAAGTACAAAAAAATCATAGAATCATTCTCTACGGAAAAACGCGCCCTCAAAGAAACCAGTTTAGCGGTTAGCTATCAAATAGTGACGGGCAAACACGGCGGTGCATTCAGAATGCGATCGGAATTAGGCAGCGGCACCGAATTTGAAATTTTGTTACCCTTAGCTTAAAGAAGTCAGTAGTTATTGGTTATTAGTTATTGGTTATTAATTATTATGAAAAATACTGCTACATATAAATCAATACAGTTCACTTAACACTATTTGTTCCCCGGAGATCCCCCTAAATCCCCCTTAAGAAGGGGGACTTTGAGAGCTTTTTCTTGTCCCCCCCTTTTTTAAGGGGGGTTAGGGGGGATCTGTCTTAAGTGAACCGTATTGACATATAAATTAGAGGCAATCTTCTGTAGGGAAACGGCAATGCTGTGTCCCTACCTGGAAACTGCTGTAACAGTCAACAGTCAACAGTCAACAGTCAACCATTATCTAATTGACTGCCGCACATTTTACAAAATTTAGCATTAGCATCGTGTACAGACCAACCGCAACCTTTACAAACAGTTTCTACCTGATTAGCAGTTTTAACTAACTGTTTAATCAAATCGCCCAATTGCCAAGGAATCAGAGCAATTCCCGTCAAAATCATCAAAATAGTCAGAAAACGGCCCGATTCCGAAATCGGAGTAACATCGCCAAATCCCACCGTCGTCATCGTGACAACCGAGAAATAAACAGCATCCAAAAAAGTCCCAAAACCTTCGGGATTGGCCGGATGTTCGACTTGATAAATCAAACCAGAATAAACAAAAATTATCGCCAGCAAAGTAAATAAAATCCGGGAAAAAATCACGCCATCTTCGCTGCTGATGCGAAAAACCGAATTTTTTAATTCCAGAAAGCGGATGAGTCGGAGAATTCTAAACCAGCGAAAAATTCTGATAAAACTAACGTTGACAAATCCCAGCAAAAATGGTAATATTGCCAGCAAATCAATAATTGAAAAAAAACTAAAAATAAATTTAACTCGATTTTCGGCACACCACAGTCGCAACAAATACTCAACTGCAAAAACGATTAAAAGAACAGTATCGAGAGTTTGGAAATTAATTCTAACAGACTCCGAAAGCGGGTAAGTTTCGGCGATGAAGCTGGCGGAAGATAAAAGAATGAGTCCGGTAAGAGTTAAATTGACGGTTCTGCCAATTGGGGTTTCGATGTCTTCGAGATAAAATCCAATTTGCGATCGGGTTAACATAGATGAGATAATTATACCATTTATGAGGTAAGGGAATTATCGCACATGAGTATCGAATTAACTAAGGGTGACAGATTTAATCTTTCTAAAGAAGCTCCTGATTTCAAAAAAGTTGCGATCGCCCTGGGTTGGCAAGTCAGCCAAACAGCACAAAACTGCGACATTGACGCATCTGTTTTTATGTTAGCAGCAGACGGTCGAATTCCCGATGAAAAGTATTTTGTATTTTACAACAACTTGACATCCCCAGACGGTGCGGTGCGGCATTCGGGAGATAACACAACGGGACAAATCGAAGGCGATGACGAGACGGTTTATGTGGATTTGAGTCTAATCAATGCTGCTGTTGAGGAAATTGTGTTTGTTGTTACTGTTCACGACGGACAAGCAAAGAATCAAAATTTTAGTCAAGTGATAAATGCGTTTATCCGGCTTTACAATCTGGAGACTGGGAGCGAACTTGTTCGGTATAATTTAAAAGAGGTTTTTTCGCAAGAAACCGCTTTAGAATTTGGGCGTTTGTACAGAAAGAATGGTGAATGGAGATTTCAGGCCGTAGGACAAGGATATAATGCTGGGTTGCAAAGTTTTGTGGACAGGTATCATGTTGAGAATGGGGTGAAAAGTAGCGAGAATTTGACCCAGAAGCTTGATGATGCTGAGGTTTTGAGGCAATTTAGCGATCGGGTTGACAACCAATTGCGGGAAAAAGCAGCGGGAGAGTCTGTTGCTAATCCTGTGAATGCGGATAATTTGGAAGTTGAGGAAGATGTTGATGATTCTGTTTCAGAAAGTCACGAACCTGCTATCAGTGCTGAGGAATTTTGCCGGCGATATAACGAGGGAGAACTAGATTTTTCTGGACTTGATTTAGCCGGAATAAATCTCAGGGGAAAAACTCTGAGTAACGTCAACCTGAGTAGTGCTAATCTCAGGGGTGCAGAACTCTCTGAAGTAAACTTATCTGGCGCTAACCTGAGCGAGGCAAATTTATGTGATGCCAACCTTCAAAATGCAAATCTCAACTCAGCCAACTTAGGAAAAACCCAACTTAGCAATGCAAATTTAAGTGGAGTAAATCTTTATCATGCTAACGTAGTTGAATCTAATCTGAGTGGGGTAAACCTCAGCACCGTTAATTTACTTCCGCACATAAATTTCAGCATGGCCAACCTCAGTCAAGCAAACTTAACTGGGTTAAATTTGAGGAAATCACAGTGGATGAAGGCTGATTTGAGTAATGCCAACCTAAGCAATACCAATCTATTAGAGGCAAAACTTGAAGGGGCAAACCTTGAAGGAGCAAAACTTCAACAAGCACTTTACAACCCAGAAACTATCTTTCCCACAGGCTTTGACCCTGTTAAAGCAGGTGCTTACTTAATCGCTGCTGATGTGTCACTTCCAAAGGCAAACCTAGCTGGTGTTGACTTGAGCGGAGTCAACTTGAGTGAAGCCAACTTGAGTGGTGCAAACTTAACCAAAGTAAATTTGGAGGGCGCAAAACTACTTCAGGCGAATCTGAGTGCAGCAAATTTGAGTGAAGCAAATCTGAATAGTGCTGACCTAACTACAGCAAACCTAAGTGAAGCTAACTTGAGTAAAGCAAACCTTCGAGGTGCGAAACTAGCTGTGGCAAACTTGAGTGAAGCAAACCTGAAACAGGCAAATTTAGAGTACGCTAACCTAGTTGCTGCCGACCTCAGCCACGCTAATTTGAAAGATACAAAATTAGGCAGTGCAAACTTCACCGATGCGAATCTGACTGGCGTAAATCTGGTGGGAGTAGCGCTTAACTCAGTAGATTTGAGTAGGGCAAACTTGACTGAAGTTAATCTCTGCGGCTCAAGTTTAGTGTACGCAAATTTGAGTGGGGCAACACTTACATCAGCCGATTTGCGCGGTGCAAATTTGAAGTGTACAAACTTAGAAAAAGCTAACTTAAAGGGAGCAAACCTAAGTGGGGTGGCAAATCTGGAAACGGCAAAACTCGCAGGTGCAATTATGCCAGACGGGACAACTCACGAATAAATCAAAGTCCAATGTTTGTAGTAAGGACTTCAGTCCTTATATTTCTGGATTGAAGGGCTGCGACTCCGAGAAACCGGGTTTTTGGCCGAATCTGCGGGCCCAAACGAAAGAGCTCGAAAAAACCCGGTTTCTGGCCCCCGTGCGACTGAGAAACCGGGTTTTTGGCCGAATCTGCGGGCCCAAACGAAATATTGTCGCGAAAAACCCGGTTTCTGGCCCCCTGTACTGGATTTAAGGGCTGCGACTCTGAGAAACCGGGTTTTTGGCCGAATCTGCGGGCCCAAACGAAAGAGCTCGAAAAAACCCGGTTTCTGGCCTTCGCGTGTAAGTCGCTCTAGTTCTCTTGTTCCATGAGTTTGGTGAAAATTGTAAAAATTCGATCGCACTCCAAAGAAGCCTTGCGAACCTTGTCAACATCCAACATTTCTAACAGCTTGGAAGCGTGCTGTATCTTTTGATATTCGCCTTTCGATTTTGTGTCGCGGGTAGCTGCTTTCAGACTTGGTTCTAACAAATCCTTTTCAATCATCTCTACATTCCTATTTTTAGGAATCGCATTGTCTTTAAATCCCTGCCCGTAAAATCTTTTTAAAGTATCAATATCAGCAATCAACCAAGCTTCCATCGCTTGAACCATCAGATAACAATGAGTGTCATCAACCCCAGAGGAATCCCAATGATCCCTCGACTTCAAATGCTCCCAAGGCGACTGATTTATCACAGGTGCTTCTGAGTCAACCAGAAGGATGACAAAGGCATTTGGGTAATCTGCCAAAGCATTCTTAAAATTCCTGAAAGCATGATTCCTAGAACCGCAGAGAACGATCTGCCACTTGATTTTCTTGCTTTGGGCAACCTGCACAAGTTCTTTGAAAAAACTGCTAAATCCTTGTCGAAGCAATTGCTTTGTATTCTTGCCATCGCCACCACCTTCGATGTAAATGCGAACCTCCTTTACCATCGGTTTCCCCCGATTTCTCCCATCCGCCAGAGGTCTCCCAAACTGTAATTCTCAAGCCATTTTTTTAGCCGTTCTGGATCGAGGCGGCTCAGGTGACTTCCTCTATCATCTCGATCGCATATTAACACAGACTCAGGACTCAGCGCCGACACCAAAGCATCGGAATGAGTTGTCACAATCAGTTGTGTGCGCTGTGAGGCTTCGATCAGCATTTCAGCAATCGCAGGCAAAATGTCGGGATGCAAGCCAATCTCCGGTTCTTCAATACAGATAAGTGGCGGTGGAGTTGGATCTAGGAGTAAAGCTATTAAGAATAAATAACGCAGCGTACCGTCTGATAAACGAGTTGCGGGAATTGGCTGAATCAATCCGGTTTCGCGGATGAATATCTGGACAGTACCGCCATAAATCTTGATACTCAGTTCTTCCGCTGCATCGTAGAACAGTTGTAATTTTTCAATAATCTGCCTGCTTCCTAATTGATACTGTAAGTTGTTTAAAACCAGTCCTAAGTTGCCACCATCTTCTAGAAGTGGATGTTCCGGTAAATCAGTTTGCTGAGCTTTTCTAGGTACTGAATCTCTCCCTGTCTGCCAGTTACGATATAAACCTATTTCGGAAAATTTATTGCCCAGATATGATAGTTCTGGATATTGTTCGGGATCTTTTCTTTGAGATAAGATAGATTGATCGGGAATGATATCTTCTCGCCGCAGAGTCCGCAGGTTTCTTGGTTGCTGCTTGTTGTCCTCTGTAACGTTGATAACTGGACGACCCCGATTGTTATAACGGTAATAAAAAAATGGCTCGCTTTCAGAACTATGGCGCGGTTCCATATCTTCTATAGCTTCGTCTACTACCTCAAGTCTCTGACCGACTGCGGTAAAACTAATCTGATAGCGCAGTGGCATCGTTCGTTCTGGATAATCTACAATAGCCTCTATTTTTGCTGTGGGAATACCTTTTTCACCTTTCCACAAAAAATCGCTGATACCACCCCCTTGACGAATCGGAGCAACTAAGTCGGTAGGTGTTGCCTTCAAAAGTGCGATCGCTTCAATTAAGTTAGACTTTCCCGATGCGTTACTACCGATCAACAGGTTTAAGGGTTGCAGTTCAATTGTTTCCCCCTCACTTCCATAGGAAAGGAAGTTTTGCAGTTGCAGGGAGTGAATAAATCTCTTGCCTTCCACCTTGTCCTCCTAGGCCAATTTTCAACTATTATACTTTGCGGAAGCTTTCGTTTTTAGTGTTGAATTAAGTAAATCTCAAAACTACAATGTTTGTAGTAAGGATTTCAGTCCTTAAAAATAGAAGGACTGAAGTCCTCACTACGAACCTGACTAAGCTGTTTTGCATCTAGATTGTGTATGGTGATTGAGGGGTAGAGGG
>Ga0163149_10006729_pt1 | contig 11741 bp, 6 predicted proteins | sample OliLakLV19MP5G1_FD_148604 | JGI IMG/M metagenome (GOLD analysis project Ga0163149, IMG submission 148604) | Freshwater microbial mat bacterial communities from Lake Vanda, McMurdo Dry Valleys, Antarctica - Oligotrophic Lake LV.19.MP5.G1 | ecosystem: Environmental > Aquatic > Freshwater > Lake >...
CGGCCAGGTTCCTGGGGTACCTACCTTAATTGTGGATGGCGCACAGTCAGCAACCCACCACGGCTGTTCTCAGCAATACTTATGCGTACATTCTACGACCAGTGGTAGGAGTACGTTTTTGCTTGGTTGGGTCGACCAAAGGACAAGCCTGGCCACCTAATTACGAGTAGACTACCAAACCAGTAATTCAATAGACAATTACTGGGCAGGTATCACCGTATTAGTAGGTATTAGGTACAGAACTATCTCAACGCCTTCTTTTTGTTTTACAGTACTCCGTATTGAGCAGGCTGACGAATAGCTACTGACGAAGGCTATTCCATCGATTGACGATTGTATAGCTGTCCTGACCGATGTAATTTTTATGCATTGTAAGTTGGTTGATATCTGTTAGTTGTTCAGGCCAGGAAAGATAGTTCGTATCTGTCTACTCCAACAGGTTTTGTGGCTATTAGTGACTCCAGTTGTCAGTGACGACAGCTGTGACGACCCAGGTCGCCTACCTTTCAAAGAAGGTACTGTACGTGATCGTGCGAAAGCAAATTGTCGGTAGATAGCTTCGCACTTTACTTTGCGGACATTGCGGTACAGTAAATTACTGGCCTATGCGCGCACACGTCGGTCTCACCTGCTACGTACCAGTACGTGTTGAAAGGCTGACGAACAATTATAACTGCTGTCGAGCCTGCAGCAGAACTGTAACCGGAGTAGCCTTAAGAACAGTCGTTCGCTCGCCACCCTCGTTCGCTGGGTATTGTATATCCGAGTCCTCTTCCTGCTTTCTTGGCACTCCGAATCGAAGTATCTATTTCCTGCGGCGGCAAATCTTTAACAATGCGTCAGATGAATAGAAACCGTAACCAACACAATGATTCGCCCACGATTGAAGATATCTTTCACCCTTCAACCGAGGATACTAGCTAGTATGGACTACGAGCTCCACCTACTTATAATCTGTAAAAGAAGCACTCGCTGTAGTCGACCGTGACGTTTTAATTATGTAGTTTATCAAACAGTATCATCAAATATCCCCAAACCCAATCTCGCTAGAGCTAGTACGGCAAAAACCTGGCCTACTAGCTACTACTAGTAGCTACTAGCTATGATAGCTCGTACGCGTAGTAGTGACATATCCAATCTCAAAGACCAGCTTCCAAAAGACGCACAATGTATTCTTCCTTGGTTCCCGCCTGCTTGAGTCCTTGAGCACTGAGACGAGCCCGGAGCTCTCGGTATGTCAATCCATCCAATTCCTCACGATAATTCTGCACTAGTCGTTCAATCAAGATCAATTTCCGGGGGGCGCTCACAGGGCAATGACGTGCTCTCAAGAGATCCTTCAATTCCACAACCGTGTGACGCTCATAGTTGGTCAAGTCAAGTTTATGGACACCTGGAAGCACCTTGACATTGACGTTTCCGCGATGTGTTTTTGACTCTTGTCCGGGCCGAATGGTCGTGACAGTGCAGGCGAAGAGGCACAAGGATAGAATGACGACCAGACCCGTCATGGCCCGGCAAAAGGTTGGCAAGGAAAAGAGGAAGCTTGCAATTTGATACGAGCGCCAGTCGCAAAGTTCCTCCATGAAGTAGCAAAACATGCCTCCGGAGCTTTTTTCACCGACAGGTAAAGCTTCCAGAGACATAATTTGATCTTGCATTTGATCCAATAGCTCGGGCTCGTTGGACCGGGTGGGAGTAGTAGGCACGAACGCAGGAGCATCATGTTTCGTTTCAAAGTCGAACCAATTGACAATCCATTCCGCAAAGTCCTTTTCCGTTTCAAAGCCAAACACGCTGCCAAAAACATTTAAATGATCTTCATCAGAAGGAATAGCGCCCATAGTTGTATTGCACATCTCATCGAGCGTCTCCTCGTCCTCCTCCATGGCCAGCATGTCCTCGAGCATCTCCTTGTCCTCCTCCTCCATGGCCAACATGTCACCATTCCCCTCTTCGCGACTTTCATTCTGCGTTGTACTTGGCGCTTCCAAATCGACCTGATCCTTCTCGCTGACAGTTTCGTTCTTTGGTGCAAGAAGTGGCACTTCAACGACGGCCTGGTCCTTCTCCTCGCTGATACTATCGGTCGTGGCAAATGGCCCTTCCACGACCACGACCACGACCTGATCCTTTTGGGTAGCTGTGCTGAAAGGCTGCATTCCGCGACCAGTTCTCTTCCATGCAAGAAAAATAGTGCAAAAGGCCAAGACAAGCAGCATAACAGGCGACTTGAGCAGCACCCCTTTGACGACTTGACGTAGCTGGTTGGTAGACTTCTCTTGCTCTTTCTTGTCGGTGCCACTATCTGTAGCTTCTTCCTTGGGTTCCTGCTCTTGGTCTGTCTTGTTGTTGTTGTTTTCACTGATATTCGAAGTTCGCATCAAGTTCTCGCCCAAGGTCACAAAGGCATTCGGTCCCAGCTCTCCAGCCATACCCTCCGCGGTGTTCTTCATGACATTGTCATTGTCATTGCTGTTGCTGCTGGCATTGTTGGTGACGGATGGCTGCTCGTCAGTAGCAGTGCTCATGATGTTGGCGGTGGTTGCGTTGGTAGTAGGAATGCTATTGTTGATAGTGACATTGTCGGTGTTGACGAATAGCTGTTTTTCGCTAGCAGCGCTGACGTTGGCGGTGGTATTAGTATTATGAACAGGGTCGCCCATAGCCTTGATCAGGTGCTCCGTAACGGTACTAGCAGCGTCGTCTACCTCAAAGGAGAGGGACATGTCGTCGCTATTGTTGTTATTTTTGTCCGAGCTGTTGCTGGAAGAGGATCCTTCCACGATCGTGACTCGGCTTTCCACGGTCGATGCATCGCCTAGATGATAACTCATGTCATCGTCGTTGTTGGGACGACGCTGCTCCTCGGGTTGCGCCATTAAATGGACTTCGTATGGGACCCCAAAGACATTGGTGTTTTCGGCAAAAGCGGCACGAGGAGGATCCTTGAGAGAAGCAACGTTCATCATTGTAGTTGTGGTTTCGATAGGGGGGTGACTCGTTTTGGGCACAAACTCATCGTAGCGTTGCATCATTTGCAGGATGTCGGCAGCTGTCGAGATTTCCGGGGAACTGTGGCTAAGAGTAGCCAAATTGTTGTAGTTGTCGTCGTTACCGCCGGTGGTGGGAATCATCGTAGCGGCAGAAGCATCCAGAGGAATTGTGGTTTTGGAAGCAGCAGTCGGACGGCGGTACCCAAATGCGGCGTTAGTGGTAATGTCCACGTTGGCATCAATGGTTTCGGAAGCATACGTGTTGGTGTTGGAATTGGCGTCGACATCTTCCACCACGACGAGATAAGAATCATCTTCATGATGATCGGAGGCGGCGGCGGTGGTGGTAGAAGCCGAAAGATTATTGGTATCGTTGTTGTTGATGTTGCTGGTAGAATTTCCCATGGTGAAGAACATGATCAGTGTATCTACTAGTAGAGAAAAAAAGTTTTGTGTGACGGTGCAAATGGATAACAATTTTGTAAGAAGTTGTGCTACCAGCGATGCTGTTGTAGGAATGGGCGAAAGAATGAATAATCTGCCGCCAACAATAAAAGATGTGATGGATCGCTACTGAAGTTAACACTTTGAAGCAGCAGCCGTTTCGAACATGTGTTACGTTGATGTGTTACTGTACACCGTGGAGTCGATGTCCATCACATGAAAACCGTTGAGTATTAATCCACGTTTTCGCGTGAAGTAGCGAGGATCAATTGCACAAATAAACCTCAAATGTCAATCCCGTCTCACGTTACGTTATGCGCGCATGGACTTGGATAGTTCTGGATACCAACATAAAAGTCGCCTTCCATCATGCACAGTCAGCACAGAGCGGTCACGACGGGATACCCCGTGCAATAACAAAAAGATCGTTCCCTTGAGTCGTGGTTATGCCAGATACACATCATATTGATACGCACAGCTGCTCGAAATAACAAACTTCGAATTCGAGCTTATGCGCGATCTTTTGCAAACATAAAAAGATAGTTATGAACTCATTTTGGAGCTCAAGCTAGACTACTACCGGCACTCTAGGATTTGTATTGTGTCCTCTCTATAACCAGCTCGTAGTCTACTACTAGTAGCATCAAATTGTATCTCTTTAGCGGTTATTGGGCTCACTCTTGTTCGGTCCAAAGGACACATTTGCAAAATGAAATGACACCCAATCTGGAACCGAAATTTCGAAGTTGTAATCGGTATAATCATAATCGGCCATTTCTGGGGCAATATTGTGCAAATCTTCAAAAGCAAATTCAATTCGTGTCGTGCCTTTGTAACTTGTGTCTTTATTTTGGCGGCAGGTTTGTCTTGAATTTCGACTTTAGTTTCTTGGTCGATAGCAGTATAACTCCTTGCAGATATACTCCCTCTTTGGAAGAATCATAATTTTGAAGGCATCTCCAGCTCTCTGGAGGTCCATCATCACGAATCGTCGTGAAGATGACCACATTCAATTGATTCATAGGTGGTCTTTCCTCATTATTGTCGTTGTCGTAATAGTCGTAGTAGTCGTATTCCCCCGGCCCGATGGTTGTGATGGGTACGGTAACTCGGAGCCCCCCCCTGTCGGAGCATCACTGGTTTGGAATTGATACCATTCAGTATTCACAATGATGTAACCTTCATTCAAGTACTGACAAGATGTCGTCAATTTCTTGAAACAAAAGACGGCAGTTCTCGTAGTAGTCGTTCATGACCATGAAAAAGGAGCTTGACGGTATGTTGGGTCTATCGATTTCGTTTTGTCAGCGCGATATTTGCTTTGTTAAATCTATAAAAATTGCAATAGTGCGAGAGGATACATGACTAGCTACTGTGGCTGTCTATGTGGCCAATTTGACCATCTGCGACAACGATTATTATTTTTGAAGAAAATCGGCTACTAAATTCAGGGAGGCAAGTCATTTGATGGATGTGTCGATTGCAAGACCCAACCTGTGACTGACCGTCAGTATTTGAGTCCCTCTCCCGCCGTTCACGCTTGGATGGCCGAACATCCAATGGTACGTCGTAGTACTACTATTACTATGGTTTGAATCTGCTTACAGTAGCATTCACTGCAATAGATTTCAATTGCTACAGGTATCAATACCATGCAGTAATAGAATTTTAGTAGCTAGATAGTGACTGATTAGCTAGCTAGTAGTACATTAGGTAGGTACCGTACTTGAAATAGCACCCGTAAAAGCTGTTCTTTTTTGTTTTGATTGCCACATCCATCTTACATTCATTCCCCACCACTGGTCTGCTTTCTCTCACTTCTTCCATTGATTCCAAAGCGGGCTTTTGCAACGACCACAAACAACTCAACCACCCACCATGAAGCTTTTCGTTTCACAAACAGCAGCAGTAAGTATCTTTTTTCTTTTGTTAGGTACCTGCTTTACTATAAATGCTAGCAAACACACGGAAGAAAAAGATGCGCAGCATAGATTGCGCGGGCTCATCGGAGGTGAAGAAAGCGGCGACCACGAGAACCTGGTGGGCGAAAGGATGGGTGGTGGCAAGATGCATGGAGGCCACGGCGGAGGAATGATGATGGGCCAGCAGGGCCGCGGTCATGGTCATGGTCATGGTGGTGGCGGTGGTATGATGAACCATAAATGTCATGACACGATGTCCCAAGCGAACGCAGCAGAGGATAACGACGACAACAGTGACGATGAAGATGAGATGGTGAAGTGCCCCAATCGCAAAGCAATGCAAACCATCCACAAGCTATTGGAAAACCGCGATCAAATCCACCGCACCGTCAACATGACAAATACGGGTGCGCATACCCATACGCACTCAAAGAATCCTCAAGTTTCAGGGTGGATTCAAGATCACGTGGCTCATATGATTGCTTTGGTACAACAAGATGGTGGTAGGATTCGTTGTTGGGACCCCTTGTTCGCCGCCCTTTTTGACCACAAGGATAGCATTACCGCTGTTCCAACCTACACTGAGGAGGGAGTCACAGTATCTTTGAATGGAGGTACTCCTTGTGGCGTGAAACTAGTACAGAAGCACGCTCTTGTTCTTTCCAGCTTCGTAGAACGAGGCCATGAGGAAGTCATTCGGGAACATGGTGTACCGGAGGTATGCGATGAAACGTACTATTAGAAAGTATACTACTAAAGTACTAGGACCAAGCTAGCCCAAGTTCACTTGTAACTGCTACTGCAAACATGTATTTCATGAAAGGACCCACGTTCTTCTGGATCAGGAATCATAAATTCAACATAGCCGTTGGAACCGGAATAAGATCCTTGACCTCCTGTAATACTAAAATACGGAAGGCCAGTGCAAGGAGATGAAAAAGCTATCTGTTCGCCAATTCCAAACTGATATGCGCCCGAACCATAGCAATCAACTTGGAAGTTTGTCAAGTTCACAGGAGACAAAAATGTCGTGAACGCTGTATACTCGCCAATCTTATCTGTTTCATTGTCGGGATTTGACAAGAGGACCTTGCCACCCTGGATCGTGCCAAAGTCAATATCAGCATAGTCATCGAAGCCATCCCTAAAGCCAGCAGCTAAATCGCCCTTTGTCAAGAGGACACGAAAGGTTTTGCATCTCCCTACATCCTCACCACCCTGGTCACTATCGATGGACCATTCTTCCTCGTTCACAAGCATATGCCTTGTATTGAATCTTTCAGCTGCATCTTGACGACGTTCATCGAGAAAGTTCTGAAACGTGCCATCATCATCCCGGAAATAAACCGAAGCGACGTTTCTGGGTAAAAAAGTTATTGCTGCAACGACAGAAATGAAAGTCGAGAGCGTAATCCTGGATAGAGAGGTTGTTGTTGTCATCATCATTGCTACAAGGAAGGAGAAATCAAAGACGAGGGCGAAATTTTTGATAGCGAAGTGATCACAGTCATCGCTCGCATATTCCCATTCATCGGTTGAGGTTCAAAGGAGAACTAAATTTGATTCATTGACAAGACTCAAGTGACATTTGGCGGAAATGAATTTAAAAGTCCACTTCGCGTTTGTCGTGACTATTGTACTACTAGACCTACTAGCTAGCTAGTACTGTAGAATTGTATGGTACTAGTAGTACGATATACTATCGACACAGCAGTTCAGACGCACATTAGTACCGAACAGAAGTGTTTTGCAGCTTTGGATTGTTAGAATATGGGATAGAGTGCAATAGGAATGGCGGTTTAAACTAATAGTAGAATGATGCAATGAAGGCAGTACTAGACTAATAGCTAGAGCTAGTAGCTAGTAGAAGGAGGAATGCAAACGCCCGTGGGCGACCGTTAGCCTTTTCAATACGATTGTGGAGTTGCCATGATGTTACATGAAAATCTGACAATATGAATTCTTCTCTCTACATGTAGCGCTCTTGAAAGCGAGCTCCTCCATTATTTTCACATCATCTCGCCTTGCCTGGGGAGTGTTTAGCTTCTGAAACAGCAAACTGTTCGAAGCTCTGTACACATCGGTTGGTGCTCCTGTTACAAGAATTATCTGATCGACATGGCCTCCCAAAATGACCATGGGCTTCTAGTCGATATCAATGTGGCGATTGTGGGTGGTAAGGACACAGGAAAGACCGCCCTGTTGGAGGCTCTTTGCCTTGGGCGCATCCATAATGAAAACGACGATCCCAACCTTGTCCACCAAGTCCATTTTACCATGGGTGCCGCCGTTGACATGCAGCCTCAACAGCCACCTGCACTTCTCTCCGCACTTGATGGTGGTGCTTCATACGGGGATAAAAATCCAAATGACACCCGTGGTTCTCCGAAAAGTCTCAGATCGGGTAGTCGAACATTCACGCCATCAGCTCTCCTCCGTAGCATATGTCGATCTTTTGAACAACAGCCCGAGCCTAAAAGAGCAAGGCTCGACGGGCCGGAAACGGGGCCAGAAAAGGTCCGAAGATCCGCTCCTACATTACAAACGAAGATCAGCGTCGTGGAGGAAGAAGCGATTGATCCGAAGCATCGTTTTGTGCCGCGGAGAACCTTTCAAGTTGAAACAGACGAGGTTCTACTAGAAATAAAGCGAGGGACAAGACTGACTTTTTTCGATATCCCTGGCTTGAGCTTCGGAAAAGGCAAGTACACAAAGACGAGTTCCTTGAATTCCTTTGTCCAGGACAAGTGGCCGTCGTTTGATTGTGTGGTTATTGTTACGAGTGCAAGGGACGGTCGTGGCACTGAAGAGTCGAAGACACTCTTGCACTTCTTCAAAGGCCTCGTATCCAGTCACAAAGATGTTCCTATTCTGATTGTAGCCAACAGAGTTGACGACTGCGACGATCACGAACGTGAACCTATCCTGAAGGAACAGGCTGAGTCGATTAGAAGCGTCTTCGGAGGTGTCACAACCCTTCACGACTTGGAGCATTACCCTGCCCACCCTGATACCAGTTTTCCCGCCTTCATACCCATGTCTGCCAAGCTGGCTTTCTTCTATAGAGCGGCTTCTCTGGCAACGATCGATGATTTCCGAGGATGGAGAGCTATGGATTTGGTAAACAAGATTGGTGCTATGGAATTAGGAAGGAAGGAATGGGGGGCACTGTCAAATGAGAAGAAGATGGAAGAAGTTCACAAGATGCTAACGGGGTATCAGAAACTCAAGGTATACCTTGAAAATACTAACTTCGATAAGTTTGGTCCAGTCCTGCAAGCATTCCTCGGCCATGATGCAACGAGTCAAGCCCAAGTTTTAAGCAAGAAAATGAAGCAGGAGACTTCCTCTTTGAAATTTATTCCAGGTGGAGTCATCGATCAAATGCGTTCCATTAGTGCTAGATATGCCCTTCTGGATCTTCCGGCTGACGACCTGAAAGAGAAGTACTGGAGTATGATTGAAACACAAATGGAATTAAGAACAGAAAGATTTCGTTCCAGCATGGACGTGGAGTCGCTTCACCAGCTGATGAAGGAGTTGGTTCTCTACAGTGAGTTTAGCGATCAGATGGACTGGCCGCAAGAACAGCGGAAAATCGAAGAAGAAATGATGAACATCGTCGGTCGATACTTTGAATGCATTATAGAATATTCCAACAGATTTAAGGTTCCTAATTGGAAGACTAATTTGCGTCGCTTTGGTCGCGGTAGCGACAAGGACGATTGGCGAACCCTGTCACCTATGGATTGGGTCCGTATCTTGGATTGTATCTTGCTCAATCAAGAACGACTCTGGAATGACGGTCCTTTTGTCCATGAGCTCTTGATTCTCAAGCAAACGGTGCGAGTGTTTCCGGAGTATTCCAGATGTTGTTCCACGCTAAGGTGCAATATGCTGCCATGTCCTGAGCCAACTCACAACAACCTTTTATCGAGCTGGAAAGTCGTCTGCGGTAGTAATGGGTACAAGGAGAATTTAGGCGATTTCGTTTATCATCCGGTGGTGCAAACTGAACAGGGCATCCGCAAATGGGGGAGCATAATTAGGCTATATTGCTCGTTTATGGACAAGAAAAAGACCCAGAAGGCTTCCTAGATAAACCAGTCTGACAGCGTGTCTGGTTCTTTCCCTCGGTGATTATTTACCCCTAAACTGAGGCTCAAACCAACAGAAGTATATTTTCCTACGCCTGCTATGCTTATGGATATGGATATCGATTGGCAAATAATAAATGTATGTTTCTGTCTTGATTGGTGTAGCAGCAGTACCCACCGCGAGAGTTTCTAGGCGACTCATTCCTTCCAAGGATAGTCGATTTGTGCCTCTGTAAGACTTCAATTGATAGTACCAGAAAGAACCTTTGTGTAGACAGAATTTCAATCGGTTGCGCTTTTCTGGCCTCTTGGCGAATTGGCATCTGCATGCGACTTGCTACGTGGATTGTCACAGTTCTTACCCTGATGTTATTGCATGCACACCCCTGTAAATGCTGCTGCGTCGGTAGGCTCAAGCAGTAGATAGTGCAGCATTCGAATGGAAATTCTCCGCGTCATGATTTAGTTTGCTTTGGCACTGCTGTCTCCACTCGTTCCAGTTGGATGTCGTAAAGTTGCACTTGTCAGCCAAATCCGAAATGCTCTCTTGTTTCGCAGTGGCATTCAAATTTTGAGCTCGTTGTAACAGATCCATGTAGATTTGAATCTCCTCGTGTAGGACACAGCATAGCTTGTGATAGCCTTGTGTGGAAATGGGAGACGGGATATATCCCTCACTGCCATGAGACACCGCCGCGTTTTGGCTTGTTTTGGTATTGTGGTGGGAGGAAGATTCCGTGGTCGGACCAAAACGACCTGTACCACCTAGTTGTTTATCAAGAGCCACCATATCTTCCCATTCATGTTCTGTTCGAATGGCAAAGAGTTCCTTGTCAGGATAGGCCCAAATGGTCTTGTTGGCGTAGTAGGCGTGATTGTATTTCATGTGATACACCCAAACATCTAGCGTCCCTTCGATGACATCCCGCGCCATTTGACGGCATGTTGCCAAGCCTGCCACCACTTTTGTATTTGTTTGGTTCTTTTTATTACTAATGTTTTTCAGGGATACCGAATCGGCATAGTAGGGACTCATGACGCTCTGTGCAAAGTCTTCAATCCCTGCCGAGGGAAAACAAATGCCAAACATTTTGTATTGTTTGGATCGGCGTTGCCGCATTTTCTTGGCAATTTCACAACCAAAGGGGCGATCGGGTTTCTTTTTATTCTTCCTGTTGCAATTATTGGGATGACTATACCTATATGCGGATATGATGCGGTCCACAGGATTGCGCAAGGTCATGAGAAAAGATGTCGAGTGTTCCAATTCGTTTGGATCGACGGACCACATGTGCAAGTACCCCGTGGTTTGACGTGCCAATACATCTCCCTCGCGAAAGTATCGATGGATGCAACTCTGTATAAGCTTCTCGGGAACTTCTGGGTCTCGTGGTAGGCGGCACTTGAGACTCGTGTACTGGCGAAGCGTCATGCCGCCAGTTTTTCCAACGTGGGCAAAGAGTATGGTTCGTTTCTTTTTGGGTATTGTCGAAAGAAAAGGTAGCGCTTCGTCATGTATCCGAGTTGATTGTAGCAGAAATCTTGATTCATTGAGAATGGGGTGTTCGTGGAGCATTATTATAAGCAACAGTATGATGGGAAGTCCATAGCTAGATATCCTATTGGAAAGTAATAAATGCAAAGGAAACAACCAGGCTGACTTCTTGGATGATTCGAAAGCAAAGCTAGTGTCTCCTCCTCGGGCAAGTCCCTGATGATCCCTATTGTGTATCCTTGGCTTCATCATTTTGGTGTGTCAGTAGTATTCCCTCTGCTTTTGAAACAATCTGCATTCACTCATCTACAACAGCAACAACGCTACAAAATCGACAAGAGAAGGGTTGGTTGATTCTTGTGAGAAAAAATTGAGGGGAGATGGGAAGGTGGGCGCCACCGCGCGTGTCTCGATGCCGCCAGGGGCTGGACAAGCTATCGTTAGGGCTAGAGTTCAACTTCGTTTCACGAGCCTTTTCATTGAATCTATAAAAATCTGCCCCTCCCCAGCCAGACAAATAGAGCTAGCTAAAGAAGTGATAATCATCCCCATAAATGCCACTTCCATTTAACCTGATACTGAAACTTCAGTGATGCTTGGAAATGGATGTTGCATCCTTGGAATCAAATTTGGTACTTTTTTTTGTCCCTTGCCTTTCTATATATAGACATACCTGGTTGTGCGTTGAATCATTTGAATGTAAGCAATTTATTCTATTTTTCCGTTCGGTGTCCTACCTTGGCTGGCGATTTCTCGGTGTTTGGGTTGGTCTTTTTGAGCTGGGATG
>Ga0163149_10006731_pt1 | contig 11735 bp, 7 predicted proteins | sample OliLakLV19MP5G1_FD_148604 | JGI IMG/M metagenome (GOLD analysis project Ga0163149, IMG submission 148604) | Freshwater microbial mat bacterial communities from Lake Vanda, McMurdo Dry Valleys, Antarctica - Oligotrophic Lake LV.19.MP5.G1 | ecosystem: Environmental > Aquatic > Freshwater > Lake >...
GATGCAAACGACTATTGCCGTAGGAACCCTTGAAAATCTTGCCTTTACGGCTGCGTTTGTCGCCACGACCCATTTTAATCTCCAGTTCTACTGTAAGGTCGACACTAGGTCGACGGAAAGGGGACGGAGATTAACAGCAGTCTCGTGAATAGGCCAGCTTTGCAGTTGCGTTGCAAAATTTTGCGCGCTGCGCATCCAGTTTGCCGCCCTGTGGTGCAAACCGCTAGCGCAAGAATGCCGGTGCCCCGCAAGCTGAGATGCCTCTAATGTTCTCTCGATGCAAGCGCAGCGTCTTTTTCCTGATGGTCGTTTTGCTGTGCAGCGCCTGCTCGCCGGCATCTGCGCCATCTGAACCGGTGCTCATCCCAGCGCCAGTGATCGCTTTGCCTGCACCGATCATTCCCGAACCTGCCGCACCCGCAGCGCCGTCGCCTGTCGCGACTCCATCAAATATCGACATGCGTGGTTGGTGGGAACGTCCCGAGGTCTTAGCGGGCCTGGGTTTGACCGCCGCTGAAGGCGCCGCGCTGACACCGGAACTACACAAATTGGAGCGCAACTACCAAGTGGCGCAACGGCAATTGCGCACCATCCGGCGCACGCAATTACAAATGCTGCGCGATCCCAAGGTCCCCAGCGCAGATATCCGGCGCTTTCACGTGAGAAATCTACAAAGCTTGTTGACCACGATGCTCGATCAAAACATCGCTGCCCGATTGTGGGTGCGCGAGCACCTAAAAGCCGAGCAACTGGCGCGAATCCGCGACCTGTCACCGCAATTCTTCGCGGCACGCTGGTTCCGTGCTGCGCGCATTGCGGAGCCAGCGGAACCGCAGTCAAAGTAGATCGCGCCAAGGCTAGACCGCGAAACCATGGCGCACGCGCACGCTCAGCGATTCAATGCCTTGCCAACGTTCGACGGCCAATTGATAGAGCAGGCGCAGCTTGGCGGGCGTGTCATCCAAAAAGACTTGTGGTGCGGAGAACCAAATAGCATCGACGCTCGTGCCGCGGGCGTCCTTCGGACTGAGGCGCATTTTCAAGTGTTTGCCCTTGATGATCCGGCGCTCCACTACGGTGAATAGATTGTCAAAAAGTGGTTCTGCGAATGCTTGGCCAAAAGGGCCAGCGGCTTCAATCGCATGGGCGAGGTCTAGGGAAAACTCGTAGGCGGCCAACGGGCCGTCGGTCCACACCGTGCGGGTGCGCAGCCCCTCGTCGAGCAAGGTGTCGGCGACGGCTTCAAATGCCGCCGCCAAAGCCGGCAGCTGCGCCATATCGATCGACAAGCCCGCTGCCATCGCGTGGCCGCCATAGCGGGTCAACAAACCAGGATGGCGTCGATCCAACTCGACCAGTGCGTCACGCAGGTGAAATCCGGATACCGAGCGCCCGGAACCGCGCCATTCGGCCGCGCCTGGGCTGGCCGGCGCCAAGGCCAAGGTCGGCCGGTGCAGGCGTTCGGTCAACCGACTGGCGACCAGCCCAACCACGCCGGCATGCCAATTGGGGTCAGACACAATCAGTGCGGCGGGCAAGGCGCCATCGCGCGTGCTTAGCAACACCTCCACTATGGCTGTCGCCTCGCGCTCCATATCGGCTTGCAATGTGCGCCGTTCGCGATTGAGTTCCGACAATTGCGCGGCTAATTCGCGCGATTCGTCGATATCGTCGGTGACCAGGCAACGAATGCCCAGCGCCATATCGTCCAAACGACCGGCGGCGTTCAAGCGTGGACCAATCTGAAAGCCCAAATCACCCGCATTCAATTGCCGCGGATCGCGACCGGCGCTTTCGATCAACGCGGCCAAACCGGCACTGGCGCGGCCGGCGCGGATACGCCGTAGTCCTTCAGCCACCAAAATTCGATTGTTACGATCCAGTGGCACCAGATCGGCAACGGTGCCGAGCGCGACTAGATCAAGCAAACCCGCCAATTGCACTGGCGCGAGCAACGCACCTCGAGCGCTCAATTCGGCGCGCAGCGCGGCGAGCACATGAAAGACCACGCCCACGCCGGCCAATGCCGCCAACGGATGGGCCGCCGCGCCCGCGTTAGGATTGACGATCGCCAGCGCCGCCGGAAGTTGCGGCCCCGGCAAATGGTGATCAGTCACCAAGACATCAATGCCGGCCAAACAGGCGCGCGCCACACCCGCCACACTAGACGTGCCTTGATCGACCGTGACCAACACCGCCGGTCGCAGCGCGCACAGTTCGTCGACCAAACCCGGCGACAAGCCATACCCATGACGTTGGCGATCAGGCACGGCAAAATGCACGTCGCGCGCGCCGAGCATGCGCAAACCGCGCACCGCAACCGCCGTGCCGGTCGCGCCATCGGCGTCGAAATCACCGACGACCAGAATGCGTTCGCCCGCACAAACCGCATCGGCCAGGCGACGCGCCGCGACCGCCAAACCCTGCAAACCGGTCAACGCCCGCAATCCGGCCAGTTTGAGATCAATCTCGTCGACGCTGGCAACGCCACGCGCAGCCAATATCTGTGCGATGCGCAGCGGCACGGCGCGCGCCAGGTTGAGCGCGATCGCCGGCACCTCACGGGCACGTACCTGCAGTGGCGGGCTATTCACCAATATCAATCTGCTTGTCGGAACGCAGTCCAGCGACGCCGATCAGCCTGCGGCGCGCACCGGAACTCACACGGGCCCCGGCGGGCGCGCTCAATTGGCGCGATGAATGGCGCGTTTGTCGACGCCCAGCGCCGCTTCGTGAATGGCCTCAGAGAGCGTCGGGTGTGCGTGACAAATGCGCGCCAGATCTTCGCTGGAGGCTTGGAACTCCATCATATGCACGCCGAGTACACGATCGGTTTCGGCATGGGCGATCACCTTGACCTGACCGTAGGCCTCGTTCATCGCCATCGCCCGGCCAATCGCCGCAAACGGGAAGCTGCCGGTTTTCACTGGAATGCCGGCGTCTTTGCACTCTTGTTCGGTTTTGCCGACCCACGCAATTTCCGGCTCGGTATAGATCACCCACGGGATGGTATCCAGGTTGACGTGACCTGCTTTGCCAGCGATTAACTCCGCCACTGCGATGCCTTCTTCGGATCCTTTGTGCGCCAGCATCGGGCCGCGTACGCAGTCGCCAATCGCCCACACATCCGCCGCGCTGGTGCGATTGTGCGCGTCCACCTCAATCTGACCGCGCGCATTCAAATCCACACCGCTGTCATCGGCCAACAAACCTTTGGTGTGCGCGCGACGGCCAACCGAGACCAGAAGCGTGTCGACCAGCAATTGCTGCGCAGCGCCGCTGGCGTCGGTGTAGCTGATCTGCACTTCATCACCGACGACCACCGCGGCCGTCACTTTGCAGCCCAATTTGATATCCAAACCCTGTTTTTTGTATTCGCGCGCCGCAACGCGGGAGATATCGGCGTCTACCAAGCCGAGAAAATCGGGCAGCGCTTCTAAAATAGTGACTTCCGACCCAATGCGCTTCCAAACGCTGCCCATTTCCAAACCGATAACGCCAGCGCCAATCACGCCAAATCGCTTGGGCACCGCGCTGATGTTCAAGGCGCCCACATTGTCGACCACATGGGTGCCATCGAAGGGAATGCCGGGAATCTGAATGGGGATCGAACCGGCCGCCAGAATGACATGGCGCGCGCTGATGATCTCCACCGTGCCATCCAAGGCAGTGACTTCGACCTGTTTGCCGGCCAGCAATTTGCCACGCCCGGCATAACTCTTGACCTTATTGGCCTTGAACAGCGTCGCGATGCCACCGGTTAGCTGCTTTACGATTTTGTCTTTGCGGCCGATCATCACTGGCACATCAATGGCCGGCTCGCTGGCCGTGATGCCGTGATCTTTGAAACTATGCGTCAACGCATGAAACTGTTTGGTCGATTCCAGCAGCGCTTTTGATGGAATGCAGCCGACATTCAAGCAGGTACCACCCAACGCCGGCTTGCCATCTTTGCCGATAAAGTCATCCACACAGGCGCTAGACAAACCGAGCTGCGCGGCGCGAATAGCGGCGACATAACCGGCCGGACCGGCACCGATAACGATGACGTCGAATTGGGTAGACATGGTTTTTTTGCCTCTTTGTTGGTTCGTCAGCGGTAAGTTGAGTGCTAAGCAAAAACCCGCGTACATGCGGGCTTGAGTTGGGTGGGCAGCCTATTTGGCCGTCGCCAATTAACCCTGATATTTCATAAATTGCACGCGCCCTCGCTTGTCCCTTGATCGATCATCGCGCGAATTCGTGACACATCTGGATTAAAGATGCAACATCAAGCGCACCGGGTCTTCCAGGAAATTCTTCACGGCAACCAGGAATAACACGGCGTCTTTGCCATCAATGATGCGATGGTCGTAGCTGATCGCCACGTACATCATCGGTCTGGCGACCACCAGACCATCTTCGACCACCGCGCGCTCTTTGATCGCGTGCATGCCCAAAATGGCGCTTTGCGGCGGATTGACGATCGGCGTTGAGAACAAAGACCCGAAGGTCCCGCCGTTAGTGATCGTAAAGGTGCCGCCCTGCAAATCCTCGAGTTGCATGCCACCTTCGCGCGCCCGTTTGGCGAAGCCGCTGACACCTTTTTCAACATCGGCCAAACTCATCGTGTCGGTATTGCGCAGCACCGGCACCACCAGACCCTTCTCGGTTGCCACCGCCACGCCTATGTCTTGGAAGGCGTGATAGACCACGTCATTGCCATCCACGCTGGCGTTGACAATCGGGTGCAGCTTGAGCGCTTCGGTGCAGGCTTTGACGAAAAAGCTCATAAAACCCAGCTTGATGCCGTGCACTTTTTCAAAGGTCTCCGCGTACTTCTTGCGGATATCCATCACCGGTTTCATGTTGATCTCGTTAAACGAGGTCAACATCGCAATCGAATTTTTGCTCTGCATCATGCGTTCAGCGATACGTGCACGCAGACGCGTCATCGGCACGCGTTGCTCGGTGCGCGAACCCGCCGGCACACTGATCGCGGTGCTCGGCGCGGCAGCGGCCGTCACCGATTTGCTCGGTGCCGGCGCTGGCGCAGCGACAGGCGCCGCAGCAGGCGCACTTTGCGCTTTCAACATATCTTCTTTGGTCACGCGATCAAAGCGGCCCGTGCCGGTGACCGTCGCCGGATCAATACCCGTTTCGGCCGCGATACGGCGCACCGACGGCGCCTGATCCGGGTGCCCGGTATCACCTGCGGCTGCAATCGGCGCGGCCGCCGCCGGCTCTGCAGCGGCGCTGGCGCCTTCGGCAATCGTCGCAATCAGTTCCTGACTGGTCACCGTATCGCCGGTCTGTTTGACGATTGAGACCAATACTCCATCAACCGGGGATGGCACTTCGAGCACCACTTTGTCGGTTTCCAGATCGACTAAGTTTTCTTCGCGCTTGACGACATCACCGGGCTTTTTGTGCCAAGTCGCAATGATCGCGTCGGCGACCGACTCGGGCAGGATGGGAACTTTGACTTCGACGGTCATGGAAAATCCTTGAGGGCTCTGTTACTCGGGTTTGGGCAGATTACCGAGATTGGCAACCGATAGCGCTTCATTGACCAGCGCGGCCTGTTCCCGGTTGTGAGTATTTGAATTGCCAGTGGCGGGCGCCGGCGAGCGCGTCCGCCCTGCGTAATGCAGTTCGTGGCGGTCCGACATTGAGGCCACCAAATGATGCCGTATTTGGAACCAGGCGCCCTGGTTCATCGGCTCCTCTTGGCACCATACGACGGTACGCGAATTCGGGAAACGCACCAACTCGGCGTACATTTCGACACGTGGGAACGGGTACAGCTGCTCCACGCGCACCAACGCCACGTCTTTGATCTGGCGTTTTTCGTGCTCGTCGACCAAATCGTAATAAACCTTGCCACTGCAGAACACGACGCGGGTGACCACCAATGGATCCTTCGCCAAACTATCCGGAATCAGACGTTGAAACTCGCCCTGATCCAGATCGCTCAACGTGGATGTCGATAATTTATTGCGCAGCATGCTTTTTGGCGTCATCACCACCAGTGGTTTGCGCGTGCCACGCAGCATTTGTCGGCGCAGCATATGGAACATCTGCGCCGGCGTGGTCGGCACGCAAACTTGCATATTATCGAGTGCGCAAAGCTGCAAGAAACGTTCAAGACGGGCGGACGAATGTTCCGGCCCTTGGCCTTCATAACCATGCGGCAGAAACAAAGCCAAACCGCACAAACGGCCCCATTTTGCTTCGCCGGAACTGATGAACTGGTCGATGACCACTTGGGCGCTATTGCAGAAGTCGCCAAACTGGCCTTCCCAAATGGTCAGCGTGCGTGGATCGGCGGTGGCATAACCATATTCAAAGCCCATCACCGCTTCTTCCGACAACAAAGAATCGATAATGCTGACCGATTCTGCGGTATCGCCCAGCTGGCGCAGCGGAGTATGGGTTTCGCCGGTATTTTGATCGTGTAATACCGCGTGCCGATGGAAAAACGTACCGCGACCACAATCCTGGCCGGAAAGCCGCAGGTTGTAGCCTTCGTCGATCAGCGTTGCATAAGCCATGGTTTCCGCGAAACCCCAGTCCATGCGTAACTCGCCGCTGGCCATCTTCAAACGATCTTCATACACCTTGGCCACGCGCGAATGCAATTTGAGTTGCGGCGGCAACGTATTGATGCGCGCCGCCAGTGCTTGGATGCGCGCAGTAGGCACGGCGCTAGCGACACGATCGCCCAGTTTGCCACGCAAATACGGCGACCAATCAACCGCGACGCCCGCTGCCGATGGATCGACGCTGGTCAATTCCGCGACCACCGGATCACCCGCTTCCAAAGCCGCGCGATAGCGATCGCTCATGGTTTTAGCCATTTCGGCACCGATCAGACCTTCGGCGGCTAACTGGCGGGCGTACAACTCACGCGTACTGGGGCGGGCGCGAATAATCTGATACATCAAGGGCTGCGTAGCGGCCGGTTCATCCGCTTCGTTATGACCGTGACGGCGGTAACAAACCAAATCAATGACTACATCACGCTTAAATGTCTGACGATAATCCAGCGCAATTTGCGCGCAGTACAACACGGCGTCTGGATCGTCGCCATTCACGTGCAATACCGGCGCGGAAACGATTTTGGCCACATCCGTGCAGTAGTGCGTGGAGCGCGAGTCAGCCGGATTACTGGTGGTAAATCCAACCTGATTATTCACCACCACGTGGATGGTGCCGCCCACCTCATAATGGCGCGCCTGCGACATCTGAAACAGTTCCATGACCACGCCTTGGGCAGCGAATGCCGCATCGCCATGCACCAAAATCGGTACCACTTGTTTGCGGTCGGTATTCTGCCGACGCGTCTGTCGCGCGCGCACCGAACCAACTACAACCGGATCGATAATCTCCAAATGCGAAGGATTAAAGCCCAGCGCCAAATGCACGGTGCCACCGGGCGTGGTGACATCCGATGAAAAACCCAGATGGTATTTAACGTCACCCGAATGCGCTGGATCCGGATTTTCTTCGTATTTACCCTCAAACGCATCGAACAGCGAGCGTGGTCGCTTGCCAAGGGTATTGATCAGTACATTGATCCGGCCACGGTGCGCCATCCCAATGACCACATCTTTTGCGCCAGCAGTGCCGGCACGTTGGATCAGCTCATCGAGCAGCGGAATCAGGCTGTCACCACCTTCCAGCGAAAAACGCTTCTGGCCCACATATTTGGTATGCAGATAGCGCTCTAGGCCTTCGGCCGCGGTCAAGCGCTCAAGCACGCGCTGCTTTTGCGCGGCGCTAAAACCGAAATTGCCCGCTGTCCCCTCGAAGCGCTCTTGCATCCAGCGACGCTGCGGATAGTCGCTGATATGCATGTATTCCACGCCTATGGAACCGCAATAGGCACCTTGCAATTGAGCAATGGCGTCGCGCAATTTACGCCGAGGCGCGCCAATCAACGATCCCGCGTCAAACTCGGTGTCGAGATGGGCATTGCCAATACTGTGAAACTCCAGCGATAAATCGGGAACGACATTGGGCGGAGTCAGGCCCAGAGGATCCAATTTGGCGGCCAAGTGCCCACGTGTGCGATAGGCGTTGATCAGCCGGAGCATCGCTCCCTGATTGTGCTGTTCGACTGAGTGCTCGGCCTCAGCGGCAAGCGGCGCGAATTTTCGCGCGCGCGACAGTTCGCCGATGCGTTGCAATACCGGGCTGTGCGGCACATCGCGCGCGCCTTCCGTTTGCAAGCTATCGAAGTAACTGCGCCAACGCGGTGCAACGGCTTCGGGATTGGCGAGGTACGCCTCATACAACTCTTCAATGAAGGCGGCATTGGCGCCAGAGAGTTGCGAGGACAGGTATTGCTGGTTCAGATCAGCGGACACGGCGGTATCGGCAGTCCAGGACAGGGAATGGTGCGGCGCAACAGGCCGGAAAGGAGCGCGAGTATAACCAGCAGCGGCGAACACACGGGGTAGTCGAAAGTCAGAAATCGGGCAATTTGGACCAGGTCGCCGCTCAGAAGTAGATTCACGACTCCTAAACACGGATCAAAACCGGCAACGCGCAAAGCGCACAATGGCCAAACAGCAAGTTCAGAGCTGACCATGGCACCTTCAACCCAACACGGGCAGCGGCTATTTTTGCTTGTGGCGGCGCTGTTGGGCGCGCTAGCAGCCTGTCGGACTTTCAGCGCGAGATGCGTTGTGTGGCTTAAGCGAATGGATGCAATGCGCGACGCGCTGCCAATGGCTCTTCCATTGGCAAGGGTCGCAGCGCAGACACCGTTGCGACGCGCAACCCGAAGGGCCGGACGGCCTTTTGGCATAGCGCAAACTCGCAAGTAGAGCCCAAGCCTTCAAAATCAATTCGAGAATGAGTAGAAATGATCGGCCGTCCGGCCGCACATCGGTCTTCTCGAAACAGATCCGGTGATAGTCGCGCAACACCGGTGTACGCGTGGCCCCGATCAGGCGATCGCGCTCGCGGATCGCCGCTGGAACATGCGGCACTTCGAACCGACCCGATTCCTTGGCGCGCAGCTGTCCGCCCAAGCGCCCGAATGCTTCGATGAAGAAAGCACGGATGAAGTGCGGCTGCAGCTTGCGCGCCTCCGCCTAGTCCATTTCGTCTTTGATCGCATACAGCGACTCCAGCGACATGGTGTTCTCGACTAGCGCGTTGCGTTCGAAGATGGCCTTGAGCTTCGCGTGTACAGTGTGTTGTCGATGACGTGTGCACCGCCATCATCGGGTCAAACAAGTGCGCCAGCTTGATGCGCTGCGCCTCCGCCGCCAGCTTGAAATCCTTGGCCGATGCGCCGAAAGACCAGGGCCGCGTGATCGTCGCCGGTTCGATGCTGGGCTCATCCGAGCGGAACAACATGCGCTCCGCAGGCCTGCCGTCAGCACCTTTGAAGATCACGGTCACCGCATCCGTACCCATCCCATCGACCGCCATGACAGTCACGGGCCCGGCCGGGTCGACGCCGGTGAGGATTGCGCCGCGTGAGATGGATTCGAGCTTCAAGCCTTGGCTCCGGGAAAGCGTAAAGACGTGCGGTTTAGTGGTGAAACCTAGCCGCTAACCAATGACAACAATAGCCGCCAAAATAGAGAAAAGCCCGCACCCTCATAATGCTGGGCGGGCCTTCTTCGTTCCTACAATCAAGGGCATACAGAAAAGCTGCAGACCGCCCCAGCCACGCCATGCGATGAAGGTTGTCGCCTGACTGGATTTAGCGGCGGCGCTTGCCTCGCAATGACAAACCAATGATTTACCGGGTGAATTGAAATTCAATCCGCCGGCACCGTTCGTTCCGCCGCCCAGGCGCGCAAACGTCCAACCTTTTCTGCCATCAGCACCGATAACGGCCGCGTCTGCTGCAGTTCCTCGACCAAATGGCGTTGATCTAGCTTTGCACCTTCGCCATGCGCGGCGTACAAGGCCGAGACCACGCCTTGTTCGATCTCCGCGCCGGAGAAGCCCGCGCTCACCGCCGCCAGTTCCTCTAGATCAAAACCCTCTGGTTTGAGGCCGCGTTTGGTCATGTGCAGGCGAAACAACTCGATGCGAATGTCTGCGACCGGCAGATCGACGAAGAAAATCTCGTCAAAACGACCCTTGCGTAGCAGTTCTGGCGGCAAATTGTCGATGGCATTGGCGGTGGCCACCAAAAAAATCTTTCCCTTACGTTCGGCCATCCAGGTTAGAAAATAACCAAGGATGCGCTGGCTGGTGCCGCCGTCACTATCTGAACTGGCAAAGGCTTTTTCGATTTCGTCGATCCATAACACACACGGCGCCATTACCGCGGCGTTGTTCAGCGACTCGCGCAGGTTTTTCTCGGTTTCGCCATGATACTTGTTGTAAACACTGGCCATATCCAAGCGCAATAACGGTACCTGAAAACCACCGGCAACCGCTTTGGCAGCCAAACTTTTCCCGGTGCCCTGTACTCCTAACAGCAACAAACCTTTGGGTGGATCCAAGTGAACGCTGGTCGTTTCACCCATAAATACCGGCCGACGTTGTTCGATCCAGCGTTTTAATCGACGTAAGCCGGCGACATCCTGAAAGGCGATCGGTTCGTACTCGAAAGACAGGACTCCGGCTTTGTTCAATAACTCGAACTTCGCTTTCGCAACCGCCGGCAGATCGACGTCGCTAATCATGCCGTCCGTCGCAATGATACGTCGGGCAATGCGCCGCGCATCGGTCCCCGCTAAGCCTTTCAGGTTACGCACTACCGCTTTGAGCGCGTTGGCGTGAATCTGCACGCGCTTGCCGGCATTTTCTCGCGAGTAATTAAGCGCCTCTTCGCGAACGATCTTGTCTAACTCCGCCTCATTGGGCAATGACAAACTAAAACGCACCGCCAGTGCATCGAGTTCTTTGGGCAAGTCCAGATTCGCGCCGACCAAGGCAATTGTGTGAGCGGCAATGCCTTGGCGAATGGCGATTTCACGGAGCTGCCGCAAGGTGACCACATAACGCAGAAACGGCGAATAATCGAGTAGCAGAAACACGCTTTTCTGCCGCGTGTTGCGAATAGCATCCAGCACTTCGCCAGAACTCATCGGCTTGGCGTCAGCGTCCATGTCCAAGCGCTTCAGACCGGTGGTGATACTCCACGTATACAAAGGCCGTAAACTGGTCCCCAGCGCACGCTGGAAAGACGCAATGACTTCCATTTCTTCATGCGTATCGATCGCCAACAACGGCGTATCGGCGCGAATCAAAGCAGCAAGATCGTGATGTTCGTTCATGCCAGCATGTTAGCTGGTGTGGCTAGGATTCGACGACTCTTGCAAAGGTCTGGAGGCCGCGGCTCAGCGCAGAGCCTCCCCTAGTCGGCCAGCCACAAACAGCCGGCGCTTCTAGCCATTCGGAATTGCTCAATGTTCAGCGATTGCGCGTTGCTTGTGCCGTACTGAACCACGCGCAAAGTGGGCAACTCACCGGAGTCGACCATGGCGATAGTTTCGCTCCATGATTCCGGCTGACGTTCCACGATCTCCACTTCCAAGGCCGATCGTTTGGCCATGCGCTCCAAGCGTCGCACCACCGGCGCGGCCGTCCAGCGCGAGCGGCCATCGAAGTTGTACAAACCGGCCAATGCGTTAAAGTCACCTTGATCCAAGGCAGTTACGACCGCTGCGCGCAGACCGGCGGGAGTGTCAGCGCTACAACTGAAGTCGCGTCTGGCTACGATGGGAAGTTGACCTACCCGCCGACGTGCAAACGGCGTACGGCGCTCGCTAATGCCT
>Ga0163149_10006736_pt1 | contig 11725 bp, 11 predicted proteins | sample OliLakLV19MP5G1_FD_148604 | JGI IMG/M metagenome (GOLD analysis project Ga0163149, IMG submission 148604) | Freshwater microbial mat bacterial communities from Lake Vanda, McMurdo Dry Valleys, Antarctica - Oligotrophic Lake LV.19.MP5.G1 | ecosystem: Environmental > Aquatic > Freshwater > Lake >...
CCCCACTCCCCCCGAGGAGAATCGTGAATACTAAAATAATGATTAGATAAAGGGTCATGGAATTTATGGAATCGTTGTTTTGGTGGCTGGTGTTACTTGCGCAGGGAGTCCAAGAGCAGGCACCTTCGAAGCTACACTTGGAAGGGCTACAGGAACAGGAAGTGGGTTTCCCGCACGCACAGGTTTTTTACCAAGTTCAACAATGGTCTTTTCCATCGCTTTTTCGATAGGAATACGAGTGATTCCTGCTTGCTCATTAATCCATCCGTATTGTTCCAAAATCCCAGCATCTGTTTCGTTGCGTTTCTTTAACTTTTCGATGCGCCCGTCATTGCGGTGACTATCGTAACTCTGTTCCGTGAGGAACTTGCTAAATGATTTGAATACCCCTGGCTTTTTAGCATGACCCTCTTCACCCTCAACATGCTCGGCAGTGTCATGCGCAGGTTTCTCATGCACGTGAAAGTTCACAAGCATTATGGATAAAAGTGGCAGCACCCCGAAAAAAGCGAGAATCGCAATATAAACCGGCAGGTTCGTCAAAAAATGATTGTCGTGATTGTCTTCAGCCATACTAGTTCTTCAGGTTGATGGACTCCAATAAACGTGGATCTTTGATCGGGATAAGCGAATGGTTACCAAGGCTCCGCAAAAAGAAAAACGCCAAAATACCAAACACCGAAACCAGACATAAGACGTCCAAAAGCGAAAGGCATAGGAACGAAGCGATTGAGTTGTAATATGGTTTTGGGAAGATCAACCAATACAAATCTATGGCGTGCATCACCAAAACCCACACTGCCACTGAGACTAGCATAGCGGGTTTACGCTTAATCCACTGAGTTAAAAGCAAAATAAACGGGACGAAGAAATGGCCCAACACAATAAAGATAATGGTAAAATAACGCCAGAACCCACCGTCTCTGTTACTGAGAAATCCTTCATTACGAAACCTGTAAAAAGTCGTTTCCTCTGGGATGTTAGCATACCAGATCAAGAAATACTGACTAAACACGATGTATCCCCAGAAAACCGTAAAGGCAAAAAGTAATTTGCCCATGATATGATAATGCTCTGAATTCGTTATTGAAGTCATATGACCCTTTGAACGAAGCCAAGTGAGCAGAATGATCAACACGGCCATTGAACTCCCTGCTGACCCCGCAAAAATATAAACCCCGAACATTGTCGAATACCACTTGAAATCAAGCCCCATCAAATAATCAATCGACCAGAATGTAATTCCCAATCCAAAGAACGGAAGAGCGGCACAAGCAATCCGACGAAGCTTTAAGGAAATATTAAGATCACCGGTCACATCCTGACGAGTCGATAATGCCTTCACTAAGTACGCAACAAGGCCAAAGACCACAAAATAAAAGAAGAGCCTAAAGTAAAAGAAGTCGGGGTAATTATATGAGAGCAAATAATAATAACTTTTTTTAGCGGCGAAGAGAGAATAGTACTTGTTACTAGGATCGATGGTCATCCATTCATAAAGGTATTTACCCAAAACAAACATGGCCGGGATAAATAGCACCGCCAAAACCAGAAACAACGAAGCCACGTTTTCAGCCAAACGTCGGATCACGGTAGACCAAGCGGCGTTTGACGCATGATGCAAGAGCACCCAAAAGAGGGATCCTGCGCATATCGTGATGGCGATCGAACAAGCCCAAAGCCAGGACCGACCCAATTGAGCCGCTGTACCGGGCCCGAACTTCACGAATAAAAGGGCGACTATCGCAGCGATAATACCCGCAATCAAAAATCCAATCACCCCGCTACAGTGGCGAGTGACATCAAACCGCTCTTCAACAAGTTTGGTTTCGTGCAAAGGGTTACTCATATGGATTCACATCTCCTTCGTCCTCAGGAATATCTGCGGCGGTCCCGTGCTGACTACGCTGCAACGCACGAAGGTAAGCGACAATAAGCCAACGATCCTGAACTGAAATATTTCCTCCGTAAGCGCCCATTTGCCCCTTACCATGGGTAATAATGTCAAAGAGTTCGCCATCGGACATTTTCAGTATTCGATCACTTTGCAAATTGGCCACACCTGCGAAACCGTACTCAGTTACCACACCATTACCCGCACCCGTGGCTCCGTGGCAGACGGCACAATAAATTCCAAATCGTTCCTGTCCCCTCTTCATCGCCGCTAGATCAATCTTAACGGGAATGCCATCGCCATACGTTGTTTTCATTTTACCGGTACTTAAATATTCGTCCTCTGAATAACCACCTCGTGGGACTGTCCCAGCGACAGGATGGCGTGTTCCTGAACCATCGGAAAAAAAGGTGCTGCCCTGTTGTGCCTTAACTTTATATTGCCGGTCCATGTCATTAAAAACTTCAACGGGCGGTTTTGTACTCCTCTGCCCACGGAAACCCACCACGCATACAGTGGCGATGACCAAGAAAATGAATGTGTATATAAAAATCTTCATGCTTCGTCGTCGTGATTAATAACAGTGATATCGCTTGCACAAAGAGTCTGCAACAGGTCGCGCGTTGCAGATTCCGAAAAATTTGTGTCCTCTGCTTCTATGACAACAAAAAAACCATCGTCAGTGCTTTTTTGCAATAAATCCCAATTAAAAGAGGGATGATTCAATCGTGGCAACCGGTTAATTCCCAACATTCCAAATACAGTCGCAAAGGCGCAAAATAGGATCGTTAATTCGAACATAATTGGGAAAAACGCTGGTAAACTGAGGAATGGTTTCCCAGCTACAACCATTGGATATAAGAAAACTGAGGGAATCACTTGCAATAGAAACGCCGTGAGCAATCCCGTAATCCCACCGATGAGCGAAAGTACTGACACTTTTGAATTTCCAAGACCCATGGCGGCATCCATTCCATGAACGGGGAAGGGAGAAAACACATCCCATTTTTTATACCCGGCATCCCGAATTTTCTCGGCAGCATGAAGCAAGGCGGCGGTATTTGGAAATTGCGCCCCGATTCCGTAGACCTTGTTACCGGTAATAGCAGCTGTGGTCATCTTAATGCGCCTCCTTACCGTGGTCCTGATGACCCGTTTCAGAATGGTGCAGCGGACTGTGCGGATCTGATTCCGGCAAGACACCTTTGACCTCAGAAATAGCGATCATCGGTAAAAACCGTACGAACAAAAGGAAAAGGCTTAGGAAAATACCAAAAGTTGAAAGGAACGTCCAAATATCGACCCATGTAGGCGAAAAGTAGCCCCATGATGACGGCAGAAAGTCGCGATGAAGCGATGTGACAATAATAACAAAGCGTTCGAACCACATACCTGCATTTACGAACATACACACCGCAAAAACAACGTATACATTGTGGCGACAGGCCTTAAACCAGAACAACTGAGGAGAAAGTACGTTACAGCTCATCATGGCGAGGTATGCCCACCAATAGACGCCTGTGGCTCGATTAAAAAACGCGTACTGCTCAAAAAAGTTGCCGCTGTACCATGCGATGAAAAATTCCATGGTGTACGCATAACCAACAATAGTGCCGGTTAATAAAATGATCTTGGCCATGTTGTCTATATGCTTAGGCGTTATCACATCATGCAAACCATAAAGCGCACGCGCAGGGAGCATCAGCGTGAGCACCATCGCAAAACCACCAAAGATTGCGCCGGCGACAAAATAAGGAGGGAAGATCGTGGTGTGCCATCCAGGAATAACCGAAGTGGCGAAATCCATAGAAACGACTGTGTGCACCGAGAGCACTAGGGGAGTCGAAATACCGGCCAATACAAGGTACGCTTTCTCGTAGTTATGCCAATGACGGTTCGCCCCACGCCAGCCCATCGCTGCGATTCCATAAGCCATTTTGCGAAATTTGTTCGTTGCGCGATCACGTAATGTCGCAAGATCAGGGATGAGGCCTACGTACCAGAAAAGAACAGACACGGTAAAGTAAGTTGAGACGGCAAAGACGTCCCAAAGAAGCGGGCTTCGGAAGTTTGGCCAAATAGCATTGGAATTTGGAATAGGTGCCAGATACCAAGCCATCCACACACGCCCGACGTGAACCGCAGGAAAAATTCCGGCGCACATCACGGCAAATAAGGTCATGGCTTCAGCGGCTCGATTAATGGATGTCCGCCATTTTTGGCGCGTCAAAAACAAAATAGCAGATATCAACGTTCCAGCATGTCCAATTCCAATCCAGAAAACGAAATTCGTAATGTCCCATGCCCAACCAACAGGATGATTCAATCCCCATACTCCCACGCCAGTGCTGATCAGGTATCCGATGGTAAACATCGAGACTGATGCCAAAAGTGCGGAAGGAATAAAAGCGATCCACCACCACAATGGAGTGCCTCCTTCAACTATTCCGCAAATTTTTTCCGTGACCCAATTGTACTTGCGATTGTTCAGTACCAATGGAACACGTATGACCGAGTCCTCTATCTCCGGATCACCTTTAGTGAGGGTTTCCTGTGACATACCTAGTGATTCCCTCCACCTTGAACGGGAGTTCGATGACCGGCAGGTTGCACGGCTGGAGTGGTCGGATGTGCGTGTTCACCTTCTGGTGCATGCCCGTGAGCTGCACTGTGGTCACCACCATGATGCCCAACGCCACCGCTCATTTTGCCTACATCGTCAATATCAGGCATAATAAAGCCTGCCCCTTCTTTCATAAGATTCGGGTTACGTAACCGAGCTAAATAGGAGGTTCGTGGTTTTGTGTTCAGATAGGACAGGACCGAGTAATCACGCCCACTCGCTTTCCACTCCGAAACACGGCTGTTCGGATCTGATATATCCCCAAATACAATCGCGTCCGCAGGGCAAGCCTGTTGACATGCGGTGGTGATTGTTTGATCGGGAACTTTTATGTTATCCGATGCTGCAGCCTTCACCTTTTGATCAATCTTTGCTGTTTCGATTCGTTGAACACAATAGGTACATTTTTCCATGACCCCGCGCATACGAACTGTCACGTTTGGATTGCTGCGCAACTTCATCATTTCAATGTCTTCACGAGGTCTATCCGCCAATGGTCCAAGATAAAGGGAATCAAGCGGGCGCTTATTGTAATCAAAGAAATTAAAGCGGCGCACTTTGTATGGGCAGTTGTTAGCGCAGTATCGAGTTCCGATACAGCGGTTATAAGCCATCACATTCAAACCTTCTTCACTATGCACGGTCGCGTTTACAGGGCATACTGTTTCGCAAGGAGCATTTTCACAATGCACGCAAGCCATAGGCTGGAAAATCATCTCGGTGTCGTCCAACTCAATGACTTCATCCAAGTTTGATCCTAGAGGAATTTTCGAAGCATCGCGTTTACTGCTAAAATAACGGTCAATACGCAGCCAATGCATTTCGCGTCCGTTCTGAACCTGTTCTTTCCCAACGATCGGAATGTTGTTCTCACTCTGGCAGGCAATGGTGCAGGTGTTGCATCCGATGCACGTATTAAGGTCAATCGCCATTCCCCATTGATGCACCGGTGGGCGTATCGAAGAGTGTTGGCCGTTTTCAAAATAAGGATTCTTATGGATCGATATGTTTTCAGGAATATGCGCATCCATTCCCTGATGCTTTGCGAAGTCAGGCACAGCCACAAAATCTTCAACGGTCCCTTCGCGTACAAGAGCGCGCCCTTCCATTGACCCGTGTTCCTGCGTGATCGCGAGATCGAAGCGCTTGCCGGTTTTTTCTACTGTGACACCGGTTGTAATATAAGGATTTGTTGAACTCCGTAAGGCGTAGGCATTGGCGCCAAGATTGGAAGCAATCCGTAACCCATGCGCATCCGAAGCAACTCGTCCGTACCCAACTGAAAGTGATATAGAATTGTCCGCGTGTCCTGGCACAATTAAGATCGGAGCTTCCAATGATTTGCCATTGGCTTTTATCAGAATAACGTCGGATTGATAAATCCCTTTCTCTAACACACTCTTAAGGTTCAAGTCGTTCGCGGTTTTCTGACTGATCAATGCCGCGTTCCCCCAAGTATTTTTGGTGATGGGATCTGGCAATTCCTGCATCCAACCATTGTTGGAATACCGTCCATCATCGACTTTATAATCAGCCATGATGACCAATTCGAGACTCTGCGGACTCAGTGGAACGGTATCAATTTGAACGGGTACAGGCGTTACCGTGGCGACATTACCTGCGGCAACAGGAGCGGCAATGCGCGCCCCAGAATAAAACCCGTCATGGACAAACTTTTTCCAAGCAGAAGTAATATCTCCACCAGCAACCTGCTTAAATGTTTCTGAAACCAATTCAGGCCCATCGGTTATCGCAAACCCAGCGAGCGCGCCTAATAGTTGAGTGGTCGATATGCCACCAAACAAGGGGAGGATCATCGGCTGAATCGAAAGGAGCGTTCCATCTTCACTTAAGGTGTCACCCCAAGTCTCAAGGAAATGAGACATGGGTAACTGAATATTCGCTAAACCTTTTTCAGATGATTCATCGTTATGGAATCCAAGGCGATATACTTTCCCGATTGAAGCCACCTTCTTCTGAAGGTTCGTCCAATCCAAATCATTAGGAGCGTTATAAACGGGGTTACCGCCAGCAATAATGAGTGTGCTGATCTTACCCGATCGAATCAATTCCGCCGCCTGAACGATGTTAAGTCCCGTAAATGCAGAGGCGACCGCAGCCTGTGGTGCCGCCGTTACCGAGGCATTTATCGCCGCAACAATCTGATGCACCAGCGCAGGTTGATGAGCTCCCGCCACAATCATTGCCTTACCGGAGTTCGCTTGAAGGTCCTTGGCTAATCCAGTCAACCACCGGTTTAAAAATGAATTGGCAGCTAGATCCAACAATGGAACAGGTTTCCCGTTGACCGCAGGGACAGCGACCCCAAGTTTCTGCGCAAGCGTGGCCGCAAAGTTAATGACCTGACTCGCTGCAAGCCGTAAGCGATGATCCGCCACAGCGCCAGTGTTCGTGTACCGATTTTCCACGACATACAATCGGTTCATCGGATCGCCCGGATTTTTTACGCGCCGTTTATCAGTGAAACTCTTGATCGATTGCAGCCCGCCTTCGTCGAAATTTAGGAAGTCACAGTCCAAAGAAAGAATGACATCCGCTTTTTCAAAACGCGGTATGGCCTTCGGGGCGTTGTTGAGTTGTTCAGCCAGCATCATCGGCTCGTAAACCGCGATATTGATTTGAGGAAACTGCTTTTGAAGTTCACGCACTAACCGCGCTTGAGTAGGAGAATTCGCCTCATCCAAGAGAACTAGTACATCCTTTCCTTGAGATGCTACTAATTGATTCCGGAGACTTTCTAAAATAGTTTTAATCTCTGAATTTGATTTGGCAACACCCTCTACGATAAGAGTTTTGGAGCGGTCTGGGTCGTATAAATCGAGAATAGAGGCCTGAGCAAAAGTTGAACTGCCGCCATTGCTTTGAGGGTAAAGATTATTACCTTCAATCTTAACCGGACGCCCATCAAAAGTGGTTACGATCAAAGGTTGAGCCCCGCGACGTCTAGGCATCGCAGACGCATACAACAACGCGCGTCCAGGAACCATCCACTCGGGAGTTTTGACCAATGGCACGACATACGCCTCGGGACGACGGCAACCCGCAAGCGATCCTATTCCTGCCAGAGCCATTGATGCTCCCATCAATTTGAGGAAACTGCGACGAGATTGGCCATCGGTAAACTCGGAAGCGTTGTCGGGGAATTCACGATCTAGCCACTGCTTAAACTCAGCGGAGTCCGAATACTCCTCAAGACTACGCCAATACTTTTTCCCGGTAACAGGACCTTCTGGATGTTGAAAAACTCTTTTCATCGGTGACAACCTGCGCAATTTATAGGTGGATTGACTTTCCAATCATGAACTAAATTTTTACCGAGGCTTTCCTGCCTTTGTTCGCGCCCCGGCTTCCAATCCAGATTAAAAACATCCTCATTTTTTCTTACCGCATGCTCGGGATTTTTATGACATTCCAGACAGAAATCCATACTAAAAGTTTTAACATGCTCCACAACGTCCATCTCATTGACCTGTCCATGGCAACTCACGCAACTCACACCGCGATTGACGTGAACGGAATGGTTAAAATAAACGTAATCAGGCAACTGATGCACCTTAACCCATTTAATAGGTATCCCCTTTTCATGGCTCTCTCTAAGTACAGCCAACTTGGGGTTATCTTTCTGAACGTGACTGTGACAGTTCATACAAGTCTGTGTCGTCGGAATATTTGAATGCCCTGATACCTCAACAAATGAGTGACAATACCGACAATCCATACCCAATTGTTTAACGTGAATGGCATGACTAAATGGGATGGGTTGCTCAGGTTGGTACCCCACACGGGTAAATTTTGGGGTAAACCAGTACCAAATGCCCAAGACATTAAACGTTGCAATAAGAACGACCCCGATAAGGATCTGCACCGGTAATTTATTAGTCCACTTTGGAAAAAAATTCGCCATATTATCAAACGAAAAACACTGCTTTCCGTTACCTGAACATCATTCGTCTTCCGCGATCGAAACTTTCGAGCATCGACTCAAGACAAACCTTTGCAACCTAGGTAATCACAACAGGAAAGCTATTTGGGTTACCTTCGCTATTTTAGCTCTTCGACCTGAGCCGAAGACCATTAAAACAGAGAGCTAAATCCCTTAAAGCGCGCTATTCCTAGCATTTGCCATTTTAGCGTGCAAGGACTTTGTGAAAAAAATCACAATCTTTTTGCAGTACGCACTTTCTTCCCAATTTTTCACCAAAAAGTCGTTTGAGTTTTTCACTTCAAACGACTTGAAAATGACCTTACTTCGACTCCCAGAATCCACCGCCCTTTCTAGGCAGTCGTGAAGTCTTACTGGATTTTCTTAAGAACTTCCTGAATTTTATCAAATCCTGGCAAATCCTTCGGCGTGGCGGTCTGTTCGCTATATTGAACAACGCCTTCTTTATCGATGACAAATGCAGCGCGGGCACTAACGGATCCTAATCCAGCCAAATCAGGAAGCAAAACGCCGTATGCTTCAGCAACTTGCTTATTGAGATCGCTCAAGAGAGGAATGTTAATTTTTTCTTTGGTCGCCCATTGTTCCTGTGCAAAAGGACTGTCAACACTCACTCCATATACTTCGGCGTTTAAGTTACTGTAAACATTCATTCCAGCTGTCACATCGCACATTTCCTGAGTACAAACCCCAGTAAACGCCAATGGAAAAAACAGAAGAACGGTGTTCTTTTTGCCAAAATTTTCACTCAACTTGATGTCTTTTAAATCACCTTTTTTCGATTTAAGTGTGAAATCCGGTGCTTTTGTTCCAATACCAATTGCCATAGTTTTATTCCTTCTTTGTTAAAAGTTAGCCCGACATTAACCATCGCCCCCTTTCCGTCAAGGAGTCATCCGTGCGCTCCCCAAAAAAATCAGCCGCCAATCTGGCTGAAGCCCACCACTTTCCAAATATTCAGCCGCAAAATACACAAAATTGAATCCAAGAAAGGAGAATGAAAAGACCTTATGAAACTCTACTGCCTAAGCTTTCCCTTAATCTGCGGCTGTCTGCGGTTATCTATTCCCAAACCTTCGCGGCTTCGCGGCTTTGCGCCTTCGCGTGAAATTCCCTGTTCCCAGTTGCGCCTTTTCGCGGCCACATCCTTCACCCTTCGTCGGCCCCTTCCACCCCAGGAGGCCACTGATGCTTGCCACAGATTCCAGCAGAAGCGCAGCCACCTCTTTTTGACGGGGTTTGAGCCTGTGCGAAATCCCAGATACACCGAGTGCTCCTACGATAGAACCGTGATAATCCCGCACTGGAGCTGCCATGCAAAAGACCCCTTCATCACGTTGGTTATCATCTATACTCACTCCCTCTTTTTTATGTGCCGAAATTTGCTGGAAAACGTCTTTAATGGTGTGAGGCGTATGCGATGTGAATTTTTTAAGAGGTGACGAGCCGAGCAATTCTTTCAATGTGGCGAGAGAGTGATCCATCAGGAGCGCCTTGCCGACAGCGGTGCAATGAAGGTCAACTGAATCCCCTACTTCGTGGCGGATGGTGACCGGTTGACGTCCAGTCACTCCCTCAATAAACACCGCACGATTTCCCGACAGGACCGCGAGATGCGCTGTTTCTCCAAAAACTTTTTGCAGGTTATGAAGATGGGGACCCACCAAACCTGGAAGGCGGAGGTGCCGTCCAGCCAACCCTGCAAGCGCGAACACCGCGGTTCCGAGCTGATATTGGCGATTGCTCTGGTTATAACTCACTAACTTATGCTGGGCAAAAGTGTTCAACATACGAAAGATGGAACTCCGGTCCATGTCCATGAGTTTAGCGAGATCGCTCAGTTGAGGTAACGTTCCATCAGGAGGCGATCCCACGTGTTCCAATAAAGTCAGTGCGCGGTCAAGTGATTGAATTGTGGAAACGGGGGAAGATTTAGCCTTGCCTTTCATTGATGTATATAATACAATACCATTGCATAATACGCAATACCAAAAAAAGGACAACCAATGAACCCCGATGTATTTGACGGTTTTGAAATGATCGATCTCTCACTACCCATTTATCATGATGCCCCGATCTGGAGCGCCGAACCCCAGTGCATCGTCCATGATTGGATTCGTAAAGGGCGCTGTTATGGCCGGCCAGAACCCTTGAATATGAAATATTTCTGTATGGCGGGACATCAAGGCACTCATACCGATGCCCCGTATCATATGAATAACGATGGGGTTAAACTTGATCAGATCCCCCTCCGCCGTTACATGGGTTGGGCTCGGTGCCTTGACTTTACGCACAAAAAACTGGGTGACCACTTTACCGCCGAGGATCTCAAAAAGGCTGATGTTAAGCCGGGCGAACGCATTCTTCTCTACACCGGGTGGGACCGTTATTTGAACCCATTTGATGAAACCTATTTCAACCTTGATCACCCTCATTTTTCCGAAGATGCCATTTACTGGATCCTCGATAATAAATTGGAGCTTGTGGGCATGGACGTTCCTTCGACCGACCCTTCCCTCGTTGATCATCCTAAAATTTTTGAGCGTCTGGAGCATTTCCCTATTTTACTGGAGCTGATGACTAACCTCAAACCACTCGCTGGCCGGGAGTTTTATCTCATGTGCCTGCCCTTGAATGTACAAGAAGGTGATGGCTCCTGGGTGCGCGCAGTCGCTATGGTACCACCCGTTAAGAAATAATACTTAAACACTTACGAGGAAATATATGAAAGTTGAACACATGGTTTGGTTTAAATGGAATGAAGGCGTCACACCCGCTCAAATTGAGCAGCATCTCAGCGGGCTTCGGAGTTTAACAGAAAAGGTGCCGGGTATTATCGCTCTTAAATGTGGGCTCAACTTTACCGATCGCGCCCGTGGTTTTACTCATGGCCTTTCGGTCACTTTAGAGAGCCTGGAAGGCTTAAAGATTTATGCGGACCATCCTGAACATATGGCCGTGGCAACTAAAATCAGATCCGATGCCGAGGTTATGGCAATGGATTTTGAATTCTAATTCAATCGCAAAAAATTTATGACTCATCATGGCGGCCAATTTATTAACGGACACTGGGTTCGTTCGGGATCTGTTACGTTCGACGCGGTTAATCCAGCGACGGGCGAGAAAATAGGTTCTTCATTTGCTCAAGCCACTGCTGAGGAAATTGAGGCAGCCCTAGCCGCAGCAGTGACGGCGCACATCCAAATGCGTGAGCTCGAACCAGAGCACGTGGCTACGTTTATAG
>Ga0163149_10006748_pt1 | contig 11708 bp, 9 predicted proteins | sample OliLakLV19MP5G1_FD_148604 | JGI IMG/M metagenome (GOLD analysis project Ga0163149, IMG submission 148604) | Freshwater microbial mat bacterial communities from Lake Vanda, McMurdo Dry Valleys, Antarctica - Oligotrophic Lake LV.19.MP5.G1 | ecosystem: Environmental > Aquatic > Freshwater > Lake >...
GTTCACCAGGCAATGCTCTAGCTAGCTAGCTGTTGTAGTACAATTGTACCACCATTTCCAAGTCGTCATTACGATTTACGACCTACAGTACCCGCAGTGCGTGCTACTTCCAGCAACCCGTAGCTAGTAGTAGTGGAGTAAAAAGAGTACTCTTGTGTGCAGCAGAAGCAGACCTAGTAGTGGCAGAGTTAGAACTACCAGCTACTAAATAGTAGCTGCTACATCTACCTGAGTGCTGCATGCTACCAGCAGCTCAGCCACTGCAGTTTGGCTCGGTCCTGCTGTACCACTCATCGGCCTATGAGCAGAGCAGTCGCGGGAAGTGTGTAGCTACTAGCTAGTCATTACATGGCAGCAGTTAGTCCAGCAGTGTCGGAGATGATGCCCACTCAGCTTTCTGGCAGAAAAGCCTCTTGCTTTACCGACAAGAGGACCAAACCCGTAATTAGCAGGTGGCCCTTCCTAGCCAGACAGCCATCGCACACCCCCATGGGGAAAATACTATTAAACACTCGAACGAAAGCCATGACTATCACTGTTTTTATCCATGCCGCATCACAGCACAAGTCGGCAAAAAGGATCGGCCGCTGGAGCAGTCAGGTCGGTGTGCCTTTAAATGCGAAAACATAAGAATCTGTTCCGATGCGTTCGGTGGGGTTGCCGGCTGGCAGTACAACGACAGAACCGTGACAGTAAGTTACTGGAGTACATTGTACTTGGCCGGGGTATTAGTAGCTACCACTTTTCTAGTTGCTACTCGGGCTCAGCTACCGGCAGTTAGCTCTAGCTATTGCGGTAGACTGATGCTAGCTAGTAGTGGTCGGTGGTAGTAGCTAGTCAAAGCAGTCATACTACTAGCTAGCCACCAAGCTATTAGTTATCAGTACAACAGCGACTACAAGTTATCCCGACGTACACGTAGTAAGTAGTTCTAGTAGAATGGCAGTATCCTGCCAGTACTGTACTGTACCATGGATTGACCCTGTGTCCCTGTTCTGCTCCCTTACTAATTAATCAGTTGTCTTGCCCCACCGAGAGAGCGGAGCACTCTTTTGGTTCGAGGGAATGCACACTGCATCGAGTAGGATCCATCGAACATTCGAACAAGAAGGCCGCATTCTCGTTTATTCCATAGGCTCTGATCGGAGAGTTGCTTCAGTCACTGTAGATTGAGCGAAATACGAACTATTTGATAGCTACTAGCTAGCCAGTAAGTAGTAGCAAGTAGGGCAGACAACGCACGCAAGCACTGCGGCAGACGCATCTTTGTTTGGCGCGTCGGAGAGGGCCGCAGCTGCCGCTGGCTAGCTGTTATCGAGGTGGACCTAACTGACACAGCCAGCCAGCCACCACCCACACACCCCACCCACACACCGTGAACGAAACCATCGTTCCGAAAAAAAGAGAAGCTGGGGACACCGACCTCCTATTCATTTGCTCATCCTGCGAGCGGGGTATGAATGCGCTAGATAGTTAGGTCATTCTTCGCTACTGGTAGTAGGAGCCGCATGAAGTATCTACTTTCTTAGGCACTAGCTGGCTAGCAGCACCATGGTGCAGTGCTGGTGCGTCGTGCTGGCAGCGCTGTCATGTTTCGTTGGCACTTTGCCAATCGGACATGCACAATGGTTTGCGTTAGCTTTTTTTCCAATTCAGCTGTCAACGCACACATGCTCGGGAAAATCACTAACGCTCATAACCCGAACAGTTGGTGATATGACGTCATTGAGTCCCGATCGACCAACAACAACAACGACGACAACGTTAACATCTGTCAGGCACTTACCCTCGATGCACTTCTATTATTCCTCCGCCGCGACGCCATGGTCGCTGCTAATGGATAGCTATTTACAACATTAACAGAGGCAGTCTAATTGCTCCCTGTTGGATAGTAACATCTGCATCACCGATGACATGAGCACGTGGCACGTGGCGGTGCCCTCCTCTACTACTGGAAAGCCAAAACGATCTGATCGATGGACCTCCACCGCGACAGCACGCTTACGCACTAGCTAGTAGCACTAGTTGTAGTAGTTACGGAGGAAAGTGGCAAGTTGTAGTTCCTTCCACTAAGGTGCTCGGATTCGCAAAATCAGTTAAACGGAACGGTTTGATCGACGCCATGGAGCCGCAACATTGTGGATGGATTCCGAAATTTGGCTCGAAGTCTCGTGAAGCCGGATCATCCACTTTCTCCCATCCCACACAAAGGAGCGCTACATTCCCTTTCCTTCATTCCTTCTCGCCGCTTGACAATCAATCGTGCACACAACAACCTGGACGAAAAGCTTTCTCTAGCTACCGATGTTTACCGGATGGAGTGATTCGGTGTGTCGCTTGTGGTTCTCTTCGATCCAAAAGTGGGGGTGCTGACCTTGTTGGCGAACGATTCACTTGGGATTTGGGTTGGCGGGAGGGGACACATGGAGTTTCAATGCAAGTGATTTACATTATCGATCAAGCTGAGATGTGGATCACTTCCTGAAGCATCGATCACGAGTCCTTCATAGCAGAAATATTTATGCGGCGTGTAGTGTCCACTCTTGGCTGGCTGGCGGAAGGTTTCTTGTGTTTTTGTTTACTTTTCAAAAAGTACCATGGATGAACTTGGGTGGTGCCGCCAACAAGAATACCACAGTACATCCTATGAAAGTCATCTAACCAATATTTTAATTTTACATCCAATGACGTTTAAAAGTATTACAGTTGTTTTACAAATTGCAAATTGTTCTTGCCTTGGAAAAGAACCCTACTTACTGCACTTCTGACGACGAATTTTGCCTCCAGCAACGGAAAAATTCCTAATGGGAGTTGGCCCCGCCTGCATTTAATTGTACAGGATCCCACTCCCTCTTCTTAGCGTTGTTGATGTTGCAATCGAGCCCCCAATTATTAAATCACAACAGTGTCACAGCAAAGCACAAACGTAGTCACAGCAAAGCACAAACGTAGTACCGAAGGGATCAATTCATTATAAAATGTATTAAGTTTGACTAGTGGTCTATTTGCTTCTTCTATTTATCTAGCTATCGTGATCTGAACAAGACGGTTCGCCACTACTTCTTCGCCAAGGTGCCTATCGATCGCCTTCACAACCAACACTTCTACTGTAATAATGATTTTGATGTGGGCATGGATGGCTCCCGCTCTGTCTATTTCTCCCTAGTCCACTCAGCTCGGCAAAAGGATGCGACAAGAACAAGGAATGACACCGCCATTCGCCAACCAACGCTGTCATTCACTCACCAGTGCTGACCGCTTCCTAGCTAACTTTCTTTCTTGAACAGATATATTCGGCAGGGTGCGTGCGTGCGGTATAGCATTATAAGAATGGTGGAAGGTATAATGAATCTTGGCCACTTCTCTCACAGCGAAGGTGAACAAATAAGGAGTGGTGGACCTTCTTTGTGAATTGTGTGTGTGTGTGGTAGAATGCTTGTGTGTTCGACACCAGTACTACTGTACTGTAGCATAGATGCACCATTGTACAGTATCATGGCGATGACGGAAGGAACGCATGTCCGTTGGCACTCCACTCCAATAAAAATAATAAAATCCCACCTTCCTGAATGACAACCCCGTGGGCAGTCGGCCGTGTATGGTAGACACAGGTTGCATTTTCTGTGCTGTGTCCGTATTCCAAAAGTGAGGCGGGCGGCGTTGGCGGTGCCTTTGGCTGGTAGTTGTGGTATTTGTTTTGCGTCCGCTCTACTAGTGTGGACAGAACGATGCGAGCGCACATGATGTACATTCCAATACCAGTACCAGAGAAAAGGAAATGGAAAATGGTTCCCACCACGGTAGTGACGGCACTCAAAGCTTTATCCAAGTGAAAAATATGCGTTCCTGAATGTTGTTGATTTAACAAAACATCCGAACGTAACGTAACGTAACGCTCAGTGGGATGATGGATCGACCCACTGTGAATTAGGGAGCATAAATGGCGCATGGAACTGGAAAACATCTTGATACCTCAAAGGTCGAGAACCAGCAATGTAATTGCATCGTATCCTGCATGATCCGATCTTCCTGTGCGTGTTGGTAGTTACTGTACAATATTAGTAGCTCACAATTCAATCCAATGGCTCGAGACATTGGGGTCGAAAAGGAATTGTCGGTGTCACAAACCTTACGTTATTCGGAATGGAAATGATATGAACATAAATTGTCGTGATTTTCCTACAATGCAGTAGCATTGATTCTTCGACGCACGAAATGAATCGTGGTGTTTGTTTTGGAATGAGCAGTACAGTATGACTACTGCGTCCGAAAAGAAAGTCGTGCTTCTCCAAGAAATGTAAATGTAACCCCACCTCCATCATTACTGTATGCAGTCGGTGGTGACTGGCCGTCCCAACCACAAATACTGTATAATGCAGCCGTGTGTCGGCCACGCTTCCTCGTGCTGCGTCGATGATGGGATTGGATTACCAGTGCTAGTACGGCCTCCACCATTGTGCCAGGAAGGGATTCATTGGATTGGATCACAACCAAAAAAGGAGGGTGACGGACACCAAGACAAGACACACCCAAACAGAGCTACTGAATGATCAATCAATCATCGGATGGCGCCATAAAAGCCCAACCATAACTTCCTTTTTCTACTTTCAACGTGAACGGGGGGCCATCCAGGGAACAGTCGACTACTGTACGTGGACATGGCGGCTTTCCCACCTACTACGTGTGGTTTATTCAACATTGTTCTTGTGGCTTGTATTGCACATGTTCGCATTGATTGTGGAAGCTAGCTACTTGAAGCTGAAGCAACTGACACCGCCACCGGCATGCTAACAAAATGGTTCGCGCGTGCCACTCTTTGTTATTTCCACCTGGATTTGCTACTGAACCATTTTGTTAGCATGCCAAAGAATGGCACGCGTGCGCTATCTTTCGTGAAGCATGGGCCGCACAAAGTGTCCTTAACGCCGCCCACTTTGTTCGCAAGGATCCAGACGCCTCATTCTGGTCCCTCCTCTTCCTTTGGGGAATCGAAATCAACAGCTTCCAACAGCTTGGATGCTCTGACACATATGCCATACCACCTGCTCAGTCATGACAGAGTCACTCACTCGTCCTCGTCTGGCTGCGCACCACTCCGGAAGAAAGCCGAGAGGGCGACTGAAGGTGAGTGTGGTGCCTTTCGAAAGCTTTTCCATCTGAAACATGACAACAGAACCCCCAGTTTTCGAGTGGGTGTGATCGTGCGGGATTTGGAGACGAAAAAACACAATTGGGTGGTCAAAGTCCGAGTTCCGAGGAACATGTTTGCCGGAGAAGGGACCAGGCAAGCGCACGATGACAGGCGGCGGTTGCTTTGTCATCATTCATCACCATCGCCGTCACTGCATGGGCTGTCAGTCCCGACTGTCCAACTGGACGGATGCGAGCCTTTCAAAAAAGAGGCAGTGCACAATTCATGCACCCGACAATTGAAGGCGTATTTGAAAACGCCTATTATTAGGACAGGAGCACGAGCACGGGTCCACTGACGAACATGACTGCCTTACTCCGAGTCTTTCAGGACTTCCAAAAAGAACTTTCCCTGAAAGTTTGTCCCACGACTTTTAGTCTACTATGTTACGTCTAGCTAGCTAGCTACTCTGAGGAGGTACGTTACCTCCAATGTGCCTACTCAACTACCGATAAGTAGCTTTAGCTAGACTAGCTAGTGTTACAGTTGGTTCTACTAGCTAGCACGTAGTGGTGCAGTGCTACTACCAGCTGAGCTGTCACTGCAGTGCCTATTAGCTAGCTAGCTAGGGGCTACCAGTTCAACATCAACAGCTAGCTAGTAGTAGTGTGAAGCTAGCCACTTAGCGAGTCGCATGAGTGGCACCTGGTAGCATTGAACCAGTACCGACGGTGATGAAGACGGATGTCGTGATATGGGCTGTGCCGTGCCGCTCTTTCATGAACTGAATCTGTCAGTGCCGGAACGTGGCTTTACCCGCCGGGACATGCTCTTGATTTACGCGAAATTCGAACCAGTACTAGACTAGCTAGCAATAGCCTTCTCTGCAGGTTCAGTTCGCTAGCTAACAAGGCAAGCAGAGATCATGACATCCCACCCCGCCATGTTGCACTTTCCTTTCGGTTTGGCTTTAGCTGGCTAGGTAGTGCTAGTGCTTTATTAATAAACTGACCCTAATCTGTAGTAGCTGGACAGCTGCGCCAAATGCTAGGCTACAGACACCAGGCGAGACAGCCAAAAAATGAGGACAAACAAGCCAACGCTAGCTAGCTAGCGCTATTCAGTGGCCCATATTGATCGTCTAGCTACCTGCTGTAGCTACTCTAGCTAGCTAGGTGTGGTTTTCGGAAGGTGAGCACTGTAGTTTCAAATGAACACAACGCGTTCTGGTGCACTCAGTCTATCTCCACGGATAAAAATACTCATTCAGTACGAAGACATGATGTCAAATCGGATGAGTTCTGTTCTGTTGAGTTGAAAAAGGCACAGTTGAAAAAAGGTTGGTTAGGTTTCAAACATTGTGCCGCAAACTCATGAATTCCTGGATCCTCCTGCAGTGCATTGACTTCATTCAAACTTTAAGCATGCCACTTGCTCCTCTTCATTGCAACTATTCGTTTGTGAAATTTCCATCACGAAGGAAGTCATTCCAAGGGTTGACCAATTCACCAAGAAAGAGGGTTTCGCACCTCATGCAGAACCAATTTTTGCTGTGTGACTCATGCTTGTGGGAGCGGACAAAGATGACAAAAACAGCATCAAACAAGACAGTGTGAGTGATGAGGAAAACCTCTCAGATGTTTGCTAGCAGCATGATGGAGATGAAACTGTTTGAGCCAGAAGACAAAGAGAAACAAAAATGTGTTCCAGGAGCAAAGAATGATCAAAGCAACAGAGTCAAGCGCTTTGTCAGCAATCATTGACACCAAAGAAGAGACAGAAGGAGCAGTTGTTGCCATGTTGAATGCTTTCATTCAAACTAGGAAAATGGAGTCTTCAAGCCAATGATTTGTTTGGAGATTATCAAGGCATTGAATGGAATGATGGTTTCATCGTTTCCATTCTGCATGAACTGAGAACAGATTCAAAAAAGTTGAGTTTCAAGGTTAATCCACATGGCATTTGTGGGGCAAACAAAATGGTGAAAGGAAAACACTTTGCAATGTCATGGCATTTGGGTGATCTGCAGATCTCTCAGAAAGACAAAGCAGCAGTGGACCAATTCATTGAGTTGGCAGTCAAGAAGCATGAAGGTGTTGATGTCACATGGCTCAACTGAAGCCCTCAAGAGGTCGGGTCAATGATCATTTAGCAATGACTTTAGATTTCTCTGAGAAAGGAGAGCGCAAATTGCACATGAAAGAGTGTGTCAGAAAAACGTCAAAACACTTCAAGCATGCACAATGCTTTCATTGAAAATGATGATGAAAAATTGATGTCTCACCATGAAAGGGCATTGTGAAAGCAAAAGGAGCATTGACATGTTTGTGGAGACTCATCATGAAACACATTTGACAAAAGAAAACGGTGTCTGAGTGTTTTGCTTGGAGATCCCAACCATTGTGGGCATTGTGACGGTTTTGTCTTCAATTTCACAGAAAATCATGCTGAACAGCAAAGAGTGACTGATTTGTAGCAAATTGTTGGAATTCTTTCTGAGGCCAGTGCTCTGGAAACAAATGGAAAATGATTTCTTTTTGTTGGTCTTCACAGCGCTTCAAGTTGGACATCAACTGATGTGAGATTGTTTTCAAAGATTGCCAAGGAAAGTTCCAGCAAGAGAACCAGACAAATCAAAAATTGACTTTTTTTGTGAATGACTGTGTTAACAAGGGATGCGCAACAGTGGAATGTTGTCCAACTGATCACTTGTCACAGCTGCCAGCACCTCGTTGTCATGCTGGCATGCAGAAGAGTGGTGGGTGCCAACAGCAATGCTGGTTGTCTGGATTGATCATCCAATGAACATGATGACGAAGCATTCATTGCTGGAAGATTGGTGCAGTCAAGTTGTGCGCACGGTTGGAAGCGTGTGTGCCAAAAGTGAGAAAAATCAATGACAAATGTCTTCATCGGAAAAAAGAAGAGCTTCTGTCATCACTGCAGCGCCTCGGTCTGCCACAATGCCACAGTCGCAATGAATCAAAATGACTGTTGGGAAGCACTCGAGGTCCCTGCATGGACCGCTTTCAAGCTTCCTCCCAATCCAACGGCTCCAGCAAAGCAAAAGGACAGCATCACACTCAATGGACACAACAACAAATCACCTCGGAAAAGGCAACTGCTGAAAGAGTCAAAGAATCATCTTCATCAACGAAGAAGAAACAAACGGTGACAGCGTTGTGCTCAATGGAAACAACAAAATTGTCCTTTCCGAGGCATTGAAGCATCATCTTCAACAAAGAAGATGCAAATGGTGACATCATCATGCAAGTCAAGTGACAAACAGACCAACGCAGCCACAGTGAGGACAAGGTTGATGAGTTTGATGAAGAGGAAGACAGAGACAAGATTTTGGACTTTGTTGAAAAAGCTGATGAAAGAGTGTGGAAATCAGAAGACCCCAATGGTCCTGGATCCTCCTGCCTGACCAACTGCCTTTGCAACTTGGAACCACGGCCAAACGTGCAAGATTTGTTGGACAAGATCATTGAAGAGTGTGGAGCATGTGTTGCGAGTCTTCATTGCCACAAAATGTCATTGACCATGAGCAATTTTCCCACGACATGGTGACAAGTTTGCTCATTTCAGGATGCAACCATGAATGGAAGGCTGCTGGCTGTTGGATGCTTGCACCAAAGCACTTTGGGATGAGGGCACGGAAGAAGAGTGTCACAATGACATTTTTGAGGGACTTGTCCTCAAACTGGGCAAGACTGAGGAGGATGCCACTCATGAACTTCATGGACCGTTTGCCACATGGTTGCAGCTGAAAAAAAGCCAAGAGTGGTTGAAAGACAGGGAACCCCAAAAGGATGAAGAGAAAGATGCACTGTCGCCTCAGAGTGTGGATGCTGCAGAAATTGAAAAGAATGTTCAGGGCAAACACAAGCTTGCTTCTGATGGGGGCCAATGGTGTTCCCAGTCCAAAGAAGCACGCTCTCACTGGCAGCAAGGAATTCACATTGTTGAATTCCTTCCTTTGCTCTTGAAGCAAATTCAATTTCAGAGAAGCAAAAACAATTCAAAACGTTGTTTGAAGATTGTCAGCTTCATCATTTTGTGACAACTTTGTTGCACTGTGGATCCAAAGATGAAGTGTCAGCAGCTGTTGGGTGACTCTTCCAATCCAGCTGAGTCATCTCCATGGTTGTCATTCTTGTTCTTTTGGATGGATTGTTCATGCTATGCAATCACCACGCCATCCACAGCGTTGTTGATGACAGCACAAACATGCTCTTCCAGAGCCTCTTGACTGTCTTTGATTTGATTTCACCAATGCACAATCGCAATTGCAAAGCTTGCAAACGTTCCTGGGATTGCTCTCATTCCTTGCGAAGTTCTGCCATGTTGTTTCGTGGCAAGTTGTTCATCCAATGCTTGGACATGTTGTTCCAATGTCGTTGTTGCTGTTGCTGCTTTTGTTGGATCCATTGGGTGGTTCTTTGTCACTGAAGTGACAAGTTGACGGACAACAAGTGGCGGCACAGGTTTAAGTTTTGCAACAGACAATGGTTCAAAGTGCCGTCCTTCCTTTGGTGGCACCCACAGGCATCTGCTGTGCAGCTGCAGTCCCTGGTGGATAGGAGACTACCCCAGCAAGCCATTGCAAGGTAGAAAGTTTCAGTTAAAAAGCACAATGCTCTCACACTGGGGCACAAACACATTCCAACTTGATGAATGTCCCCAGATTGGCCAACAGGAGTGTGTCAGAGCAAAATCTGCATTCAGAATTTACAACTCAACAAGACCAGACCTCAACAACTGAAAACAACCCAAAGCAATGTGTGAATGTCAAATTTTGCTTGTGTCTAAGAACCAACTAGCTAGTTAATCATTAAAATGCCCAAATCTAGAGTCTTAAACTGTGCATCATTAGACCTCTGAGAATAAATTCCTTCCCTCCGGCTAGGAGTCGTAGTGAACGGTGGAGAGTATTGAATGTATCGGTTCGGTCTCGTCCAACCACGCCGGTGCTGTAACGTTTGGCGTATTCTTATGGAAAGATTTCTTGCATGTACAGTGAACTTGACAGCTCGGCGGGCTGCCTATCCTTCGTCCTTTGTGGAAGACGAAGCAATGGAATGGCCAACGTGTTATGCCCTCGTCAGCAACGTCACAAACCATGAATTGCAGTAGCGGACAGAATCCAATTCCTATAATTGCCAGGACCACGATGATGGACGAGCATCCGTCACACACGATGCTCTCCTCTCGGTGAGCCCTCGCGCGCACCGAACAACAACAGAAGGATAGCAACAATATGGTGGATGAAAAATGACCAGGATCCCGTTCTTTCTCTCCATTCCGCTCGAATGATTTCTCAATCTCACGGAGATTAAAAAAAACATCACCAGCAAACGAAGAAACAGATTTGTCGCTCCCGTGCTTTTGCTCGCTTGCCTTTTGTTGTTGGGTGTGACGTTCGGCAAGGTTCGGTATGGCAAGCCCCATAGGTCCCTCGCGACATTTAATTGCAACTCTCCAACTTGATTGTTGAAATGAGAAAATGGGATGGAAATTAAATTCACTCCGCAGCCAGGATCGGTATAGCACAACAAGGTACCTAGTGAACTGCGATGGATTCCTCCACTCGACAGAGCTGTTTACTTCCGCGCCAGCCTTTTGTTGTTTCCTTGGGTGGGACATTCGACGACCGTAAAGCATTTGGATTGTGGAACCGGAATGCAGCTTCGCCATGTATGGAGCAAGATAGAGTTGGGCCAAACTCCATGACTCGCACGAGGACCATGAACAGATACGTAGCGTAGCATAGCGGCCGACACGTTCACGTAGTTTCCCTCGCCAACGTCGAAATGGAAGTGGTGTTCACTCAAACGTCATTGAAGGAAATCCATACTTTTCATTTTGTTGTGGACTACGTTGCACAGCTTGTGTAGATGCACTGTTGCATGCTCATGGTAAGGATCTTGGAAGGAACAGATACCCGTTGTCACTCCAAGAAAGCGAAAATCCCACCTTCCGTTGTGGTCGGCCATCCCCATCCACCAAACATCCGCACATGTGTGCACACCGTCTACTTTTTCCGTATAAATCATCATCACATTAAAGAGGATGCGGGCAGGGTATGCATTTGACTGTTCGCAGAAGACAAAGTGTCTTCAGGTAGGACCCCGAATGTTGTGCATTCCAAGAGGCATCTCCTCCTTCTCCTTCGGAAGTCGAAAGGGAATGGAGGGTCTCCGCCGTTATCATTGGAGAATCATCGAGGTTTTTTTGTGGTGGTGGTGTGCTATGCTTTTCGACACTACCAAAAGTACTCTCGATACAGGGTGGCAATTTTCTTGAAAGGGACATGCCCGTGACTTGATTGGTTCTCCAAGAAAACCACTTGGAGTACCACAACCCGAAAATAATTCATTGTCATTTTGGGGGGGTCGTCCCAACCAACCATCTCTGCTCACAAAGACATCACATCTGCTTTCCCCCATAACCGTAGAGTTCACAAAAGTGGTAAAGGAAGGCTGTGCATTGTCCCAATCATCACACCGGTGATACCCTGCGGCTCCCGAACGTGAGTATTTTTTGCAAGACTTATCCAACTGTGGAAATGGGC
>Ga0163149_10006754_pt1 | contig 11699 bp, 10 predicted proteins | sample OliLakLV19MP5G1_FD_148604 | JGI IMG/M metagenome (GOLD analysis project Ga0163149, IMG submission 148604) | Freshwater microbial mat bacterial communities from Lake Vanda, McMurdo Dry Valleys, Antarctica - Oligotrophic Lake LV.19.MP5.G1 | ecosystem: Environmental > Aquatic > Freshwater > Lake >...
GCTCATGCTCATGCGCATCGCAACAATAACCGGCAGATCATCGCTATTTGGCAGCATATAGAAGCGATTGGGATCATCGGCGGCCCGATTGGCATTCAGATCATCGAGTACCCATCCAGGGTAGATATGATCATCCTGGCACATATAGTCAACTACATCGATAGGAAAGAGCCGTTCGATATCGCCGCGCCGAAAGAACAGGATGAAATCGCTGGCAAATGGCAGAACATACGGACGGCCATGGCTCAGATTGGTCGTCACCATCTGCAACGTAACGTCCTGCTGTTGAAGATCACCAAATGTGAGTGGTCCGCTGTGATCAGTTGGGCCGGCCATGCGCCCAATCCAATCCGAAAGCCAATCCGTCAGGCCAGGCTCGTTTTCTGGGCTATCGGGCTGCTGGCGGCCGGTGCAGATCCCATACAGATTCTGAGGCACATCGTTGAGCAGCATACGAGCCAGATCTGCGACGGCAACAACAGTCCCACTTGTGCTGGCCACCATTTGGCCAACCCGTTGCCCGATCAGGTAGGCAGCTCCGATCAATAGCACAGATAGCGCAACCCAGATGATTCCAGCCAGCCAGGTGATGCCAACCAACACAATCGGGATGGCAAACAGCAGCGCCAGAATGACAGCGCCATAGATCAGATACTGCCCTATGCGTACCCCGGCCTGGCCACCTGCCTGGCTACCAATCTGATACGCACTCGGATGGTGTTCCGGTAAACTGGAAATGAGTGTCCGCAAGCTCTTGCCAAGTTGATCATCGGGCGCTGGTGAGCCTGCTGGTTTTGGTGGGAAGAGCAGATCGAGTAATTCAGGCGCAATCTGGCGTGCAAGCGGCGGGATCAGCGGGCCGGAATCGGCAGCCACTGGTTCGCCAGATGCCGCCGTTGGATCACTCACCAATGGCAGCAGTGTGTCGAGCAGTGGCAGCAGGTTTGCAGGCGCGGTAGAACGAAAGAGCGAGAGCAACTTGCCCGGCTCACTCATATCGTTACTCAGGCCATTCAGCGCAGTAAAGTCTTCCAGATGGCCACGCTGGCGGCCATATTCAGCTGCTGCCGTCACCGATGCCGCAATTGCTCCAGCCGATGTTCCACCAATATTTGCAAAGCGATACTTCTCTGCCAATTGGGCAATCGCGGGCGGGTACACAACACCACTGGTTGCGCCACCCTTCATTACCAGATCGCACAAAGGCAGATCATGCTGTGATTGGGCCGTCATTATGAACTCCTTCTGGATCTCGGGCTGTGTTGGGATATAACTGAGTATAGCACAATCGATTCTTGATCACACCCGACCCCTGATTGCGTCGTGACACGCACGCCAAGATATGGCATACTATCCATATGCAAAGGAGTGTATGATGACCCTACTTGCCGAACCGATTCTGACTGCTGATACTGCCGAGCGCTATGAGGTAATGGATGCTGCCGAGGTACGAGCGTATCTCGCGTCCCGTCCACATCTCATTACCCTGCTTGAAGACGCCCCACAGCAGATTGCACGCTTTTTCCCAAATGCCCCGCTTCGACTCGAGGTGCATGTCGATCCAGACGATGGAACAGAGACGCTGCTGATTCGGATTCGCACCAACATGGAGACCGCCGAAGCGTTGCGACGTGATGACGAACTGCTTGAGTCCTGGTATCTTGATCTGCCATATGCGATTCGCCGCGATGCCCTGATTACGTTGGGGGAGGTGTGAGTATTGACGGGTATGACTTGCTGGCCCTTGCGCGAGAACTGGTAGACTTACCATTGGACAATGTGACCCCACGTCAGGAAGAAGCACGGCTCCGTGCGGCCATCAGCCGCGCCTAGTATGCTACATTTTGGGAAGCACGCGCACTGCTGCTGCTGGAGGGTGAGCGCATTCCGCGCCTTGACGCGCACCATATCGTGATTGATGCGTTCCAGCGCAGCCCGCAGCGAGCGCGACAAACCATTGGGCACCATTTGTACAGACTGCGCGCTGATCGGAACGAGGCCGATTACCAGCGAACGATTGGTGATGTGGCGAACCTTCGCCTGAAAACACAACGCCTGTTAAGTCGGGCTGATGGAGTTCTTGCCAACCTTGCCCGTCTCATTCCCTAGCAGCGCCAGTGTGCATAACAACACTTTGTCTGGTGTCGAGCCAGGGCGTTTGTACCGCTCTCCAATTGTGAGAATACCTACCGTACTATCGATGGGCAACCGCTCACCTGCTCCGCTTCTTCAGCCTGTTTGCTTGACGGAAGCGCCCATCGCGGCTACAATAACAGAGTTAAGCGCGCTTTCTGCGCGCCTTCTGCGCTATGAAGGCAGTCGCTAGTGTTTGAGAGCCTTTCCGACCGTCTACAGACGGTGTTTCAAAAATTAGGTGGTAAGGGAATCCTCAATGAGGATGATGTTCGCGAGGCCATGAAGCAGGTTCGTTTGGCCCTGCTCGAAGCCGATGTGAACCTCAAAGTCGTCAAGGAATTCGTTGCCAAAGTTACCGAGCAAGCTATTGGTGAGGAGGTCACAAAAAGCCTCACACCAAGCCAGCAGGTAGTCAAGATTGTTCATCGTGAGCTGATTGCACTGCTTGGCGATGCAAACGAGCCGCTCAATGAATCGCGGCCAGGCCCAACCGTAATCATGCTCGTCGGGTTACAGGGTTCTGGGAAGACGACACTCGCGGCCAAGTTGGCGTTGTTCCTGCGCAAGAAGGGCAAGCGCCCGCTCTTGGCAGCTGCCGATGTCTACCGGCCAGCGGCTATTGCACAGCTTGAATCGCTTGGCAAACAGCTCAATATTCCGGTTCATTCGGAAGGAACCCAGGCCAAGCCGCCCGATATTGCCCGCAATGCGCTCGCCCGTGCCCGTGCGGAGGGCATGAACTACCTGATCATCGACACAGCTGGCCGTTTGCAGATCGACGAGCCGCTGATGGTTGAACTCGAACAGATCGTCGCAACCGTCGAGCCAGCCGAAAAACTGCTGGTGATCGACTCGATGATTGGCCAGGAGGCAGTGCGCGTCGCCGAGGAATTCAACCGGCGTGTGCAGGTCACTGGCGTGGTGATGACCAAAGTCGATGGTGATGCGCGTGGTGGTGGTGCGCTATCAGTTCGGGCTGTCACTGGCGTTCCAATCAAATTCCTGAGCACTGGCGAAAAGGTGGAAGCGGGCACGCTTGAGCCATTCTACCCGGATCGGCTGGCATCACGCATTCTTGGCATGGGCGATGTGCTCTCGTTGATCGAGCGAGCTGAGTCAGTCTATGATGCCGAAGAAGCCAAGCGGATGCAGAAGAAGATGATGAAGGGCTCCTTCGACTTCGAGGATTTCTTGTCATCGATGCAACAAATGCGTAAACTCGGGTCGCTTCAGCAGATTTTGGGCATGATCCCAGGGATGGATAAGCTCTCCCGCAATGAGGAACTGGTCAACGAGAAGGAACTCAAGCGCATCGAGGCAATGATCTTCTCGATGACCAAGAGCGAACGGCACAACCCGGATATTATCAAGGGCAGCCGCAAGGAACGCATTGCGCGTGGTAGCGGCACCAAGATTCACGAAGTCACCGCGCTGATCAATCAGTTTCGGCAGATGCAGCGCATGATGAAGAAGTTCGGGCGTGGTGGCCAAATCGACCCACGCGAACTCATGCGCCGAATGCGCTAAATGCCCATTGGCAGGATACCAACCGTAGGTAGAAGTACGTGCTTCGCCGCAATTAGGAGGAATACAGACATCCATGGTTATGATTCGTCTTCGCCGTACTGGCAAAACCAAGCAGCCTTCCTACCGTGTCGTGATTACCGACTCGCGCTCGCCCCGCGATGGGAAGTTTATTGAGATCATCGGCCACTACCTTCCCGTTCGCCAGCCTAAGGAACTTTCGATCAAGGCTGATCGTGCCCGCTATTGGCTGAGTGTTGGTGCCCAGCCATCAGATGCCGTTGTGCGTTTGTTGAAGCAGGTCAATGTGTTTGATACTGATGGCAAGCTTATTCCAGAGGAAGCTCCCGCTGCCAGCTAACCTGTTCACAGCGCAATACAATGCGCCGGGAGGCACCTATGAAAGCGCTGCTTGAATATATGGCCCGCAACCTGGTCGATAACCCAGAGGCAGTTGTGGTGAAGGAGCGCGTCGGGCGCTATACCGTCACATATGAGCTTACTGTTGCCCCGGATGAAACAGGCAAGGTGATCGGGCGTAGCGGCCGGGTTGCTAAGGCCATCCGTGATCTGATGAGTATTGCTGCTGCTCGCCAAAATAAACGTGTTCATGTTGATATTGAGTAATCAGTAGCATCACATGAGGAGTGAGTAGGTGGCAATCATGCCAAATACTCACTCCTTATTGATTGCTAGTTGTTACATGTGTGTTATGAGCTATGACCCAACCATCTACCCCATCAACCGAAGAGTTCCTGCTTGTCGGCCAGATCACAAGCTCCTTCGGGCTGCGCGGCCAACTGAAAATGGTTGCCTTAACCAACCAGATCGATCATCTGCAACGCCGGATTCGCACGCTGTATATTGGGCCAGAACGCCAACCATACCAGATACAGAAACTGATCGAACACAAACCAGGGATTCTGATAGTCACGCTCGATGGCATTAGGGATCGGGATGCAGCCGAACTCCTTCGTGGAACTGAAGCCTTCATTCGTGAGCAGGAAGCAGCACCACTCGGCGAGGGTGAATATTTCATCCATTCGCTGTATGGCCTGCTGGTGCTGACGGAAGCTGGCGAGGAGATCGGGCGTGTTCGTGAGGTGCTCGAAACGGGCGCCAATGATGTGCTGGTTGTTGCCCGCACAGGTGGCGGAGAAGCCCTAATTCCGCTGATTCGTGATGTTGTTCGCGATCTCGATATTGCCCATGGTCGGGTTGTTATTCATCCACTTGAAGGATTGTTGTAGCAGCTTCTTCGCTACTAAAGCGCTTGCGCGAGGCATGCATGGCTCCTGAATCCGATCCATATGAATTTCGCGTGCGTTTGCCTGGCTTCGATCCAGCAGCAACACCCGTGGTTGGTGTTGGGTTGGGGTTAACTGGCCTGATCCTTGGGTTGCGCCCTCGTTTCGCAGCGCTGCCATTACTGCTCACTGCCGCTGCCGCCCTGATGCTGCGCGACCCCGAGCGGCAAACGCCGATTGCATCCGACGTGCTCTATGCTCCTGCCGATGGTGTGGTGAACGCACACGAAGAGACCTACGAACACCTTTTTTTGCATACAGATGCGATCCGGCTGACAATCGCCGTTTCGCCATTGGATGTGCCGGTCCAGCGCAGCCCCATATCTGGTCGCGTTTCTTTTCTGCAGGAAGTAACGGCCAGCCAGCGAATCGGTTGGGTGCAGCGCGGTGATGAAGAGCGTGGTGCCTGCCTGCTGATTGGTATCGATGCAGGATGGGCACCTGTGTTACTCGCCATCAGTACTGGCGCAGTTGCCTGGGCACCCCAGGCCCGTGTGGCGATTGGCGATCAGATTGCGGCAGGGGCGCGAATCGCGGTTGCACGGTTTGGGGCCAGGGTTGATCTGCTCGTTCCCTGCGATCTGATTGCAGGGCTGCCCCAAATTGGCGATCATGTACAGGCTGGCCTAACCCAGATTGGCAATGTAGTGATGCGCTAATCGGGCCTGGCCCGTTCATCCATTGTAGGATGTTTGTATGCGGATACTTCCTCTTGAAGCGCCCTTGATCGCAGACGGCACATAATCCCCACTGGATACCCCACCATTTTTGCGAGATCCCCAACCACCCGTATGGCCGGAATGCATGCAATCGCATATAGCAACTCACTACTGGTGAGTCCTGGAGCACGCTGGCGCAATCGGCGCAGCGGAGCCGCACAATACGCAATCATCCCAATCACAGGCGCAATCGCGATTGCGGGCTTCCGAAGAGCGACTAGCGTTAATATTGCGCCGATCAAGTATGTTCCATAACGAATGATATGGCGCTTCTGCCACAGATCAGCGGCACCATCGCCAGTTGCGTAGTTATAGTACTGGCGCGCAAAGGCCGTAAACGATTCACGAGGGCGGAAATAGACCAGTGCGCGGGCTGCGAAGGCAAAGCGCGCCCCGGCTTGCTTGAGTTGCAGATCGAACAGCAGATCCTCACAGTAGTTGGCCCATTCTGGGTAGCCGCCCACCTGTGCCCATGCCGATTTGCGAAAGGCAACCGATTTGCCGAATGGCAGAAATGTCGCTGGATCGATCTCGGTGGCCTCGCGATAGTTGGTTGCGCCCAAGGCCAATTCGAACAGGCTTTGTGGTGCTGGCCGAAAGAATCCCCCGACCACATCTGCGCTATCACACACAATTGGCGCAACAATCTCCTCAAGCCAATGTGGGTCGAGTGTCAGCCCTGCATCAGTACAGGCGATGATGCTTCCATTGGCATGCCGAATCGCATTATTGCGCCCACTCGGAATATTGTGGCCGCCCGCTACAAGGCGAATTGGATGCCCACGAGCGATATACTGTGCCACAATGGCACTCGTACCATCACTACTCTCGCAATCGTTCACCACAATTTCGTTGGGCAATAACGTCTGCGCCAGCATCGAATCAAGCAGCGCCGCAATCGTTTCCTGTTCGTTTTTGACGGTGCAGACCAGTGAGATTATAGTCATCTCAATTCTTTCCTGGCCCAATCGATCTGGGCTCGTGCATATGCTTCCGAGGTGCCAATATCAAGCAGATACCCGCTCACCTGCCGCCCATAAATAGGCATGCCCTGCCGTAGCAATGCGGGAATGAGATCGTGCCCAAAATCGCTGGTACCCTGTGGAATAGCTGCTGCGACGCCTGGTTCGCAGATATAGACACCTGCGTTGGCGGTTGTGCCGCTTGTGCCACTATCCCATTGTGTTGGTTTTTCGATGAAGCGCACAACTCGCCCGTTGCCATTGAGCTCGATCATGCCCTGCGTGTGTGGGGTTGTGGTCGCCTTGAGTGCCAGGGTCATGAGCGCACGTCGGTCGTGATGAAAGCCAATCAGATCATTGAGATCAAGATCGAGTAACAGATCGCCATACACCACCAGGAACGGCTGATCAAAAAATCCAGGGAACCCATGAACTGCCCCAGCTGTGCCGTGCAACACTGGTTCATGGTGATACCACAATCGCACGTCGAAACGCGATCCATCGCCAAGCCCGTCTTGTACAACATCGGGAAGGTGGTGCAGATTAAGCGCGACCTCGCGTATGCCATACTTCTGTAACCAGCGTAGCGTCCATCCCAGCAGTGGACGGCCAGCAATTGGCAGCATTGGCTTCGGGCATGTATCGGTCAGCGGGCGGAGCCGTGTGCCAACGCCGGCTGCAAGAATGAGGGCTTTGATTGGTTGTTGCTCCATACGAGCCAATAATACTCGATTTTGTGAGCTTCCATGCGATTAATGCCAACACAAAAGCCACCAGCAACGATACGTATCATTGCCGGTGGCTAGTATAAGAGTTGAACGAATGAGTTGCGGGCTACTTCGTGATCAGCGGAAGATTGATGATATATGGTCCAAGTTCGCGCACAGCTAATTCGATATGCCAGGTCGTCTTTGGTGCTCCAGGGTCTTGGCGGAATGTGAACGTGTGCGCTCCTGAGTTGAGTGGCACACGGATGGTTGTTGTCGTGCTTGAGAGGCGCTGTACGATTGTTGGCGATGTGTTGGCTGCTTCATCGATCAGGACAATTCCTGAGCCATCGATGGTTGTAATGACCATCGTGTACGCGCCCACTGCTGGTGCGCGGACGGTGATGGTCGAGTTTTGGCCATTGCCCTGTGTGACGCCATTCCAAGCAAAGGGAATACTTGGGATTTCACTCACTTCGATGGTATAGCCAACCGCCCCAGTGTTGCCATCTTTGGCAATAATATGAAGCAAGTTCTGTCCAGCCGTAAGCTGCGCTGTGGCCCAGAAAGTCTCACCACCATAGATTGGATTGGCAGTATAGCTGAGTGTCGAACCATTAAAGAGTTCAACTTGGAGTGCGTCCGCCGCAGCACCAGTAGCAATGACGCGAATATTGACAGGGCGGCCAGTCGTTAACTGGATTGGCAACCATTCCTCACGGAAAACATTGCCTAATCCGCCAAGTGATGTGCTGGCTCTGCTATAGGGTAGTGCATCATCCGTTTCGCTGGCCAGGGTGATCTCGGCGTTCCAGTTTGTTGATGCGGCTGCTGGATCCTGAACAATCGTCATTGGATAGGTTCCTGCTGCCACATATGCGGTAAAGTCTGCTGGTGCCGAACTAGCAACAGTCTTCTGCAAGTACTGGTTATTGAGCAGAAACTGATAGCGCCCACTCGTTGCGCTCAGGTTAAAGCGATACAGCCCTGAGGTTGGGAATGGAAACAGAATGGTTGAATTTCCGCCGCTGGCATGGGCTGGTGCTCCAAAGGCAATGCCTGCCCAAGGGCTTTGCGCTGGTGTCGGGGCGGAGATAATGACGCTATAGGCAAGTGAGCTCAGATTCCCGTTACTGGTTACGATGCGTAGTGCGTTTGCATCGGTGAGCAGTGTGCTGTTTCCCCAGACAACTTCGCCACCAAAAACGCTTGCACTGGTATAGGCTTTCGTTGTGCCATTATACAGTTCGAATACCAGGCTATTGGCGGCATTGCCTGTTGCGGCAATCTTGATATTGACTGGTTGGTTGGCGCTGATCTGAATAGGTATCCATTCTTCGCTGAAGAAGGTGCCTCCCAGAACACCGGTGCTTTCCGAGGTCGGTAGGCTGTCCGTTCCACCAACAAATGTCAGCGCGACGCTCCACGCAGTTTGTGGGGCCGCACTATTCTGAATGATATGGAAGGTGTGTGTGCCTGCGCTGAGATAGTAGGTGCTATCGGCTGGATCGAGGGCGATTCCCTGCGCGACAGTTTTGCGAATTGCGTTGTTATCGACCTGAAGCTGGAATGAGCCACTGGATGCTGCAAGTGCGAACCGAAACAGGCCGCCAGTGATAACATTGAACTGAGTTTCGGACGAAATGCCAGTTCCAATCGCCAGGCCACTCCAGTCGGTCAGGCCATCGCCGATCACTGGCAGGTTGCTGCGGGTATAAACTTTGAGATCATAGGTCAGGCTGGTGGCACCTGCATTGTTGATTTCGATCTGGTCGCCAGCAGCGAATGATGTTGAACCCCAACTTGTTTCACCCGAACGTACAACCCAGCTTGAAACGGTGGTTGCGCCACGTCGTACCGTAAAGGTTAGTGATGCTGATGCAGGTGTCCCACTGACATTCATACGAATATTCGTATTATTCGCCTCATAGATCGGTAGCGTCAGCGAGGTTCCTGCGGAAACCGTTCCAGAACTGTTGACGACAAGTTCGCCTGGGTTGGCAGCGTGGGTTTGCATGGGAGCCGTGAACAAGAACAGGAGCGCAATAGTGGCAACGAGTGGCAGAAGTGTTGATTTCCAGCGCATAAAAAACCCCCTTCAACTGCTGAGAACAGACGGGGTACTCGGCAAAATGATACTATTTGTAAAAGATTAGTTTGTTATGCTCAATAGCTCAATAGGACGATGGTCCTTGGGGTGAATAGTTCGGTAGGAACTGTAGTACGTCACATAGTCGTACTTATGCCATAACGACATGTATTCTGCTGAACATAGCGAAGAATCTATTGTGCTGAGTTGTTTCAAACAGGAAGAACAACTCAGCATCAGACGTGTGTTCTTTTGTTCTTTGCTTGTTCGCTATGTTCAGGGCAACATCTTGCAGGCTACTTCCACGTCTTCTGCAGCACACGCACCCAGTTTTCGTGCAGTAGTTTACGGAGTGAGGCATCATCATAGCCGCTCTCGCGCAACGCATCAACAAGCTTTGGCAACCCGGCAGCATCCTCAATTGCGGCAGGAATTGTTGCGCCATCAAAATCCGAACCAAGGCCGACCCGTTCTACCCCCAATTTCTCCACAAGATAATCGATATGATTGATCATGGTTGCAAGTGGGGTATCGGCATTGCTCTCGCCATCTTCGCGAAGGAAGGCAACCGCGAAATTCAGGCCGACCATGCCGTCCGATTCTTTGATTGCATCAAGTTGTTTATCCGTCAGGTTACGGCTGGTTGGGCTTAGCGCATGGACGTTCGAGTGGGTTGCGACGAGTGGTGCATCACTAAACTTGGCAACATCCCAGAATCCGGCCTCATTCAGATGCGAGAGATCGAGCATAATACCAAGCTGGTTGCAGGCTTTCACTAAGGCTTTGCCAGCATCGGTCAGGCCAGGGCCAGTATCGGGCGAGCTTGGGAAGCGGAACGGCACGCCATGGGCAAATGCATTCGAGCGACTCCACACCAGCCCAAGTGAGCGTAATCCGGCCTGATAGAGGAGTTCAAGCTGGTTCAGTTCTACATCGATTGGATCAGCACCTTCATAGTGGAGGATCGCCGCAAACGTGCCATTCTGGAGGCAGGTTTCGATTTCTGCGGCAGTTCGCACGACCATAAGTTGGCCTTGGGATTCACGCTCAAGCCGAAAGAGCAGTGCTGTCATCGCCGTCGAAAAGCGCTGGGTATAGGCGAGATCAAGCACTGGCGGTAGTTCACCAGGAACATATGCATATGGCACTGATGGATCGGATGGCACATACACAGCGCAGAAGCCGCCGCTAAGCCCGCCAGCTTGGGCGCGAGCAAGATCAATATGGCCACGCCCACCACGGAAAAATGAGTCGTTCTCATCTGGTTCTGCCCTGATCAGGCGCAACAATGTATCGTTATGACCATCAAAAATGGGTATCAGAGGGCTACTCATGTGGCTGCTCGCTTTCCATATGATTCGGCAATCGGATGTGGCAATAGGGTACAGCGTATTCTACTATAAAGCGCTGGTAACAGAATGGAGGATTCGGGCAAAACAACGATATGTGACACGGATTTGGTGGATTGACAGAGTAAAGTCAAGTACGTATAATCATTTGTGTAAAGACTTACAGCATCTACTGTTTATGGCCCTTCCTATGCCATCCGTGGCCTATGGATCGATAAAAGGCCATTTTTGATCGTATATCATTCGTATATAGCAATGCAGGCTCATCAAACCATTCAGGAGGTCGCTGTGAAAAAGGGCGTTATGCGAGTACCAATCGCCGTGTTCGCGCTTTTATTCGTCCTTGGTTGGCTACCACCTGTGCGTGCTCAAAGCATTGGGCCGTTGTATTTCCCAGCGACCGGCCACACCCTGAATGATGACGTTGGCTTTCTCAGCTTCTGGCAGGCCCATAATGGCGAGCAGTTATTAGGATTGCCAATTAGCGAGACTCTGACTGATACCAACGGCACGCTACAATATTTTGAACGAGGACGACTCCAACAGAGTCCCAACGCTTCTGGCACAGCGATTGTTAGTGCTGGGCCGGTTGCCCGTGAGTATGTTGCGGCATTGTACCGAACATTTCCAGCTGCACCAGCGCGACCAGAACAGATTGGGATGCGCTATTTTAAGGAAACTACGCACACAATTCGTGAGCCATTCCTGACTTTCTGGGAAGAAAATGGTGGGCTCGCACTCTTTGGTGCCCCGATTTCTGAGCCAATCTGGGAGATGACGAACGCAGGGCAACGGCAGGTTCAGTATTTTGCGAATGTGCGGCTTGAGCGCGATGCAAGCATGGCTGGTACACCAACAGAAATCAGTGTCAGTGATTTAGGACGTGTACTTGCAGGGCTGCGTGAT